>Ga0316576_10001346_pt1 | contig 13084 bp, 15 predicted proteins | sample S0NA_FD_203075 | JGI IMG/M metagenome (GOLD analysis project Ga0316576, IMG submission 203075) | Rhizosphere microbial communities from salt marsh grasses in Alabama, United States - S0-2_050615r3r5 | ecosystem: Host-associated > Plants > Roots > Rhizosphere | place: USA: Alabama | collected... | reverse complement strand
TCCCTTGGCCGGCGGATAGCGCGTATAGCCGGCATCCAGCGCCTGCTTGGCGGCCTCACGAATGAATGCGGGGGTGTCGAAATCGGGCTGACCGATGCCCAGGTTGACGATGTCCGATATCTCGTCGGCCATGGCAAACATAATACGGATGCCGGACCACTCCACCGCATGGGTGCGATCGGCCAGATAGTTTCGGGTTGCCATATCATTACCTCTTTGTTCTCCCCGTTCCCGTGCAAGCTCTCGGATGGGGACAGGGTCGCGTTCGGCGGTTAGACGGTTACCGGCAGAACCAGATCTTCGGGAGCCTTGCCGGATGCCTTCAATTCAGGCGCATGCTTTTCCATGATCTCCATGACGATGGATGCGATTTTGACTTTTTCCTGAATCAGGTTCACGTGGAACGCTTCGGTCATCCAGGGTTTGTAGATGTCACCTTCGGAAGTTCCCGGCTCGAACTTGAAGTAGCAGGGAGACGTCACCCGGGCGATTTCCGGTGCCTCGTATGCCCGGAACATGCCGCCGAAAGCATCCACGATGATGATGTAAACATCCATGGGGATGTCCACGCTTTTGCGAATGCCGCCCAATATGGGCAGGGAAACATCTGAAATGGGGTTCATGGAATTGGCGCCCATGGATTCGATCACCTTGGCGCCGGCTGCACTGCAATAGCCGCCGAAAACGGAAAACTTGAAAATAGTTTTCGCTGGAATCACTCCTTCGGCCCGCATTTTGTCGAGGATGAAAAGCACACCTTCGTCATAAACCAGAAACCCACGGTGTCCGGCTTCGATGTTCCGCATGATGTCGGCGATGTGGTATGAGATGTTGTCCGATCCCCTCAGCCGGAAGCCCTGCATCTGGCCTTCGGAAGTGGATATCTCCTTGGAACCCGTATCCCAGGATTTGCGATGGCCAACCGTGGTGATCATTTCGATGCCGCCTTCTCTGGCCATCTGCGCCATATCCTTGAGTTCCTGAAAATCACAATAGGTGGAGCCGCCCACGGTGGCGATGGCACGGTGGATGACGAGACCGCGTTTTTCAGCGGCCCTGATCATGGCTTCCATGGTGGAAGCTCTTTCCACGCCGGCGATTTCGACGCGGTAGTTGGCGCCATCCGGAAAGGCTTTGGTCGATGTGGGCAGATCGTACGCATCCCGGCCGGGAATACCTTCCTTTTCCATAAAACTGCGAATCTTCTTCAAGGTTTCGGACATTATCTCCTCCGTGTCGTGTCTGACGGTTTTCGTGAATGCGTTTACCCCAGCGATGGGGTTTATTCGGCTGCATCCAGCAGTTCTTTGAGTTTGGGGAGCTCGCCTTCCACCATTTTGTAGGCGTGCTCTTCTTTGGGGAATGCGCCACTGCGGGCATCTTCGACATACTGCGTGAAGGCTTCGATGGTTTTCTGGCCCAGGTTTTCATATTTTTTCACGAACTTGGGTGTAAAGGCCTGAAAGATGCCGAGGACGTCGCTGCAGATCATGAGTTGGCCGTCGGCTTCCCAGCCGGCACCGATACTGTAAACGGGGATGGACAGCTTTTTGCGGATGATGCCGCACACTTCGGGCGGCACCGCTTCCACGAGCAGGGCAAAGGCGCCGGCTTCTTCGATGGCCACCGCGTCGGCGATGACATCTTTGGCGGCTTCGGCCGTTCTGCCCTGGGCTTTGAATCCCCCCAACTGCCCCGAGCTTTGGGGTGTCAGGCCGATATGCCCCATCACCAGCATTCCGCCGTCGGCAATGGCCTGAATCTGAGCGCTCACGCGGATGCCTCCTTCCAGCTTGATCGCATCGACGCCGGCCTCTTTGTGGAATCTGCCGGCATTGCGTACCGCTTCCTCGATACTGACCTGGTAGGACAAAAAGGGCATATCGCCGATGATAAACGTGTTGGGTGCGCCACGGCGAACCGCTTCACTGTGCCAGATACACTGATCCATGGTAACCGGGACCGTCCCCGGATAGCCGTACACGCACATCCCCAGCGAATCACCCACCAGAATCATATCCATGCCGGCCTGCTCGGCAAAATTCGCGGTCCAATAATCATAGGCCGTGATCCAGACAGCTGTCTGACCGGCTTCCTTCATTCTCTGCAAGTCAAAACGCGTGTGTTTTTTGCTAGTCATACATATACCCTCCTGTAATGAACGTTGTCGAACTATGCCGAGAACTTGTTTTCCTGATAGCTGTAACCCAACTGTTCCGACATGCGCCCGCAGGCCTCCCTGATTTTCAATTGCATACTTTCAACCTTGTCCATGGGCAGCCGCATGCTCGGGCAGGAAATACTCACGGCGTATTTTACACGGCCGGTATGATCAAACACCGGTGCTCCCACACAGCGCAAACCAGGGGCCAGTTCCTCATCATCCACCGCATATCCCCGCTCCCTTGTTTTTTGCAACTCTTCGCGCAGTTTCTTTTTAGACAAAATCGTGTGGGGGCCATGCGGGGCAAGTCTTGCCCGCGACAGGTATTCGCTGAGTTCCGACTTGGGCAAATAGGCTAAAATGCTTTTACCGAGCGCCGTACAATAAGCCGGTGCTTTAGACCATAAGGGCGAGTCGATGCGTAATATCTCCGAGCTGTCGATCTTGTCCAGATGCAGTATCTCTCTACCATCCAGGCATCCCAAGTTTACGGTCTCCTTGGAAAGCTTTGAGAGCTCGAGCATGTACTTGCGCGCAACCTGCTTGATTTCGAACCTCCTGGCGACCTTTTCGCCGATTTCTAAAATTCGGAAAGTCAATTGGTAGCGATTGTCTTCGTTTTTCTTTACGTATCCCAGATCCCTCAAGGTTGCCAGAAAGCGATGAGCGGCTGAACGCTGCATCGACAGGTGGACACCAACTTCGGATACGGTGAGAGCCTTTTGCTCGGCCAACAGTTCCATAACCTTTATGCCTCTTTCCAAAGATGTGATCTGGTAATATTTGCGCGTCATGGTTGCCGGCACCTTTTCAAACAATTTATAGTGTTCATTATTTGTGACGAATGGTTTTTATTTATGACTGTAATGAATAACAAACAGGGTGTCAAGCCTTTTTAACAACGCTATAATTTCGACAGGATGGATACGGCGACCCGGGTCGAGCGTTTCAATTTCGTCATGCAGTCCGGTTGTCACGGGGCTGTCAGGGTCTTTGCGGCCGCCGGCGAAGTCGATATTGAAAAAGAGGGCCGCGAACTATACCCCGGCGCATATAATGCTTGACATATCAAACCCCTGTTGAAATATCGGATGGTGGCTACCATGTTGTTTACCCCGATGTTGCAAAAGAAAGATAGGAAGATACATATGAGAAGGATGATGCATGCGTTAAGGCTTACCCTGACCGTTTCGATAACCGCGGTCGCGATCACCTTCTTACCGGCACTCCTATACGCGGACTCAGGGCGTGAGTTCCCGCCTGAACATCGAGAAAACAAGGTGGTCGAAAAAAAAGAACCCACCGAGGGCGAACAGCGCTTCGAGCGCGCCCTGGGATCTGACGAAAAAAGCAAGTTCACCCCCCACAAACTCAACTATGGCGTCTTCGGTTCCAAAGAGGCCCTGATGCAGATCAGCTTCAAATACCGCCTTATAAGGGATTGGGGACTGTACCTGGCGTTTACCAATCTGGTGAAGTGGGATATTTACGCAAAATCGACCCCCTACCACGATATCAATTTCATGCCCGAACTGTTTTACCGCTTCAACCCTGAAAACGAGTGGTTCTTTTCCGTGGATACCGGCTACTGGCATAAATCCAACGGCAGGGACGGCACCGAGGACCGGGGGTGGGATCAGTTGTTTGTGCGCTTTCACAAGCTGTTCCGTTTCAAGAGTGTCGACCTGGCGTGGGAAACGCAGGTCTACTACGAACTGGGGACCAGCGAGGAAAATCGTGACATCGGCGAGTACCTGGGCTGGTGGGACACCGGGCTGTCTGTCATCGATCTTTTGCCGACCAAGAACTCCAACATCGACCTCGAATTTTTCCTGTGGTCCGGCGAAGGCGGCAATCCCTTCCAGGCCGGTCAGTACCGCGTGGGCATAATGTACAAAATGAAATACGTCGCCTTCCAGCCGGCCATTTACCTGCAGTATTTCAACGGCTACGGGGAGGTCATAATCGACTATGACAAAAGGAGTGAGGGCTTGCGGGCAGGGCTGGCTTTTCTCTACTGAAATGCTCAAGCAGGGTTCAAGTGATCCGGTGTTATTAGATGTATCTGTCCGCCAGACCGGTGATGAGGTCTTCCAGCCCCTTGTCCCCTTCCTTTTTTTTGATGTCGGCAACGAGATTCTGGATTTTGTGATACGTCGCAGGGTCGTCCCGCAGATCGTTTATGGAGCGATAGGTGCCGCCGCGCCGCCCGATGCGGTATATCAGCCGGTCATGGTCGGACAGGGACTGGTAATTTTCGATGACGGCGAGCATGGCACCCTTGTCTTCGGGCAGTTTTCCGGAAACGTCCTCCAGCAGGTTCATGATGTGGTCGCTGGTGACGGTACTGGTGATGCCGTCAAGCGTCTCGATGAAAACACGGATTTCCTCGGCCAGCATATCGTCTGTTTGCAGGCTGAATTCTCCCTCCACCAGTTTTTGGTGCAGCGGAACCCTGGCGGGCACTCTGAGGCTGCGCAGGCGGATGAAGTGCGGGTTGATTTGGTTCAATACCCTGGCCGTTTCCCGCGCGTGCCCCTCCCACAGTTCCCGGCCGCCGAGCCCCGGCATCACATATTCAGACAGTTCCATGCCCGCGGCCATCACCTTCTGTCCCGCATCTATCTGGATGGCTGCGGTGGCGCCTTTTTTCATGAGTTTCAATACCGGGTCGAAGCCGCTTTCGAGGCCGATGTGGATTCTGTTCAGCCCGGCCTCGCAGATTTTTTTCAGGGAAACGACGGATTTTTTTGAAACGGTTTTTGAACGGGAATAGGTTGTCACGCGTTCGAGGTCCGGGAAACGGCTGCGCAGGAAAGTCAGCACCTCGACCAGGTCCTCCGTTTTCATGATCAGGTTGTCGGCGTCCTGAAGAAAGCAGGCATGGGTCCCGTAGTAAAGCCAGCCGGCGATGCTGCGGTAGCAGTCGTTGTAGCCAGGGTTGTTGTAGATATAGGAGACGACGGGGTCGTCAATGTTGCCACCACGCCCCAGCCGGTCGGACAGGGACAGGATGTCATCGGCGATATCCCGGGCCGCCTGGATGTCGGCTTTGATGTCCGCCACCGGCCGCAGGGAAAATTTGCGGCCCTTGTATACCGGACAGAACCGGCAGTGATTCCATGGGCAGTTTCTAGTCAGGCGCAGCAGCAGGCTGCGGGCTTCGTTGGGCGGCCGGATAGGACCGGTTTCAAAACACAGGCTCGGATCCACCATTATTTATCTCCATTATCTGTACCGGTTTATCCGGGTTGGGAGTTACGTTTTAAGTGTTAGGTGGCTTTCGGCACAAGGCAATTTACTTTTCAGGGCTGAAGCCCTGGCCTCTTGCAAGCCCCACATTCTAAAATGATTTTCTTTGTGTCCTTTGTGCCTTTGTGGTTGAATCGCTCTTGCCTCATGCTTCAAGCATCTGACTTCTGACCGCTGCCTTCTGGTCTGCGACCTCCGACCTCTGAGGTTTCACCCCGGTCACCCTGGGGTCGAGAGGTTGTTCAGCAGATGAACACTTCCGCCGGCACACGGCTGATGAGGCGGGTGCCGGTGTCGGTGACGGTGAAAACGCTTTCGACTCCGGCGGTGAATTCATTTTCCACCACCAATTTGGGCTCCAGTGCAAACGCCATGCCCGGTTTCAGAAGATCCTGCTTGTCTCTGGCAATGAAGGGCGGTTCCACCAGTTCGTGGCCGATGCCGTGGCCGACGAACCGGACCTTGCTGCCCGGTACGCCCAGAAAGCTCTCGGTACATCCCAGGCTGGCGGCCCTCTTAAGCGCCATGTCAAAAAGCGCGCCGCAGGTCATGCCCGGTTGGGCGTTTTCAAGGATGAAATTGTGGATGTCGACGGCGTCCATGGAGGCTCGCATGGCCTTCTCGGGCATGGCGCCGATGGCGAACATGCGGGTTTCATCCATGTGAAAACCGTTCAGAACGGAGGTGAAATCCACCATAATGGGCTCCCCGGCACGCAGTTTTTTCGACCCGGCGCCGCAGGGGAAGGCCAGCGAGGTCCCCATTCCGCTGGCCGGGGAGTCCAGCACACCCGGCATGCTGCCGCTTTTGCCGCTCAGCACGTGCCAGGGATAGCCTTCCATCTGGTAGTCCCTGATTCGCAACTTGCCGCCATGGCCGTTGCGGCGGGCGAATGTTTCGAACATGCCGGCAAATTCCATTTCCGTATAGCCTTCCCGCAGGGTTTTCCGCATGTAGTCGAAAGTCAGGGACGACATGCCGGCGGTGTGCTCCATCTGGGTGATTTCCCACTTCGATTTAACGGCGCGGATGGCGAGGATCGATCCGGAAACATCGGTCGTGGGGCGGTTCGGAAAAAGGGTCTCGATGAAACGGTACTGGTTGACGGGCATGACATCCAGTTCCAGGCCCAGGTTTTTCGGCAGGCGTCTGAAAAAGTCATGAATCAGGCCGGGCACTGCCGTGATGGACTTGATTCGCAGAACGTTTTTAAGGGGTGATTCGTTCAGGGCGCGGGCTAGGGATTGTTTGATAAAGAGCAGCGGATCGCCGTGCGAGGGGACGTACAGGCAGCCGTTCTGGGCCGTGCCGGAAAAGTACAACAGATCCACACGCTGGATAATCAAGGCGCCGTCGATGCGGTCAGCCTGCAGTCGTGCCTGAAGGTTGTCCAGCCTCCGCCGGATCTGGTCTGGAGGAATTCTAAAGGCCGTCATTCCTGTTTTTTCATGAACCTGAGGCCGATGCCTTCACTGCTGACCCGCACGATCTCGGCAGGCACCTTGATTTCGCGCCTGCCGTTGCTGAAGGGAATGTTGAGAATGACCACCTGGCCCACCGAGAACACCTCGTCGGTCTGAATGAAAAGGCCGCCGTTGCTGATATCCTTGCAGATGGCCTGGTAGCTGCGGTTCCGTATGGTAAAGCTGATTTGCTTTTCGAAATTCTTACGGGTGTCGTTGCGATCCCCCAGGCTGAAATCCGTCGCAGGCAGTTCCTCGAGTTTTTCCAGGAGGTCCAGGCGCTGTTCGTCGTTCATTGCGAGGATGTGTCCCATCAGCTTGAGGATGATGCTGTCGCTACCCGGATACTCGTCATGGTCGGCCATCGTAGATTCCCTCATGATCGAAAAGTCATAGGTTGTTGAACCGAGATAGCGCGCGCATTCCCTGCAGCGTGCTGCAGGGTAAGCGCGCGAATCATAATTGATAGAATTCCTTACGGTGACGATTCCCCGCAGCTTGCTGCGGGGAATCGTCAATTCAGATCAGATTAGTCACCTATTATATAATAATTTCAAGCTGAAGTCAATCAGAATAAATCCATGCCCCCTACAAGGATGGGGAAAAAATCCCTATTAAAACCGCTTGCGAGTTCCGCAGGGAAAAACTTAATTTCTGCGTGTCTTTTGTGCCTTTGTGGTGAAAATAAGAAATAGACCGTTTTATTCGTGATTGAATTTTTACGCAGTTTCAGATAGAATCAACCATCTGGACATGAAGTCACAGGCGTGCAGAGTTGGACAAAATGCAGAACAACATCTATAAGTTACTGATTGTATGCACGGGTAATATCTGCAGGAGCCCCATGGCCGAAGGCATGTTGAAAGCCAGCCTGCCATCCCGGCTGGCCGGCCGGGTTCAGGTTTCGTCTGCCGGCACCCATGCACTCCACGGCAATCAGGCCCAACCGCATGCCATAGCGGTGATGCGCGCAAGGGGCATCGATATCAGCTCCCACCGTGCGAGACAGATAAGCGGGCCGCTGATAAAGTCGGCGGATCTCGTACTGGTCATGGAAAGGTTTCATCTCAAGCTTGTAAAAATGAGATCGCTTTTCAGCCCCGCCAGGTCACAACTGCTGACCGAATACAACGGGGAGGGGGAACCTTCCGATGTACCGGACCCCATGGGAGGAGACATTGACGCTTATGAAGAAGCTGCGGCCGTCATCGACAACTGTATCAAAGGAGTGTGTGATCATCTTGATGCCATCATTAAAGCGTAAAGGGGCCGCCGTGTGGTGCCTTGCATGGCTGTGGCTGACACTGTTTTCGACGGGTGCATCGGCGCAGGAGGACCCGGGTGCGGCGAAAAAGCTGGTGATTACCAGGGCGGTCATGTGCGAGGAGATCAAAGACTACGAACCGTACAACATAGCCGCCGTTTTTTCCCTTGCCCAGGGGAAGGTGTATTGCTTCACGTCCTTCGATTCCGTTCCGCAGGAGATGTTCATTTATCACAGCTGGTACCGGCGGGACCGTTTGATCACCACCAGAAGGCTTTCCCTAAAAACGCCGGAATGGTCCGTGTTCAGCACCGTGCAGCTGCGCGAGGCGGACAAGGGGCCATGGCGGGTGGAGATCAGAGACCCCAAGAACAAAATTTTGAAAATCATCAAGTTCAGCATTACGGAATAGCATTCAATGGGTGCCATCTTTACACAGCTTACGTCCATCGGTTGGCGGGACGTCGTCGACATCCTGGTGGTCAGCTATTTTCTCTTTCGCCTGTACGTCCTTTTTCGCGGGACCTATGTTTTTCGGGTGATCACCGGCATTGGATTTTTGTGGGTATTTCAGCGTATTGCCGTCTACCTTGGCCTGGTCGTGACGTCCTGGGCCATGCAGGGCATCATCGCCTTTGCCGCTCTCATCATCATCATCGTGTTCCGCAATGAAATCAGGACCGTTCTCCAAGCGAAAAATGTCGGGGCGATCCTGTGGGGGGTTTCGCACAAACCGTTTCTAACCCCGGAGGAGATCATCACCGGCAGCGTTTATGCCCTGGCCCAGAAGAAGATCGGCGCCCTGCTTGTACTGCCGGCCAAGGGTGATCTGCAGGAAGTGATCAGAGGAGGGATCCCCTGGAACGGCATTCTTTCCAGGGAGATGCTCATGAGTGTTTTTTGGCCGGACAACCCGGCCCACGACGGGGCCGCCATCATCAGCGGGAAACGCATCGCCGAGGTCGGGGCCATACTGCCCCTCTCCCGCCGCAGCGACCTGCCGTCATCCTATGGAACGCGCCACCGGGCCGCCCTGGGCCTGTCCGAAAAAACAGATGCACTGATCATCGTCGTTTCCGAAGAAACAGGCCGCGTGATGGCGGCGAAAACAGGCAATTTCACCGAAATCAAAGACAATTTGGAGCTTAAGAAAATACTCCGGGAGCACAGCGGCGTATCGACGGACGAAAAGGATGCAAGAAAGAATGAGAATTTCAAGCTTGCGCTGGCTGCGGTGGTGCTGGTCGTGTGTGTAACGGGCATCTGGTTCAGCTTTTCGAGGGGAATGGAAACCCTGGCGACCATGGAGGTGCCCATCGAGTACCAGAACCGGGATCCGGGCATGGAACTGTTGGAGTCGTCGCTCAATACGGTGGAGGTGCACCTGAGCGGAGCGGGCGCGCTTCTGCGTTCGGTCAAGCCTGAACAGGTGAAGGTCAGGATCAGCCTGAACAATGCCGTTGCGGGGCGCAACACCTATACCATCACCCGCGACAACATCACGCTGCCGCCGGGCGTCATGTTGAAAAAAGTGGTGCCTCAGGTGGTGGATGTCACCCTGGACATTCCTGTAAAAAAAGTGCTGCCGGTTCAAATCGACTGGATCGGCAAATTGGATGAGCACCTGATCCTCGAATCGGCCACGGTGGAACCGGACACGGTTGAGGTTATCGGCGGAAGCAGGATTCTGGAAGGGATCAACACCATTTATACCGAAAAGGTCACCCTGGACAACATCGAAAAAACAGACCGCCAGACCGTCAGCCTGGCCTTGAACCCTGCATCGTTGAAAGTCGAGGGCCTGCCCAACGGCAAGGTCACCATCACGTATACCGTGAAACGGCGTGAGAAAATGGTGGAATGAGGGCCTGCGGCGGTCATTAGCGCTTACGCTATATGGTACTGCCCGGATTCGATATAGGGCATGTCCTCCACATCCATAATCTGCACGATCTTCCGGTTCAACCGCAGTTTCATTTCCCTGACGATGCTGCGGTCCTTCTTGAGGCCATGGGCAAACTCGAGGGTTTCATCCATGAGTTCGTTGAGGGGACAGGCCTTGCGCACGATGTGGTGTTCCTGGCAATCGAAGCCCGCAAGGCGGACCCCCGTGTATTGCATCTCCTCGATTTTGTAGGCGGGAACGGCCTTTTGCATGAGGGCATTCATGCCCGGGAGAAGCGGAATGCCCAGATCGACTTCCGGGAAACAGAAAAAGCCTCTGTCCGAACGCATGAATCTGAAGTCAAAGGCACAGGACATGATCGCCCCCCCGGCAAAGGCGTGGCCGTTGATGGCGGCAATGGTGATCATGGGGTAGGTCAACAGGCGTTTGAAGAGATCGTTCAACTGATAAAAGAATTTTTTAGCGGCTTTCAGGTCGTTTTTCTGTAAAACGGGGACAAGCCACTCGAGGTCGATCCCATTGCTGAAGATTTTTTCATGCGCCGACCTGACGACCGTCGTTTTCACCCGGCTTTCCCTTTCCACCTGGTCGAGCACTTTCCTGAATCCCTTGAGAAAGGTCGGGTTGAAGCGGTTTTCCTCACTGTTCATGGTGATAATGGCCACCGTATCGTCAACCGAGTAGTCAAATGTGCTCATGATGTTTCCTCTGCAATGGTATGTGGGGCAGGCTTACTACGCTTAGCGGGTTCATTGGGTTAGCGGGTGCAACACAACAAACACAACAAACGCAACAAACTCAAGAGACTCATTTACCATTCAGGCCCTGGGGATGCAAGCCCATAGCGGCTGCGGCCCGTATGAGGCCTCCCTGCTGCCGGGATTTGCCAAAAAAAAGGGGGGTGCTATCGATGGATAGCATCCCCCTTGATGAAACGTTTAACCGGTATCAGGTCGAGCAGCAGCTGCCTTCCGTGCTGCAACTCGAGCAGGCACCTGCGCCGAAATCGACGCCGCAGTCGAGCTTGAACCCGTACATCGAGAAATCCACCTTGATTGGTTTCACCTTCTCGAGAAACGCTTTGTCTACAATGTATTTATACCCTTCGACTTCGTAAACTTCATCCGTATCTTTTGGCTTGTCCAAAGCCATAGCAAGGCCCGGGCCGCCTCACCCGCCTTCATTCAGGAAAATCCGGATCGGCGAGACTTCCTTTCCCTTGAAATATTCCGCAATCTGTTCGGTTGCCGCCGCTGTTACCTCGACCATAATATCCTCCTTAGGTGTATTGTATGCTTGTCCGAAATTTTTTTCTGTGGATCATATACTGCAGGAAAACCTATTCACGGGAACAGGGTTTGTCAACTCAAAAGGCCAAAATATGCCTTGGGTTTCATTATGTTCGGCTATGCCGACAGGTGTCTCTGAAATTGGCGGAGGTATTCATCGTAGACGGGTTTTGAAAACAGCACGAAGTAAATTTCTTCTATCCCACTGTTATTGATAATAAAATCATACGATGCTTTCAGGGCGATTGCGGCCGCCAGGTCGACGGGATACCCGTAAACCCCACAGCTGATGGCCGGGAAGGCGACGGACGCCAGGTGGTGCCGTAGGGCGATCTCGAGGCAGTTGCGGTAACAGTTTCGCAGCACCCGGCCGTCGGCTGCGGAACCGCTGTAGACCGGCCCGACCGTGTGGATCACGTGCCGCGCCGGCAGATGGTATCCCCGGGTTATTCTGGCTTCGCCCGGCGGGCAGCCGCCTATTTCCCGGCACTCGGCCAACAGTTCCGGCCCCGCGGCTCTGTGAATGGCGCCGTCCACCCCTCCGCCCCCTAAAAGCGTGCTGTTGGCCGCATTGACGATGGCATCCACATCGAGCCTGGTGATGTCGTCCTGCAGGATGCTGAATTTAGACAATATGTTTTCGTCCATGGCGAATCCTGTGCGTGTTGTTTGCACTTCGTGCGTCACTTGGCCTTCGGCCGTTATTTACCCTTCGGGTGTGAGTTACGCTTCGCGTGAGATTTATTGTCGCTTTTAGCAGAAAGCGATTAACGACAATGAATTGCAGCGAAGCAAATTACGGCAAAGCCAAATTATCATCAATACCGCGCGTTAGCGCACGTATTAGCCGGAGGCCTAATGACAGCGAAGCGAATGAAGACCGTGTTACAGATCGTAGAGCGTTTCGTCACGCGTCGGTTCGGGCCTTTTGACGGCGGCACCCCTGCCGCCGGCGTTCGCTGCGACAAAGGGGTCTTCACTTTCCAAAAGGTCGCCCATTTCAGCCTCCACCTGTTCGGGGTCTTCCCCTTTTTCCATGCGTTCCAGCGCTTCGCTCATGCCGGGCCCCAGCTTCAAACCGGTCATATCGGTCAATTTGCGCATGAGATTGGCGGCCTGGCGGGGGTCGTCCTCATCGATGTGGTCGACCTCCCGGGACAGAACGTCCATGGCTTTTTCCATCCGGCTTTCGTCTATGGGCAGGTCGTCCATGTCGCCGCCTTCCGTTGCCTTTCCGGTAAAGGCGAACATGGAAACCTGGCGGGTCAGTTTTCTCTTGCCGCATCGGGGGCAAAGCGGCCGTTTTTTGGTATCGACGGTTTTGGAAAAGAAATTGAAAATCGTGTTGCAGTCTTGGCAGAAAAATTCGTAGATCGGCATCGTCCCATTCATCCTTCTACGGGGGTTTCAGGTTGAAGCCCTGCTTGGGGGCGCATTCCCCGCCGTTTCCCGGAGGGCGGCCCGCGCCTCCGAAAAACGGCGGGATCAAAAGGATGTCGCCATTATATTACGGACCTATAACCAATAACAAGGTAAAAGCCTGCCGGCCGGGGCGGTATTATTCCCCGGCAATCGTTGTGCCTTGTTTTGGGTTATAGATTCGTTATATTTTTACAGCGGTCACTTGTCAACGCCGGCTCTCAAAACATGCTCGCGTTGACGATCATGTGGCAGGCGATGCCGGCCAGGTAGCCCAGGATGATGACCGGCGTCCACTTCAAGTGAAAGCCGAAGGTATAGGTTCCG
>Ga0316576_10001345_pt1 | contig 13087 bp, 12 predicted proteins | sample S0NA_FD_203075 | JGI IMG/M metagenome (GOLD analysis project Ga0316576, IMG submission 203075) | Rhizosphere microbial communities from salt marsh grasses in Alabama, United States - S0-2_050615r3r5 | ecosystem: Host-associated > Plants > Roots > Rhizosphere | place: USA: Alabama | collected... | reverse complement strand
CGCCGCTGCGCTTCGGGGCCGGCATCAAGGGAAAGGTCGCGATGACCATGGGCGCCGGCATCCCATGCGTCTGCACCGACATCGCGGCAGAGGGCATGGGCATCGAAGATGGTGTTCACGCGCTGGTTGCGGACGATCCGCGCCCCTTCGCCGAGGCGATCATCTCACTCTACACCGATGAAGCACTCTGGCACCGCCTGTCGAAGAATGGCCAGGCGCTCGTCAGAGAACGTTTTGGCGACGACGCCAACCGAGCCGCATTGCTCAACGTCCTCGATAAGGCTCGCGCGCTGCCGCTCTCGCTGTTTAGCGACTACTGTCGAAACGCCGAGCCGGGACCCGTTCCTTCGCCTCATGCAGAAGAGGCCATCGACGTCTCGATCATTGTCCCCGTCTACAACAAATGGGAACTGACGCGTGCCTGCTTGACGTCGGTCATCCAGACCAGCACTGGAAGCGGCGTGCGCTATGAGCTGATTCTCGCCGACGACGGTTCCTCGGACGAAACTACCCAAGCGGCAAAAGTCTTTCCCGGCCTTCGTGTGATTAGGACGCCTGCGAATCTCGGGTTCCTCCGCAACTGCAACAATGCGGCCAAGCATGCACGAGGCCGCTACATCCTGCTGCTCAATAACGACACCATTGTCTTGCCCGGATGGCTTGAAGCGTTGTATCGCAGGATGGAATCCGACGCCACCATTGCAATTGCAGGTTCGAAGCTACTATATCCGGATAGCAATATTCAGGAGGCTGGGGCCGCGCTCTTTTCCGACGGCACCGCCATTAACGTCGGTCGGGGCGCGGATCGCTATGAGAAAGTTTTCAATATCGCACGAGAAGTGGATTACATTTCCGGCGCCTCCGTCCTCATTCGGACTGCCTTCTGGTCCTCGGTCGGGGGGTTCGACGAGCGCTATCGCAATGCGTACTGTGAGGACTCGGATCTTGCGATGACGGCGCGCGCAAAGGGCATGCGCGTCATCTACGAGCCAACGTCTGAGGTCATTCATTTCGAGCACGGTTCGTACGCCGAGCAGGCTCCCTCCCACAATGCCTCGCTGCAACAACACAACATTGCCCTGTTGCTCGAAAAGTGGAAAGACACATTTCGCGATGACCACTTAGCGCCCTGTGATTGGCAGCTTGCGGCGAGTCATGCGGAACGCTCGTCGCCCCAGGAGGTGATCGAGCGGCGTCGCTCACGATCGCTCAACGTCCTGTACTTCAGCCCGTTCCCCTCCCACCCCGCAAGTCATGGGAACAGATCAACGATCAAGAGCTTCGCAGAGCGTTTTCAACGACTCGGACATCGGGTCCACTTTGTTCTGCTCGAAAGCAACGATTATTCTGATGCCGACTTGGCGAACATGGCGACCGCCTGGGATTCGCTTGATGTACTGCCGTACAGCAACCCGATGGTGGCGAATGGCAGCGAGATCGCTTTCGACGGCTGGTACGAAGAGGGGCTTGGAGAGCGCATCCGAGTCCTTTGCGCTACTTACCACATCGACGTCGTTTTCTGTTCCTACATTTTCCAGTCGAAGCTCCTAGAGTTTGTACCGTCCTACATTCTCAAGGTGATCGACACCCACGACAAGATGGGTGACCGCTACGAAATGTTGCGAAGCAATGGACAGCCCTTGGAGTTCTTCTCCTGCACGCCAGAGGAGGAAGGCGCCTATCTTCGGCGAGCGGACGTCGTGGTTGCGCGCCGGGCAGAGGAGGCGCGATACTTCGACTCCGTCTCCGGACGTCGGACGGCGATCGTTATACCTCACGTGGAGGATCCGCATTTCGTCGGCAAGCGCTTCTTTGTCCTAAAAAGCGTCGGCGTCGTCGCAAGCGCCAACCGGATCAACCTGGCGATAGTGCGGAGCTTTCTGGACGCGATCGACCATCTGTTGGAAGGCGGGGCATGCCCGTTTACCGTGCATGTGGCAGGCCAGGTGAGAGACATGGTCTCATCTCTAGCCCCAGAGCAGGCAGCGGTATTTGGCAAGCCGTGGGTGCGCATGCGCGGCTTCGTTCCAGACATCGCCCACTTCTACAACGAGGTAGACGTTGTCGTGTCGCCTGTGACCATGGGCACGGGCATCAACGTCAAGACCGTCCAGGCCATGGCCTACGGCATGCCCCTGTTAACGACGGCGTGGGGGATCAAGGGCATCGAAACCGACGAACCGATGCATAATCATCAGTCCCTCGCCGACCTGGCAGCGAGCCTAATCGAACTGACGGACACGCCTGCCGAGTTGGCACGACTCGCGGCAGTCAGCCGGGATCGCTATCAGCGGTTCTACGACGAAGCCGTCGACGCAATCGATGGCATGTTTCGGCATCCAAAGTTATCGGTCGCCACAGATTCACAACATCCACTCCCGACCACCGCCCGAGAGCTATTCCTCGCAGTCCTCGGAGTGTCCAGGAGCGGGACGACTCTGTTGGCAGCCCTGCTGCACGCAAACCCCGAAATCGAGATCCGCTTCGAGGCATGGCACTCGGTGCAGCCTCGCCCGCCGGTGTTTTCTTCCCTAACTGAGTTCGACTCCTTTTATTCGGCCAGGCGACCTACCAAACAGCCAACAGCCAAAATTATAGGCTTTAAAGAGACCTTCGGCGAAGAGGAATGCTTCGAGTGGGTCGAAACCGTACTTGACTGCATTGAAATCCCGGTCAAAGTCATCGTAATCTGCAGAGACGTCGCAGAGGCATACCTTTCCAACGTAGCAGGCCATCGTAAGTACTGGGGGAATCCTGATCGAACAGCCGATTTGAACGAGTTCGTAGATGGCCTGTCCCATTGGTCGCGAGTTTTCATCCGAATGAACGAGCTGCGCTCGCGGTATGGTGGGGCGCTCGTGTCTTACAAGAAGTTGGTATTGGACCCTCGAGCGACGCTGACTAAACTTGCGTCGGTCCTGCACATCCCCTTCGATGATGCGCAACTAAATTTCCACGAGATCGTAGACGAAAGAGAAATCATGGGCGACATGGGCTTGCAGACCAACCCAAAGCCCCCGGACCCGGAAATCTACCAGGCGCGGGCACAGGAAGCTCTCGAATTTATCAGGCCCTTGCCCAAAGAGGAGCCGAGGCTCGCCGCTCTCCGAGAGTTTTTCGACCTGCTAGATGAAAAGGGGGTTATCCACGACCTCAGGCTCTCCGATCTCGCTCTTTTTTCACCCGACGGCTCCTCCCCGCCGACGGATGCCCCAAAGTAGTGCTCTTCTCAAAGCGCAGCGCGGACAAGTCAGCGGGGCGCCCCGGCAGCTGCTGTCACAAGCGCAGGCGCGTCCGTGAATGAGGCCAGTGGCCAGTCATGGTGCCCGCGACCTGCTGGCTGACCTGCGAGCTAGGAGATGCGCTCCACAAACCCCGTCCAACTGCGACATGCATCCGACCGCAAAAAGGCGCTGGTCGTTGGCGCGTATCAACGGCTGACATCGGTACACGCATAGGCAGGACAACTCCCACGCGACTCGATCACAAGAACCTCGACGCACAACTCGTGGATACGAGGAGCGAGCCGCCGGGGCATACCTAAGCTGCTACAGCGGCGAGAGCGACAGATACATGAATAGGGTCTCTGAGTACAAAATTCTTATCGGGACGCACCACAAGACAGGTACAGTTTGGCTAGAGCACATCTTTCGTGCGATCGGCGGCCGCTTTCGCCTGCGCTATGTCGCGAGCGGACACCAATCTCCAAAGCCGGTTGGTCATTGGGACATCTTCCATAATAAGCATAGTCAATTCGATCTTGATGCGCTTGGGGACTTTCGCGGGCTACACATGATAAGGGACCCTCGGGACCAGATTGTGTCCGCAACACACTACCATTTGAAGGCGAAGGAAACCTGGCTACATGTCCCAAGACCCAGCTTCGGGGGGCTCAGCTACCAGCAAAAAATAAACTCCCTCCCGACGCTTGAGGATCAGCTACTGTTCGAAATGTCTAATGCGGCGTCATTTGACATAGGGCACATGCGTGCTTTCGATTACAGCGACCCTCGATTCCTTACCATAAAGTATGAGGACTATGTCACAGACTACAGCCTGGTCAGGTTCGAGCAAGCCTTTCGCTTCTTGGAATTTTCAGAAACAGTGATCGGATGGTGCCTGGTACTCGCTCTGCGAAACAGCCTCTTCTCGGGTTCGATACGTACTACTGGACACATTAGGTCAGGTAAGCCGAAGCAGTGGCCAGCATTTTTCACTCCCAAGCTAAAAGCAGCATTCCATGAGCGCTTCGGTGACATTCTCACCACGCTTGGTTACGAGGAGGGTGATGAGTGGTCAGCACTGTAGCTTTCTCTTCGACGCGCGCCCAGCGACGGATTTTTGGGCGGCCTGTTTCCGTCGGGATACCCTTCGCCTTGAGCCGGCCGGGAGTCCACCACTGAGGAGGTTCGGAAAGCACGAGGTCGTCCACATGAAAGACCTGCTTGACGTGTCTGCTCTCCCCCATGGTTCCGACGGGAGGCGGATTGGGTTTTTGCTCTTCGCAACTAGGTGATTGCATTTGGGAGTAACCGGTGGCGGATTAAAGTTGTGGCTCCAGTTTGGCTCCGCCACTAAGAAGACGATCGTGAAGAGTACCGTTTCAGCACAGCTTTACCTCCACCGCAGTGATAAAATCTGGAGTAACGCTAGCCAAACTCGTCCGAGCGTGCTGGCCAGCGAGCGCTGGTTAGCCGGTGGTCCATATGCTCGGCGTTGATGACCGGCACTCCATCGCGCCGCCGACTCGCGCGAGCTGAACCGTGAGGTTGAGCCAATGTCTGCTGTGTCGCCTACCGGCGAACCCAGGCGGAATCCGGCCTCGGGTTCAGAGTACTCCAGATACTTCACAGCACCAACTCAACGGCGAGGACGTGGCTCGGCACCTTCACACGCGATGGACAGGATAAGAATCGTCGCCGTCTTCGGTGTCCCGCGAACGGGAACCAGTCACTTGTTCGAGGTTATTCGGAATGCAGATAATCTGATGGTCTACAAAGAGCTGTTTCACCCGGCCGCAGCCTTCGGGATTCAGCACAGACCGGAAGATCTTGAAGAGTTATCAACGGAATTAAGGCAAGACTTTGGCTCAATCTTCGACGAACGATTGAGAACTTGGCTCCAGGCACACCCCGAGCGCTTTCTGGATTTTGCTCTTGAAAGGCCTTATGGTCGAAATAAGCATCTTATTTTTAAGATCTTTCCTGGTCACCTTAAAGCCGAGTCAATCAAGCGGACCATCCTTTCCCGGCCGGACACGGCCTCGATTATTGTGCAGCGACGGCCCATAGACGCTTACATCTCCGGCGTGAAAGCTGAACAGCTTGGACGCCACCGAAGAATAGATACCACAGCCGTTGCACCGCTTCTATCGACGACCGCTTATGTGCGGTGGTGGAACAGCCGAAAAGACTGGTATGACGATGTGAAAGGGTGGCTAGACGACCAAGGCGTATCATATAGATTTATGACGTACGAGAACGACATATTGGGTGAACCTGTTCTCGTTTTTCGAAAGTTCATCATGACGTGCCGGGAACTTGGCGTGGCCCTTCATCACACCAAGTGGACACACGATGGGTTGGATAAGCAGGATTTGCAACTAGACTATGATAAGAAGGTCGGAAATTGGCCGGCGTTTCGGGATGAGATTTTTAAGAAGGGGCACGAGAAGTTGCTATACGAGTACTTTCTTGATCCGTGTTCCTGATAGGGGTACTGTCATGAGAAATCATTATGAGTGCGTGGATAGGCTGGGTCCGGACCGCCTTACGACGAGCGGTCTAGAACAGGTGGCTGTGCAATGTTGATTCGAGCGCGTGCACCGTTGCGGCTGGGTCTTGGCGGCGGAGGCTCCGACGTTTCGCCCTATTGCGACGTTCATGGAGGCTATGTCCTGAACGCGACTCTCGACCGTTATGCCTACGCGGTGCTCAAGGTGTTGGACCGCTCGGCCGTGAGGTTTGTCGCGACGGATCGAAAAATCCAGGAGGAAAGGGCCCTTGCCGCGAATTTCCCGCTGGATGGTAAACTCGATTTGCACAAGGCCATATATAACTATTTCGTCACGAACTTTAACGCCGAGAACGCTATCCCCGTCGAGCTGAGCACCTTTTGTGACGCACCGGTCGGTTCCGGACTCGGGGCGTCCTCGACACTGGTCGTTGCAATGATTCGTGCGTTTGTCGAGCTGCTTAACGTGCCGCTGGATGACTATGCGATCGCGCAGCTGGCCTTTCAGATCGAGCGTGTCGACTGCGGGTTGCAGGGTGGGAGGCAGGACCAATACTCGGCCACGTTCGGCGGGTTTAACTTCATGGAGTTCTACGCCAACGAACGGGCTGTCGTGAATCCGTTGCGGGTCAAGAACTGGATCATCTGCGAGTTGGAGGCTTCGCTGGTACTCTTCTTCACCGGGGTGTCGCGCGAATCCGCGAAGATCATCGCCGATCAAAGCAGCAACGTGAGCGCTGGAGAGGCTGTCGCCATCGAAGCGATGCACGGGTTGAAGCGAGAGGCACGGGCCATGAAGGAGTCGCTGCTACGTGGCGACTTCGACGGGTTTGTCGATTCAATGAGGTTTGGGTGGGAGAGCAAGAAACGCTCGGCAAGGTCGGTGTCCAACTCGCATCTCGAAGCAATCCACGACGCCGCGATCCAAGCGGGGGCGTTGGCCGGCAAGGTGTCCGGGGCGGGGGGCGGAGGCTTTATGTTGTTCTTCGTACCGACCGAGCGCCGCATGGCGGTGATCCACGCACTCGAACAGTTTGAGGGGCAGGTCAGTAACTGCCACTTCACCAAGCATGGGGCGCAAGCATGGCGAGTTGGATGACGGGGTACGTGGTGGCTCAGCTCGGCGAAGCGCAGCGCTTGGTCTCGGCGATGGCGGCGGATTCGTCGGTCGCGACGGCCATCGAGGCGGCGGCCGCTGCGTGCGTCGATCGTCTCAAGCGCGGCAATAAGATTCTGCTCGCCGGAAATGGCGGGAGTGCCGCCGACGCTCAGCACATAGCGGCTGAGTTGGTGAGCCGATTCGCCTTCGACCGGCCGGGCTTGCCGGCCATCGCCCTGACGACCGACACGTCGATACTTACGGCCATCGGCAACGACTACGGCTTCGAAGTGCTATTCGCACGCCAGGTAACGGCCCACGCTCGGGCGGGCGACGTGCTAATCGGCTACTCGACGTCGGGACGCTCGGCAAATATTTTGCGTGCATTCGAGGCGGCGCGGACGCTCGGCGTCCTGTGCATCGGCATGACCGGTAATCGCGGGGGACCGATGCGCGAGCTTTGCGACCATCTCTTCGAGATACCCTCCCCCGACACCCCTAAGATACAGGAAGGGCATTCCATCATCGGGCACATCCTCTGCGGCCTGATCGAGAAGGCCCTTTTCGAGCAAGGCTGATGGAGGCCGTCGTGCTTGCCGGCGGCCTTGGGACCCGCTTGCAGACCTTGGTCCGCGGCGTGCCCAAGCCGATGGCCCCTGTCGGTGGCCGGCCTTTTCTGGAGATTGTCCTCACCAGCCTCGCCACGAAGGGGTTTCGCCGTGTCATTCTGTCCGTCGGCTATCTGGCCGAACAGATATCAACCCATTTCGGACAGGGATTCCGCGGGATATCCTTGAATTACGAGGTAGAGGAGTCGCCGCTGGGCACCGGTGGCGCAGTCCGTGCGGCATTTCAGCGGTGTGATGGTGATCACGCATTCGTGTTCAACGGCGACACCTATCTGGATCTCGAGGCCGACGAGGTCGAGCGCCGATGGAGAACGCATCACAATCCCGTCATCGTCGGGCGGGCGGTTCCCGATGTAGCGCGCTACGGCGCGCTCCGGATCGAGTCCGGTCAGGTGCGAGGCTTCCTGGAAAAAGGGAGCACCGGACCAGGGCTTATCAACGCGGGCTGTTATCTGTTGCCCCGCGACTGCCTTGATTCCTACCCGGTTGGGCAGCCCTTCTCCCTCGAAGCGGACTTCCTCTCCCAGGCCGTTGAGAGAGATCGCTTCGACCTGTTCGAGACCAGAGGGCTATTCATCGACATTGGGGTCCCGGAGGATTACCGCCGCGCCCAGACCCTGCTCGCGGGCCGCTGACAATGCCCGGCCGCCGAGCGCTGTTTCTCGACAGGGACGGCGTGATCAACGTCGATCACGGCTACGTCTTCCGCCCCGAAGACTTCGAGCTCATCGAAGGAATCTTCAACCTCTGCCGCGCCGCCCAGGCCCGGGGATATCTGATCATCGTCATCACGAATCAGGCTGGCATCGGTCGCGGATATTACACGGAAGACCAGTTCCATCGGCTCAACGACTGGATGATCGAGCTTTTCCTTCAAGAAGGCGTCACCATCGACGACGTGTATTTTTGTCCCTTCCATCCAGAGCACGGTATCGGGCCATACAAGGCCGATGCCCCCTGCCGCAAGCCAAATCCCGGCATGATCATCCAGGCTGCAGACGAACACGCGATCGACCTTTCCGGCTCCGTACTGGTCGGTGACAAACAGAGCGACGTCGGGGCGGGCTTAGCTGCAGGCGTAGGGAAGGTTTTCCTCTATCGTCCGGCGATGTCGACGCCGCTGGCGAGCCGCGGTGGAGCCGATGTCGTGACCGTAGATCATCTGACTGAAGTAACCGAATGGCTCGTTAGCTCCGTCCCAGTGCAGAAGGTGCCGCTCAAATTTCGGGCCTAAGCCAAGGTATCGACCTGCTCGATTTTCAGCGCTGAACATGCGGAGTCACACTTCTCGCTGGTCGCCAAGGCGGCCACGATCGCCGGAATGAGCGGTGCCGTTCGTCGGAATGTGCAGATTACTCCACAGGGAACGCCGCTCGATACGCCTTGACCCGACCCGCCATCGCCGAATTGAACCGCATGATGGTGACATCGAATTGCTCTAACCCCATCGAGAGCAGCGCAAGATCTGCCGTGTAGCGGCGGTGATAGTGGATGATCTGCGGCTGCAGGTCCGGGAGCCGCTTGCTAGGTAGGTGCGCCGGGTAATTCCATTCCACGCCGAGTCGCTCGGTGCGGATACGCAGCTCGCGGGCCGCAAGCGCATAGCTGACTTGGTCGAAGTGGATCGAACGCCCGAAAAGCTGGCGTCGATCAAGGCACCACCGGGCCCACCGTGGCCAGGCCTCGGCGAACTGCCGGAAAGTCCTCCTGGCGAAGAGATAGACACCTCCGTTGCAGTTGTTGCAGTCCGTGAACCTGCCGTCTTCACCGATCGGCGCAAGGTCGCCCTCTGCCCACTCGGGCTCACCGAGTTCGGCTTCCGCAAATAGGCGCTCCAGGACCTGTCGTGGCGGGTTTGTCGGATTGTCCACCAACTTCGCCGCGGCCCGGTTCACCCGCGGAAGGGGTCGATCGCCGAGCCAAACGGTGTCACAGTCCATCAGCATGATCTGCTCGGCGGTGTGCGCGAGGGCGGCGGTCTCCAGTTGGCGCAGCTTGTTGCAGTGGGGGCTGCGGTCATCGAAGGGTGCGACCGAAACGACCCGTATGCCGAGCGCCGCTAACCATTCGGCGAACGCTTGGTCGGCGGGCTCGACCAGATGGACGAACACACGCTCCGGGGAAACGCCCTGGTGGTCGAGCAGCGTGGAAACCCAGAGGGCGCACTGGTCTCGGAAGCGGGAATGGCTGTCGGCGACGCAGCTAAAGGCGGTGTCGGGCTCGTCGGGGAGACCGCGACGAAGCGCTCGCCGTAACAGAGGCTGCCAGGGGGTTGGACCCTTCATCGGTACTACGAGCGGCGAAGGTAGTAGCGGTACAGCGCCACGTCCCTGCTATGGAAGGCCTCCACGCGACGGCGGAACGGGCCTTCGTCGATGTGCCTTGCGCCTCCCTCGGTGCCCAGGTTGACACGGGGCAGCTCGTCCGGTCCCCGGCCACCGAGGTAGCGCTCGCGTAAGCGAGTGTAGTCGGTCCCGGTTCGTTCCGTGATGCCCACGAAGCTCAGCAGGCCGCGCGGGAAGCCGAAAAGAAACTGACAGTAGAGGTTGCGCAGCTCGTGGGCCAAGCAGAAGCGCTCCAGGGTCCAATCCTCCTCGACCACGCGGCGATGCAGGGCAGGTAGGTCGGATCCATCCCGATTGTTCATCCAGTAGCGGTAATGCGACGCCACCCTTTCCACCGGGTCACGAAGCCAGCAAGCAAAGCGCACCTCGCGCGGGAGGAGCGTCAAGGCAAGGTATTTCAGTGCCAAGAAGTGCCCATGGATACAGCTCACATGGGCCGGCACGCCGCCATGCACGGCGAGCTTTAACCCCGCCCGGAGTGCGTTGAGCTCGCGTCGGGGCCGTGACATATGCAGCGGTCGGTCGTCGTTGTCAGGTTGAAACCCCTGACCGAATGCCGACTGCAGCGCGGCACGGAGGCTGGAACCCGCCGTCTTCGGCATGTGCACCGAGATCAGCAGCGGCGGCGGGGCGCTCTGTTGCGTGCCTGCGGATCGATCGACAGCCATCGAACTAGCCGTTGAGCCGTCAGGGCAGAAATGCAACGGTGTTCACGCGCTCGAGCAGGAGCCTGTAGCCGAGTGCGGTGAGGTGGTGGATGCAGGCGATGCGGTCGGCGTCGCTGAGGTGCTTATGCTCGAAATGGATGAGGGTTGGGCGCAGCCCCGTTGGCTCGAGCATCTTGATGATCTCGAAGTCGTAGCCCTCGGTGTCGATCTGCAGCAGATCGAGCTGCTCGACACCGTGCGCGTCGATCAGTTGCTGGAGGGTCATGCAAGGCACCGCTTCCTCGACGATATAGCGCTCGATATCATCAAAGAATCGCCGGTGCTTGGCGACGACCTCCCGATCGAAGGACGCGACGCCATGCCACCAGGAGGGGGCATCTGCCGGGGCGCTGTCCAGACGATAGAGGCGTTTCTGCGGTGCATCGCCGATCGCCAGGCGGAGCAAAGTGAGACCCGGGTGGTCAGCGTAGGTTCGGCAGAGGCGCTCAAACATCGCCCGCTGGGGCTCGAGCAGGATACCGCGGCAGGGATGCTCGTTCAGGAACGCATGAAGGGGATCATGGTTGATGCCGTCGTTGGCGCCGATCTGGATGAAAAAACAATCCCGCTTCCGCGCATGCAGTTGCCCGAGCAATTCCGGAAAACCAACGCCCAGCGGCTGTGGGCGACTGCCCCTTCGGCCCGTGTCGCGTTCCAATGACGGATCCCCCCTGCCGACTGACGTATTATCTATCCACGCTCTTGCTAACGAAGCCGTTGGCTTGCTACGGCTACCCGCCAAGGCCGCCTCGAGCAGGCAAATTCGAATTCTTGTCAGGCGGCGCGTAAGGCACAATTCGGCGGCATTCCATTACATGACCCGTTGGGTTCGTCCTGTTGCACCGCTATGATAAGGGGGCGAAACCTGTGACGGCAAGCGACCCCTAGGTGTTCGGCCCAACGGGTAGTCGCAGCGGCGGAGCACCTTGCCAACACCGCAGCAGAACCTGGTGCGATCGCGAGCCGCGGACGGGGCGCTGCGACTAATCCGTCGCGCAGCCAAGAGAGTTGTGAGCGGGGAAGCGCGATCGGCCGTTCACCGCGTCGACGAGCAGCCCGTTCGAATCGCGATAGGGGCCGTGCCGCGTGGGCGTTCTTCCTCCGCTTGGTCTCAGCGTGCGCATGGGGCAGTGCGCGATCGGCTCGCCGGGATCCTCGTCAGCGGGTACGAAGCGGCACTCGACGCGCTTCCGTGTGAACCGGGCGCCGCCTGACGGGGCGATCCGACGAGGCGATAACAACTTCGGCAAAAATTGTTGTAATAATGCTTGGCGCCGAGGCAGATCGCCGCACATCGTCGGTCAATCCCTGTCGTTTTTTTGCAAAAAACTTGACCTGGCCGTTTACACATGTTACTTTTTGGCCAGCGGTAGAGAAATCTACCCAACAGTTGCGCTTTTCGCACCAAGCGGATTGGGGTAGGATGTCGGCCCCGGCGGGCTAGAGGACGAATCCCGCGCATCGGGAGTCAATCGGCCGCTGCTTCTAGCGCAACGAAGGAGCGTCGAGGTCAGACGCGCATTCTGCGCACGAGGAGGTTTTGCATTGTTGTGGAAACAGTGAATGACCTGCGTTATGATCCTGGCCTGCTTGGCTAGAGTGAGACTTTGGCTTGGCTTAGGGTTAGTCGACGACGGCACTGACGGAGAAAATCCACGTAGGCCGTCGAAGACGTCCGACGCCAATCGGTGCAACCATGGCAGCGGCATGGCCTGCAGCCGCATTCTCGACCGTCTAACCACTCAGACGATTCAACACTTGAGCATCCCGCTTCGCGCAAACCTTGAAAACAGGAGAATCAATGATGAAACTGCGTAGATCACGCATCACGCTGGCTGTTGCCGCAGCGTTTGCCCTCGGGGCCGGCGCTACGTTGCCCTCCATCTCGTCCGCCTCCGCCGCGTTGGACGCCACGTCCGGCGAATGGTCGGCGGATACCGAGCTCGGTAACGTGCTCCTCTTTCCCTACTACACGGTACGAGACAACCCGAAAACCGGCACACCGTACCGTACTTCCTTCACCGTCACCAACACGAGCGACAAGGTGGTCGTGCTCAAGTTCCGGCTGCGCGATCACAAGAACTCGCAGGACGTGCTGGACTTCATCTGGGCCATGTCGCCGAAGGACGAGGTGGTCGCATACATGAACCGAGCCGCTAACGGGCAGCCGCAGGTCAACTTCCCCACGGACGAGAAAAGCTGCCGCATCCCGTGGTTCAACGGCGCGTCGACCTTCACAGCGCCGGGTGGCACTGTGTCCGTGGCAGATGCCCAGGAGGGCCACCTGGAAATCATACCTATGGTGCAGTTGGATCCTGCCGTAGCTCCTGCCGCAAGCGTTGTGCACGGGCCTGGTCAGAACTGCGACACGATTTCCAACCTGTTCCTGAACAATTCGCAAGCCGCCATCCAGGCTGCTCTGGCAGGTGCCACCCCAGAAGCGGTGGGGGACGTCCTGCGTGGTTCTTACTCCATCACGAGCCAGGGCGGATTCTCGGGCGGCGGTCGGGCACTGGCTGTTGCCAGCTGGGGTCTCGGCGACCAGCCGTTCTACTTCGGGCAGAATCCCCTGCA
>Ga0316576_10001344_pt1 | contig 13091 bp, 9 predicted proteins | sample S0NA_FD_203075 | JGI IMG/M metagenome (GOLD analysis project Ga0316576, IMG submission 203075) | Rhizosphere microbial communities from salt marsh grasses in Alabama, United States - S0-2_050615r3r5 | ecosystem: Host-associated > Plants > Roots > Rhizosphere | place: USA: Alabama | collected... | reverse complement strand
GTTGCCAGGCCGATCCCGGCAGAGAGGAGGACTCCCCTGCGCGGATTGTCCGCAGGCCCCGAACCTTTGGCGAAAGGGGAAAGGAATGGGAAAATTCCGTCCCCCGCCAGGGCCTGGAGAATCCTCGGTGCACCGAGAAAAGACGCCATGGCCGATGAAAGCGTGGCTGCAATGACGCCTGCGGGGATCAGAAAAGGGATAACGGCCACCCGCTTCATGGAGTCGTAATCCGCGGCGAGGTTGCCTGCCGGCAAAGCTGCCGCGAAAACGATTGCCGCCCCGAAGTAGACGAGAATGGAAATGCCGACAGCGAGAAACGTTCCAAGGGGAAGACTTTTGCCCGCATCCTTGAGATCTCCTGACATGCTCACACCCTGGGTGAAGCCGGTGACGGCCGGAAAAAATATGGCAAACAGGACCCAAAATCCAGGGCCTGCCGAAGGTGATTGCCAGTTTCGTATTACGGTGGTGGTGTCCCAATTTATGAGCCCGCCAAGAAGAAACGAAAAAAGGGCGATACCGATCAAGCTCATCACCACATACTGAAACCGTGTTGCCCAGTCCGCCCCCATCCAGGCAAAGATAAAAAGAAAAAACATGGCAAGTGTGGCGACGATCTGAGGGAGGCTTTTCGATGACCATGGCAGCAGGACAGACACGGCCTCACTGAAACCGATACAGTAGAAACCGATAGAGACGGACTGAGCAAGAAACAGCACAATTCCGATGGCGCCGCCGAACTCCATTCCGAGCGTGCGGGAAATAATATAATAGTCTCCGCCGGATTTAACCTTGAGGTTTGTGGCAATGGCGGAAAGAGAAAAGGTGGTCATAACGGAGATGCCGTTGGCGAGAATGATGATCAGCAGGGCTCGGCCCAGGCCGGCGCTCCCCACAACATACCCCAAACGCCGAAAAAGAATGATCCCCAGAATGGTAAGTATGCTCGGTGTGAAAACCCCTGCAAAGGTTCCGAGATTGCCCTTTGCGGGGCTCGCCGTTTTATGGGTATTGTCTGGCACAGCACCTCATTTTTTTGTGCTTTTCATTTCCGTTTGTCCGTTTCGCAGTGTATCATTTGAAATGCGTTTAAGGTAGTACATAATCCTGATCGCGTGGATAAGTCAGCAACTCCAAATATCTGAGAGAGCCAACGTGCAGCAGAGAGAAGCGGAACTGGGCAGGGAGACAGCTTATCTTGCCTGTCCACGATACAAGAATTCACCCCGGAAGCATATCTCTGTCTGCCGTTCCTGTAAATGGAACGTGCGCTGCCGGGCCTACCAGGAGTATTGGCAGCCATCATTCCCGTTCGCGTCAAAAAAAAAATGAGAAAAGAGGATTGGGGTTTTCAGTGGAAAGAAATGCACTGCCACCGAGCAAACCCGGTGGCAGTGCGAAATTCTCGTCTGATTAACTTTTTATACGCTTACTGTACTAAGATTTAAACCACCAGCGTTCAGGACCTCTGGCATCGTCCAAGTCCAAACCTGCCCCAAAGTTTTCATACCCGAGCTTCTTGCTCGCAACAACGACATTGTTAGAGAAAAATGGCACCACGGTCGCACCGTTGTCGCGCACAATTTGCTGCATTTCATAATACATTTGAGCACGTTTTTTTTCATCTAGCTCAGCTCGTGCCTCGACGAGCAACTTGTTAAAACGCTCATTTTTCCAGTAGGTTTCATTCCAGTTGGCATCTGCCTCATAGCAGGTGGTAAACATCAAATCAGCAGTGGGACGAGCACTCCAATAACTCATGCACCAAGGTTTTTTCATCCAAATGTTACTCCAGTATCCGTCACTTGGCTCTCTGACCACCTCAATCTTTATGCCGGCTTTAGCGGCGCTCTGTTGGTAAAGAAGGGCTGAATCGACGGCTCCTGCAAAGGCCCCGTCGGCCGAAGAAAGTTTGAAGGTATGATCCAACATTCCGGCCTTCTTCAGATGATATTTCGCCTTGTCCGGATCGTACTTCCTTTGGGGTAATCCTTTCGCAAAAAATTTTATGTTGGGGCCTATCGGATGATCATTTCCTACCGAGCCATATCCCCTCAATACTTTTTCCACCTGCTCTTCACGGTCAAGGGCATATTTTAGGCCAAGACGGACATCGTTGTTGTCGTAGGGTTTGATGTGAGCTATCATGGGCATAGTGCTGTGGCTCCCACTCGTTGTGCTTATGATCTGTATATTTTTCGCTCTTTTTAATAAATGGATTGTCTTAAGATCCGGGCGATCCATGACATCAATCTGCCCTGTTTTGAGGGCATTTGTCCTGGCATTGGTGTCCACGATACTAAACATTTCCACCTCATCGAAGTGTGCCCGATTCTTTTTCCAATAATTCGGGTTCCTGGCAGCCAGGGATTTCACCCCCGGTTCCCAGCTTTTGAGAATATAGCCACCGGTACCGATACCTTTTTCGAATTCCGGCCCCACAGTGCTATCTGGAAAAATAGTCAAATGATAATCAGCCAAAACATAAGGAAAATCTGCGTTGCCGCCTTTTAACGTAAATACTACCGTGTGCTTTCCATCCATCTTAATATCTGTAACTTGGTCGAGAAGTCCTTTGGCGCCTGACTTTGAATCCTTGCCGCGGTGATGATTTATGGTATAGAGGACATCGTTGGCATCAAATGATTTTCCATTGTGGAATTCAACACCCTTGCGTAGCCTAAAGGTCCACTTGTCGGCTTTTGATGACGGTTCCCAGCTTTCAGCAAGCTCGGGGATTGCGTTGGATTTGGAATCAATTTCAACCAAACAGTTACGGAGTTGAAAGTTCAGAACTTGATTATACTGCGAAGTCAGTTTTCCCGGATCCAGGGAATCGCTTGTGGAGCCGCCCGTACAGGCAATACGCAATCGACCTCCTTTTTTCGGCGTCGCAGCGTACGCAGAGGTGACCAGCATAGAAGGCGAAATCGCAGTTGCAAGGCTCAATGCAGACACTCGGGTGAGAAACTCGCGACGGCTGATTTTTCCATCAGTTAACATGCGCTCGAGTTTTCCTAATTTTGACATTCTCATTTCCTCCTCTCTTTGCAGAACGCGGTTAATAGTTGGGGTTGGAATTTACTTGAAAGTAAATATACAGCGACCTTTCACATGGCTTCCAACTCTTCAGATAATTTATCAGTCACAAACATATGCCCTGGATAGTGAGAAATCATGAATGGGATGTTGCTCTTCAATGCAACTATCTGTGGTGTCACGCCACATGCCCAACTCATTATAATTTCATCCTGCTCAACTGGTTGAATCTCCTCATGAAAAGAGAACATGTCCGGGTGATAGAGATCGTGTACTCCAATGTCATGCGGACTTCCGATGTGAACCGGTGGACCATGTGCGGCCAAATTTCGAGACGTGATTTGTACGGCACGGACGGCATCGTGGCTTGTCTTGAAAAGACGTGTCGAGACGACCATGGATCCATGAAAACAGCCGGCCGGGACGCAGTCGATGTTAGTTTTGAAATCCCCTATATACCGGTACTGCACGTTGGCATCGCGAAGTCTCCAATCAAAATTAGTGCTGCAGCCTAAAAGAAATGCAACCAGATTATCATTCCAGTATTTAATGATATCGAAGGGTTCATCAATAATTGCGCCGTTTTCAAAAACTCGATATCTTGGAAGATCAGTTCGTAGATCCGCTTCGGGTGCCAGAAAATGAGGGTGATATTCACCGGGTTCGGTAACGTCAAGTACTGGACAAGGTTTCGGATTGCGATGGCAAAACAGAAAGAATTCATAGGCAAGAGATTTTGGGACAATGACCAAGTTTGCATGAGCGTGTCCACGGCAAGCGCTTGTGTTAACCGTACTCCATTCACCGCGTCTGACAAGATCCCGAAATTCAGTGGGAGTCATTTTGGTTAAAGTTTTTTCACTTAAACTTCGGTGGATTCTTTCCACTTTTAGTCATCCCATCCACTATTGCAATTAAAGGCAAAGACAATCAGGTTGCGAAAATAAGACCCCATCTACTCATTTCATCTTTCATTCTGTGATAAAGGTCATAGTATTCATTATTGGGTTCCAGGCTTTCCATGTTAAAAAGTTCCTGAAAGCTTTTTCCAATGGGTGCTTCCGGAATTTTCGATTCGTATTTGCTCAAAAGACCTTTGACGATTTCATTCGCGTCCTCTCGTTTCATTCCAAGCGATGCGAGTGCTACTTCAATCGAAAATTTTGGGTCCCATGGCGTGAGATGATCCGTTTGAACGTTCTTAGCGAGACCTACGGCCAGGATTCCACCCCCGGATACACATGTTGCTATTGTTCTGGCCGCGTTTTCATAAAAACACATCTCTGTGCCTGGTCCTGAAGCCAAGATTCCTGAGGTGAGAAGAGGGAATTTGCTATTTCGAGATAGCGCCTGGTTGCTTATGCTGGTTGTCCATAGGAGATTTCTGGATGTATTGGACGAAAATTTGAAGTGGATCGGGAAAGTAAAATGGGCTGCCCCTCGTTGCACCAAGATTGCTTGTACATGATAAGCTACGTTGGCTACAGCGACTCCTTCCGGTCCGCCGCAATACCCTCCCAGTAAAGGACCGGATTCCGCTACGATATTAATTCCAGAATGCACCGCATACGCAATTTCATTTAGTCTTTGAAAATCCATCTTTAGCTCGGACATTGATCCCACCATCAATCCATCTGTAGGATTGAGGCCAAATTGACTGCCGGCAATCTTGGCAGCATCGGAAGTTGCTGTTGAAATTGCGTTCATAATCGGCATTCCCGACCTTCCCGCTTTTCTCAAGGCTGCCTTAGAAACCTCCACAGTTCGTATTGCCCCCAAGATCTCCAACGGTGTTTTTGCAATAATGGGTCTGCCGCTAATCTTGGTTATTGACGGCGTCGTGATGGAATTTGCATAGGGTACCAAACCATATCCCTCGACAACGTTAGACAGTACTTGCTCATCGGTGACTGCTGCTCCTGCTGAACCCACGAAAAACCAGGGGCGAAAGCTGCTTTCAGGAGGGCGCGCGATCAGTTTTCTTGCGTCCTTGCCTTTCCCAAAAACGGGTTCTTGGGGAGCCTCGGCAAGAGCTTCAAAGATTTCCCGCTTCGTAAATTTGGCCACTCGTAACGTGTCGACACAGTAACTGCCGATGTTTTCATAGAATTCCAGGCCCGCCGCGAACACATTATCTGCAAGCTGATCATCTTGAGGAATCGGATTTTCCGGGTCATACTTAATTCCGTATTTATTAACAATGGTTCTCAGTTTTTCGTCAAAATCTAAGTCGTAATCCATTTCAACGACGTGCGGGCCTTTCAGGAATTTATCAAAAACCTCGTAAAAGCTGAGCATGCGGTTTCCTCCTTGATTTACGAAACATATTAATTCTTTGTATCAATAAGTTTCAGTGCTAGTTGAACCCCCTCCTCAGCTGTTTCGGCATACCCATCTGCACCAATTTGATCCGCCCACTCCTGGCTGACGGCGCCACCGCCAACCATCACCAAGAAATCATCACGTATACCTTTCTCTTTCAAGAAATCTATCACCTCTTTCTGCGCAGGCATCGTGGTTGTCAAGAGTGCCGACATTGCGATGATATCTGCATTTAGTTCCTCTGCTTTGACCACGAATTGGGATAGGGAAACGTCTTCACCAAGATTATGCACAACAAATCCTCTTGTCTTAAACAACATACCTAATATCTCTTTGCCAATTTTGTGCACATCACCTGTTACGGTTCCCAAAACGACAACCCCTGCCTGGCTCTGTTCTTTGCCACGCTTCATTATCTCAGGTTCGATCAGCCTCATTGCCGCATTGAAGGTGTTGCCGGCGCGTATTAATTCCGGCAAGAAACATTCGCCCTGATTAAATTTGTCACCGACGATTGTCATGCCAGGAGACAGTCCCTTTTCTATGCCCACTAAGGGATCGATGCCATGAGAAATTAAATCCTTAGCAGCTTCAATAACCTTTCCTTCATCTAATTCAATAATTGCTTGTTTTAAATCTTGAGCTATTGCTTTTTCGTTCATTTAAATCCCTCAAAGTTTAAGGTTGTTAGTAATAATATATAAGAAATAAAATTTCATATTTTGTTATGTTGAAAAGGTAGAAATGGAGTTTATTGTCAGACGAAAAAGAGATCATGAGGTAATCTCGTTAATGGTCGATAGCCATCAGCGGTCACCAGAATTGTATCTTCCAGTTGAATTCCTCCCAATCCCATTTCATAGTAAGGGGTTTCGAGATTCACAACCATTCCCTCCTCAAGAATATCCTGAGAGGTTTCGGTTAAGATTGGCGGCTCATACGGCTCAATACCTATGCCATGGCCAACATGATGTCTGCGATAGTGCGGAATCCCGGCATCTCTAACACCATTGACAGCCTCACTAAATATTTCAGACGCGCGCACGCCAGGGCGAACAATCTCTAATGCCTTTTCCAGGCCCGTTCTAAGAGCATGATGATACATTTTGACCTTTTCAATCGCTTCTCCCATGACAGCAGTACGTGCACAGTCTGAATTGTAATATTGATAAACACAACCAACGTCGAACCGAACGAGGTCTCCATTTTTTACTGGATGTGAAGCAGAGATTACATTAGAAAGGCCGCCTCTTGTACCAACACCAACGCAAGGCCAGAGCGGTAATGCATCCTGCTCAATGACCTTCTTAAAAAGTGTTTGCCATATTTCATTTTCAGTAACTCCTTCTCGAATGGCCGCTACTGCATTCTTGATTCCTGATTCAATGATCTCGGCAGCACGCTCTAGCCGATTCACTTCAGAATGTGTTTTAATGAGGCGTATTTCTCTCAAAAGGTGATATCCTGGAATAAATTCAATATTCGGAAAGTCCTTTCGAAGACCGTTGTAGGCAATGGGTGTAACATTACACTCGTCAATGGCGATCCTCCCTGAAGTAACGCCAATATCGGCCAAGCATTCCGACAATGCTGTACCTGCATCTTTTTTGGGTTTTGATGATGCCAAGAGTCTTCGATAGCGTTCTTCTGTGCTGCTGAGAGATGCTTGCGGAGGGCACTCCACATAAAATGCCCCATAGGTCAAGAAATTCTCCGTCCAGCAATTTTCCTGGTCGGCAGCAAGGTCCATATCACCGACGGAGGTAATGATAAAAGGAGGTGTGTCCTGCTTTTGAGTAATTACAGCATAATTTTGAGTCGATTTTATAAGGCGGTGGGTGAGGCTCCAATAATCGGTTAAATAGGTTACATTTTCCGGTGTCGTTGCTATAATAGCTTCAACGTCATATTTTTTCATAACATCGTAAGCTCGATCTCTGTTCAGTAGCATGGTTCCTCCCTCTTTTCCAATTGAATCAAGTGGTAAAATGCTCGGAGAAAAGATACCGGTATCTGTTGTCGGCTAGAATCGTTACGACATTTTTTCCAGGGCCGAGTTCTTTCGCAATCTCCAGGCATACATGTACATTTGCACCTGCTGACATACCGCAGAACAAACCCTCTTCCTGACACAATCGACGGGCCATGAAAACAGCATCTTCATCCTCTACGAGAAATGCTTTTTCGAGAATTCCGCTTTCCTCAATTTTGTTGAGGATCAGCCCAGTCACCCCGGGAACGCCGTATTTTTCCATGTAGAATTTTATCTCGGGAGCCATTTGAAGAAGTGATGAACTGGCAGGTTCAACGGCATAGATTTTTACCTCTGGATTGACTTCCAGTAATGCTTCACTTACTCCCAGCAACGTGCCCCCTGTTCCCACGGCACAAACAAAGGCGTCTACCTTTCCATCTGTCTGCTCAATGATTTCTCTCCCCGTTGTCTCCTTGTGGGCCAGCACATTGTCAGGGTTCATGGCTTGTCTGGCCCACCAGACATTCTCATTCTCTTCTTCCAGTTTGAGAGCTCTAATTCGAGGGATGATTTCGACAACCCCACCATGAACGCTTTTTCCTTCCAACTCTTGGTGTATTTCGTTTCCCGGATCAACTTCCACAACTTCGGCACCATAGGAAGTGAGCATTTTTCGCTTGTCATCAGGTATCCATCCTTTCGGCATGTGCATCACCGATTTGTACCCTTTGGCTGCACTGACAAATGATAAAGCAGTAGCCGTGTTTCCGGTGCTGGACTCTGTGACAATGCCCCCTTCCTTCAGTTTTCCTTCCTTTTCAGCACTTTCAATCATTCTTAGCGCCATTCGATCTTTCATGCTTCCACTCGGATTCAAGAACTCACATTTCACCAATATATTCGCGGAAACGTCTTTGGTGATTCGATTTAGTCGGATCATTGGGGTATTACCAATGCACTCGAGAATGCTCTCACGAACGTCCATATTTTTCTCCTTTACGAATTGCCCATGCATTTGCACAGGTCAATGAAGCAATACATATGCCACATTTTCTGATTGGAAATTACGGCATTTTGCACAACATTTGGAGAGGTCGAGCTAAAAGGAATACCTGTGATTTCTCTTTTGATTGGACGACAACATATTGTATTAAATGGAAATAAAGCTCTTAAGAAAGTGCAGAGAGCACTGCGTTTCTTCCAAGATAGGGAAGGGGATTGTTGGCGAGGAGAAATCGGAAGTGATTGGCTAATGTTGTCAACTTGCACCGCGTTGCATTTTGTCAAACAACATGGAACTTTCTTGTTTAGCCTATAGAAACAGGGGTCTCTCAGCGTTTATTTGTTGACATTGGACAATGCCTACGGATAAATTGTTGCAATAATGCACCGTGGCATCACTCCTTAAATGATAATAAAGTTAGATGCAGTGCATAACATCAGTGTGAGGAATAAAATGAGAGAAAATTCGATTAAAGAAAAACTTAAAGCAATCATGAGCTTTGATGAAATCATAAATTCTTCATTAGATAGTCTTTGGATTTCAGATGAGAAGGGAAAAATTCTTCAGGTTAATAAGGTAGGCCTTAGATTATATAACCTTTCCAAAGATGATGTAATAAATAAACACGTGGATGAACTTTTAGAAAAAGGCATTTTTGATCGCTCAATTATTCGAGAAGTTATTCGAACCGAAAAGTCTCATATGGTGATAAATAAACTAAAGAATGGTAAACAATTACTGAGGGTCGCAAATCCTATATTCAATGAAAAAGGCAAACTCACTTTGGTGATCGTTCAAGAAAGAGATATGACGGAGCTCTACCTCTTGAAATCTGACCTGGAAAAAAGCCAAGCAATCAGCGAGGGATACCGGTCGCAGTTGAAGCAACTTACCACCCAGAACGGGCATTGGGCTGAAGCTAATATCCGGAGCGCTATAATGTATAAGGTTATGGAGAAGGCGATTAGACTCTCGCAGGTCGATACCACCATCCTGTTACAAGGGGAGCCCGGAGTAGGAAAAGGATATTTCGCGAACCTTATCCACAATGCCTCACCTCGAAAGAACAAGCCATTTATACGAGTGGATGCGGGTGCTATTCCTGAACAACTCATTGAATCAGAGTTGTTTGGGTATGAGAGCGGTGCTTTTACAGGCGCCTTGAATAAAGGAAAGCCAGGTTATTTTGAGATAGCGGAAGAGGGTACATTATTTATGGATGAAATCGGAGAAATTCCGTTACAAATTCAGGTCAAGCTTTTGAGGTTCTTGGAAAATGGTCAAATTGTACGGGTAGGTGATACCGCAACAAGAACAATAAATACCCGGGTGATAGCCGCCACCAATAAAGATCTTGAAGAGATGGTTGAGGAAGGTACGTTTCGGAAAGATCTTTATTTTCGATTGAACGTTATTCCTTTGACTATTCCCCCACTGCGGGAAAGAGTGGAGGATATCCCTCCTCTTATCTACTATTTTCTGAAAAGATTTAACCAAAAGTACTCCACACAAAAGGCAATATTTCCCAAAGCGCTCGAGTGTCTTTGTTCTTATTCTTTCCCTGGAAACATACGGGAGCTCTCAAATCTCATCGAACAGCTCGTGGTTTTATTGCCCCGTGACAAGATCGATATTGAAGATTTGCCTTCCCATATTCTGGCAGGATACAATAGCAGTAAAAACCAGATGGTAACGCATGGATGGAATCTTCAAGAAACACTGGCAGGAATTGAAAAGGATTTGATTGACCGGGCCATAAAGAATTTTGGGAATCAGCGGAAGGCGGCAAAACCACTCGGCATAGATCACTCAACCTTATCCAGGAAAATAAAAAAGTACGGTATTCATAAGAATTGAGTTCCTTTTGATTGAACTGCTAATCAGCGAGAAAAAACAAGCTTCGTGGATGCCCTGGCATTGCTCAGCGTGTGCCAATAATCAGAGAAAGAGGACGGGAAAATGAATGACGAGCTTGCTCATCTTGATGCGGTAGGGCTTGGTGAGTTAATCAGGCGGGGGGATATCAGACCGTCTGATTTGCTCGAACTGACGATCCAACGCATGGAGGATTTGAATCCTCAGCTGAATGCCGTCATTCACCGGTTGTATGAGCAGGCTCGAGAGATTGCACTGGACATGGATTTCCGGGTCAAAACAGCAAAAAGAATGCCGCCGAGGGCTCCGCTATACGGTGTCCCTTTTCTGCTGAAGGACCTTATTGCCGAATACAAAGGAACTCCTTTTCATGAAGGTTCCCGTGCGATTCAGGGTTATATTTCCAAACTGGACAGTGAGCTGGTCAAACGGCAGAAGGCGGCTGGGTTGATTGTGGTCGGGAAGACGAATACGCCGGAATTCGGCATTCTTGCCACAACTGAACCTGCTCTTTACGGCCCCACAAGGAATCCCTGGAATATGAGCAGAACGGCCGGAGGGTCGAGCGGCGGTTCCGCAGCAGCCGTGGCCGCCGGGATGGTTCCCCTGGCGCACGGAAACGACGCAGGCGGTTCCATCCGCATACCAGCGTCGTGCTGCGGCCTGTTCGGCCTCAAACCAACCAGGGGGAGGAATCCTCTTGGGCCTCTTTTCGGGGACCTGGGATCAGGGGTTGTGCATGAACATGCGGTGACTCGCACGGTGCGCGATTCGGCTTCTCTCCTGGATGCGACCTCAGGTTCCCAGTTAGGAGACCCGTACTGGGCGCCCCCAAATGAACGACCATTTCTGGAGGAAGTCCGTCGCGATCCGGGACGTCTGAAGATAGGGCTGTTAAGGGACGTTCCCGATGGCTGGCAAAGAGATTCCAGCGTGCATCCGGATTGCAAGATCGCAGTAGAAGAGGCAGGCGTGTTGTGCGAGAATCTCGGACATATGATTGAGGAAATTTCTCCTGACGACCTGAGCCATGCAACTCTCTCAAAAAGCTACGGTGTTCTTTTTACCTGCCTGGTCGGCCATTTTGTGACTTATTGGGAGAGGGAACTCGACAAGAGTATCACGCAGGATGAGTTGGAACCTTTGTCGTGGCTCAGCTACCAGACCGGACGGAAACGAAGCGGGGCCGACTATCTGTGTGCTCTGGAGGATTGTCAGCGCTTTTCCCGAAAGATAGCCGAGTGGTATAAGAAGGGGAAATACGATGTGATCCTTTCTCCCACTGTCACTGTACCTCCTCCAAAGATCGAGGAAATACTTCCAACCGCAGGCGAACCGATGAAATCTCTGGGAGCTACTGCTCGCCTCATTGCCCTGACTTTTTTTTGCAATGTGACCGGGCAACCTGCCATGTCGGTTCCGCTCCATTGGAACGGCGACGATATGCCGATAGGAGTCCAATTTGCCGGCCGATTCGGAGATGAAGCTACACTTTTTCGGCTGGCAGGCCAGTTGGAGGAGGCAAGGCCGTGGGCGGCAAAACTGCCTCCGGTCCATTGCAGCAAGGGTGCTCTGTAACCATTCTCCATGAGAGGCACACATCTCTGGTTCTGCTGAGCGCCCTCTGTTTTCCAGAAATTTCTTTATGCTCATTTCTTGCAGTCCTTCGTTTGATTTAGTATATTTTCCAGGCAACCGAAAAGGCACATTTCCTCAACAGAGCAAATGGAGTGCAGTTCACGCAGAAAGCAAAATTTGATTGGCAATGTCAGTGCACAGGAAAGGAGGTTCTCATGAAAGTACTGGTGATTTATTACTCAATGTACGGCCACGTCTATAGGCTGGCACAAGCGATCGCTGAAGGAGCAGGGTCGGTTGAGAACGCAGAAGTTTTACTGCGCCGGGTTCCGGAGACCCTGCCGGGAGAGGTGTTGGAGAAGATGGGTGCTGTTGAGGCTCAAGAAAAACAGGTCGATGTGTCCGTATGCACGATGGCTGAGTTAGGTGAAGCGGACGCAATCATCTTTGGAACACCGACCCGTTTTGGCAACATGTGCGGGCAGATGCGACAGTTTCTTGATGCGACAGGTCAGCTTTGGGCCAATGGGGCGTTGGTCGGGAAAGTGGGAAGCGTTTTCACAAGCTCTAACACCCAGCACGGTGGCCAGGAATCAACAATTCTGAGTTTTCATCTTACCCTGCTGCATCATGGCATGGTGATTGTCGGCCTTCCCTATGCGTTCCAGGGACAGATGGTGATGGACCAGATCAGCGGCTGTTCACCGTATGGGGCATCTACCATCGCGGGTGGTGACGGGAGTCGATTTCCAAGCGAGAATGAACTTGCCGGAGCGCGATACCAGGGCGAACATGTGGCAAAGATTGCAAAAAAACTCTGCACCTGAGAGAGAACCACACCCCCGGCAAAGATGCGTGGGTATTCCACACACCTCATCTTCTATGAAGATGATAGGAAATTTCCCGCGGATGTTCAGATCCTTTCTACTAAGAGGGCGTTGGAATTTATGGGATTCACATGCCTGGGGTTTCTGCCGGGCTTTTTTGTCGAAACCTTGCTGGAAGAAGCTTTTCCTCTATCGAAATACGAATGATCTCGGATGATGTTTTTTGAAAGAGATCATGAAATGGCTCGTTACCACTAAGAATTCGACAGATTCGTTTTACTAAAGCAAAACCAAGGCGATAATTTCGGCAACGCTGATATATTCGTACAGGTCAACGAATTGTATCTGCAGAAGCGACCCGGGCTGCAGTTTTTCGTGCAGGATTGCTCTAACAGTGGGCATACTTGCTGCGCGTTTCCCTTTTCCATTGATTGATAGATACGTTTTCCGGATTAGGATAGTGTCTCCAAGC
>Ga0316576_10001343_pt1 | contig 13093 bp, 13 predicted proteins | sample S0NA_FD_203075 | JGI IMG/M metagenome (GOLD analysis project Ga0316576, IMG submission 203075) | Rhizosphere microbial communities from salt marsh grasses in Alabama, United States - S0-2_050615r3r5 | ecosystem: Host-associated > Plants > Roots > Rhizosphere | place: USA: Alabama | collected... | reverse complement strand
CATCCCGACTTGAGCACCGCCGAACGAGATTACGTCATATATGAAGTATTGGGATCACAGGAGACTATCGCCGCGCATATCGGCTATACACCGCGCTATTTCTGTTATCCGAGCGGCCGTTATAATGTAGAAACCATGACCATTCTAGAAGAACTGGGGTTTTGGGGCGCGGTGACAACAGCCGATGGTTCCTGGCATGGTTTTAATGAGCGCTTTGAATGGTCGCGTGTGCGTATGCGCAACACCACGACCCTGGCAGAATTCGATGATATGGTAAACCCGTTCGATACTGTGGCCGGCAAACAAGTGGAGTAATCACTTGCAATCCTTTCATATCATCGTTAAAGTGTATTGGTAGCAATGATTGCTAGCAATAAGGAGTATTTAGAGGCGTTATGTCGCCCAGCTATCATGTAAAAGGTTCGAGGAATGGGCCAGTGCCCAAAACCTGGGAAGGTTTACCTACAAACCGTTTATCTAGAGAGATGATCGGGGTATGCAACACGAAGAGGGTTTTTTCAACGGATCAACTAATCTAAGTTTATATTACAAACAATGGCTGCCGCATGGGACCGCGCGTGCAGTAGTGGTTATCATGCATGGCTTTAGCGATCATTGCGATCGATATGGTGCTTTGGTTGAGGCGCTGCAGCGCCACCATATGATTGTTTACGGTTATGATTTACGCGGCCACGGCCGATCGCCCGGTAAGCGAGGTCATATCGACCATTTTGATGATTATCGACAAGATACCCGAATTTTCATCGACTTTGTCCATAAAAGATATCCGGATCTACCCATCTTCTTGTTCGGCCACAGTATGGGCGGCCTCATCAGCCTGGATCAGGCTATCATGTATCCAGACCTGCTTAGCGGTGTTATCGCCTCTGCCCCCCTCCTCGGCACTCCAGCAGTGAGCCCAGCCAAATTGTGGGCTGCTCGGCTACTTTCTCGTCTATGGCCTACTTTTAGCATGGATGCCGGTCTTGATGCAAATGCTATCTCGCGAGATTTAGGGGCTGTGCGTGAATATGAGGAAGATCCCCTCGTACATGGAAAAGGTTCGGTGCGCCTGGCGACCGAGTTGGAAGATGCGATGGTAGATACTCAAACAAAAGCACAGTTCCTCCAGATACCGCTGTTGATTTATGCGGGCTCTGAAGATCACATAACAAGCCCGGAATACAGCAAACGCTTTTATGAAAACGTCCAACACGCGGAGAAAAGTATCATCATTTATGAAGGTGGCTATCATGAATGTCACAACGATATTCACAATGAACGCGTGGGTATAGAAATCTCCCAGTGGATTGAGGCGCAGTTATTAAAAACGTCACAAGAACATGAACCACAGGATTCAATTGATGGATAAAATTATTATCAAGGAACTCTTAGTGCGCTCTATTATTGGCATTAATCCTGACGAGCGCGTGAACAAACAAGACATACTAATTAATATCGTACTCTTTACGGATATTCGAACAGCAGGGAAAAGTGACAACATCAGCACCTCGGTAAACTACAAGTCGGTGACCAAGCGCGTCGTCAAGCATGTGGAAGAATCTTCTGATTTCCTGGTTGAGAAACTTGTCAGCGATATCGCTTTTCTAATACTCAGCGAATTCAATGTAGAACGGGTACGCGTTCGCGTAGAAAAACCGGGCGCGCTGCGCTTCACCAAATCAGTAGGTATTGAAATCGAGCGTACGCTGGCAGATTTTGAATAACAGTCAATTTCCCCTAAATTTTATTTGGGGACCATGAACCGCGTATTTCTTACCATCGGCTCAAATATCGATCGCGAACACAATCTCCCGGCAGCCGTGCAGCTCCTGAAGGAGCGGGTTCCGGTCGTCGCCGTTTCATCGGTCTATGAAAGCACTGCAACGGGGTTGAAGAACCAGCCAAATTTTTTCAACGCCGCGGCCCTGATAGAGACAGCGCTGAGTCCAGAGGCGATCAAAGATCAGCTTATTGCCGAGATAGAAGCGGCTCTTAAGCGTGAGCGGCAGGAAGATAGGAACGCGCCGCGAACCATCGATATTGATATTGCTCTGTTTAACGATGAGGTTTTAGCATATGTGCCTGCTGATGGACGGCCGCGCCATCTCCCCGATCCGGATCTGCTGCAAATGACTTATGCCATCGTTCCTCTCGCCGAACTGGCTCCGGATCTGATACACCCGGAGACAGGCGAACGGTTGGATGCTATTAGGGAACGTCTAATAGAAGCATCCGGGGAAAAAGATATCTGGCGGCGAGAAGATATTAGTTTAGGTCTCTGAACGGGCGCTTAAAGGCAAATCAATGTTCAGACTGACCGGACAGTGGTCAGAGCCCATTACCTCGGGGTGAATCGCTGCATCGAGAACATGAGACTTCAACTCTTCGCTGATAAAAAAGTAATCAAGACGCCAACCAACATTGCGCGATCGCGCGCCCCCAATATAACTCCACCAGGAATAGGCGCCCCCTCTATCGGGATATAGATCGCGAAAAGTATCTACATATCCCTGAGCAACCACTTTGTCAATCCAATTGCGTTCCACGCGCAGGAAACCAGTGGTATTTATATTTTGTCGTGGCCGGGCCAGATCGATCTCATTGTGGGCAGTATTAACGTCTCCACAAAACACGATCTTTTTACCCTTCCGGCGCAGATCATTACAATAATCGAGAAATTCCTTTTTATAACACATCTTGAAGGGAACACGGCTATGGTCGCGGCTGCCGTTAGGGAAATAGGCAACAATGAGAACAAACTCGGGGTATTCAGCCACAATAGTTCGCCCCTCGTTGTCATATTCCGGCAATCCCAAACCGAAATTTAGATCAAGCGGTTCAGTCCTGCTGTACAAGGCTACACCGCTGTACCCTTTTCGCTCAGCAGAAGCGAAATACGTGTAATAACCTTCCGGGCTGCGTAGGTCCGGGTCTAACTGATCAGGATGGCATTTAGTCTCCTGAACACCCAGGACATCGGGTCTGGTTTCTTGCAGCCAGGATAAAAAACCTTTGCGAGCAGCAGCGCGAAGACCATTAACATTCCAGCTCACCAGGGTTGTCAAATTGCCCCCCCCTGGCCGGATAACGAGTGAATTGCTGCCTGGGTGCTGGTAAATGCGAGGTCCGGTAATTCATTCAGGGCGAAGAAACCAACTGCATCAGCATCATCTCCGGCAATCATCTCTCCACCTAGAAGGTCAGCGGAGTATAAGATGAAGATGGAAGCCCCACCCTGGTTCGGTGGATTGGTGAACACATCCAGGAGATTTCCTACGCGCACACGTAGTCCCGTTTCTTCAAGCACTTCTCTTTCGGCCGTCTGCCGGGGATCCTCTCCCTGATCAAGAAATCCGGCAGGAATGCTCCACTTGCCGCGTTCGGGCTCCATCCTCCGCCGTACGAGGAGCACCTTCTCATCCTCTGTCACCAGAGCACCAACACCCACCTTCGGATCGGTATAATGAACATAACCACACGCTGAACAAACCCGCCGTGGCCGATCCTCCACCTGCCGTGTTTCCATCGCCTGTCCGCACAACGGGCAGAAGGCAAAATGAGATGGCGCGCTATCGGGGATTCGAGCAGCCAAAACTATCTTCGCCGATAGGCTATTAAGGTCAGAATAGCCAGGGAGATCAAGAGTAGTCCAAGTCCAATACTCAATTCTTCTAAACCTAAGGACAGCGGGATATATACCGCGGATGAGGTATCGCTCATGGGGGCTGCCATCTCTTCATCCTGCGCGGGAAAATTGGCAGCCGGCGGCACCTCCTCGATTTCAAGGTCCTCCGATGTGATGATTTCAGCGATCTCTGTAGGGACTGCTTCCCGGGCACCGGCAAGTGGCGGTTCTGCCGTTTCTTCAAGAATATCTAAAGACTGTGCGAGTTCTTCTCTTAAGGATTCATCAAGCGGTTCTTCCTGCTTGCTAAATTTCGGCTCTTCAACTGATTCTTCTGCAGCAGACTCCGACGGCATAGTTTCTTCAGCCCCAGCAATTTCAATTGGGGCCTCGGCTGCTTCCGATTCTTTATCAATGGAAGTTTCCAAGGCAAATGGTGTAGCCAGAGGCGCAGCAGACATTTGCGGAAGCAATTCCTCATCTGCAGCCATATCTGTTTCAAGGGGTGCTTCTTCTTCGGAAACCGCTCCACCATCTTCAGGAACGATTTCTTGCGGGGCCGCCTCTTCAACTTCTGCCGCAATCATCGGCGCTGACTCAAGAGCTGGAGCCATGGCAGTTTGCGATACAGCTTCTGTTGAAAAACTGCTCATATAGACATTGGCAGCCAAAACAATGACCAGTAAAAAAGCTGTCAGGGCAGTCGCGGCGCGAAAAGCGGGATACGCGCTGCCCCAAAACTGCCTCTGCGGGGGGCCATACAGTGCAGGATCAAGGGTGAAATTTCGAGGCACACGGCGTGCTGGAAGATCACGCATCTGCTGCTGCCAGAACTGCAAATCCGCCAACTCAGCGCGCAAATCGCTGTTTTGCGCCAGCTGCTGCTCAAAGCGATCGCGTTCGGCAGGCGTGAGTTCACCGTCCAGGTAGGCACTCAGCACCTCCTGCCGCAGTTCTCGTTCGGATCGTCCTCGATTTCGTAAAAAGTCAAGCATAGCTAGTGAGCAGCTCGCGTTCCCATTTCCTTAAGACATAGTGCTCCACGGCTGATATTACCAGCAATTCGCACCAAGTATACAGTCTCATTTTCCATCATGTGTTAGTAGTAAGACGATAGGAGGCAGGTAAAAGTTCCTTAACCCCCTGCAAGCAGTCGCGCAGTTTAGATCGGGCGCGGCTCATGCGCGATTTGACGGTACCCAGAGACACTCCGGTAATTCCAGCAATTTCCTGATAATTATACCCCTCCACATCTCCAAGCACGGCCGTTATCCGTTGGTCATCTGGCAATTCGCGCAGGCAATCTTCAATCGCCTTCACAAGTTCTAATCTTTGCTGCGCCTGTTCAGGCCCTTCATCCGGGCTGCGCAGAAACGCAAATGATTCATTTTCTTCGGTGATCTTATCTAAAGACGACTGGGGGCGACGTTTGCGCCTGCGCAGCTCATCGTAACAAGCATTCGTAGCAATTCGCATCAGCCAGGATTTAAAACTACCGCCACGGAATCTTTTAAGCGCCTGATAAGCGGAAATAAAAGCCTCTTGTGTCGCATCCTCGGCTGATTGTGGCTCACCCATAATTCGATAGGCAACGTTATAGACAGCCTCCTGGTAAGTTAAAACCAGGCGGTTGAACGCGGCCAAGTCACCATCTTGCGCCTTTTTAATGAGCGCTGCCTCGTCCATTTTTGACAGAAAAAAATCCTTGTTTTATACTCGCAGTCGCGTCATGAAATTGACGCTGGCCGAAGTGGCGGAACTGGCAGACGCGCACGACTCAAACTCGTGTTCCCTCGGGAGTGTGGGTTCGATTCCCACCTTCGGCATCTGATTTTCCAACCTCTTCCGGCTGGATTATATGCCCCGCTGTTAAGGCGGGCAAACAAGGCAGGGCTTCCCAATACGGCTAGGGGAAGCCTTTTTCTTTTCAGGTGCGGCCAAACTCGCGGGCGAGCTGACCAGCGGAGAGGTGAATCATTGTTGGCCGGCCATGTGGGCATGTATGTGGATTTTGGCTGGCCTCTAGCTGCTGAATTAAGGCTTCCATTTCTGCCGTTGTCAACGTTTGGCCCGCTTTTACTGCCGCTGACTTGCAAACCCTGAGGACAATTCGCGCTTCGATTTTTCCCTGTAACGGCGCGTCGCCTTGTTCCAGATCCTCTACGACCGAAAGCAGCGCTTTACCGGGGTCGATCTTCCCGACCACGGCAGGGATGGCGCGAATTTGAAATGTGTTCGGTCCAAAAGCCTCAACTGCAAACCCCAAATTTCGGAAAGTATCCAGGTTCGATTCAACGAGACCGGCCTGGGAGGGGGATAGCGTCACTGTGACCGGCGCGACCAATCCTTGAGAAGCTACGGCGTGGTTTTCCCACTCGGCCATGAACTTTTCGAAAAGAATTCTTTCATGGGCAGCATGCTGGTCAATCAGGTAAAGGCCGTCCGGTCCTTCGGTGATGATATAAGCCTGGCCGACCTGGCCGATGACGCGCATGATGGGTAGTTTTTGGCCAGGTTTTGAATTCTCCTGCGATCCGGCCGTGGCAACTGCATTTTCCTCATCCGCCGGGACCGGAAGCTCGTTCGGTGACCTGCGTCGAGACCAGTCTAAACCCAGCGCGCCCTGATCGGGCGTGTTGAGCCGGGCAAATCCCTGCCCATGAGCAGGTGTTGACCATGGTGAATGTCCAGAGCTCTCCATGCTCCAGGCACTTATCGTAGGCACAGGGCTCTCAGCTATCAATGTTTCTCGTACGGCTCGTTGAACTGCACCAAACACAGCATTCGGCCGTTGGAAACGCACTTCGGTTTTCGCTGGATGGACATTGACATCCACACCTTCAACCGGCATCTGTATGAAGATGAGACCCAGCGGATAGCGGCCGGTCGGTAGCAATGTATGATAAGCCTGGATGACAGCATACGTTAAACTCGAATCCTTGATCCACCGGCCGTTTACAAACAGCGTAATGCGGCTGCGATTCGCCCAATTTAACCCTGGCGGGCCGACAAAACCATGCACGGCTATTTCTCGCCGCTCGCCAGAGACCGGCTCGGGCGTCTCCCTGGTAGAATCAACAGAGAGTAGTTGTCTGGCCGTTTCCACATCATGGATTTCACCCAGTACTTCCTGAATATTGCCATTCCCCGTCGTCTGAAAAGTTACGCGGTTTTCATGGGTCAGGCGAAAGCGGACTTCGGTATTAGCCAACGCATAACGGGTTACATATTCATCGATGAGCCGGCGCTCGGTGGTGATACTTTTTAAAAATTTCAGGCGCGCAGGCGTGTTGAAGAAAAGGTTTTCGACGGCAACTACGGTTCCTTCTGGCGCACCAACCATTTCGCGGCCGGTTTTCACACCGCCTTCTAGCTCCAGGCGCGTGCCTGCCTGATCCTCCGCCGTTCGACTGACAACGGTCAGGCGGCTTACTGCTGCGATGGCAGCCAGTGCTTCACCGCGAAAACCCAGGGTACTGATAGCGGCTAGATCTTCGGCCGTGCTGAGCTTTGAAGTAGCATGGCGCTGGAACGCGGTCTCTATCTCGGCAGCGGGAATCCCTGTGCCGTTGTCCGCGACCTGGATCAAATCCCGGCCACCACCGCGAATTGTGATATTGATTTTGGTCGCCCCGGCATCGAGAGCATTTTCAATCAGCTCTTTGACAACCGATGACGGCCGTTCTACCACTTCTCCCGCGGCGATCTGGGAAGCCAGTTGTTCGGACAAAACCTTGATGCTCATGGTGTAATTGTACCAGGGGTTTGGTGATTTGGGATTTCGGATTTCGGATATGGGCTGCCGGATGTGCCATCTATCACGCTTCTCTATATCTATCTTTAGCGGTAATTGGCAAGCTTCCCATCCCATATTATACTTTGGTGCGAATAATTTTAAGGATAGCGTATGCCATTTCAACCAAACTATGATGTTCCCGAAGGGCGGCAGGCTTATGTACTGCCGGGTGTAGAGAGGGAGAACTGGGAAAATATCGCCGTGCTGATGCTGCATGGATTTATGGGCAGTCCGGCCAGCTCCCGGCCGCTGGCCGAATATCTTGCTGCGCAGGGAGTTACAGTTCATTGTCCGCTGCTTCCGGGGCATGGCAATCTGCCTTATATGATCCACGGATTCAGTCATCAGCAGTGGCTGGTGGAGGTGGAAGAAGCATATAACCAGCTGCGCGCGCAAAAAGAGCAGGTTTTTATTGTCGGGCATTCGATGGGAGCAGTTCTGGGGGCACATTTAGCCCACAAATACGCTGATGTTTGTGGCCTGATCTATCTGGCGCCGCTCTATGAAATACCCGACCGTCGTCTGAAAATTGCGGCTATCGGCCGACATTTCATTGATTATGTCTATCCTTTGAAATACAAGATGGTCGACAGCGATATTTTTATTGGCCGCGTACTGGATTTTGATCCGACCATTGATATTGACGATCCCGCGCTGCAAGATTGGCTCATGGAAGCGTCGCGAATTCCGGTAGATGGACTGGATGAAATGAGTAAAATGGCCGGAATCGGCCGTAAGTTATGGCCTCACGTTCACCAGCCGGTGTTGATTTTCCAGGGCGGAAACGATCCGGCAGTGAATCCCGGGAACACGGAAAAATTGTTCCAGGCGCTGGCAACAGCCGATAAAGAAATGAAGTTCTTCCCCCAGGTTGGGCACGAATTAATGCGTCCCGTCGAACCGATCCACGTCAAGGTTTGGAACAAAACGCTGGAGTTTATTGAAGACCATGCTGAATTCGGAGAAAAAGTGCCCACATCTCTAAACGCCCCCTCACTTCTCATTCAAAAAAGATAAATCGAGGACACCCCAGGTATCTTGCAAAGGATGCCGATCCTTCCTTGAACTGGTTTGGAAACGCAGTATAATCGGCGTGAATATTCTCTATTCGCGCGTGTGCTTCGTGGTAGTTCATAGGCGACTGCACACAAGTGACTTACAGACAAATCTTTGACAAAGGAGAGAGATCCCATGTTCAATAAACGAATCGGAATATTGTTAGCAATTCTCTTAATGTTTGGCCTTGTACTTGCCGCTTGCGGTGGTACGGCGGCTCCGGCAGGCGACTCTGCAGCAGAAGCGCCGGCGCAGGAAGCCTCTGGCGATTGTACCGATGAGGCGGTCTTCTGTGTGGGCGTCGTGACGGACGTTGGTGAAATTGACGACAAATCTTTCAACCAGTCCGCCTGGGAAGGCGTCCAGCAAGCAGAATCAGAATTGGGTGCACAAATTGATTATATTGAAACCCAAGATGCTAAGGATTATGCGGCGAATATCGGCCAGTTTGCGAGTAACGGTTATGATGCAATCGTCACCGTTGGATTCGCCATGGGTGAGGCCACAATCGAAGCAGCACAGCAGTACCCGGACATCAAATTCATCGGCATCGACCAGTTCCAGGGTGAAGCCATTGACAACCTGGCCGGTCTGATCTTCAATGAGGATAAATCCGGTTTCCTGGCTGGTGCGTTAGCAGCTATGTTGACCCAAAGCGGCACCGTCGGCCAGGTGCTGGGTACCGATTTGGTTCCCCCGGTTGTGGCCTTCAAGGAAGGCTTTGATGGTGGGGCGAAATACATCACTCCTGATATCAACATCATCGCCACATATCATCCCGGTGGTCTTGACGTGGCCTTTGTGGACCCGGAATGGGGTGCAGCGACAGCCAGACAAGCACTGGACCAAGGCGCAGATGTCATTTTTGGCGCCGGTGGTAAGACTGGAAATGGGGCTTTGATCGAAGTTGCCGGACAGGAAGGCGCTTACTGCATCGGTGTGGACACCGACCAGTGGCTAACCGTTCCTGAAGCGCATCCTTGCCTGGTATCCAGCGCCATGAAGCTAATCACCCCTGGAGTCTTTGACCTCCTTTCACAGGCTAAAGACGGCACAATGCCAGGCGGTAACTACGTAGGACCTGTTGGTTTAGCGCCTTTCCACGATTTTGAGGACCAGATTTCTCAGGATATTAAGGATAGGCTGGCGGAGATTGATGCCGGATTACAAGATGGCTCAATCGCAACCGGATACAATCCTGGGGGCTAGTTGAGTAACTAAAAAATGCGACGTGCTTTGCGCACGTCGCATTTTTCTTATAAATAAGGCACCCATCCAAACCTCCGTTTAAATGGCGACTTAAACGTCTGGCATCACTGCGGTAGCCAGTAACAGGGAGGAAAAATGACAGAGGAAATTCAAATCGATCAGGAGGGTGGCGGAATCCTGGAGCGTATCTTGCGCGGGGCGGCCGTTCCTACCTTATCTGTTTTCCTGGCACTTCTCATCGGCGCAATCATTATATGGTTATCGGGCTCCAATCCGATTGAAGCTTATGTTGCCCTTTTCAAAGGGGCATTTGGCAGTTCAGAAGCGATTGGACGAACCCTGGAAAAGGCAACTCCGTTGATTTTCGGCGGACTGGCCGTGGCGTTTGCATTTAAAGCAGGTCTATTTAATATCGGCGGTCAGGGGCAGCTGCTCATCGGCGCCATTGTCGCCGCCTATATAGGCTTCACGGTTAAAGGCCTCCCTTTTATCATCCATATGCCGCTGGCACTCCTGGCAGGCAGCCTGGCGGGTGCGGCATACGCGGCTATAGCCGGTTTCCTCAAGGCCTATACCGGCGCGCATGAGGTGATCACGACGATCATGCTCAATTTCGTCGCCATTAACCTCACGGACTACCTTTCCAACGGACCTTGGAAAGATGAGGGCATCATTGCCCGCACGCCCAAGATTCTGGAAACGGCGGCAATACCTAAGTGGGGATTTTTACCGGCGGGTTTTTTGATCGCCTGTCTCATGGCTTTCCTAACCTGGTATTTGCTTTATCGCACAACCTGGGGCTACGCTATCCGCACGACCGGCTTAAACGCCAACGCAGCCCTTTATGCGGGTATTCAGGTCGCGCAAATTATCGTCCTGACCATGGCCTTCAGCGGTTTCCTGGCCGGTATGGGCGGTGCCGTAGAAACATTGGGCGTTATAGGGCGCTACCAGCCGGGTTTTAATGTCGGTCTCGGTTTTGACGGCATTACCATCGCTCTGTTAGCAAAGACAAACCCATTAGGGACTATACCTGCCGCAATTTTGATAGGCGCGATGCAGGCCGGGTCCAGCCAGATGCAGTTTGATGCCGGTGTACGATTCCAGATCATCGACATTATACAGGGTCTGATTCTCTTCTTTGTCTCCGCTGATGTTATTGTGCGCAAGATACTGCCAGCACAGTTTGTGGATGAAGAGAAAGTCACACTCAGTACAGGATGGAGCAGTTAAGGAGGCGGACCTATGGCGACAACCACTGTTGTTCAAGAGCAAGCTAGCGGCATGAATTCGCGTACAAAATGGCTTATTGCCGGCGGGGGCCTTGTCATCGCCGCTATCGCTTTAAATTTATATTTCTTCGGACCAACCGGAACGACGGCCGTCTTTGCGGCTACACTCCGCCAATCAACACCACTCATTCTCGGAGCCTTATGTGGTTTAATTGGTGAGAGAAGCGGTGTGATCAACATCGGTATCGAAGGGCAAATGTTGATGGCCGCATTCCTGGCATTTCTAGCCAATGTCTACATCGGCCGTATGCTGCCCCTCGGTCTAACATTGCCCATCGCCGTCTTAGTCGGCGTGGCGACAGGCGCTCTGCTCGGTCTGTTCCTGGCCTGGATGTCGGTAACCCTCAAAATGGATCAGATAATCGGGGGAACGGTCATCAATACGCTGGCCTTGGGGTTAACCAGTTATTTCTACGTCACTGGTTTAACAACACAGGGCAAATTGCAATCTATTTCATTAGGACCACTGGCTGATATTCCATATCTGGGTCCAATCCTGTTTAGTAACCCGCCGATCACGTATTTGACGATTATTCTCGTGTTTGTCGTGCAGTTCGCCTTATTTCGCACGGTTTGGGGTTTGCGCACGCGCTCCATCGGAGAACATCCCAGTGCAGCGGATACGGTGGGTATTAACGTCAACCGCATGCGCTACCTCAATGTCACATTAGCCGGGGCTTTTGCCGGGCTGGCCGGGGCTTACCTCACGCTGGAAGCGGTCGGTTCGTTCGAACGTGGGATGACGAATGGGCGCGGTTTTATTGCCCTGGCGGTTATGATTTTCGGCCGTTGGACACCGCTCGGCGCCTGGGGAGCGGCGCTATTATTTGCCTTCTTCACGGCATTCGCCACGCAAACGCAATTCACCGGTCTTGTTTCAATCCCCCCGCAATTTGTGGGAATGTCGCCCTATGTGCTGACGATTGTGTTCCTGGCCCTCTTTGGCGGCCGGGCACGCGGTCCGGCGGCGGCGGGGCAAGTCTATGATCCTGAGTAAGCGAGGTTTTCCTGATGAACCAAAATAACAAAGAAGTTGTTCTGGAAGCCAAAGGCCTAACAAAACGCTTCCCTGGTGTGCTGGCGAATGACAATGTCAATTTGGTCCTCCATAAAGGGGAAATTCTGGCTCTACTCGGGGAAAATGGCGCCGGTAAGAGCACCTTGATGAATATGCTCTATGGCCTCTACCATCCAACTGAAGGGGAAATATGGATTAAGGGTGAGCATGTCATCCTGGAAGACCCCAGCGATGCAATTGCCCGCGGAGTAGGCATGGTGCACCAGCATTTTCAACTGGTACCGGTTATGACGGTAGCTGAAAATGTCATTCTCGGCGATGAAATCACCCGCGGCGGCGGCGTGCTAAATCTCAAGGAAGCGGCGAAAAAGGTCCAGGAGTTATCCCACCAATATGGATTGGATGTCGATCCGACGGCGATGATTGAAGATCTGCCGGTGGGTACCCAGCAGCGGGTAGAAATCATCAAGGCCTTGTACCGTGACGCGGATATTTTGATTCTTGACGAGCCGACGGCCGTGCTCACACCTCAGGAAGCGGAAGACCTCTTCCGGATCATGAAGGATTTTACGGCAAGAGGATCATCCATTATTTTCATCACGCATAAACTCAAAGAAGTGCTGGCCATCGCCGACACCATCGGCGTGCTGCATCGCGGACGCATGGTGGGCATGGTTACCCCTGAAGAATCCACCCAGGCTAGTCTGGCCGAAATGATGGTCGGTCGCGAGGTCATCTTAACGGTCCAGAAGGAACCGCCTCACCCCAAGGACGTAGTTCTACGCATCGAAAATTTGCAGGTGAAAGATGATCGCGGGCATTTCGCCGTCAAAGGAGTCGATCTGCAAGTAAGAGCCGGTGAAATAGTTGGCGTGGCCGGTGTTCAAGGTAATGGACAGCGCGAGCTGGTTGAGGCCCTAACGGGCTTACGCGCGATAGAAGCCGGCAGTGTTACCATCGAAGGACAGGACACCACGAACCTTAAGCCGCGACACATCACGGAGATGGGCGTTGCCCATATCCCCGAAGACCGCGAGAAGCACGGTTTGGTGATGGCCTATTCCATCGCCGATAACATGGTGCTAAACAACTAT
>Ga0316576_10001342_pt1 | contig 13095 bp, 8 predicted proteins | sample S0NA_FD_203075 | JGI IMG/M metagenome (GOLD analysis project Ga0316576, IMG submission 203075) | Rhizosphere microbial communities from salt marsh grasses in Alabama, United States - S0-2_050615r3r5 | ecosystem: Host-associated > Plants > Roots > Rhizosphere | place: USA: Alabama | collected... | reverse complement strand
GCAGATAGGAGCCCGCCAAGTTGGAAGCTCGCGGGGCTGTAGCGGAAACGGACCGTCCAGTCGCCTGGTTCAAGAGTTACCCCGCGGAAGTTGCCGTTCACGCGAACAATCGACACTTCCTTTTCCGCATCCTCACCTGCGCCCAATGGCCGGATATAAGCCTTCCAGCCGGGAAAATAACTATCGTTCAAGATCAACCAGGAGGGTTCGTCCACCCGCGCGTCGATGATGGCCTCAATGTTGCGATAAGCAGCAATCTGCGCCTCCTGGAGCGACCCCGCGGCCGGCACACTGTTTCTAGGTGTAAAATCTTCGGGGAGATCAGCCGTTTCAATCAGCACATGACCGCGCGGATCGCGATCATTCATGGCTTGCAAGGCATCCTCGACAACGGCCGTGGCCGTCTGCGGTAAGGTGTAGGCGCGGGGTGCCACGGCCAGGTTCTCAAAGATGCGCAGACCTTCCCCCTGCCATACCTGCTTTAGTTTCGGCAGATCTATCACCTCCGAGGAAATCACATAACGCACGCCCAGGACATCAATCAGGGGCGAGTTCAGCGATTCCCAGTTGGCAATGGGCTGCACGCGGTTGTTGAGCAACTCGTTTTGTGGCTCGACGGCCGTCATGTAATCCGTGAACTGCTTGGCAATAATCGACTCATAGCCACGAATATCCTCAAAATCATAAAGCCAGCCGGAATTCGCATTGAACGGTTTGTCGCCATGGGGTGTGAAGCTTGTCAGGCGCCAATGTCCTGGCTGCTGCTCCAACCAGGAAATCATTTGTGGCTTGAACAACAGCAGATCCTGATCAACGGAGGCGTTGAAATTTCGATTGGCGAGGAAGATATCGAGGAGGATCAACAACGTCGCCAGGAATAAGAACAGCTTTTTTCGTCCGCGTGCAGCGAGCCAGAAAACCAATGCGCTGCCCAGCAGGGCTAATCCGAGAATCAGAATTTGGGGAAATTCATAACTGTAGAAAGCGCGCGCATCGATAAAAGCCGTGTCGGCCAGGACGAGACCTTGAAAAAGTCTTTCTATAAAAGGTTCAATCCGGTCATAGGAGAGCCAGGAGAAAAGCAGCAGAGCAATAATCGCTGCTCCGAAAACGGCCGTCCCGGCAATGAAAAGATGGACAAGGTCGAACCTGTTCTTTTTCTCCTTATTAGGCGAACGATAGTTGAGCAGATAATCTACGCCAAAACCAGCCAGAACCGCGACAGCTATTGAGAGCGGCCAGACCCAGCGGAAGGGGGTATGGAGTTGGTTGATAAAAGGCAGGCCATAATACAAAAGGGCGTACAGTGGCGTGCCAAAAATAAAAGCCAGGGAGAAGAAAGCGAGCAGGATAAAAAAGAAGGTCTGCGAGCGCCGCGATTCATTTCGACCGTTTTGCCAGCCGGTTAATGCGCCAAGGAGGGCGAAAATCAGGGGTAAAACAGCCAGGTAGATGCCGCCTTCCACATAATTCTTTATCCCCCAATCACTGCTGTAAGCGCCTCGCGGGTTAAGCTCGCCGTAACTATTTGTGGAAAAGGCAACTCGCTGTCTCGTAAACACGTCTAGATAGTCATGATGCGCCGGATTTCCGAAAAAATTCGGCAGGAGGAGGGTCAGAATACGCCTCCAGGGAAAAGCCCAACTGCGCACCTCGGCGAAGGATGCTGCACCTTCGCGGAAGTTCAACTGGCCTACTTCATAGAAAGGTATGAGCTGCAGCCCGCCCAGCATCAGGCCAATGGCGACGAGCCCGATAAGCCATGGCAGGGGACGAAAGGCAATGCGCAAAAAGGATTCCTGGGTCTCTTTTTTAACATCAACCATTTCGCCGTGACGTGCTTTCAAAGCAACGGAGACCAGTCGCCAAAGGGCATAGAAGGCCATGATTAAGAGGGTGTAATAAGTAATCTCGATGTGGCCGGCAAGGGTCTGTAAACCGAGGGCAATCGCCCCCAGAGCCATCCAGATCAGCGTTTTATTTGAGCCATGAACTGCCGATTCAATGATTTTTTCCAGGGCGGCCAACAAGAAAGGCAGCCAGACCGCCGCGCCGATGATCATGGGGAAAACGGCCGCACTGGTCAGGAGAAAGCCGCTGCCCTGATAAATCAAGCCCGCGAGGGCTGCACCCCCGCGTCGCATATGAAGCACACGGCCGAGTATGTACATCGATGATCCGGCTAACCAAAGCTGCACAATCGTGTACCACCCATAAGCCTTCGCCGCCGGCAGCAGGAAAAATATCCAGCTAAAAGGGTAGAGCATGCCATGCTGGCCGTTAGCCAGGAAGGGCGCACCAGCAAAAAGGTAGGGATTCCAGAGTGGAATCTCACCAGCCTGTAAACTGTTTACGGCAAAGCGTTTCCAGGCGTAATTCTCAATGATTAAATCGGTGAGCAGGTTGTTATGGGGTATTGCAGTGCCAAATTCAGCGGCGTATCCCTGCCAAGGGGCCCATTGAAAAAGGTTATCGACGGGCAGCATTGTCTTGCCGCCCAGGGTCACCGATGCGTAAAGCAAAAAAGGCAGGATCAAAAATCCCGCCAATATCGCCAGATCAGGCCCAAAACGCCGTAACAACTTCATCAGTCCATCCATTGCCTGTGGGTATTATCTCACCAGGCCAGATTTAGGAAAAACTAGCGTAATTCAGGCGGCAAACATCGTCAACTATGCCGAGCCATTGCTTTCGCTACGCAATTCACACTGTTTAATATCTACAGCGAGCAAATAGTACGACGCGCAGGGTATCAATTTCAAAGCGCTATTAAAATCGTAGACTTTTATTCCCTGGTTCAACAACAAAGTGCCTGAAAGCTTCGAAAAATTCGGTCTGGCCCGGTTCGGTTTTTCCAAAGTCGGCCATGAGCAGCCAGGGTGAGAGCAAGCTCGGGATCAAAGCGTCGTTCAGCGCCGGCAAGATAGGACCAATCTTGAAGATTGGTCCAATCTGAATGCGTATGAGGGTCTCTTTTGGACTTTGGACAATTCGTTCTGGCTTGGCAGGTTAGCTGACACCTGAGAGTGTTATCGCTATAATCAACCAATATGATAGCTTTGTGGCTGCGATTATCGTAAGTATAAAAAGTGGTCTATGGAACCAAATTACCCAAAACGTGTGCGATTTGCTCACCTGCCGACCCCGATTGAGCCATTGCTGCGCCTAAGCAAGCACCTCGGCGGGCCGGATCTATATATCAAGCGCGATGACCAAACCGGCCTAGCAACTGGGGGTAATAAAACACGCAAGCTGGAATTTTTAATTGCCGAGGCAGTGGCGCAGGGTGCCGATCATGTGATTTCAAATGGCGCGCCTCAGAGCAATCATTGCCGCCAGACGGCCGCCGCGGCGGCGCGCTCCGGCCTTGGATCAACCCTCGTACTGCGTGGTCATGAGCCGGATCAGGTTACGGGCAATTACCTGCTGGACGAGCTGCTAGGCGCCCATGTTTATTGGACCGGCGATCGCGAGGTCAAGGACGTGGTTCAGGAAGTTGAAAAACAGCTGAAGGCCATGGGTCATAAACCATATATTGTGCCTTATGGCGGTTCTAACGTCGTGGGGGCCACTGGTTATGTCCTGGCCATGCGCGAATTGATGGAGCAGCTGGTAGAGCAGCAGTTGAACATCGACTTTATTGTCTTCGCCAGCAGCAGCGGAGGTACTCAGGCGGGCCTGGTGTTGGGCAAACAGGTTTATGGCTACCGAGGCAGCATATTAGGCATCAGCGTTGATCAACCGGCGGACACGCTGCAGACGCAAGTAGGCGCACTAGCCACAGCCACAGCGTCACATCTCGGCCTGGGACAGCTTCCGCTATTGAATCAAGTTGAAGTCAATGATGATTATCTCGGTGGAGGTTACGCCGTGGTCGGGGATACGGAAAGGGAAGCGATACGCCTCCTGGCGCAGCTGGAAGGCATCCTGCTCGATCCCGTATATACCGGACGGGCGATGGGCGGCTTGATCGATCTCATCCGCTGGGGAGCATTTACTCGCGGCCAGAAGGTGCTATTCTGGCATACCGGAGGAACGGCCGCTTTACCGGCTTTCGCGAACAGCTTACTCTAAGAAAACAGGGCCTTTTCCAGAAACAATTATCGATTTGAAGGGCAAACCTAACGATAGTATTCGATATAAATCGGAATTTCTCCTGATTTGTGTTCAGACCTTCGTGGAGGATTTTTCCTTGATGATCACTGTCTTATTGGCCCAATCTCCGCCTTTCAACCACAACAGCCCTTGATCATGCGGCTTCAGCAACAGCACCCGGTCGATATTTTTCTCTGCTCAGTTGTCAAAGCGGAACTCTTGTATGGCGCGTACCACAGTTCACGAACGGCCGATAATTTGCGACTGCTAGACCAGTTCTTTGAGCCGTTTATTTCCCTGCCCTTTGATGATGCCTGCAGCGACGCTTACGGCCGTATTCGCAGCGATCTGGCACGAAACGGCACACCCCTTGGACCTAATGATCTGTTCATTGCGGCCACGGCCGTGGCTAACGACGTGATCCTGGTAGCGGCCAATGAGCAAGAATTTGGTCGTGTAGCTGGACTTGCAATTGAAAATTGGGATACTTCCTAGCGCTTCTTACTCGCGGTTGAGCCAACGCAGCGTGAGTTCGCCGATGCGGCTGTTGCGCTGACGCAGGATGGTGGCCGGGGGCAGGGCTTCGAGGAAGGATTGGCCGTAGCGTTTTGTGAGCACTCTTTTGTCGAGCACTATGACGACGCCTTGATCACTCTTGCGACGGATGAGACGGCCGAAGCCCTGGCGAAATCTCAACACGGCCTCGGGAATGGAATATTCGTAGAACGGGTTTTCGAACGTCTCCGAGCGAGCGGCAAAGATTGGGTCGGACGGCACATCGAACGGCAGGCGGGGGATGACCAGGGCTTGCAAGGCCGGTCCGGGAACGTCGACGCCTTCCCAAAAAGAACGGGTCCCCAGGAGAACGGACCGACTCCCCTCAGCTTTGAAACGTTTTAAGAGCTGTTGGCGCGAGGCACCCTCTACCTGGGCTAGGGTTTCAATTCCCGACGCTTGCAGCAATCCCTCAATCGCATTGGCCGTCTGGCGCAGTTGGGCGTAGGAGGTGAAGAGGACCATTGTGCGGCCGTTCAACGCTCTGGCGACATCAACGATGGCCTCCTCAACATAACGCTGGTAACCGGGCTGGTTTGGTTCGGGAATGTCCGTGGATAGATATACGAGCGTTGAATTTTCAAAATCAAAGGGCGAGCCGACGGCCAGTTCATTGGCGTGACCGGCATATAAACGGTTACGGATGTAGTCAAAGTTGGCCTCGCCATAGGAACCCGGATCGGCCGTGCGCAGCGTGGCCGAGGTAAGAACAACCGTTTCTTTCTCGGAGAAAATATGCCTTTCGACCAGCGGGCCGACGTGCAGCGGCGCGGCATGTAAAGAGGCACGCTCTCTAAAGACCTCGATCCAATAAATCATCTCTTCTCGGGGCGAGGAGATGATTTGGTCCAGGTTTCTGCGCGCATCTTCAAGAGCACGGCCGTTGGTCAAGAGCGCCGCACGTAATTCATCTTCATCCTCGATTTCATTTTGAACGGCAATGCCGTCCAGTACCTCGGCCAATCTGTCAAAATCACGGGCAATCACCTGTAAATGTTTGCTGAGGTTATCCCAACTGATCTCAACTTCATCATAGCCCGGTTGTACACGCAGGGCCGAAGTGACGCGAATTACCTGCGCGAACTGTGCACGCGCCTGCAAGTGATCCATCAAAAAATAATCGAGCATGGCGAAGAACTCATCCAAGCGAGCGATGGCCAGCGTTGCTTCATGGCGCATCTGGTTGGCGAAACTATCGAGACGTTCCCGTGCATGTCCAGGCACGGAGGTAGCCAGGCGGCGAATGACATCGGCTAACAAGCCGCTCTGTTCGCTGGTGATCTCCTTCAATACTGTCTCTAAAAATCGCCGGTCGGCGCTGAAGGAGAGACCACTGGTAACGGCCGATTCGAGGTGATGGGCCTCGTCGACAATCAGATCGTCAAAGGGCGGCAGGACCATGTTATCGAGAGACACGTCAGCCAGCAGGAGGGCGTGGTTGACGATCAGGATGTGCGCCTGTTCGGCTCGCTGGCGAGCCATGTAAAGCGGGCAGCGCTCCGCCGCACATTGGTCAGGGGTACAGACAGCATTTTCACCATTGAGGCGAGACCAGGCCATGCGCTCACCAGGTGTGCGCAGGGGGAGCTCGGCCACATCTCCTGTCTCCGTGTTTGGCAGCCAGAGCAGAATACGGGCGTAGACGTTCATTTCATCGGCGCTGCCTGGACCGCGGCGGCGCAGCTGTTGGAAAAGACGCGTGCAAAGGTAATTACTACGCCCTTTACGAACGGCCGCACGCACCTCAAAAGGCAAACATTTCTGAAGTTCGGGAATATCTTTGTGGATCAACTGATCTTGAAGATTGATGGTGTTTGTAGAAATCACAACGCGCCGGCCGTTGGCAACCGACCAAAAGGCGGCGGGCAGCAGGTAGCCCACGCTTTTGCCTGTTCCTGTCCCTGCCTCAACCAGAAGATGGTCGCCCATGTTAAATGTTTCAGCCACGGCGGCCATCATCTCTTCCTGCTGCTGCCGGTACTCAAAACCCTCGAATACCTGGCTAAAATTACCCCCTGAACGCAGCATACCAGCCAGGAGCTCAACATCAAGAGGCGCGGGTTGTTCAGCAGGTACAATGGCACGGCCGTCGAGTTTAGGTGGTGCAAAGAGTTTAGGGAGACGCCCGCGCTTGCGCAGCTCGGCGCCAGTGAAGGCGTGGCGCGCTTTTTCAGCCAACACTTCCTCAAAGAACAACGTCTCCGGCCAACCTAAATTCTGGCCGGCATGCACTATTTCATCCAGTTGGGCCATTGGAATTTGCAAAGCACGTTCGCGCAGCGCTAGAAAAAGCTCCACGGTTAATTCTGCATCCTCTCTCGCGCGATGCACCTGCCGCCCTGCCGGGAGGGGAAGAAGGAGAAAATCAGCCAGGGCTTCGAGACCATAACGGCCTGCCTCCGGAAGCAAAATCGAGGCAAGGGTTATCGTATCAATTCGCTGGTTGCCTATACCCAAACGAGCCTCGGTGAGGAAGGAAAGGTCAAAGTCCACATTGTGACCGACAAGAGGGTTATTACCGAGGATGGATCGCAAATGCGCCCGTACCATACTGATGGTAGGCGCGTCCTGAACCATTGCATCGGAAATACCCGTCAGCCGGGTTATTTCAGCCGGAATACTGCGTTGGGGGTAGATGAGCGAGCTGAACTCATCGAGGATATCCGGTCCTTGAAACGTAACCACTGCTATTTCGATAATTGCTTCACGCGATGCGTCAAAACCGGTTGTTTCTATGTCTACGGCGATATAAGTTGGGGTAGCCATGAATTCGTACTAATGATCGCGCTAGCGATGGTCGCCATCGCCCTGAATTTTTCCCCGTTCCAGGCGAGAAAACAGCTTCGTCAGGTTAGTTTCAGCCACTTCTTGCATGGATAGATCGAGTTCAGTACAAATTTGGGCCAGGTACCACAAGACATCACCCAGCTCTTGTTTTAGAGACTCCCTGTCGGCATCTGAAATTTCGCCGGCGCGATCGCGAAAAATCTTTTTGACTTTCCCCGCGACTTCGCCCGCCTCATTCACCAATCCCATGGTTGGATAAACAATGGCATGCTCCATGGGAATATAACTCCAGGTTTTGCGCGATTCCTGCTGGTAAGTGTCGAAATCTTCAATCTTCATATTTTGGCGTCCTATTAACGGCTGGTAGTATAGCACATTTATTCTATTTGAGTGGTAAATAAATGGTGGGGACTTACAAAGCCAGGCACTAAAAATCGATTGAGGCGATGTAATGATTTTTAAAATGATAGCAGCAGCCGGCGTTGCCTGGGGTTTGCAACCCCAGACTGATGGTGAGAAAGCCTGCTAAAAGCAGGCTGAGGGCATTTCTGACTCATTGCAGATTTATTTTGTAAAGAATCGTAAGATGTGCCTGGCATTTCTTTTTTCTAAAGCCCCATGCGGATGGTGGATTCTCCCAAGCCTTCACCAACACCCTTGGCGAACGCTTCAATCATGGTTGTTGCGCCGTGGGCTAATAAGCCACCAAGTTTGCCCAGAATTGTCATTATGTTTCGTTTCTCTTGTTGGGTAAGGACACCGGTCAGCTCTTGTGACTCCAACCAAGATTCCAGAGAAGCTTCGTCTCTAACCTGGCGCTTGATTTCATCGGCCAACCACCAGAGCAGGGCGCCCTGTGTAACCTGCCATTTTCCTGGTTCTACCTCGGCAATCGTACCTGATTTCTCAAGGCCGCGAATCTCAGGGCTGTAATCGCTGATATCCTCAACCAGGTCCCCCCAATCAAAATAATGATCCTCGGCAAGCGTCGTCATTTGGGCAAGCGATACGGCTGTTATTACTTTTCGTTCGGCATTGGACCAGGCACGCCAGGTATCAGCAAAATGCCCTTCACTCTGAACCTGTAACTCCTCAGCTGCCTGGCGATATCTTTCAGTATCATCCACCCCTTCTAAATCCATTTCCCAAATTATGTCACCGGCCAGTTGTAGTAGATAAGGATGTCTTCCGGAAGCCAGTGTGATGAACTCGCGATCCTTAACGGTAATACGCTCTTTGGCCTGGGCCAGGAAGGCAGCCACATCCCGCTTGGGTAGAGGGCCTAATTGAAGCTCAGTAAAGACATTAAAATATGGGGAGCTGTGAGGATTAATCTCCTGGGTCTGGACATTGAGCTGGTTAAGTGAGCGGCGCGTGGCGATGACCAGGCCCAAGCTGCTAAAGCGCGATGAAAGCGAGCGTAGGCTGCCGTAAAATTCGGCGCTGTTTAGAATGGGGTGATTGAGCAGCGCATCGAATTCATCGAGCATCACCACGATACGCAGGCCAGCATCATCCATGGCCGAGAATAGGCGCATCAGTGTAAAGGCGCCAAAATCATTTTCTCGCGTTGTTTTGTAGAACGTCAGCAGTTCACCTTCCTCTAAATCTGAGCCAAGAGGCTCCAACACATGTTTCCAAAAGGCGGGCTGATTAAAGGTTTTACTCAACATCTGCGAGTCGATGTCCCGGAACCAGCAGTGGTCCAGATTATGGCCGACAATGCTGTCACGCTTGACTTTATCCAGGACATAGCGCAGCAGCGAGGTTTTTCCCGTATGGGGCTGGCCGACGACGGCCGTTGCCTGTCCTTTTTCCAGGCGGTTAAGCAAGCGCCGCAGCTCGCGACGACGATTAAGAAAATTATCCGGTTTGACCGGTCCGCCATGTACAAAAGGTGATTGACCCATTACTCACCAACTCCTGGAAGCACCAAACAACTGTTGTAGGAAACCACACCTGTTTCCTCATTGTCGCAATCATCCAACAAACGAGGAAAAGATAGAGGTATTTTTTCTTCTCCAGGTTTCATTTTTTTGTGGAGAGCCTGAAGAAGCCCGGCAGGCGGGCGGTTAAAGATTGTTGGAACATCTTACGGCGTACACTCATGACAGCAGCAGCATCACCCAGCTGCTCATAGATCTTCAGCGCAACCTCATACTGCCCTTTCTTCTCTGCAAGCTGCGCCCACCCACGCATGACAGCAGCCTGTTTTTCACGAATTAGCGGCCGATCGGGATCGAGCCGCGCGGCACGGCTCAAGGTACGCCATCGATCATCGATGTCGGTCTGGGATTCTGCCAAGTCCAATAGTGCCGCCATCAAATCTTCTCGCGAGGCGTCAGGGTCTGAGCCATACGCGGACTCAATCACGCCCACAGCTTCAGCCGGGTTTCCTCTCAAGAGATGAATTCGGCCTAATAAGAGCCGTGCCTGGACATGGTTAGGATTGATTGCTAAGGCACGGCGAAAGAGCATCTCCGCACTATCGAGATCACCGTTAGCCAAGCCGGCCTGCCCCTGTTTGAATAAACTCGCGGCCTGGGGTTCCAGGCTTTCCAAATCTGCCCGCACACGGCCGAAGGGTTTGTTCTCCGTCACCCAGCGCTGCACTAATGGAATTGTAAAGCGATAGCCATTTCCTGAGCGGCGCAGCAGGTCTCGTCTGACTAAATTTTCCGGCGCCATCTCTAATTCGCGGCGGAAATTACCACTGCCGCGATAGCGCAGTTTTGAGCGCAGGGTTTCGCGATTCATGGATGATTTTCCCGGGCCGGCCATCGCCGAAAGGGCAACCTTCTCCGCCGGCGTCAATCCATTCCAGATCCATTGAAAGGCATTCGCCCCCAGTTCAAGCGTCCCTTCCACCGCGAGATCGACGTCTTCAGCCGTTGCCCTTGGCGGCTGATCCGGCACTTCATCATAGAGCATTTCCCAAACCTCACTACACAACAGTTGGGTCAGGTAAGGATGTCCCTGCGTCCAATAAAAGACGCGATTAATGCCAGCATCGGACCAATAGAGGGAATGATTCTGTTCCGACTGGCGCACGATGGCCAGGCTCTCAGAGGGGTCCATGAGCGAAACATGGCGCAGCTGCGCCTGGCGAAAGGTGGTTAAAGTTTGAGGCGAAAGTTCATCTGGGCGCCGCCCCATAGCCAGCACAAATTGAACGTCGCAAATTGAGGCAATCCAGCGCCTCATATAAGGCAAAAATGTCGCACCGACCTGCCCTTTATACGGCCGATCCAATACATCAAATTCATCAAATAAAAAGATTAACCTTTTACTGGTCGGACACACGGCCGCCGGTAGGAAATCGTTGCGAAAAAAACTTCCATCTTTATCAAACTGCGCACGGTCAATAACCGTCCCACCCACATGACGGGAAACCTGCTCTGCCAGGCGATAAAGAATTTCCGACAGGCTGAGATCGGATTTATCATGTAGATCAAAATAGACAGGCAAATAGGCGCCCGATTCCGCTAACTGCTGTTCTAGTTCGAGTAAGATTGAAGTCTTACCAATCCGCCGCTGGCCAAAAAGCACGATAGCATTGGCCTGCGGATCATTAAACAGCGCCAGTACATCACGCAAAATGTCTGTACGGCCGACAAAGTAGGTCTCCCCGCGAACGGGGTTCCCGGCAATATAAGGGTTAGATAGCACAACCATAAACGCCCCGCTTGAACGTCGCTTAACTTGACATATTCAGTTGACATACTACAAATGAGACTGATATTGTAACAAAGTAGCGGTAATTGTCCAATAAGCAGCGGGCAGGCTCCATCCAATAACCAATCGGAATATACAAAAAGAAGGGAAGATATAAGTATTTTTTCTTGCGCGACAGAAACTCTTTGTTATCTTTTGCTCATGTATACACGTTTCTTCATGCTTATCCTTACCATTCTAACAGGTCTCTGGGGATTATTTTCACCAAGCCAGCAGTTTGACGAGTCGATAGTAATCGCCAATGAGGCGCTCGTTTCCTATCCTGAACAGGTGACATTTCGCCTGGAATTGGATCCCGATGTGACTATCAGCAGCGCGACGCTGAATTACGATGTTGAGCAGGTCACGTGCCTGGATGTCAGCACAAAAGTTCCGGTTGAAGTCACGGGATCTACACTGGAATGGGATTGGATTATGATCCGCTCGGGCAATCCTCCTCCCGGGGCAACGCTCTGGTGGGAATGGATCCTCACCGATGATCAGGGGAACACCTATACGTCACCACGACAGGAATTGACCTTCGAAGATGATCGTTTTGAATGGCAGACTGTCAGCGACGAAAATATTACCCTTCACTGGTATGCCGGTGCGGATGTAGGGCCTATGCTACTCGAGGCGGCCGTGGAAGGACTACAGGTCCTGGAAGAGGACCTGGGCATCGAACTCCAGGAAGATGTGGTGTTCTTTATTTACGGCTCACCAGAGGATATGCGTGATGCTGTACTGTATATCCAGGACTGGGCCGGCGGCGTCGCTTTTTCCGAATATAACATCATTCTCATGGGGGTACCCCCAGCGATTGCCCTAGATTGGGGGCGTAATACGGTACGCCATGAATTGACCCACCTCGTACTCGGCCAATATGGCCGCAGCTGCGTGGGCGGGGACCGGCCGTCTTGGCTCGAAGAAGGATTGGCTATGTACGCCGAAGGAGAACCTACTGAGGCGATGACGGATAATCTCGACGATGCCTTGAGCAACAATAGTTTTATCCCCTTGCGCAGTTTAAATGGTGCTTTTCCTGCTCACAGCGATTCTGCCAATCTAGCCTACAACCAGAGCTTCAGCGTCATCCAGTACTTGAGCGAAGTTTATGGACCGGAGATGATCTCCGATTTCATCTTAAACCTGGCAGCGGGTATGAGCTATGATGAAGCCCTGGAACAGGTTTATGGATTTAACGTGGACGGACTTGAACAGGCATGGCGCACCTGGATTGGCGCACCATCGCGGGCTATCCCACCCACATCAACGCCGTTCAGCGCCGCCGCAGTGCCGACATTTGCGCCACTGACCGCTCCCCAAAATCTCCCAACGCCGGAATCATTCCCTGAAATATCTGAACAGCAGCCGGGAGGCTCGCTCACGAAAAGCATATGTGCATTCGGCTTGATCCCTTTGATGGTGCTTGGGGCTTTCTCCTGGCAAAGCAGGAAATCAACAACCAATGGGTAGACTTCGAAATCGTTTGGTCCTCATTTTGAATCTAAGCGCATTGATCCTGATCAGTGGATGTGCTTTTGCCGGAACAGGCACATCTGATTCCACGCGTGACTGGCAGGAGATAGGCGTTGATCCAAAGGAAGCGATTCTCCTGGTTGGCGGCCAGCCGCGAACGCTGGATCCGGCGAAAACACTTGGCGGTCCCGATGATGCACTTGGCCATATCTTCAGCGGCCTGGTGATGCTTGACAGCGATCTGCAGGTCCAACCCGATCTCGCCGCCGGCTGGGAGATAAGCGATGATGGTCTGCTCTATACCTTTTACCTGCAACCGCACGCGCAATTCCATGACGGCCGTCCTCTCACCGCCGACGATATCGTTTATTCCTGGGAACGGGCGGCAGACCCGCAAACGGGATCGGATACGGTGCAGACATATCTGGGTAATATCGCCGGCGTGCCGGAAAAAGTTCGCGGTGA
>Ga0316576_10001341_pt1 | contig 13097 bp, 11 predicted proteins | sample S0NA_FD_203075 | JGI IMG/M metagenome (GOLD analysis project Ga0316576, IMG submission 203075) | Rhizosphere microbial communities from salt marsh grasses in Alabama, United States - S0-2_050615r3r5 | ecosystem: Host-associated > Plants > Roots > Rhizosphere | place: USA: Alabama | collected... | reverse complement strand
GCCCGAGGATGCGGTAGACCCCGAGGACGTCGCCGGCCTCGGGTGGCCCGGCCTTCTCGCCGGTCCAGGCGCTCGTCGTCCCCGACGAGAGCGCGAACCCGTCGTAGGCGCAGACGATGGCATCGTCACCGTAGTTGCGGCCACACTCGGGACAGATCTTCATCGGCCTGTCTCCTGGCAAGCACCATGCCGGCGGATAGCGTTTCGCGGCGCCAGTGATCCCGAAAGGTTGCCCCACCGGTATCGGTGGATGTAGGTGGCCCATATGGACCAGTTGGTTCCAGTGGACCAACACGTCTCCATCATGCCGGTTGCCATCCGAGCTTCTTCAAGCGGTAGCGCAGGGTCTGGCGCGAGATCCTCAGGTACCGCGCCGCCTTGCTCACGTTGCCGCCGCAGACCCGCATCGCGTGCTCGATCACCTGTCGCTCCAGATCCTCCAGCGCCAGCCCGTTCGGTGGCACTTGCAGCTGGAACGACTGGTAGCGGTCGGTGAGCTTGTGTTTCCTCAGGTGCAGGTGCTCCGGCCGCACCACCATCTCGTCCTCGAGCAGCACGACCCGCTCCATGGTGTTGCGAAGCTCCCGGACGTTGCCCGGCCAGGCGTAGCGATCGATGGCCTTGACCGTCTCCGGGCCGAGCTGCTTGGGCGGCTGACCGTATTCCCGCGCGAACTGGTGCAGGAAAACGTTGGCCAGCTCGACGCGGTCCGGCCCGCGGTCACGCAGGGGCGGCAGGGTGATGGTGATCACGTTGAGCCGGTGGAGCAGGTCGACCCGGAACCTGTCCTGCTCCGCCATCGCCCCCAGATCGCGGTTGGTCGAGGCGACCACCTGCACGTCGAGGTGACGGTCGACGGAGCTCCCCAGCCGGCGGATCTTCTTGTCCTCGAGGAAGGTCAGCAGCTTGACCTGCGCCGCGTCGGTGAGGCAGGCCACCTCGTCGAGGAACAGCGTCCCGAGGTGCGCGGTCTCGATCAGACCGACGCGGGGCAGTCGGGCGTCCGTGAAGGCGCCCTTTTCGTGGCCGAACAGCTCGCCCTCGAGCAGCGTCACCGGGATGGCGGCGCAGTTCACCTCGACGAAGGGTCCGTCGCGGCGCCGGCCGTTGTAGTGAATCGCCCGGGCGATGCAGCCCTTGCCGGTGCCGGTCTCTCCCTGCAGCAAGATGGTGGGGGCGCCCGAGGAGACCGTCCGGCGGGCGAGCCTGAGGATGGTGTCGAAGACCGCGCGCATCGCCGGGCATCGGCCGACCAGGCTGCCCAGCTCCGCTCCCCTCGCCTCACGGTCCCGCAGGTAGCTCAGCTGGGCGTGGGTCCGCCGGTCCAGCGCAACGTGCTGCAGCAAGAGCGCGAACCGCTCGCTGGTGATGGGCAGGGGCGCGAAGTCCACCGCCCCGCCCTGCATCGCCTCGACCGCCTGTGCCACCGACTGCTCCGCGCTCACCGCCACGATCTGAACCGCGGGATCCTCGAAGCGCAGCTCGCGCAGCGCCTCCATCCCCCGCTCGCAGCTGACGTCCAGAAACACGAGGTCAGCGCGGTCCTTGAGGTGCTCGGCGACGGCTTCCTTCAGCGAGCAGGAGCGCAGATCGTGCCCCTCTCCGGTCACCAGTCGGCCCAGCGGCTCCCGGATCTCCTCGCTGCCAGCGACAAGAACGTGCATCTCCGCCCCAGAATACGGCTGGCCGGCGCCTGCGGCAACAGCGGCACGCGACCCAGCGGCACGCGACCCGCGCACGCGGCCGGCGTGCTATGCTAGCGCGCATGTCGACGCACTCGCCCGAAGGGATGTCCCGCAAGGAAAAACCCGTGACCTGCCCGTTCTGCGACCAGCGGGTCGCCAAGCCGCGGCCCCTCGGGGCCAAGGGGAGCAGGGACGAAACCAGCGGCGGCCACTGCGCCTGCGGCGCGCTCTACATCGCCGACGTCACCGGCAAGCTGGGGGGCCAGGCGCTGATGGATGGGCTGACCATCCTCTGCGACGGGGACGTCGACGCCGCGCTCGGGCTCTCGGCCGGCACGGACTACGAGATGGTCAAGCTCGGCTACCGCCCGCGGACCCACAGCGTGGAGCGCCACATGCCCCGCGGCGGCGCCTTCGGCCGCCCCAAGCTCTGGTTCTTCCGGCGCCTGCCCCCTCCCGCCTCCGCGTGATTCGGTGCCGATCTACCTCGACCACAACGCGACGACCCCCGTGGCGCCGCAGGTCCTGCAGGCGATGCTCCCCTTCTTCTCCGAGCGCTTCGGCAACCCCTCCTCGATCCACGGCTACGGCCAGCAGACCCGGAGGGCCCTGGACCGGGCGCGGCAGCAGGTCGCCGACCTGATCGGCGCTGAACCGGGGGAGGTCGTCTTCTGCGGCAGCGGCACCGAGGCGGACAACCTGGCGATCCGCGGCCCCTTCGACCGGCGCCTCGCCGCCGGCGTCCAGGGCGGACACCTTGTCACCACCGCGGTGGAGCACCCCGCCGTGCTCAACTCATGCGCCGGGCTCGAGGAGCGCCACGGGGTCCGGGTGACCCGCGTCGGCGTGGACGGCGCCGGGCGGGTCGACCCCGACGAGGTCGCCGCGGCGATCGACGACGAGACCGTGCTCGTCTCGGTGATGCTGGCCAACAACGACGTGGGAACCCTGCAGCCCGTCGCGCAGATCGCCAGCGCGGCCCGAGCCCGGGGCGTCCTGGTGCACAGCGATGCGGTCCAGGCCCTGGGCAAGCTGCCGGTCCGCGTCGACGAGCTGGGGGTCGATCTGCTCTCCGTCTCCGCGCACAAGATCCACGGCCCCAAGGGGTGCGGCGCGCTCTACGTCCGCAGGGGCGTCGCCGACCGCCTCGCGCCCCTCGTGCTCGGCGGCGCCCACGAGCGGGGGCGTCGCGCGGGGACCGAGAACGTCGCCGGCCTCGTCGGGTTCGGCGCGGCCTGCGAGCTCGCCGCCGCCGGGCTGACCGAGGACCCGCCGCGGCTGGCGGCGCTGCGCGACCGCCTGGAGCGCGGCGTGCTCGCCCGCTGGCCCTCGGCGCGGGTCAACGGACACCCCACGGAGCGGCTGCCCAACACCTCGAGCGTCTGTTTCCCGGGTCTCGACGGCGAGGCGCTGTTGATGGGCCTGGATCTGAGCGGCATCGCGGTCTCCACCGGCTCCGCCTGCTCCTCGGGAACCCTCGAGCCATCCCACGTCCTCGCCGCCATGGGGATCGAGGAACGCCTGGCCCGGGGCGCGGTGCGCTTCTCCCTCGGCCGGGGCAACATCGCGGAGGAGGTTGACGCCACGCTCGACGCGCTCGATCGCGTCCTGGCCCAGCTGGCACCGAAATGAGCGAGGCTCGCGAGAGGGTCCTGGTGGCGATGAGCGGGGGCGTGGACTCGACCGTCGCCGCGGCCCTGCTCGCCGCCGACCCCGGGCGCGACGTCGTGGGGATCACCCTGCGCCTGTGGCCCTGCGAGCCGGGCCCGACCGAGGCCGGCGCCTCCTGCTGCGGGCTCGGCGGCGTCACCGCCGCCCGCGACGCCGCCGGCGCCCTGGGGATCCCGCACTACGTGCTCGACTGCCGCGAGACCTTCGAGGCCGAGGTGCTGGCGCCGGCGTGGCGCACGTACCGGTCCGGCCGCACGCCGAACCCCTGCGTCCTCTGCAACCGCGCCGTCAAGTTCGACCTCCTCCGGAAGCACGCCGAGCGCCTCGGCGCGCGCTGGCTCGCCTCGGGGCACCACGCCCGGCTGGAGCGCCGCTCCGACGGCGAGCTGGCGCTGCTCCGGGGCCGAGATCCCGACAAGGACCAGTCCTACTTCCTTTTCGCCCTGACCGACGAGCAGCTCGCCCGGACTTTGCTGCCGGTGGGGCAGCTGACCAAGGCCGAGGTGCGCGAGACGGCGCGGCGGCTCGGCCTGCCCAACGCCGAGCGGGCCGAGAGCCAGGACGCCTGCCTCGGCGGCGGCCAGGAGGGGTTCGCCGAGGCCCTGCGGCTGCGGTTCGGCGGCGAGGCGCTCGGGGGCGAGCTACGCGGCGACAACGGACAGGTGCTGGGGCGGCACGACGGAATCCACCGCTACACCGTGGGCCAGCGCCGTGGGCTGGGGCTCGCCACGGGCCGTCGCGCCTACGTCTCCGCCATCGACGCGGCGACCGGAACGGTTGTGGTCAGCGAGGACCCGCGCGCGCTGGAGGCCGACGGCCTGGAGGCCAGCGGCTTCCACTGGTTGACGCGGCCACCGGGCGGGCCGCTCGAGGCCGAGGTGCAGATCCGCTACCGGCACCGCGCGGTGTCAGCCACCGTGAGACCGTTGGATCCGCCGGACCGGGTCGTCGTATCCTTCCGCGAGCCACAGCGCGCGGTCACGCCCGGTCAGGCCGTGGTGGTCTATGCCGCAGAGCGCGTCCTGGGCGGCGGCTGGATCGAACGGGCGACGAGGTGAGATGACGATGGAGAGCACAGAGGAGCGCTACGCGCGACAGATCCGCCTCGCCGAGATCGGGGCGGAGGGGCAGGCCCGGCTGATGGCGAGCTCGGTCCTGGTGCTGGGCTGCGGCGCCCTGGGCAGCAACCTGGCCAGCCTGCTGACCCGCGCCGGAGTCGGCCGGATCCGCATCGTTGACCGGGACATCCTCGAGCTGAACAACCTGCAGCGGCAGGTGTTGTTCGACGAGGCCGACGTGAAGCAGGGCTTGCCCAAGGCGGAGGCGGCGGCGCGCAAGCTCCGGCGCGTCAACTCCGGCGTCGAGGTCGAGGCGCAGGTGGCCGACGCCACGCCGCGCAACATCGAGCGGCTCCTCGGCGGGATCAACGTCGTGGTCGACGCCACGGACAACCTGGAGACGCGCTATCTGCTCAACGACGCCTGCGTCAAGCTCGGGACCCCGTGGGTCTACGGCGGCGTGGTGGGAACCACCGGGATGACGCTGTCCATCGTCCCGGGCCAGGGCCCCTGCCTGCGCTGCGTGTTCCCCAACCCACCGCCCGCAGGCAGCCTGCCGACCTGCGAGACACAGGGTATCCTCGGAACGCTCCCCGCCGCGATCGCCGCGGTCCAGGCGACCGAGGCGATCAAGCTGCTCTGCGGCGCCGACCGCTCGCCGCACCTGCTCTCGATCAACCTCTGGAGCCAGGTGGTCCAGCAGATCCAGGTGCTCCGCGACGAGGCCTGTCCGGCTTGCGTCGAGAGGCGCTTCGCGTTCCTCGAGCAGGAGAGCACGGCGTGGGTCTCGACGCTGTGCGGCCGCAACGCGATCCAGATCACCCCGGCGGGCGAGGCGCGCCTGGATCTCGAGGAGCTGAGCCGCGCGCTGGCCGCGCTGGGCGCGGTGTCGTACAACGGTCTCCTGCTCCAGTTCACCCCGAAGGAGAGCCCCCACGAGCTGGTGCTCTTCCCCGATGGACGGGTGCTGATCCGGGGCACCACCGACGAGGCAATCGCCCGAACGCTCTACGCTCGCTACGTCGGCACATGAGCCACCAGCGCCATCCTTTTGTGATTATTCGCAATATGCCCCTTTACAAGTGATGTGAGGGCAAGTAGGTTATGGCGGCTTTGGGCGCGGTCCGCGCGCGGGAGCGACCAGGAGAAGGACGCAGGAGTATGACCGAAGAGACTACGACGGAGACCAAGACATCCCGGACACCGGGCCGGACGGTGGAGGGGCGACCGCTCGAGGTTATCGTGGATGAGCGCGGCGTGGAGCGCGCGATCCGCCAGCTCAAGCGCAAGATCGCCAGCGAAGGCGTGACCAAGGAGCTGAAGCGGCGCAAGCACTACGAGAAGCCCAGCGTGCGCAAGCGCCGCAAGTCCCGGGAGGCGGAGCGACGGCGGCGACGCAAGGAGCGTCGAGCCTACTTTGCCACGAAGTAGCTCCCCCCCGTTTCGCCCCCCAAAAAGCCCACGACCCGCCGTTTGACGCCACCGGTGCGCCGTAACATCCTTGTCCCCGATGACGGACAAGGACCCGGACGCGAACCTCGACATCCTCGACTCGCGGACCACCGCGGCGAGCTCGGCGGTGGTCCTCGCGAGTGATCGCACGGCCATCGTGGAGCTGGATCCCGACCACCCCGGCTTCACCGACAAGGTGTACCGCGCGCGCCGCAACGCCTTCGCCCAGCTCGCGGTGGACCACATCCCCGGCACGCCGGCTCCGGAGGCGCCCTACGAGGCGCACGAGCACGAGGTGTGGCGCAGCGTCTGGGAGAGCCTCGGCTCGGCCCACGAGCGCCACGCGTGCCGCGAGTACCTCGACAAGGCGGCTTACCTCGACCTGCCCCGGGACCACATCCCACAGCTGCGTGAGGTCTCGCGCAAGATCCAGTCGATGAGCGGCTTTCGGCTCGAGCCAGTCGGCGGGCTGGTCCATCCCAAGGTCTTCCTCTCGACCCTGGGGGACGACGTGTTCCTCTCGACCCAGTACATCCGCCATCACTCCACGCCGCTCTACACCCCGGAGCCCGACGTGGTCCACGAGCTCGTCGGGCACGCGGCGATGCTGGCCAGCCCGACCTTCACGGAGCTGACGCGGCTCGTCGGCGCGGCCGCAAAACGCACGCGGACCGACGAGGCGATGCTGCGCCTCGGCCGGGTCTACTGGTTCACGGTGGAGTTCGGTGTGCTGATGGAGGAAGGGACGCTCAAGGCCTACGGCGCCGGGATCCTCTCCTCGGCCGGGGAGCTCGAGCACATGCACGTGGCGGAGCTAAAGCCTTTTGATCTCGAAGAGATGGAGCAGCAGGACTACGATGTAACCACCTACCAGCCGGTCCTGTTCTGCGCGGAATCCTTCGCCGAGATGGACCGGGGGCTCCGCCGGTATGCCGCGGCGTGGACCGGGGAGTAGTGGGGACTCGAGACCCGGAGGCGCTGACTGATCCACTTGCCAGGCCGGTTGCCCCCCTCCGCCAAGGGTCGATCGCAACATGCTGATTTAAGACATAACTACATGTGGGCACGCTCGTTGCCCACTGTGGTACGCAGGTTGCTCAATGGTGGAGGTGAACCCCCACGGAGAGCGCCCCATGCGAACCGTTTCGATGGTGATGGTAGTGGCCCTGGCCTTCCTGGCGGCCCGACCGGCGACGGCCAACGTCTGCGGTCCAGTTCCAGATACGCTGATCCTGCTGGACCGCTCGGGCTCGATGAAAGAGACCATCGGGTCGGACAGCAAGTGGAGCATCGCCGTCAACGCGGTCAACACGGTGACGCAGAGCTTCCAGGGGCAGCTGAGCTTCGGGCTGATGCTCTTCTCCCATTGGCCCCATGTCAGCAACTGCAAGACCGGTCAGGTCAACGTCGGGGTCGGACCCTCGACACAGGGACCGATCGCGGCGACCCTCAGCTCGGCCTACCCCGACGGGGACACGCCCATCGCGCTCTCCCTGGACGCCGCGCGGACCTACATGGCTCAGATCAACACCGGCAAGCCGCGCTACGTCATCCTGATCACCGACGGCAAGGAGACCTGCCAGCCAGCCTCGGTCAACTCGCCGCCCGCTGCGGCTTCCAAGCTGCTCTCCAGCGGCGTGAAGACCTACGTGGTGGGCTTCGGATCGGGCGTCGATCCCCAGTCGCTCACGGACACCGCCCTGGCCGGAGGGACGGGCCAGTACTACCAGGCGGACAACCTGGGCCAGCTCAACGGCGCGCTGAGCAAGATCGCCGCGGCGATATCCTGCTGCGGCGACGGCAAGCTGGATCCCGGCGAGCAGTGCGACACGGCGATCCCCTGGGGCAGCCCTGGTGCCTGCCCCACCTCCTGCAACGACGGCAACCCCTGCACCAACGACCTGCTCACCGGCTCCGCGTGCAACAAGACCTGCACGTTCGTCGCGGTGACCACGCCGAAGAACGGCGACGGCTGCTGCCCCCCCGGCGCGAGCAGCGCCACCGACAGCGACTGCGCCCCCTCCTGCGGCAACGGCGTGCTCGACCCGGGCGAGAAGTGCGACACCGGCATCCCCGCCGGTCAGTGGGGCGGCTGCCCCCAGACCTGCGACGACAAGAACCCCTGCACCCAGGACACCCTCGTCGGCAGCGGCTGCCAGGCCTACTGCACCTACAAGAACACCTGCCCCACCAACGTCTGCGGCAACGGCAAGGTCGATCCCGGCGAGTGGTGTGACACCGCGATCCCCGCGGGCCAGCAGGGCAGCTGCCCGACCAAGTGCGACGACGGGAACAAGTGCACGAAGGACCTGATGATGGGGAGCGCCTGCCTCGCCAAGTGTAGCTTCATCCCGATCACCGCGCCCCAGAACGGCGACGGTTGCTGCCCCCCCGGCGCGACGAGCCAGAACGACAACGACTGCTCCGGCAGCTGCGGCAACGGCACGCTGGACCCGGGTGAGACCTGCGACCCGGGCATCAAGTCCGGCCCGGGAGCCTGCAACCTGAGCTGCGACGACAACGACGCCTGCACGCTGGACTTCGTCGGCGGCGGGGCCTGCAACCCGAAGTGCGTGCACAACCCGGTCTTCCCCGACCCGTCCAAGAAGGACGGCTGCTGCCCCGTGGGGACCACGGATCAACAAGACCCCGACTGCCTCCCGCCCTGTGGGCCGGACAAGAGCGAGAACTGCACCAACCCCTGCGAGGGGGTGAAGTGCAAGGACGGCGAGTACTGCTCCAAGGGGACCTGCGTCCCCTGGCCCGCGGGGAGCGGGAGCACCAACGAGAGCGACCCCTCCGGCGCCGGCCTGACCCCGGGCGACACGCTGGGCGGCTGTGACTGCAGCGTGTCGAACGGCGGGTCCGCCGGGGGCGTCGGCCTCCTGCTGATCCTCTTGCTCGGGCTTGTTGCCCTGCGCCGCGAGCGCTAGGCCGGCGAGCTCCACCGGGTGCAACGTGGAGTACCCACCCGGGCGGGGGGAGCGCACCCCAGACTGGCGAGTGCTCACACCGGTTGACGAGGTTGCACTGCTCGTCATGTCAATGACTTACGTGACGGAGGTGCGGGTACGGGCCTTGCATCGAGGCTCAACCCATGATTCGTGCAGCGGTGAGCAGCGGGCTGGTCATGATTCTCTGCAGCGGGCACGCCGACGCCGCGAGCCTCGCCCGCATGCTCCGGACCATCCAGGCGCAGCAAATCCAGGCCCACCGCCACGCGCGGAAGGTCGAGGCGCGGATCGACAGGATCTATCGGAAGCTGGTCCAGATGGTCGCCACCGGCCGCCGACGACACGCGGCGACAAGGCTGCTCGTCGCGCTGGTGGAGGAGGCCTCGACCCCTGGGCCCGCGCGGCTCTACCCCCGGCTGACGCCCAAGAACCACAACCGGCACCAGGCGGTGACCCGGCGCAACCTGCGGCGGCTGCTCGTCCTCGCCGCGGGGATGGCCCGCGGAAGCCGGCCTCAGCGCGAGGTGGCCCGCCGGATGGTGGAGGTGGCCCGGCCCCAGGAGTACGGGGCCCTTGTCGCCCTGCTCCGCGCGCAGCGACGATTGGGCCAGCACGAGGCGGCCCGCACGACCGGGGTACGGGCGATCCTCAGCTTCCCTCCTGCCGAGACGCTGGTGCTCGAAAGCGAGCTCCCCGAGCCGGGCCTCTCCCCACGCCAGATCGCCGAGATAAGCCTGGTCCTCTGGGCGGTGCGAGACCAACGAACCGGCTGGCACGCCTTCCAGGAGCTGCGGCGGGCGGACACGTTCTACTACGGCAGGAGCGCGGCCCCCCGTCTGCAGGCCATCGCCTACCTCGCCAGCCGGGCACGGCGGGGACGCGGAGCCCTCACCCTGCTGCGCGAGATCAAGCGCTGGGAGGCCGGGGCGCACCAGGCCCTGACCCCCGGCCCGAGCGACCAGTGGGTTCGAGCCCGACCATGGGCCCGCCGAAGTGGCTGGGGGCTGGGGCACCTGGACGAGGTGCCGGTCCGGCTCGCCCGAAAGCACTGAGCCTCGAGGTCCACGCATTCGCTACCAACGGTCGAACGATGCTATGCTGTAGCTGATGGCCGGCCCGGACGATCGCGACGACCTCGACGCGGGTTGGGATCTCGACGAGGCGGACCTGGAGATCGCCACCGACGACGACAGCGAGCTGGACAGGGAGGTGGAGGAGGAGGAGGAGCTCGAGCCCTACGACTCGGACGAGGCGACCCAGGCCTACCGTGAGGACGAGGTCCCGCCGGAGATCGCCAACTACCTCCAGAGCGACACAGCCAGCGGGGCAACCGCGACCGTTGAGCAGCGACCGGCGCCCGTGTCGGACGACCTGATCGTGAGCCTCCCTCCGGCCGCCGACGAGCTGGAGCCCGCCGACGAGGCGGCGCCCGTGCCTGGCCCCCCGCCCGAATCTGGCCTGGACCCCGACCTGCTGTTCGACCTCGGGGACTCCCCACCCGCGAACCCGGCTTTCACGCCGGACAGCGGCGCGGATCTGCCCGCACCGGCTCCCGAGCCCTTCCTGCCGTCCGAGGACACCGGTGAAGTGGCCGCCCCGATCCGGATGGCCGCGCACCACCTGGCGATGATCGTCGCCGGCGTGCTGATGGGGCTCGCCGGCGCGGCGATGATCACCACGGCCCTCCTGCGCTGAGCTACCCGACCCGCTCGAGCACCGCCGCCGCGCCGAGCCCGCCAGCGGCACAGAGGCCGAGGAGAGCGGTCTTCTTGCCGGTCAGATGGAGCTCGTTGGCCATGGTCAGCACCATCCGGGCGCCGGTGGCCGCGAAGGGGTGCCCGAGGGCGATGGATCCGCCGTGGACGTTGAGCCTCTCGGGCGGGATCCGGCCCGGCGCCCGCTCCTGTCCCAGGCGCCGGCGCGCGAACGGCTCGCTCGCCAGCAGCTTGAGCACCGCCAGCACCTGCGCGGCGAACGCCTCGTGCATGTCCACCAGGTCCACCTGCTCCAGGGAGAGGCCAGCTCGGTGCAGCGCCGCCGGCATGGAGATCGCCGGCCCGACCAGCAGCTGGTCAGCCGGGTCGACGCCGCAGTAGTGCCAGCTACGGAACGCCGCTCTCGGCGTCAGACCCAGCGCCCGGGCCTTGTCTTCGCTGGTGATCAGGAGCGCCGCCGCGCCGTCTGTGAGCGCGCTGGAGTTGCCCGCGGTCACGGTGCCGCCCCTGGCGAACACCGGTCGCAGACGGGCCAGCTGCTCGAGGCTGGTGTCGCCACGCACGATGGTGTCCGCCGAGACCGTCCGGCCCTCCGGCGTCGTCACCGGGACGAGCTCCTCGGCCAGGCGGCCAGAGGCCATCGCCGCCGCGGCGCGCTCGTGCGAGCGCAGCGCGAAGGCGTCCTGCTCCTCCCGGCCGATCCCGTTGCGCCGGGCCATCTCCTCGCCAGCCTCGCCCATCAGCTGCCCGGTGCTGCGCTCCGCGATCCTCGGCCTTCGGGGCAGCACGTCGGTGAACGGCGCCAGCCGCGCCAGGGCGCCGAGCCAGTCCGCGGGGCCGGCCTTGCGGTTCATCGCCACCGGCGCGACGGTCTGCATCAGCTTCCGCGGCAGTGGCACCTCGGCGTTGGACGTGGAGTCACCACCGCCGGCGATCACAACCTCGTGCTCGCCCCGCTCCACCGCGGAGGCAGCCAGCGTCGCGGCGACCAGGCTCGAGGCGCAGGCCCTCGAGACGGTCAGCGCGTCGGCGTGGTGCATCCCGATCTCCAGCGCGATCTCCCGGCCCACGTTGGGCACCGCGGCAGGCAGGATCACCCCGCCCCAGATCACCGCGTCCACGACCCCGGGAGAGACCCCGGTGCGCTCGAGGAGGCCAGCGACAGCCCTCACCCCGAGGTCGACCGCGTCCAGCTTGAGGAGCTCCGCGAATGCCCGCGCGAAGGGCGTGCGCACGCCGCCCACGATCACCGCTCGTCTCTTCATCGGGGTCGCCTCCGTCACGCGCCGAGCAGGCTGCCGCCGCAGACACGCAGGACGCGGCCGCTGAGGCCAGAGGCCGCCGGGCTGGCCAGGAACGCCACGGCCTCGCCCACGTCGGAGGGCAACCCGGCCTGGGACAGGTTGGCGAGCCGCCGCCCCACCTCCCGGGTGACGAACGGGATGCGGGCGGTCATCCGGGTCTCGATGAATCCGGGCGCGACGGCGTTGGCCGTGATCCCACGTGCACCGAGCTCCGGCGCCAGGCGCTGGACATGGCCGATGAGGCCGGCCTTGGACGCGGCGTAGTTGGTCTGACCGAAGTTACCGGCGATACCGGCGATGGACGAGAGGCAGACGATGCGCCCCTCGTCGGCCAGCACGCCCTCGAGCAGCCGCCCGGTGATCGCCACCACCGCACCCAGGTTGACGGCGAGGGCCTGGCCCCAGCGCTCGGCGTCCATGTTGGCCAGGGTCTTGTCCCGCGTGACCCCCGCGTTGTGGACCACGACATCCACCCGGCCGTGCGCATCCGTCAGGTGGCTGGCGATGGCCTCGGCCGCCCCGTCCGCGACGATGTCCTGGACGAGCGGGCTACCGCCGACCCGCCTGGCCACCCGCGCCAGGGGCTCGTCCTCCTCGGGGCGATCGACGCAGACCACGTGCGCCCCCTCCCGGCCCAGCGTCTTGGCGATGGCAGCGCCGATGCCCCGCGCTGCGCCGGTGACGAGGGCGACCTTGCCGTGAAGCGGCCTGACCCAGTCGGAAGGCTCCGCCGGCGGCCGGGCCGTCGCGCTCACGCGGACGGGCTGCCCGCTGACGTAGGCCGAACGGTCGGAGAGCAGGAACCTGAGCGGCCCGGCGACTCGATCCTCGGCGCCTCGCTCGACCACGAGGAGGTTGGCGGTGGATCCCCGTCGGCCGAGCTCCTTGGCCACGCTGCGCGCGAACCCGTCCAGTGCGCGCGCGGCGGCCGCGGCGGGGGGCGTCGCCGCGAGCTCCGGCGGCCGGCCGAGCACGACCACCCGGCCGCAACGGGCGAGGCCGCGCAGGCGGGGCTGAAAGAAGCTGTGAAGCGCTTGCAGCTCCGACGGAGCGGCGAGGCCGGACGCGTCAAAGACCAGCGCCGCGACCGTCCCTTGATCCCCGGCGAGCCGCGCCACCGGCCGGGCGTGGGCCTCGCCGACCTCGGCGTAGCCCTCGAGCGGCGCCTCGTCGGTCAGCAGCACGCTCGCCCCGGCCGGGGCGAGCGTCTCGGCCAGGGCGCCGTGCAGCTCTCCCGCGCCGCCGACCACGACCCGCT
>Ga0316576_10001340_pt1 | contig 13102 bp, 13 predicted proteins | sample S0NA_FD_203075 | JGI IMG/M metagenome (GOLD analysis project Ga0316576, IMG submission 203075) | Rhizosphere microbial communities from salt marsh grasses in Alabama, United States - S0-2_050615r3r5 | ecosystem: Host-associated > Plants > Roots > Rhizosphere | place: USA: Alabama | collected... | reverse complement strand
CTGAATCTCGGACTCGCGCGGCGACTGCCGGTACTCTCGGGGTTGGGCTCGGGGCTCGCAGTCGAGGAAGACGCGCGGGAGTTGTACCGCCTGGCGGCCGAACGACTTCTGGGTCACCTGCTTGCAGAAGACTCAGCTCACGAGACGGCAGTGACCTCGTTGTTGCGGCACCTGGACAACCGGACGCAACGGTTTATCGACCTCGTGGTCGAGATGCTCGGGCGGCGCGAAGCCTGGCTCCCGGCGCTGCCTGCCGGGGTCACCGATTCCAGCGCGGAGGAGGGGCTGCGCGAGAGTCTTGAAGCGGCACGCAGATCGCTGGTTGGCGCCCACCTTCGGACACTGTCCGAAGCTTTTCCGCCTGACCTGCTCGCCGAGTCCGTGTCGGTGGCCACGGAGGCTGCGCACGGCCTGCGTGCGGCCGGGATCGATTCGCCCTTGCTTGAGTTAGCGAAGTTGACCTCGCCTCCGACGGACGGTCTCGATGACGCCGGTCTCTGGAAGGCGCTGGCCGACCTGCTGCTGACCAGGGAAGGCAGCGCTCGCAAGCCGCGGGGTTTCAACAAGAATCATGGGATGGCACCGGGGCCCGGGGGCAAGGCGATCAAGGCCCGCGCGGCAGCGATAACCGGGAACCTGGCGGGACGCGCGCCGCTTTGCGCCGCGCTTCATGCGGTGCGGACCCTGCCCGATCCCGGCTACGACGCGGGCGAGTGGGAGGTCCTGAAGGCCTTGCTCATCGTGCTGCGACTGGCCGTGGCCGAACTCGAGGTGGTTTTTGCCGAGCGGGGCGCCGCGGACTATCCGCGATTCGCGCTCGCCGCAAGGGAATCATTGGGATCGCCGGAGCAGCCAACCGACACCGCACTCGCGCTCGACGCCACGCTGCACCATGTGCTGGTCGACGAATTCCAGGACACCTCCGAAGCACAAGTGCGACTGCTCGAATCCCTGACGGCGGGCTGGGAGCCGGGGGACGGGCGGACGATGTTCCTGGTCGGCGATCCGATGCAGTCGATCTACCGTTTCAGGAATGCAGAGGTCGGTCTGTTCCTCAGCGTACGTGATCGTGGGCTCGGCGAGGTGTTCCTGCAGCCGCTGAAACTGCATGTCAATTTCCGCTCGACGGAACCGGTGGTTCACTGGATCAACGAGGCCTTTGACCGCGTTCTTCCGGCGCAGGATGAGATAATGCGCGGCGCAGTCAGTTACTCACCCAGCATCGCAGCGGCGGGAGCCGGAACGGATGGCGGTGTGCAGATACACCCCTTGCTTCGGCGTAGCCGGCAGCACGAGGCCGAGCAGGTCGCAGACGTAATCGAAAGGCGGCTGGGTGAAGACTCGCAGGCACGCATAGCCGTCCTCGTGCAGGGCCGAAAACACCTGCTGCACATCGTCGCGACCCTCGCGTCCCGCGGCATTGCGTTCCAGGCGACGGACATCGATCCGCTGGGTGAGCGACCGATCGTCCTGGACCTGCTTGCGTTGACCCGCGCACTGGCCCATCTTGGGGACCGGATTGCGTGGCTGGGCGTACTTCGTGCGCCCTGGTGCGGCCTGAGCCTCGCGGAGCTGTATCTACTGGCCGGTGACGATCTCGAAGCGACCGTACCCGAGCGACTGAAGGAGCCGGCGGTGCGTGCCCGGATCCTTGGAGACTCGCGGCAGCGCCTCGAGCGAACCTGGTCTGTGCTCGAGCATTCCCTGTCGGAGACACGGCGCATCGGCCTGCGGGACCGCGTCGAGCGCGCGTGGCTGGCACTCGGCGGCCCGGCCAGTGCGAAGACGCCGCGGGAACTCGACGAGGCGATGGCCTATCTCGATGAACTCGCAGCGCTGGAGCAGCGCGATTCGGGAGTGCCTGACCTGCAGGTCCTTGCAAAGGCGCTGGAGGAACTGTATGCGCCATCGAGTGCCGATGCCGGCACGCGCGTTGAGTTGCTGACCATTCACAAGGCCAAGGGTTTGCAGTTCGATACGGTGATCGTGCCTGGACTCGAGCGCCCAGCAGGGTCGGATCGGCAAGCCCTGCTGCAGTGGATGAAAATTCCGGAGACGGGCCGCGATGAACTGGTCGTCGCCCCGGTCGCCGGGACCGGCGAGGAACCGAACCGGCTCTACGCCTGGCTGCAACGGCTGGAGAGTGAAAAGCTGCAGCAGGAGAGGCGTCGACTCCTTTACGTCGCAGCGACGCGGGCCGAACGCTGGCTGCACCTGTTTGGAAGCTGCAGGGTCGTGGATCAAGACGATATGGCGAAGCTTCAGCAGCCGCCGGAAACCGTTGCCTTGGGAATGCTCTGGCCCGTTGTCGAAGATATCTTCGCGGATCGGCTGGTCGAGGCGGGGGGCATCGAAGGGGAAACCGACTTTGAAATCGAGCGAAACCCGCCGTTGGGCCGATTTCCTGCCGGCTGGCGGGTTCCCGACCTGCCCGCGACGCCTCGCGTTGTCTTGCCGAAGCGATCGAGTACGCCAGCCCTTCCACCGGTTCAATTTGACTGGGCTTCGGAAACGGCACGTCATCTCGGCACCGTCGTGCACCGTGAGTTACAGCGGCTCGCCAGTGAGCGCGCCATTGCGGACCCGCAGGATCATCGACTCCGGGCGCGTTACGAAACGGAACTTGCCGAACTCGGCGTACCGGTCGAGCGGCGGACCCATGCGCTCGAACGGGTGGTCACGGCGCTTCAGCGAACGCTGAACGATCCCCGCGGGCAGTGGCTGCTCTTCGACCGGCATCCATCGGCCGAGAGCGAATTGGCTCTGGGTGGACTCGTCGGCGGAGAAATCGTGAACATCGTCATTGATCGCACTTTTGTCGACGACGATGGAGTGCGATGGGTCGTGGACTACAAGACGAGCTCACACGAGGGTTCCGGCCTCGAAGCCTTCCTGGACCGCGAGCAGCAACGTTATCGGGCGCAACTCGAACGCTATGCAGTCCTCGCGGCGCATCTCGGCCCGGAACCGGTCCGGCTCGGCCTTTACTTCCCTCTGCTGTCCGCCTGGCGTGAATGGGCGCCCTGATATGAGACGGGCATACGTCGGGACTTCAGATTGTTCCGCCCACGCTGAATTCGCGCCGGCCCGCCGCGTCGGCCGGGCCCAGCAGCCGAAGCGATTTCTCGAGTTCCGGGGGGGTGCCGCCGCGCGGGGCCAGTGTGCCTTCGAGCAGGAAGCTTCTGTCCGGGGAGAGCGTCAGGCGGGCGTCGACCCCGAGCGGACCTTCCTTGTCCGCCACCAGCGCGGATAGCTCCTCGTTGTCCCCGGGCATTGCCGGGTCCGGCATTGTCAGCCGATAGCTGCCGACGCCAGCATTGCGCGGCGGCGGAGTAACCAGCCCGTCAAGGTCGAGCGTGCCGCGAAGGACAGCGGGCCATTGGTCGCGAATGACGAGTTCATCGATGTCGCCTGTCAACTGTCCTTTCCAGCCCCTCGGGAGGCCCAGCGGCAGTGAATCGAATGCCGCCAGGGGCAATCGCAGCCGCGCCGAGTGCAGCCGCAGGTCCCCGGACAGACGCGCATCGAAGTCCGTCTCCACGCTGCCGTCGCTGCGGGTCAGCACGAGGTGACCCGCGAGGCGCGCGCGAATCAACTCCAGCGGTGAAATACGCCATTTGAGATCGCCAAGGTACGCGCCCTTGGAAGTCAGTCCATGCGCCTCGCCTGACCAGACCGACCCGTAAAACGCGCTGGCCTGCACGCCATGACGCCCCAGTCGGTCCCCGACCAGCTTCGCGGGCAGCGTGAAAAGAAAAAACAGAACAAGTGCGCCGAGGCCGAGCGCGATCAGCCACCAGTATCGTTTCACGATCGGTGATGTCCGGCGGGGCCCGCGATCAGCCGGCCGACGGCGGCTGGCTCAGGGTGAGGCTCGCATTGACAAGCCCGCTGTTCGGGGTGCTATCGACTGACGCCGAGTCCACGGCGACGCCGTATTGCTGCTGCAGGTCGGCCAGCCATACAACGACGACATCAAAAGGTGCGCCTTCCAGCCGCAACCGGATGCCGTTCGATCCGCTGGGGCTCTGGTCCTTGACGGCTCCACCCAGGCCGGCTTGCCGCGCCGTGCGATCAACCAGAACGACCAGCGATTCGTCCGAGGCACCGGCGGCCGGTGCTTTTGCGCTGGCGGCCTGCACCTTGGGTGCCGCGGCCTGTATCCAGGCCAGATCGGCGCTTTTCTTGTCGACGCGCGACTGCAGTCGCGTGTGGGCCGTGTGCAGCGGCAGCACCAGAAGAAGATAGATCAGCCCGATTGCAACCAGGCCCGTGGCAACATAGACGAGGTTGCGTTCCCTGAGCGAAAGATTGTTCAGCCAGTCGCGCGCGCTCATGCCGAGCCCAGCCTGACCTGCATGCGGCCTTCGACAACTTCTCCGCGCGCCGCGGCCGATTGCAGTTCCACCGTCACACCGTTATTGCTCATCGCCTTCTTGACACTGTCGAGGGCCTCGACGCTGGGTGCGACGACACGCAGGTCAAGCGCATCGCCCCGAAAGCTGAGCGCCTCGATGTGTGTATTCGGCACTGAGGACAGGGCCTGCGCCAATACGGCGACCGCCGGCAACATCGCACCCTGCGCGGTGCCACCCGAGCCCAGGATGCCCTCCATCTGTGCCCGCGCGTCAACCATCGGCTGTCCCGGGAGCGCTTCGGCAAAGACCTTTGCGATACGGGCGTCGAGTTGCTTCTCGACTGCGCTCATCCGCCACAGTGAAAGTCCCTGCCCGATGAGGAATACGGCCAGCGTCGCGGCCGCAAGACCCGCGGGAAGGCGCCAGGGACGCAGGCGCTTGCCAATCGAACCGGTCGGCGCATACGGGCCCTGGCTCAGGTTGACGCCATCTGCGTGGACGGCCTGGGCTGCCAGCAGCGGCAGCGGACCGTCCGGCAGGAGCTTCACCTGCAGGCTTGCTGCTTTCTCGCGCAGACCTTCGATCAGGTCGCGATTTTTCTCGTAAGTCGCCGGTGTCGTGTAGAACGTGATGTTCTCTCCGCCATTGGCCGCTTCGCCCATCGCGAGATCCAGCACTTCGGCCAGCGGTTCGGCGTCAAGCGCGTAGGGCAGGCCATCGGCCCGGCGGACGTAAAGCGTCGTCTCGTCCAGCAACAGCGAGCACCCGTGGGGGATGACGGGCACCAGCATCGAATCCGCCAGGGAAGCCGAAGGCTGGATTCCCGCCGCCTCGCAGGCATCGTGCCAGCGAGACATCAGGCCACGCGAAATTGCAGCGACCGGCGTTCCGGCGCCGGTGGTTTTCCTTGATCCGACCGCAAAATGCATGCCGTCAACGTCCGATGCGAGTTGCTCTTCAAGGGCAAACGGCACGGCCTGCACGAGTTTCGCCCCACCTCGCAACGGCAGTTCGGGAGCCGCGAGCGTGATCTCGCTTCCCGGCAGCAGCAGCAGCACCCGACGACCGACGGACAGGTTAAATGCATCCGCAACGGGCCCGCTCTGGACGGTACCGGACGCGGCGCCATTGCTGTCCACGATCAACCAAGATGCCGGCGCATCTTCGGCGGCACGAAGCCGAATCACCAGCGTTTCAGACATCAGACCTCGGAATTACTCGCTGCCGAAACTCCGCAGATACGATCGCACAGGACCGTTCGAACTGCGGACGAGGAGACTGTACAGCGTGAACTGGGTGGTGCCAATAGTTACCCACACGCTGGCCTGGAAGTAATTACTCGATTCCGTGACAGAGTTCTTGACCTCTTCAAATTTCGCATCCCCCATTGCACCGCGCAATTCGTCAAGTGTCGGGAAACAGGCGTTGACGCGCCGTTTCGCAAGATCCTCCGGATTGAGTCCAAACTCGCGAGTGTTCTCACTCAGCGCATCGATGACGATACCGGGCGCGGTACAGACGTTGAGCGGCGTGCCCACCGGCAGCGCCGCTATGTACGGCTTGAGTCTTTCATAGCGTTCGCGTCCGAACTCGGGCATCACCATCAATTCACTAATCCGGGTGATCGGGGCATTGGCCGCCAGGTGCGGCGGAATCTGGCTTGTGTAAATGCTGTCTTCGGCGCCGTCCGGAAAACCGGGCTGCGTATCCTGATCCACCCAGTCTGCGATTGTCGTCGCCCAGGAGGGCTCGATGTCCAGTGCCGCAAGAATTCGTTCGAGCTGCTTGATTGCGCTCTCGTCGGTGGTCCCGTCGCCGAAGATGAGGTTGTTGATGTTGAATCGGCCCTGCAGGTCCTCGAGCCGGCCTTCGACCAGACCTTCTTCAATCGGTATCGGCGGGAGCGGTTGCGCCCAGCTCTCCCCGAGGTGATCAGTCTTTGTTTCCTGCAGGTCACGAAGCAGAAAGTCCGCTGCCCAGGCCTCGGCGCCAAGCGCAACTTCGTAGGCCTGATCGATAGCAAATAAAGTCGCACTGCGCCGCTGGTCAAGAAAACCGCGGAACCCGATGTTAACGGCAAGCATCGTTGCCAGCGCGACCATCAGAACAGCCGTGATAAGCGCGACCCCGCGCTGACGGCGCTTGAAGGCGTCCTGGCGGCTCATCCGGCCAACTCAACCAGGCGAACGATCTTTCCCCAGTCTTCGAGGTCGAGCGTGACCTCGATGGCGGCCGGTCGAGTTTCCAGCGAGGATCCGCTGGTCGTGTCATCGGCCGGCCAGCGTTCCAGCCAGGTCCGCTGGGCGGTGAGATATCGAAAACTGACCGATCGCACGCCTTCGAGCAGTCTGCGGCGTGTCGGCTGCTCGCTCAGGGTCCGGTCAAGCACCATCCAGTGATCGCGCCAGAGGCCCTCCGTGTCCAATCGATAGCCGACCCGCTGCAGGGTCGGACGCGGCAGACCTGCCGTGTTGCTCCAGCCGGCACGGGTGAACTGCAGGAGATATTCGAGCGACACGCCACCCATCAGCGCCGGAATTCGCGTATCACCGAGCGGCTCACGTATTGCACGTGGTTCGACCTGCGCCAGGTCCTGCGTGATCGTCTGCACTGCGCGCTGCACTTCGCGAATCCTGTCCAGCCGCAGTTCGGCATATTCGCTCTGCCGCTGCAGTTCCGTGTAACCGCTGAGCGCAAGCACGCCAACGACTGCAAAGATCGCGACTGCGACCAGCAATTCAAGCAGCGTGAAACCGCCATCGCGCGAACTCGGCCTCTTGCGGTTCATTGCGTGACTGGCCCGTCTTCATCGGGCGTGGGCTCCGGGTCGATCGGTTGAACCGGCGTCGGAGTGCCGTTCGAGCCGTCGGGATTGTTTGCCGCGTCCTCGTCCTGGTCGTCGGAATTCGGCGGCGCCTTGCTGGTGCCGGTCCACGGCAACGACATGCCGCTGGACGGGCTGATCGCCGAACCGTAAAAGCCGGTTACGCTGGCAAGTGAACTGTCCTCGGGAGCATCGGCGGCGCGCACCGTCACGTCGAGCCGTCGCATGCTCTCTACGGCAGTTTCCGACACGCGCAGCGTCCAGTGCCAGCGTTCGCCCGCGAGTTCCACCTCGTCGGAGGTCTCCGCCACCCTCGGCGGTTCGAGTGCCAGCCGTTTCTCGGTGATCAGGTTCATCGCGACCCAGTGGGCGAGCGTCTTTTCACGGAGGTAAGTGCCATTGCGCGCGGTCTGGCTTACCGCCTCGATGACTCCGAGCATCCCGAGCGCGACGATCACCAGCGCCGCCAATACTTCGATCAGCGTAAAGCCTCGCACGCGGGCCGCCATGCAGGCGGCGCGAGCTTTTTGCACATCAGCGACGGTCGTCTTCGTCATCGCTGACCTCAATGCGGCCTTCCACAAAGCCAGTGATTCGGCGGCGCTGATCGGTGCCGTCGCGCTGCAAGACGATTTCGAACGGCACGATGTCTCCCGAGGCCTGGATCAGCACCTGCGGCAGGGCCGGATTGTCCTCGGTCGGAAAGCTGCGGGCCTTGAGCGTGACTTCGCGCTGCTCCAGCCATAAAGAGGCGGTCATTCCGTCGGGAAAGGTACGTTCACGCAGCAGCGGATCGTAGCCAACGATCTCCCAGCGCTGCAGGCGACCGTCGAATCGCTGGAAGTCGTAGCCGAAGCGATCCAGGCGCAGGCCGACGTCGCGACCTTCGAGCATGGCTTCTTCGCGGGCCTGCAGCAGAATCGCCTGCAGTCGGCCGGCCTCCTGGTCCATCTCGTGGTCGCCGCCAAGCACGCGCGTGGACACGACGGCCATGCTGGTGACGATGCCGATGATGACAATGACGACCAGCAGTTCAAGCAGGGTGAAACCGGAGTCTCGCGAGGGCGGCAAGGCCGGACGCGCCGCGCTATTCGATATTCCAGTTACCGATGTCGGCATCGGGTCCTTCGCCGCCAGGCTGGCCGTCCGCCCCAAGCGTGTAAAGGTCAAACTCGCCATGAGTGCCCGGTGCAATGTAGATGTAGTCATTGCCCCAGGGATCTTTCTTGAGGCCGTCGATATAACCGCCTTCTTTCCAGTTCTTGATGCTTGGGTCGGTCGGGCGCTTGACCAGCGACTCGAGGCCGTACTCAGTCGTCGGGTAGCGGAAATTATCCATTCGATACAGGTTCAGCGCGGTCTCGTATGCCCGTATGTCCTGTTGTGCCTTGGCAACGCGCGCATCATCGATGCGCCGGATCACGTTGGGCGCAACAAGTGCCGCCAGGATGCCGAGAATCACGACGACGACCATGATCTCAATCAGTGTGAAGCCTGTCTCATGGCCGCGCCGTGCGGCGCGGGACGCGCACTGATGTGCGCCCATTGCGTCAGAAAAGAAGTTCATTGCGGGTCTGGGAGTTGCCTGTAAAGTGGGCCGATCATAGCAAATAAGGTTGGACCGCCATCGACGGCATTATGTTCCAGCGACTTTTTCGCTTTCGGCGCGAGGACCTGATCCTCCCGGTGCTCCTGGCACTGGTCCTGGCCGGCCTCTGGCTGGCCGGCGATGACCTGCTGCTGCGGCTGCGTTACGAGCGAGCTGCACTTCCCTCGGGGGAAGCGTGGCGGCTTGTCACTGGCCACCTGGTTCATGCGGACGGTGTCCACCTGGCCTGGAATATTCTCGGTGTCGGCATCGTCTGGACGCTGTTCGCGAGCGACTACCGGCCCCTGGAATGGCTGGCGATCATACTGGCCTCTATGGTGGCGATCGATGCCGGTTTTGCCGTCCTGCAGCCCGAGCTTGAATGGTACGTAGGCTTTTCGGGTGTCCTGCACGGTTGTATCGCAGCCGGGCTGCTGGCCTGGCTGAGCGTCGGTCGCGACTGGGTAACCGCTGTCGTGGCAACGTTGTTTGCAGCGAAATTGATCTGGGAGCACCGAATCGGACCGCTCCCATTTACGTCGCAGTCCCTTACCCTGCCGGTCATTCATGAGGCACATACCTACGGTGCTCTCGGCGGTGCGTTTTGCGGGGCCTGTGTTTTGATCTGGCGGACAAGACGAGGCTCGCCGCTATAATCGTTCACACCCGGCGGACGTCGGCAAGCAAAGGGGGCGGAGATGTCGCTGGCATTCGTGTTTCCAGGCCAGGGTTCGCAGTCGGTCGGGATGCTGGCCGGGTTGGCGGCGGCGGATCCGATCGTTCGACAGACCTTCGCGGAAGCATCCGCGGTACTCGGTTATGACCTCTGGGCCCTCGTTCAGGAAGGACCCGCCGAAGAACTGGGCGTAACAGAAAAGACGCAGCCGGCCATGCTCGCAGCCGGCGTTGCGACCTGGCGGGTCTGGCGTGGCCAGGGCGGCGCGGAGCCGGTCGCGATGGCGGGGCACAGCCTGGGCGAGTACAGCGCACTGGTTTGCTCGGGGGCGATGGAGTTCGGGGCCGGGATCGACCTCGTAAGGACTCGCGGCCAACTGATGCAGGAAGCCGTGCCCCTGGGGCAGGGGGCGATGGCCGCCATATTGGGCCTCGATGACGCGGACGTCGTCGCGGCCTGCAGCGAGGCCGCCCAGGGGCAGGTCGTCGAAGCAGTGAATTTCAATGCGCCCGGGCAGGTGGTCATCGCCGGCCAGACCAGCGCGGTCGAAAGGGCGATCGAAACGGCGAAAGCGCGCGGTGCCAAGCGGGCACTTCTGCTGCCGGTCAGCGTGCCGTCTCACAGCAGCCTGATGACCGGCGCGGCCGAGAAGCTGGCGATTCACCTGCAACAGATCGAGATCCGCATGCCGAAAGTTCCCGATGTGTTTACGGTTGACGTTCAGACGCACACGAGCCCGGATGGCATCCGCAAGGCACTCACAGAGCAACTCCACAAACCCGTCCGCTGGGCCGACACCGTCCGTGCGATGCTGGCCGGTGGCGTGCGGACGATCATCGAATGTGGTCCCGGCAAGGTGCTGACCTCGCTCAATCGGCGTATCCAGAAAGGACCGGAACTGGCGGTGCTCGCAATAGACGAGCCCGAGTCACTGGCCAGGGCACTGGCCACTTGTCGGGAGAGACAAAATGCTTGAAAGCGAACTGGCGGTAGTAACCGGTGCGAGCCGGGGAATCGGCCGCGCGATCGCTCTGGAACTGGGACGTCGGGGCGCCTCGGTACTGGGGACGGCAACGACCGCGGGGGGTGCGGGGGCGATCACCGCCTACTTGCAGGAAGCAGGCCTGAAGGGACGCGGTCTCGTGCTCGACGTCGCGTCCGCGGAGTCCGTCGATACCTGCTTCGACGAAATTGCCGGTGCCGAAGGAGCGCCATCGATTCTGGTGAACAACGCCGGCGTCACCCGGGACGGATTATTGATGCGCATGAGCCCGGCAGACTGGAGCGCGGTTATCGAGACCGACCTGAGCGCCGTGTATCGAACCTGCAAGTCGGTTTTGCGGGGCATGATGAAGGCGCGCAAGGGCCGGATCGTGAATATTTCCTCGGTAATCGGCGTTATCGGTAATGCAGGGCAAGCGAATTATGCGGCGGCGAAGGCGGGCATGATCGGATTCACGAAAAGTCTCGCGCGTGAGGTTGGTTCGCGAGGGATCACCGTGAACGTCGTCGCGCCCGGTTTCATCGTAACCGACATGACGGACGCCCTCGGTGAGGATCAGCGCGCCGCGCTGCTGAAAAACATTCCACTGGGTCGGCTCGGCACACCGGAGGATATCGCCGGTGCCGTGGCTTACCTCGTCTCGGCGGAAGGGTCCTACATCACCGGCGAAACGCTGCATGTCAATGGAGGCATGTCAATGATTTAATTAAGAATGTGCGTCTATTGGACCCTGTCATCCGGGTACCCTAGAATACGCGCCCCATGCAGGTAGACTCTTTTGGTCGCCTGCCACCGTTTCCTACAGAGGACTCCACGCAAATGAGCAGTATCGAACAGCGGGTCAAGGCTATCGTCGCCGAGCAACTCGGAGTGAAGGAAGAAGAAGTCAGTAACGACTCCTCCTTCGTCGACGACCTGGGGGCGGATTCGCTCGACACGGTCGAACTCGTAATGGCGCTCGAAGAAGAATTCGAGACCGAGATTCCGGACGAGGATGCGGAGAAGATCACGACCGTTCAGCAGGCGATGGATTACATCAACGAGCGGCGCAGCCAGGCCTGATTCGGGCCAGGTAGCTTCCGTCGCTGCGCCAGATGGCGCGGCTGCGGGGCCGTTCGGGCGACTGGACAAGGATTCGACGCTTGACAAAGCGCAGAGTTGTCGTAACGGGTATGGGCGTCGTGTCGCCCCTTGGCAGCAGCGTTGCGACTGCCTGGGAAGCGGCGATCAACGGGCGCAGCGGTATCGGCCCGATAACCCATTTCGACGTCAGTGCTTTCCCGGTCAAGATTGGCGGGCAGGTCGCCGGATTCGATGCGCTGGAATACTTTGCGGCGAAGGACCTTAGAAAATTCGACCCCTTCGTGCCGTACGGCGTCGCGGCCGCGGTGCAGGCAATTCGCGATTCGGGCTTTGACGTTACCGAGGAAAATGCGCCGCGGATCGGAGTCGCGATCGGTGCCGGTATCGGCGGCTTGCACATCATTGAAGAAAACAACGAGAAGTGGCTCGCCTCCCGGTCGCCAAGGAAGATATCGCCGTTCTTCATCGCAGGCGGCATCATCAATGCGGCGGCCGGCCAGGTGTCGATTCGTTATGGCTTGAGGGGGCCTAACCTGGCGCTGGTAACGGCCTGCACGACCTCTACCCACTCGATCGGTATTGCCGGCCGCACAATCCAGTATGGTGACGCCGATATCATGGTGGCGGGTGGTGCCGAGTTTGCGTTTACGCCCCTCGGGCTTGGCGGCTTCTCACAATCGCGCGCCCTGTCGACCCGAAACGAAGAACCTCAACGCGCCAGTCGGCCCTGGGACCGTGATCGTGACGGATTCGTGATGGCGGAAGGCGCAGGTGCGATCGTGCTCGAAGAGTACCAGCACGCAAAGGCACGCGGCGCGCAGATTTTCGCCGAACTCTCCGGATTCGGGATGAGCAGCGATGCTCACCACATAACCGCGCCGCCCGAGGACGGGGCCGGCGCCTACCTGTCGATGCGTAATGCGATTCGGGATGCCGGGCTCAATCCTGAGGACATCCAGTACGTTAATGCGCACGCGACCTCCACCGAGCTCGGCGACCGGGCGGAAACCGTCGCGCTGAAGCGCGCCCTAGGCGATCATGCCCGCGCTGTCGCGGTCAGTTCGACCAAATCGATGACCGGTCACCTGCTTGGCGCGGCAGGCGTCGTCGAGGCGATCTTTTCGATCCTTGCAATTCGCGACGGCATTCTGCCGCCGACTATCAATCTCGAGAACCCGGAACCCGAGTGTGACCTGGACTACGTGCCGAATACGGCGCGAGAACTCTCCGTTCGGGCGGCCATGTCGAATTCATTCGGTTTCGGCGGCACGAACGGGACCCTGTTGTTTACGGCGCTCTCCTGACGGCGCGACGCCGGGAACTGCCCGGTATGAATACGGCTCACACACACGCCGAACCGCGACCCCAGTTGGAGCAGGCCTTGGGCGACGAAGCGCTGCTCGGATTGCATGAGGCGTTCCCTGACCGGTATCCCGTACTGCTCGAAAGCGTGGCCAGCGCGGCCAACTTCGGTCGATACGACGTTCTGTTTGCCTTGCCTGGTGAACGACTGGAGCAGTGCAGCGACGGTGAGATCGTTCACGAAGACGGGTCCCGCGGCAGCGGCCGG
>Ga0316576_10001339_pt1 | contig 13103 bp, 9 predicted proteins | sample S0NA_FD_203075 | JGI IMG/M metagenome (GOLD analysis project Ga0316576, IMG submission 203075) | Rhizosphere microbial communities from salt marsh grasses in Alabama, United States - S0-2_050615r3r5 | ecosystem: Host-associated > Plants > Roots > Rhizosphere | place: USA: Alabama | collected... | reverse complement strand
CTGCTGCTCGTAGAGCGCGGGATCGAAGCTCACCAGCGCCGCGGTGTGCACCACGGTCTCCACGCCCTCGAGAGCGCGGCCCATGGCGTCCTCGTCGAGCAGGTCGGCCGGGGCGTGCTCGAGCGGGCGCAGGTCCTCCAGCGCGGCGAGGGTGTCGCCGGGCAGGTATGTCACGCGGACCTTCTCGCCACGGGCGACCAGCAGCCGGGCGATCCGCGCGCCCAGCATCCCGCTCCCGCCAGTGACCAGGGTCAGTCCGAGGCTCATGACGAAGGAGCTAGAACGCACCGCCGAAGGTGAAGCCGGGCCATGCTATGGCGTCGTCCTTGGTGAAGAACAGGCCCAGCATCGCCCTGAACAGGAAGCCGTTCCGGTACTCGTAGCCCACCGACGCCTGCCCCACCACCATGGTGCCCTCGCCGCCCCAGACCGAGAAGCTGCCGGTGTTGGCGAACAGGATCTCCGGGCCCACGTGGGCCACGAACGCGCTGCTGTACCCGCCGGCGTAGAACGCGACGTAGGGCGCAAAGAGCCCCGCCTTGAAGTCGTCGATGCTGTAGTAGGAGAACGCCCCGCCAAAGCCCAGCCACTTGGTGACGTTGACGTCCATCCCGATCCCGTAGACGACCCCCTTGCCCAGCAGCTCGCCGTAGATCGCGATGCGCTGCTCGACGCGGGTCGAGGGGCGCGTGTGGATCACCGGCGGAGGGGGGAGCGCGGGGGGCGGCTGGCCGCCCGGCTGGTAGCCGGGTTGCGGCTGGGGAGGCGGCTGCTGGATCGGGGGCGCCGGGTAGGCCTCGGGGGGCGGCGCCGGATAAGCATCGGGCGGCTCTTGGGCCCCGGCCGGGGTCGCCGCCAGCACTGCCACCACCATCGCCAAAGCTGCTCCGAGTCTCATGGTGCCCTCCACGGTCTCCCGCGATTCTCGCACGCTACCTCGGTCCGGTCATCTTCTCGGGGGAGAGCAGCTCCTCCAGCTCCTCCGCCGACATCAGCCCCTGCTCCACCGCGAGCTCGGCGATGCCCCGCCCGCTCTCCAGCGCCTCCCTGGCCAGCCTGGCCGCGCGCTCGTAGCCGATGGTCGGTGTGAGCGCCGTGACCAGGCCCACGCTCCTCTCGACATACTGCCGGCAGATCTCCCGGTTGGCCGTGATCCCGCTCACGCAGCGCCGGGTCAGCGTGCGGCAACCGTTCGTGAGCAGGTCGATGTTGCGGTAGAGGTTGAACAGGATCACCGGCTCCATCACGTTCAGCTCGAGCTGACCCGCCTCGGCGGCGAGGGAAATGGTCACGTCGTTGCCGATGACCTGGAAGCAGATCTGATTCACGACCTCGGGGATCACCGGGTTCACCTTGCCCGGCATGATCGACGAGCCGGGCTGCACCGCGGGCAGGTTGATCTCGTTCAGCCCCGCGCGCGGGCCCGAGGAGAGCAGGCGCAGATCGTTGCAGGTCTTGGAGAGCTTGATCGCCAGGCGCTTGAGCACCCCCGAGAGCTGGACGAAGACGCCGGAGTCCTGCGTCGCCTCGACCAGGTTGGCCGAGGTGATGAAGGAGAGCTGGCCAAAGCGGTTGAGCTGCAGGCGCACCAGGTCCACGTACTCCCGCGGCGCGTTGAGCCCGGTGCCGATGGCGGTCGCGCCCAGGTTCATCTCGCGCAGCAGCTGCTTGGCCTCCTGGATCCGGCGGATATCCTCGCCCATCATCACGGCGTACGCGCCGAGCTCCTGCCCCAGCGTCATCGGCACCGCGTCCTGGAGCTGCGTGCGCCCCATCTTGATCACGTCGGCGAATTCTACCTCCTTGAGCTCGAAGGCGTTCTTCAGCTCCCCCACGGCGCCGGTCAGATCGTCCAGGCGCGTGTAGAGCGCGATCTTGATCGCCGTGGGGTAGACGTCGTTGGTCGACTGCGAGAGGTTGACGTGGTCGTTGGGGTGGCAGCGGGCGTAGTCGCCGCGGGGGCGGCCCAGGCGCTCGAGGGCCAGGTTGGCGATCACCTCGTTGGCGTTCATGTTGGTCGAGGTCCCCGCGCCGCCCTGGAACACGTCGACCACGAACTGGTCGTGGTGGCGATTGCGCAGCAGCTCGTCGCAGGCCCAGCTGATCGCCTCGCCGACCTCGCGGGGCAGGACGCCGAGCTCCATGTTCGCGTGGGCCGCGGCCTTCTTCACCAGGGCCAGGGCGCGGATCAGGTGCGGGAAGCGCGAGATGGTCACCCCGGTGATCGGGAAGTTCTCCACGGCGCGCTGGGTCTGGCCGCCCCAGTAGGCCGTGGCGGGCACCTCGACGGTGCCCAGGGAGTCGTGCTCGACGCGGTGTTCGCCGGTGCTCATGGCGCATCTATTAACAGCCGGCGCCAGCCCGGTCCAGCTAGACCTCGAGCGTCACCACCTGGGGCGGCGTCTCCGCCTCCATCGTCGAGGCGTTGACGAAGATCGTCCCCTCCCGCTCCCAGCGGCCGGCCGCCTCGTGGATGTGGCCGAAGACGTGGAGCCGGGGCCGCACCTCGCGCACGCGGTCGAGCAGATCCTCGCAGCCCACGTTCAGCCCGGCCCAGGTCCGATCGCCGATACCGTGGGGCGGGCCGTGCGTGAGCAGGATATCGGTGTCGTCGGGGATCAGCGCCCAGCGGGCGGCGATGCGCGCGCCCCGGTGCAGGTTGAAGGCCCAGTCGAGGAACCAGGGTTGCCACGGGCTGCCGTAGATCCTCAGCCCGCAGAGCTCGACCGCCGAGTCCTCGAGGTAGACGGCGTGGCGCAGCAGCGCCCGGGCCGTCATCCGCTCGGCCGGCCGCTCGAAGCACCAGTCGTGGTTGCCGGCGATCACCACCTTGTGCGGGTGGGGGAGCCCGGCGAGCCAGTCGTCCAGGTCGGCGACCTCTGCCAGCTCCCCGCCCAGGGTCAGGTCGCCGGCGTGGACCAGCAGGTCGCCCGGCGGCACGTCGAGCTCGCGGTGGTAGCCGTGGGTGTCGCTCAGGGCGACGATGGTCAGGGTCGCGCTCAGCGCAGCTCCTCCAGCCAGCGCGCGTCGAGGCGCTTTCTCCGCCGCTCGACGAGCGCGTCGAAGCGCCGCCGCAGCTCGGCGCAGCGCGCCTCCAGCGCCTCGAGGTCGCCGCGCAGGGCGAGCTCGTGCTCCAGGTCGCGGCAGATGTGGGCGATACAGACCACGGGGCGGTGGCGGGGGGCGAGCACGCAGCCCGTCGGACCGCGGAACAGGCAGCCGGCCAGCGCCGGCCGCGGCCGCAGATCGCGCGCCGTGGTCCCCCCAAGGGCGAGGATCGCCACCTCCTCCTCGGTGAACAGCTCCTCGGTGGGGGCGCCGCAGCAGAAGCCCCCTTCGAAGCGACCGTTGGGGAGCGGGCGCCCGCGCGCGCAGACGGCGCAGGCCTCGAGCGCACCGAACGCGCGCACGGCCTGCTCGCGGAGGACGGCCAGCTCGCGGGCCAGGGCCCGCTCGGTCGCGCTCACCCCGCGCGCCGCCCGCGCCCGGGCGAGCTCGCGGCGCAGCGCCGCCCACTCCGGCGGCCCGGGACGGATCAGCTGTCGGGCCAGGTCACGCCACACGAGCTCATGGTACAGGTTCTCGTGGGGAGGGGCACCCGCCAACGAGATTGACGCTCGGCCTGCCCGGCATGACAGCGGGGTCATGGACCTCTTGTGCCGGTGCCGCGGAAAACGCCTACTTCCAGCGCTGGCCCCGACCTTGCGTCCCGCCGCCCGCGAAAGGAGGCCGATGTGCGCGTGATCTGGTTGCTGGCCCTGCTCTGCGTCTCCTGTGGCGGCCGCTCCCTCCCCGGCGACGTGGAGCTCTTCTCCGGCTACCTGGTCAGCGGGTGCTGGGAGCAGACCCAGGGACTCGCGCCCTGGAGCCCCGACGTGCCCTGCGCCGCTGCGGATGGGCGCTGTCGGCTGGACCTCCTGCTGCTCGAGAGCGAGCCGCTGGCCGACGCGTGCCAGGCCGAAGACGCCTTGCCGACGAGCTCCGACCTGTTTCCCGCAGCAGCCCCTCCAGGGACGGGCGTCACGGTTTCCGCCGTCGAGCTCGAGGGCCGCCAGCTCGCGGCCCGGATCTGCCAGGTGACGGGAAAGTGCACGGAGAGCGATCCCGACTGCGTCGCCTGCGGCGAGGGCCTGGTGCTCGTCCCTGTGCCCCACTAGGGAGCATCCGAGACAGATCGTCGGCAGACGAGTCACCTCCCCACCTCTTGAGCGCGGAGCGCTCAAGTTTGCCCCAACGTACGACACGTCCGCCACCTTTCGAGCGCATGGCGCTCCAAACAGCCCGGACGTGAATCGTGTGTGGCCGCTCTGTCGCGGTGCGCGAGTTGGCAGAGCCTCAGGGGACCTTCAGCACCACCTTGGCCAGCTTGCCGGCGACGATGGCAGCGTTCGTGTTGACCCGGCGCTTGCCGTCGCTGGAGGTGAAGCGCAGCTGGTAGGTCCCGGTCTTCAGGTCGAAGAGCGAGAAGTGGCCGGTGATCACGTTGGCGAAGCCGATGGGCTTGTTGCCCTGGAGCAGCTGCAGCTTGCCCGAGATGCGACGGCCCTTGAGATCGAAGACGTCGCCGCGGCAGACGTTGCTCTTGCCCTTGCCCCAGTCCCGGGCCAGCGGCATGGCCGAGCCGCTGAGCGCCACCTTCTTCGCTGTTGTCGGCGGGGCCGCGGTCCGGCTGGCGGTCACCGGACCGGGCCGCCTCGGCGGCGCCTTCTTGGTCGTCGGACGCACCGCCCGCGTGGGCGGCCGCGTCACCGCCTTGGCCGGCGTCGGCGGCGGGGGCCGGATCGTGATCACCGCGCGGGCCTGCGAGTCGGGCTTGACCACCACGCGCGCCGTGCCCACCAGGTTGCCCTGGCGCGAGCGCGCCTCCAGGTTGAAGGTGCCCACGGGCGGCGAGGCCAGGGCCAGCCGGCCGCTGGCCGCGTACATCTTGAGCACCTGCTTCCCGTTGAGCGCCTTGATCACGACGTCCGCCGAGGTCAGCCGGGCCTTGGTCGCCTCGCGGACCTCGATAATCAGGCTGCTCTTGGCCTGGGCCTGCCCCGCCAGGGTGACGCCGATCATCGCGATCAGCAGGCGCGTCCAGCTCATCGTTTCCTCCCGGTTCGGATGTGTACGTCCAGCATCGCACCCCCGACGCTGTCCGCCAAGGGTCAGACGTTTGCGAGCGCGGGCCGGGCCCGGAGCCGAGGGCCGACGTTCATTCCCTGCCCCGCGCGGGCTGGCTGGCCGGCTGGCTCGCGGGCGTCTTCTTCTGTGCCGGCTCGGCTGGCTTGCCCCGGGTCTTGCGCTTGATCCAGTCCACCGCCGTGTCCTTGAGCGCCTCCTGGGCGCCGCTGATGAAGAAGTAGACGTAGTCCCGCCGCTCCTCCACCGGCCCGTAGGGCTGGTTCAGGGTCGCCGCCGGATCCTGGGGCGTTAGCGCCGAGGCGTGGCCGCTGCCGAAGGAGTAGAGCACGCCGAGGCTGATCGTCCGGCTCTTCCAGCGGTAGCCGGCGGAGAGCGTCGCGCCCAGCATGTGGATCCGCGGCGCCGTGGCGAAGGCCGCCCGCTCCACCTCGGGCGCCGAGGAGAAGTTGGTGAAGAAGCCAGCCCGCAGCGTCACGTTGCTCAGCAGCAGCTCGCCGCCCACGTTCGCGTTGAAGACCTGCTCGCGCCGTAGGTCGGAGAGCACCACGGGGCCGGTCTCGCCGAACTTGGCCGAGTCGTTGCCGACGTCGAAGGGGTCGTAGGTCAGGGGGGCGTTGTACGACAGGTCGAGAGCAACGGTCAGCCGGTCCTCGATGGTGTAGGCCACCCCGGCCCGCACCGAAAGCGGCGTGCGGCTGTCCGCGTCCACGTCGCCGCCGAAGTCCTCGTAGCGCACGCAGCGGGGCGGGCTGACGCAGCCCGCCTCGTGCGTGGTGCTCGAGGTGTGGGCCGTCCCGCTGCCGACCAGGGTGATCGAGGGCGCGGTCAGGGCGAGGCCGAGCTTCCAGCGCTCGGTGAGGTCAAAGCGCGCGCCGGCGCGCAGCAGCAGGGAGTGCACCGAACGGGTGATGCTTGCCCGCTGCTCGTCGAAGTACTCGGCGAGCAGGTCGCTGTCCCGCTCGCTCACCTGCCGCACCGTGGAGGACCAGCTGGTGTCGCGGTAGACGTGGAACGCGGCGAGGCCCATGCTGAGCCGCGGCGTGATCCGCATGGCAAAGGACGGTCCCTGCTGCACCGTCTTGTCCCGCTCGTGGATCTCGACATCGAAGTCGTCGGGCGGGGCGGGGAAGATCTGTGTGCTGCCGGCGAAGTCGAAGCTCGAGTGGTAGGGCTCGAACACCGAGTAGCTGATGCCGAAGCGCTTGATTCCGTCCCCGTAGCGCCGGCCGAACTTGTAGGCGAAGCCGACGGTGGTCGGGATCGTCGGCACGTTGGAGCTGACGAGGTCCGGCCGCGCGGCCTGGACATCCACCGGCGGCCCGACGGCCCCGCGCAGGGCGCGGCGCTCGACGCCGTAGACGCTGAGGCTGGCGGAGAGCGTCGTCTCCGGCGACATCGCGATGCCCGCCGGGTTGTAGTAGGCGCCCGCGCCGTCGTCGGCCAGGGCCGTGAACGCCCCGCCCATCCCCAGGGCCCGCTGGCCCACCACGTAGTTCTGGTAGTTGGTGTCGTCGGCCCGCGCCGCCCCGGCGCAGAGCAGCAGCGCGGCCACGGTCACCCGGGCGGATCCCATGGTATTCCTCCGAGCGTGAGGGTCCGCAGTATATCGCGACAGGCCTGTCAGCCGAGCATCAGAAATCCGCGTGCTCCGCGCGGATCTTCGCGAGATTCCGTGGAGCTTGACCCGCGCCACTGGGCACGGCGCTTGCTCGGTGCGCCGGGCAACGACGAGGACGTGCCGATGCGACCAGGCGCCCGCTGCTTCCCGATCCTGTTGGTCCTCATCCCGGCCTGCCTCGACGAGGCCGTCGTCGTGGCGACGCGGGCCGCCCTCGGTGCGCCCCAGCTCCGCGTCGGTCCCGAGCGGTCCACCGACCCGAGCCCGGCCCTCGACGCCCTGGCCGAGAATTCGCAGCACAGCCCCGACCTGGCCTGCGCCGCCGGCCAGTGCCTGCTGGTCTGGCAGGATCAGCGCCGGCTCGAGGGCGACGACATCTTCGGCGCCCGTCTCGACCCGGCGGGGAAGATCCTCGACCCCCAGGGGCTGCCGATCAACACCGTGCAGGGCACGCAGGAGGCGCCCCAGGTCGCCAGCGACGGCACCGGCTTCCTGGTGGTTTGGTACGACTACGGCCGGGGCGGGGTCTACGCCACCGTGGTGGACGGAAACGGCCAGCCCCTCCAGCCCGATGGCGTCCTCCTCGGCGCGGGCAGCGAGCCGGCGGTGGCTTTCGACGGCAGCAACTACCTCGTCGCCTGGCGCACGGCGGGCGGTGACATCCGGGCCGGGCGTGTCAGCCCGGCGGGCGCCGCGCTGGACCCCCAGGGGCTGACCGTGTGCAGCGCCGTGGGCCTGCAGGCGCGCCCCGCGCTGACCTTCGGCACGACCCACTACCTGGTCACCTGGCACGACTGGCGCGGCGGCGGCGCGGCCGCCGAGCTCTACGCCGGGCGGCTGATCCCCGCCGGCCTGGCCGAGGACGGCGACGGCTTCAAGCTGGCCTCGGCCGTCGACGGCGCAGCGGCGAGGGTCGGGCACGACGGGACCAACTTCGTCGTGACCTGGTCCGCCGAGACCGGCGGCACCGGCCCCGACGTCTTCGCCAGGCGCGTCGGCCCGGGCGGCGCGCTGCTCGAGCCCGCCCCCCTGACCGTGTCGCAGGAGAGCGGGGTCCAGGGCAACACCGACGTCGCCTTCGACGGGCAGTCCTTCGTCGTCGCCTGGCACCACCAGACCAGCAGCGCCAGCTTTGACATCCGGTCGCTGCGTCTGAGCCAGGCCCTCGTGCCCGTCGAGACCCAGAGCGTCACCGTGGCCGGCGGCCCGCTGCAGGAGGCCCGGCCGGCGCTGGCCCCGCTGGCCGGCGCCACCGTCGTCGCCTGGGACACGGAGGCGAGCAAGGGCGGATCGCAGGACGTCTACGTCACCGAGCTGTCTGCAGGTGGGGTCCCGGGCAAGCCCGGAGGCTCCCTGGTCACGGCGGCAGCGGTGGCCCAGCACGACCCGGTGGTCGCCCGCAACCAGGGCCAGCAGCTGCTGGCCTGGCGCCAGACGAGCGCCCTCGCCCGCCACATCCACGGCCAACACCTCGACGACCAGGGCGGCGCCCTCGGCCCGCCGTTGCAGCTCTCCGCCGGAGCCGGCGTCTGGGACATCCAGGTCTTCATCGGCGGGGGGCTGCCCACCCTGCTCGCCTGGACGCGATACGACGACGCGCACCCCGAGCTCGGCACCGATCTGTTCGGCGCGCGGATCGGGCTCAGCGGCGGAGCGCTCGCCCCGGGCGAGCTTTCGCTGGTCAGCACGCCCGGCGAGCAGACCTCGCCGGCCCTCGCCTTCGACGGACAGGCGACCGGCCTCGCCGTCTGGGAGCACCAGCAGATCAAGGGCAACCTCGAGGACGTCTACTTCGCGCGGATCGGCGCCGACGGCGCCGTCATCGACGGCAGCGGCCTGCCACTGGCCAGCAGCCAGGACTCCGAGGGTCGGCCGGCCGTGGCCTTCGGCGCGGGGACCTACCTCGTCGCCTGGGAGACGGTTCACAAGGAGGCCGGCAAGCGGGCCGACATCCAGTGGGCGCTGGTCTCCGCCGCGGGGAAGCCACAGGCGGTCCAGACCCTGCCCAAGCCCAACTCAAACGCGCGCGACGCCCTGAACCCGAAGGTGGCCTTCGACGGCACGAGCTTCCTCATCGTCTACGAGTGGCACGACCACGGCCAGGTGCTCGACCCCACCGCCCTGACCTGGAACATCTACGCCGCGCGCGTCAGCCCGAAGGGCCAGGTCCTCGACCCGCAGAGCATCCCGCTCAGCGCGGTCATCGGCTCCGACGAGGTGCTATTGATCAATCCCGACGTGGTTTTCGACGGCGCCAGCTACGTCGTGACCTGGCAGGACGAGTTCCTCTCCGGGATCGAGGCCCGGCGCCTTGACCCCGCCGGAAAGCTCCTCGAGCCCCAGCCGGTGCTGGTGAGCGGCGATGCGGCGGGCCAGAAGCTTCCGCGGCTCGGCCTGACCCCGGACGGGCGGGTGACCGTGGCCTACGAGAAGTACGACGCGCTGGTCGGCAGCTGGCGCGTGCACCACCGCGTGCTCTTCGAGGACAGCGCCGGCGTGGACGCCGGCGTCGAGGCCGGCCCGTTGCCGGACGCCGGCGCCGGCGAGGGGGCCGCTCCGACTCCGGATCAGGGCGGCGCCGAGCCCACGCCGTCCACGACGGGCTGCAGCTGCGGCGTGGCCCTCGGCGGGGAGGCGGGGACGGGGCCGCTCCCGCTGCTGCTCGCCCTGCTGCTCGGCTGGCGCCGGGCGCGGCGCTGAGGCCCGCGCGACGCCGGCTGGCCACGAAACGTCCGTCAGGGTACCTGCGTGCCCGGCCACGCACGTGTCATGTCTTCAGATCATCGGCGGACCCGCGCTTTCGCGCAAGCGCCCCTACCCCGTGCCCGGCAGCGTGGCGCCCGGCATCCACTTGAAGCCGTCGATGAGCACCAGGGAGTCGAAGGCGTCGTCGCCCACGTCCCAGATGGCGATGCGGATCTCGACGATCTGGCCCGGGACCACGTTGCCCGCCGTGGTCAGCCAGTAGGAGCCGCCGCCGATGAGGCAGCCGCCGCCGCTGCCCGGCTTCTCGTAGCCCGTCCCGGCGAGCTGGCTCGCGCCGAGGGAGCAGGAGGCGACGCTGACGTCGGTGTCCCAGCAGCCGGGGTTGACCGACTGGGACTCGCAGACCGAGAAGAGCGAGGTGCCCTTGGCGACGTTGATCCCGATGGGCCAGCGCTGCCCGCCGTTGGTGTAGGTCATCAGGTTCTTGTCCACCGGGTTGGGGATGCTCGGCGTGCCCGCCGGCGTGTCCACCAGCGCGACGATCTGATCGTTGAACTCGGTGCAGACATACTCCGGGTACTCGGCGGAGAGGAAGTACGAGCTGAACGAGAACGCCTCGGCGTTGGTCGGCGCGCGCAGGCGCAGGACGAGCATGATCGAGTCGCGGGCGAGCTCCGGCTCGCCCGCCGTGCCCGAGCCGCAGGTCGGCGCCGCGGGCAGGGCGCTGGCGGCCTTGAGCGGCGGGTTGGCGGTCTGGAACCAGTCCTTGACGCAGTGCGGGTGCGTGCAGGTCTCTATGTCGACGCTGCTGCTGAGCGAGGTCGAGACGTTGCCGCCCGAGGGCGCCCCGCCGTTGGGGCCCGGGTCGGTCTGGGATCCGTCCGCGGCGACGCCGCTGGAGAAGACGACGAGCCGTCCCCCCTCGAGCGTCTTGATGCTGCTGCCGAAGCTCGCGCGCAGCGAGTGGCCGCGGTGCTCGGTGCCCAGGGACGTGCCGTCGGCGTGGACGAGCTGGGCGCTGATCAGGCCCCAGGTCTTGTCCTTCTTGGAGGGCGGGTTCTCGGTGGTCTGGCGGCAGATGCCCATGGCCCGGGCGAAGTCCACCGGGTCGACGGAGTCGGAGGCCAGGGTGGTGTCGCAGGCCAGGGTGTCGTCGGTGTCCAGCAGGTCCGCCTTGCCGTTGCAGTTGTCGTCGATGGCGTTGCCGAGGACCTCGATGGCGCCGGGGTTGACCTTGGCCGGGTCGGCGCCGCACAGGCCGGGCTTGTCGCAGCAGTCCCCCTCCGAGACGAGCCAGCCGTCGTTGTCGCAGTCGGTGGTGGCCGAGTCGCACTGGGAGCACTGCCCCCCGGTGCAGGTGGTGCCCGCGGGGCAGGCGTTGCCGCAGGAGCCGCAGTTCTTCGGGTCGACGTCCGGGTCGACGCAGGTGTTGCCGCACATGATCAGCGTGCCGCCGCAGACGCCGCCGCAGCTCCCCTTGGAGCAGACCTGACCCGGCTGACAGATCACGCCGCAGGCGCTGCAGTTGGCCGGATCGACCTGGGTGTCGACGCACTTGGTGCCGCACTTGGTCGTCCCGCCCGAGCACTGCAGGGCGCACTGGCCCAGGGAGCAGACCTCGCCCGCGGGGCAGGCCTGGTTGCAGCCCCCGCAGTTCGCCGGATCAGTGAGCGGATCGATGCACTTGGCCCCACACTGCAGCGTGCCCGTGCCGCACTGGAAGGCGCACTGTCCGCCGGAGCAGACCTGCCCCGGCGGACAGGCGTTGAGGCAGGAGCCGCAGTTTTGGGGGTCGCTGTCGAGGGTGACGCACTTCGTGCCGCACTGGGTCGTGCCGCCGGCGCAGCCCAGGCTGCACTGGCCGGCGGAGCAGAGCTGTCCCGCGGGGCAGGCGTTGCCGCAGGCGCCGCAGTGCTGCGGGTCGGTCAGCGTGTCGACGCACTTGGCGCCGCACTTGGTCGTCCCCCCGCTGCAGAGCAGGTCGCACTGGCCCGCCGAGCAGACCTCCCCCGTGGGGCAGGCGTTGCCGCAGGATCCGCAGTTCTGGGGATCGGTCAGCGTGTCCACGCACGTGGCGCCGCACTCGGTGCTGCCACCGCTGCAGAGCAGGTCGCACTGGCCCGCCGAGCAGACCTCCCCCGCGGGGCAGGCCTGGTTGCAGCCACCGCAGCTCGCCGGGTCGGTCAGCGTGTCCACGCACTCCGCCCCGCACTTGGTCGTCCCCCCGCTGCACTGCAGACCGCAGACCCCGGCCGAGCAGACCTGCTCGGGAGGGCAGACCGTGCCGCAGGCCCCACAGCTCTGCGGGTCGGTCAGCGTGTCGACGCACTTGGCGCCGCACTTCGTCGTCCCCCCGCTGCACTTGAGCCCGCAGGTCCCGGCGAAGCAGACCTCGTCCTCGCCGCAGGCGTTGCCGCAGGATCCGCAGCTCGCCGGGTCGTTCTTGGTATCCACGCACTTGCCGTCACACTGGGTCGTCCCGCCGCTGCACTGCAGACCGCAGACCCCGGCCGAGCAGACCTGCCCCGCGGCGCAGGCCTGGCCGCAGCCGCCGCAGCTCTGCGGGTCGTTGTTGGTGTCGACGCACTTGCCGTCGCAGAGCGTCGTGCCGCCGCCGCACTGGGTCGCGCAGATCCCCACCGAGCAGACCTGCCCCGCCGGGCAGGCGTTGCCGCAGCCGCCGCAGTGCTGCGGATCGAGCAGGGTGTCGACGCAGCGAGAGCCGCACTGGGTCGTCCCTCCCCTGCACTCGCTGTCGCACTTGCCCACCGAGCACACCTCCCCGGCCTTGCACTCGGTGCCGCAGGATCCGCAATTCTTCGGATCGTTGTCGGTGTCGACGCACCGCTCGCCGCAGCGGGTGGTGCCCCCGCTGCACTGGGTGCCGCAGAGGCCGGCCGAGCAGACCTCACCGAGCTGGCACGCGGTGCCGCAGGCGCCGCAGTTGTCGGGATCGGCCTGGAGGTCGACGCAGATCTCGCCGCACTTGCTGGTGCCGCCGGTGCAGCCCGCGCCGCATGTCCCCTGGGAGCAAACCTCGCCGCTGTCGCAGGTGTTGCCGCAGCTGCCGCAGTTTTGGGGATCCCAGTCGAGCAGGACGCAGTCGAGACCGCAGCGCGTCGTGCCCCCGGTGCAGTCGGGCCGCTTGCCCGGGGGCAGGCCCTCGTAGCGCCCGCACCCGGAGGAGATCAACAGCACCACCAGGGGCGCCCAGCGTGGCATGGCTCACCTCGAGGCCAGTGTTCGTCTCCGCTGCACCGCGGTGCTTCGGAGCAAGTACGGCGACTATAGCGTAGTTGGTTGACGGGGGCAGGAAACCCGTTCAGGGCTCAGCCGATGGGGATGCGGGAGGCGTTCTTCTCCAGCCACTTCGCGAAGGTCTGGAGCTCCGGGTTGAGCTTGCGGGCGACGGCGGGGTCCCGGGCGCCGCGGAAGTCGCTCTCGAAGTCGCGCTTGAACTGGAACATGTTGCCCATTTCGTCCGCTCCCGGGAATCCAAAGCCCCGGTAGACGTCCGGCGACACGCGGCCGTGACTGACCGGCTGCCCCAGCGCCTTGGTCAGGGCCGCGGCCATCTCCGCCCCGCTCAGGTGCTCGCCCGAGATGCCGACGGTCCGCCCGATGTACTCGCTGCCGGCCTTGAAGATGCCGT
>Ga0316576_10001338_pt1 | contig 13104 bp, 7 predicted proteins | sample S0NA_FD_203075 | JGI IMG/M metagenome (GOLD analysis project Ga0316576, IMG submission 203075) | Rhizosphere microbial communities from salt marsh grasses in Alabama, United States - S0-2_050615r3r5 | ecosystem: Host-associated > Plants > Roots > Rhizosphere | place: USA: Alabama | collected... | reverse complement strand
AATAGGGTAACCTGTTATGCCGGACTCGACAAGCGGGCCGGGGCATGTTTCCAGCCGGTGCATCTCGGGGAAAAATAGGAACCGCGGCTGCGCCGCTATTAACCTGTCGACTAAATAGGGTAACCTGTTATGCCGGACTCGACAAGCGGGCCCGGGCATGTTTCCAGCCGGTGCATCTCGGGGAAAAATAGGAACCGCGGCTGCGCCGCTAGGAGAAAGGATCTGAATCGTGGAAGTGACATTTTACGGAGCGGTGAGGGAAGTGACGGGATCGATGCACGTGCTGTCGGTGAATCATGACCGCATCATGCTGGACTGCGGCATGTTTCAGGGACGCCGCAAGGAATCCTTCGAAAAAAACCGGACCATGCAGGTAGATCCCGGCAGCATAACCAACCTGGTACTTTCTCACGCCCACATCGATCATTCCGGCAGAATCCCGGTGCTGGCGAAGAGCGGTTTCGCCGGGCGCGTCGTCTGCAACCGTGCCACTGCCGACGCCTGTGAATATCTTCTGCTGGACGCCGCCCACATTCAGGAGTCCGACGCCGCCTACCTGAACTACAAAACCGTCAGGTCCCATCTCACGCACATGAAAAATGCTTCCACAGGAAAAAAAAGAGGACGGGGCGCGAGCAGGGATATCAGGCAGGTGTTGAAAAAAAGCGGGCATCAGATCGATGTGGAAGTCGTCGCCGATTTGATCAAGAAATACAAACTCGAAAACGTGGAGCCTCTATATACGATGCCCGAGGCGGAGCAGGCGCTGACATGTTTTGACGGCATTCCTTACCGGCATACCGTCGACATCGGGGACAACGTCGTTTTAACGCAATATGATGCCGGGCATATCCTGGGATCGGCCATCAGCCTCATCAGAGCGCAGGAAAAGGGCCGGGACCTCACCGTGTGCTACTCCGGAGACATTGGGCGCTTCCACAAGCCGATCATTCAGGATCCTGAAACCGACTTCGACGAAGTGGACCGGGATGTGGACCTGATGATTATGGAAAGCACGTACGGCAACCGCTTGCACGAGCCTGTCCAGGACCTGAAGCCGGGATTGAGAAACGTGCTGGCCGAGACATTCGACCGTGGCGGGTCCGTTCTGATCCCTGCCTTTGCCTACGGGCGCACCCAGGAGCTTCTCTACACGCTGCACGAACTCTACGATGAGGGGGCCGTTCAGAAGGTGCCTATCTTCGTGGACAGCCCCCTGGCGACCAAAATCACCAAAGTCTTCGGTGAACACCCGGAAACCTACGACGAAGAAACGCATGAAACCTTTCTGATGCAGGGGCGGAATCCGTTTCGCATGAAGGAGCTCCGTTTCGTGGGGTCGGTGGAGGAGTCCATGGCGTTGAACCGGGAGCAAACGCCCCACATCGTCATTGCGGCCTCGGGTATGTGTGAAGCGGGACGCATTCTGCACCATCTGCGCTACAAGATACACAACCCGAAGCACACCGTACTTATCGTCGGCTACATGGCGGCACACACGCTGGGTCGCAGGATGCTGGAACAGGGCACGGCATATGCGGAAGCGGGCCGCTCGGGTGAAGCGCCGATAATCAAAATACTGAACAAGGAATACCCGCTCAAGGCGCATGTGGTCAAACTGGGCGGCTTCAGCGCACATGCCGACAGAAACGAGATGCTTCGATTTCTGAAAACGTCGAACCTGAAGATCAAGCGGATAGCGCTTGTCCACGGCGAAGAGGAGCAAACCCTCTCCTTTGCCGAGCACCTGAAGGACAACGGGTTCGACGTGGTAGTGCCGGAGCCGGGGGAGACAGTGCAAATCCTAAGTTGAGCGTTTCAAATTTTAAGAATGATCAAAATAAAAATATCTTCAACGGATTAAATCTGTTTGAATTCTTAAAATTTGTAACCCTTCGGGATTTCCGGGTTCACCGCACCTGCGGTGTCAAATGTCATCACGCATAGACCACTATAGCGAAAAGACATTTTCCTTGCATCTGCGGCAAACCCGAAAATCGCTCAATTTAGGCAAATATAACAGCAATCGGCCGCACGGCCACGCCTTGCGGACGAGTGGTTTCATGGGAATGCAAGCGACTTGATAAAGATCTCCTGGAAGTCAGGGTGCAGAGCCAGTTCGAGCACTTCGGTCTGCTGGGACAGCTCAAGGGCTTTCTGACGGTAGCCCTCGTCAAACAGGGTGAGGACCGCACCGGCGCCGGCTGCATTGCCCACGATTTCAATGGCGTCCGGATCGAGAGCGGGAAACATGCCGATGGCCAGGGCGTCCGTTTTTTCGATGTAGCTTCCGAAGGCGCCGGCAATCAACAGCCGCCCGGGCTGTTCGTACCCCTTTTCTCTGCAGAGCATCTGAATGCCCGCATAGAGGGCCCCTTTTGCCAGCTGAATGGCCCGGATGTCTTTCTGGGCCAGTGTCACGGCCCTGCCCGACAAGGTTTCAGCTCCGGATGCGAGAATATATTCGGGCAGTTCTTCTTCATATTGAAAAAGATCGGGATGGTTTTCCATATTGAAGCGGCCGTCGCTCAGGATGAGGCCGGCCCTGTATAGTTCCGCCACGGCGCTGACAACCCCTGACCCGCACAATCCGGATATTTTTTTAGGCTGCCTGGGATTTTTCTGGATGACCGAGCATTCGGCTCTGCCTGTTTTCCGGTCGACCCGGACAGCATCGATAGCCCCGGATATGGCATGCATGCCGTGACGAATGGAGGCGCCCTCGAATGCCGGCCCCGTGGCACAGGAGGTGGCTGCAAAGCCGTCTTTTCCAATGAAGATGAGCTCCCCGTTGGTGCCCACGTCCACCAGCATTGTGCCTTCGGCTTTGTTTTCCATGTCGGTCGCCAGGGCGGCACCGACGATGTCGGCGCCGAGAAAGCCCGATATGAGCGGCAGGGTGCGGACTTCCGCATCCCGGTTGAACCTGAGGCCCAAATCGCCCGCCCGCACCACCCGTTCCTCCTTGAACAGGGGGTCATAGGGGAATACGCCGATGGAAGTGGGATCTTCACCGAGAAACAGGTGAAGCATGGTGCTGTTGCCCACGATCACCATTGTTCCGACGCCTGCCGGGTCTGTCTGCGTCGAACGGCATAGGGAGGCGGCACCCCACTCCATGGCCTGAACAGCCATTTTCTGCAGACGCTTCAGGGCTCCGGCATTTTGTGAAACCGCGGTGATGCGGCTCATGACATCGTCGCCGAGCATTACCTGGGGGTTTCTCAACGATATGGAGGCAACAACCCGGCCGCTATTGAAGTCACACAGGTAAAGGGCGATGGTGGTTGTCCCCAGATCGACGGCAATACCGTAGGGCCACGACGAGACCCGCGAAACGGGGATCACATCCGGCAGGGCCGTGGGACCTTTCTGGGCGACTTCGGGTGCCAGCAGGGAGGATTCGGGAATATCGACCGCCATGTCTCCCGTGATTTCGGTCCGGCAGGCCAATCGGTAGCCGGCATCGATTTCCTCCCGGGTGAGAACCCCGGATTCGTCGGGCATTTCGCCGTCACCGATTTGCGGGGGTGCAACTACCCGGATCTTGCATTTGCCGCAGCGGCCACGGCCGCCGCAGTCGGCCCGCAGCAGCACGCCCGAGCCCACTAGCGCTTCGAGAAGGTTCTGTCCTTTTTCGGCTGAAATTTCTCTGTCTTCCGATATGAGGCGGATATTGCATCTATCTTTATTCATGGGTCTCTACTCTCAAATGTGTTGCAGGCTGTCAACAGCATAGTTGTCCGGCACCGGGGTCTGCAGCACGTATTTTCACCCTCAACGTTGCAGCGATGAGGTCAACCTCATAGCAGGCGGTACACCGTTACCGGTTTCGAATACCCCTTGAGGGTCTGTGGTTTTTCCGGCTGCATGTCGAAGGGTTTGGTCAGGCCGGCCACGGTCGCTTCGCTGATCAGGATATCGCAGCCGATCACTTTGGTCATTTGTTCTATTCTGGAGGCCAGGTTGACGGTGCTGCCGATGAGGGTGTAGGACTGCCGGTCTTCACTTCCCGTGATGCCCGCCAACACCTGACCGGTGCAGATGCCGATGCCGTGCCTGAAAGGCGGCTTCCCCTCCTCACGCCGCTGACCGTTCAGTCGATCCAAATAATCGCGCATTTCCAGGGCGGCGAAAACGGCCTTGTCCGCGTGGCCGGGCTCTTCGATGGGCACGCCGAAGGCCGCCTCGATCTCATCCCCTACAAACTGGAGCACCAGGCCGTTGTGCCGGCGGATGGCATGCTGCATGGCCGTGAAATAGGAGCGCGTGCTTCTGATCACCTCCTCGGGCGGGTTTTTTTCCACATAGGGCGTGTAGCCGCGGAGGTCTGAAAACAGGAGCGTTGCGGTGCGCAGCTCGCCGTCCACGGGGATGTCCCCGCTCAATATGCGATCCCTGATTTCAGGAGTGGCATAGCGTCCGAAACTGTCCCGGATGCGTTCCCTGTCGGCAAGCCCCCGGATCATGGTGTTGCCGGTGTCGCCGAGAACGCCGATTTCGTCATTGGAGACGACGCTCACCCGTGGGTTGAAGTCGCCTTTTTTTACCTCTTTAATGACACGCAGCATGTCTTTGATGGGCAGCACGATCGAGTTGCTCACCAGGCTGTTCAGTCTGATAACGATGCCCAGAAAGACGGCGCTCAACAGCAGGGTGAAGATGAGGATTTCCCGGCTCAGCATTACTGCCGAGATATCCGTCCCTTCGACCTCCCACGCAATGAACGCAACGGTGACAAGCAGGAGCACCAGGGGGTTCAGTGTCCCGGCCATGTTGAGCAGCCGGATCCGCCTCAGGACGGAGAGCCTGATCGTCCCGGAAACAGCCGTGAGCCGCCCTTTGGGGAAAAACAGGGGCACCAGCTTTCGGCGGGCATAATCTTCGATGAGGAAAAACGACAGCCAGGCGGCGATCATACCGAGCATGAAGGTTCGGAAAAACAGAAACAGGCCTATTTCGAAGGAGATGCCCTCGAAAAAATCGAGGGTCGTCATGACCGTGAGGGGGACAATGACAAACATGGACAGGTCGATTACGGCGATGATGAAGGGAAGGTTGAGCAGCCGTGCCCGGGCTTTGTCCTGCAGGACCGTGCCGATGCCGTGGTTTTGGTTGAGCGCTGCCGCCATTCTCACAATCGGGAGCTGGAACCAGTATTGCAGCGCCAGCACCAGCAGGCTGGCGGCCATAAAAAACAACAGAAGGATCGCCCAGCCTCCCTGCAACAGAAAAAAGTCGATTCTCAGTTTAAAGAAGTTCAGGGGAGTAAACGCGTTCAGAAGCATGATGGCCGCGAAGCTGAACAGGTTGGCTCCAAGGTTGCGGAGGTACAGCCCCATGAGCAGCGAATCATGGGACGTTGCCGGATTGCCGTTGCGCGCCCGATTTGTCGATGCGTCCGCCATGCCTCTTTCTATGCCACGATTTTATTCCTTTTTCAATGCGTCCTTATGGCGGGGGTATGGGCGACACTTTCCAAACGTCGCCGCGGCAATTTTATTTACATTAACCTTTACATTGACATTTACATTTTGGCGGCGTATGCTTGGTTTCGTTGGTTTCATTGAGTTTGTTGAGTTTATTGAGCTCGTTGGTTTCATTTGTGGTTTTTGCGGGAGGGGGGCATGCGGATCAAGTTGACAACCAAGCAGATGCACCTGCTCACGTACCTGCAGCAGGTCATCAACCGGGAGGGACGGTCGCCAAGCCTCCGGGAGGCCGCCGCCGATCTGGGCGTAAGCCACGCCGCCGTTGCGCAGCGTCTGAGAGCCCTGGAGGAAAAGGGGTATGTCAGACGGGAAGGGCGCTACAGCCGGACGATTCATGTGCTGAACCGCATCCGCGAAACCGCCGGCCTCCAGCGCTGGCGCGAAATTCCGGTGGTGGGGCGGGTGACGGCCGGTTTGCCCATGTATGCCCAGGAAGAGTGGGCGGGCAGCATCGTTCTGGACGCCGATCTCTATCGGGGACAGCTTCTCTTCGCCCTGCGCATCCAGGGGGACTCCATGCAGGGGGCGGGCATTCTGGACGGCGACCTGGCCATCTGCGAACCGCGCCAGTACGCCCGGAACGGGGAGATCGTGGTCGGGCTGATCCGCGGCGAGGAGGCGACGGTCAAACGGTTTTTTCTGCACGGGGACTGCATCGAGCTGCGCCCGGAAAACCCGCGCTACCAACCCGTGCGCTATGCCTTCGACGAAATTCTGATCCAGGGGCGGGTTGTCGGCATACAGCGCGGGAAGAGGGGGATCCGCTGATGTCAAGATACCCCTGCTCCATCCGGGTGGGCACGAGCGGCTACTCGTACGCGGAGTGGCTCGACGCCGGGTTTTATCCCCCGGACACGAAGCCGGGACAGATGCTTTCCGCTTATGCCCGGCGCTTTACGGTTACCGAGCTGAATTATACCTGGTATCAGATGCCCAGGGCGCCGGCGATCGAGCGGATGATCCGGCAAGTTCCGCCCGATTTTCATTTCGCCGCGAAGTTGACGCGCTACCTGACCCACGAGATCGACCCCGACCAGTGGCGGGTGCACGCGGCCCAATACCGGGACGGCATTGCCCCCCTCATACAGTCCGGACAGCTCGCCGCCGTGCTGCTGCAGTTTCCGCCTTCATTCCGGCGGACGCCCGGCAACCGGCAATACCTGGCCGAACTTCTGGATGCGCTCGAGGGCCTGCGGACGGCCGTGGAGTTCCGGCATGCGTCCTGGGCAACCGACAGGGTTTTCGTGGGGCTGGAGCGGCGTCGAACGGCACTGGTGTCGGTGGACGCCCCCGATGTGAGAGATATTTTCCCCCGGCTGGCCATCGTCACCAGCCCGGATCTTTTTTACGTGCGCTTCCACGGACGCAATGCCCGCGGGTGGCGTTCCGGCAACATGCAGAAGCAGTTCAACTACGACTACACCGAGGCCGAACTGCGCGAATGGACGGCGGAAAAGATCGAGCAGATGGCCGGGCAGGCCCGCAGCGGACTGCTTTTTTTCAACAACCATGTCCGGGCCCAGGCGCCTAAAAATGCCCTCGCCATGCTTCGCCTGCTGGCGGCGCAGGGCTTATAATACATGTTCTTCCCAGCGGATGCAGTGTGCGGGCAACAACACGTTGATTCTAAATATCCCGGCGATTTTTTAAAGATTACGCTAAAATTTATTATTATGGATCGATCCATCATTCATCTGAACGTCGCCGACTTCGCCGTGGCGGTCGAGCGGGTGGTGAACAGCGGGCTTAAAGGGCGGCCGGTCATTGTCGCCCCCGGGGGCTCGGCCCGGTCGGTGGTGTACGACATGAGCGAAGAGGCCTACCAATGCGGTGTGCACAAGCACATGCCCCTGCGTGCGGCCCGGCGCCTGTGCCGCGACGCTTTTGTTCTTCCGCCGCGGCCGGACCGCTACGAACGGGCCATGCGGGCGCTGTTCAAGCAGGCCCTGCCGTATTCGCCGCTGGTGGAAGCCGGCGATGTGGACGGGCACCTTTTCATAGACATCACCGGGACGAGCCGGCTTTTCGGACCGCCCGTCGATGTCGCCTGGCGGCTGCGCCGGCGGGTGAAGACGGACCTCGGCCTGGATCCCATCTGGTCGCTGGCGCCCAACAAGCTGGTGGCCAAGGTGGCCACGCGGGTGGTGAAGCCCACGGGCGAGTGTGTCGTGGGCGCCGGCGATGAAGCCTTTTTCCTGTCCCCCCTGCCGCTGCGGCTCGTGCCCGGCATCGAGGCGGATGACCTGCAGCGCCTGGAGGCGTTTAACTTCACCCGGGTGTCCCAGGTCGCGGCGCTGCACCTGGCACACCTGCGGATTCCCTGCGGGCGCCGCGCCCGGTTTGTGTACGAGACCGTGCGGGGGGTCGACCCCTCCCCGGTGCTGCCGGCGGGCCGGCAACGGCCGGTGGTCGCCTGCGACCACGATTTTGACGAGGACACCAATGCGCGTGCACCACTGGAGGGCGCTCTTTATCGCATGGTGGAAAGCGCCGGCGCAAACCTCCGCCGGCAGCGGCGTGCGGCCCGGCGCATCAGCGTAACGCTCGACTACTCGGACGGCATTCGCTGCACCCGCCAATCGAAGGTGAGCCCGGCGACGGCCGGTGATCCGCTGCTTTTCGAGGCGGCCCGGCGGGCGTTGAACCTGGCCCGGTTTCGCCGGGTGCGCATCCGCCACATGCGCCTTGTGTGCGACCGGCTGGTGTTCCCGCCGGCCCAGCTGCCGCTTTTTCCGGAGGAGCGGCTCAAGCGAAAACGCCAGGACGACATCGTCGCCGCCATCGACCGCGTGCGGGGCCGTTTCGGAAAGGATGTGATTAGGGTGGGGCGTACGTTGGCGGCGTAACGTATCGTTTTACATTAACAACCCGGATAAACCGGAAATTCCAATATCGAATATCTAAAACGACTGCATGGTTCCCTTAAACGTCAAATCCCACTACTCCCTGATGTGGGGCGTCAATTCCGTGAAGCGGTTGTGCCGGGCGGCCGTCCGGATGGGGTACGAGCGTCTGGCCCTGACCGACAGGAACAATCTCTACGGCATGTGGCCGTTTATCAACGCCTGCCGCCGGGAGGGTCTGCAACCCATTATCGGGGCGGAGGTGAGCGATCCCGCGACCGGGGCGCGGGCCGTCTGCCTGGTGGAGAACGATGCCGGGTATCGCAACCTGTGCCGCCTTTTGACGCGCCGGCACATGGTCGAAGCCTTCGCTCTGAAAAGCGATCTGCCGGACATGGCCGAAGGCCTGGTGGTGCTGGCGCAGGATGCCGGCCTGCTGGCGGCATGGCACGCCGCCGGGGTTACGGTTGCCGCCGACATGCCCCGCCGGCCGCTCGCCGGCATCCACCCGCTGCGCAGCGCGGCGCAACGTCTGGGGGTTCCCCTGGTGGCGACGCCGGGCAGCTTTTTTCTCCATCCCGGGGAGCATGCCGTCCATCGCCTGTTGCGGGCCATTGACCGCAACACCGTCCTGTCCGGCCTGCAGGCCGGGGAGTTGGCACCGCCCGATGCGTATCTTGCAGATCCGGCTGCGTATGCAGAACGTTTTGCCGTCTGCCCTGCGGCTCTGCGGGCATCCCGGGAAATAGCGGAAAGGCTGGTCTTCAGGGGGCCCGATTTCGGGTTGGTGCTGCCGCCCTGGCATGACGAGGGCGGGCGGGGCAGCGACGCCTGCCTCAGGGAAGCGGTCTATGCCGGAGCCGTCGAACGCTATGGACAGGAGCTGCCGGAGCCCGTGGTGGAAAGGATCGAGCACGAACTACGCATTGTTGCCGCTATGGGGTTTGCCGCCTATTTTTTGGTTGTGCAGCGTATCGTGGGAGACAGCCCGCGCACCTGCGGCAGGGGATCGGGCGCCGCCTCGATTGTTTCCTACTGCCTCGGGATCACCAATGTCTGTCCACTCAAGCACAACCTCTACTTCGAGCGCTTTTTGAACCCCGGACGGCAGGACCCGCCGGACCTGGACATCGATTTTTCCTGGGACGAGCGCGACGCCATTCTGGAGAAGGTGTTGCGAGAGCACGCGGGCCATGCGGCCATGGTTTCCAGCCACGTGTTTTTTCAGCCGCGCATGGCCCTGCGGGAAGTGGCCAAAGTTTACGGCCTGACTGCCGGGGAGATCGGCAGGATAGCCAAGCGCCTGCCCCGCCATTTTCGTGTCCGGGAAGCAGATGCCGAGCTGACGAAAAGTCTCGAGAACCGGCCCGAGTCAGGCCATCTGGACTATCCGGACCCATGGCCGGCAGTCATACGTCTCGCCCAGCGCATCATAGGCATCCCCCGATATATATCCGTGCACCCCGGCGGGGTGGTCATCACCCCCGGGCCCATCGACGCATATGTCCCTCTGGAGCGGGCGCCCAAGGGCGTACCCGTCATCCAGTGGGAAAAGGAGGGGGCGGAAGATGCCGGCCTGGTCAAGATCGACCTTCTGGGAAACCGCAGCCTGGGGGTCATCCGCGACGCCCTGAACAATGTACGCGCGAACGGCGTCTCTTTCGATGAATCCGGCTGGGAGCCGGAGGATGATTTCGCCACCCAGGAAGCCCTGGCCAACGGGCACACCATGGGCTGCTTCTACATCGAAAGCCCGGCCATGCGGCTCCTGCAGAAAAAAGCGGGTGTGGGCGATTTCGACCACCTGGTCATCCACAGCAGCATCATCCGCCCGGCAGCCAACGAGTTTATCCGGGAATATGTCCGGCGCCTCCACGGCGGGGGGTGGGACCCGATACACCCGCTTCTGGCGGACGTGCTGGATGAGACCTTCGGCATCATGGTTTACCAGGAGGACGTGTCCAGGGCGGCCGTGTCGGTGGCCGGATTTTCGCATACCGAGGCTGACGGGCTGCGCAAAATCATGTCCAAGAAGGATCGCGAGCACAAGTTGCGGGACTACTACGGGCGGTTTCACAAGGGTGCCGGAAAACGCGGCGTTGAAGAAAAGAAGATCCAGGAGATGTGGACGATGATGATGAGTTTCAACGGCTACTCCTTTTGCAAACCGCACAGCGCCTCCTACGCCCGCGTTTCCTTCCAGGCCGCCTATCTCAAGGTCCACTTCCCGGCGGAATTCATGGCCGCGGTCATCAGCAACCAGGGCGGCTTTTACAGCACGTTTGCCTATGTTTCCGAAGCGCGGCGACTGGGGCTTGCCATCCGCAAACCCGATGTCAATCGGAGCGATACTGCCTGGAAGGGCGTCGGTCGCACCGTACGGGTCGGCCTGCTCTCCCTCAAAGGCCTCTCCGCGGGGTGCAGGGAACGCATCGTTGCCCGCCGGCGGGAAAAGCCGTTTGAGAGCCTGAACGACTTTTTGGAACGGGTGCGCCCGGATGAGGCCGAGGCGCGGGCCTTGATCGACGGCGGGGCGATGGACGCGTTCTGCAGCGGGGGAAACCGGGGAACGCTCATGTGGGTGCTGGCCCAATGGCTTAACGCGCGTTCGGAAAGGTCGTCGAACGGGGTGCTTTTCAGCGACGCCGGCAGCCCGCCTTCTTTGCCGGTTCTCCCGCCGCAGGACGAGCGCCGGCGTTTGCGGCGGGAATTCGCGGTGCTTGGTTTTCTGTGCGACCGCCACCCCATGACCCTTTACAGGGCTGCTCTCGCAAGACTGCGGTCCGTAAAGGCTGTGCACCTGGGGCGGTACGTGGGCCGGCGCGTCTGCTTTGCCGGCTGGCTCATCACCGGGAAAAAGGTGCAGACCAAGCACGGGGACGCCATGGAGTTCTTGACCTTCGAAGACGAAGGCGGCATTGTGGAAACGACGTTTTTCCCCCGGGCATACCGCCGCTTTTGCCGCATGGTGGAACGCAACCGGCCGTACATCCTTTACGGCAGGGTTGAGGAAGATTGGGGGGCGGTAACACTGACCGTGGACAGAGTGGAAACACTGCAATGATGGACATTGAACATCAAACGTCCAACATCCAACGTCGAACATCTGACAGTTTTGGTTGTCATAACGCGCGTCAGCGCTAATATCGGGCGAAGCCCTAATGACGCTGAGTAAATGACGTGCAAAGCACAAATGGCATCAAGTTATATGGAAATTTTAGCAGAACCCAATACGTCTCCGGAAAGGCATTTCAGTGTTTCCGTGCGTTTCCTGGTGGAAACGTTTGTCCGCGGCCAGGATCTGTCCGGCACCTTCGCCGCTTCCGACCGGGCGGTGGCGGGCACCCGCGCCCACCAGCGCATCCAAAATATGAGGCCCGCATCGTACCAGCGTGAGGTGGCCATCGCGCACACCGCCGAAGTGCGCGGCCGCACCATCGAGATCAGCGGCAGGATAGACGGCATCCTTCACCAGGAGAACGGGGATGTTCTGGAGGAGATCAAAAGCACGGCGCGCGATCTTGCGGTGCATCAAGAACGGCAGAATCCCCGGCACTGGGCTCAGCTCAAGGTATATGCCTACATGCACGCCGTACGCCACAACCTGAGCCGTGTGGCTACCTGTCTGACCTACGTCCGGCTCGGTTCGGATGCCGTCATTGAAATCCGCCGGGATTTCGAATTCGATGAGCTGGCAAGCTTCTTCGATGCGCTCCTCTCCCTCTTCCTGGATCGGGTCGATGCGGACAGCGCATGGCGGTCTCTACGCGGGCAGTCCATCCAGGCGCTTGACTTCCCCTTTGCCGCCTATCGCCGGGGGCAGCGGCGGATGGCTGTCGAGATTTTTCGCGCCGTCCGGGAAAAACGGCAGTTGCTGGTGCAGGCCCCCACGGGGATCGGCAAGACTATGGCGGCGGTTTTTCCGGCCATCAAGGCCCTGGGCGAGGGGCTTGTCGACAGGATTTTTTTCCTGGCGGCACGGACTACCGGCAAACAGGTGGCCGAGGAAACGGTTGCCGTTCTTCATGGCCGGGGGTTGCGCTTCAGGTGTTTGACGCTGACCGCCAAGGAAAAAATCTGCTTCAATCCCGGGGCGGCCTGCAACGGCGAGGAGTGCGAATTTGCCAGGGGCTATTACGACCGTATCGACGATGCCCTGGCTTACGCCCTCGGGAATGATCTGCTGAACCGGCACCTTGTGGAAACCGTGGCCCGGCAGCACCGGGTCTGCCCCTTCGAGTTCTCCCTGGACCTGGCGCTGCATGCCGACGGCATTGTCTGCGACTACAACTACGCTTTCGATCCTCAGTCCTACCTGCGGCGCTTCTTTCAGACGGTGGAGGAGGCCTACCTTTTTCTGGTGGACGAGGCGCACAACCTGGTGGAACGGTCCAGGGACATGTTCTCGGCCCGTATCGAACGGCGGCTGTTTGAGGATACGGCCAGGGAGACAGCCGGGGCCCTGCCGCAGCTCGAGGCGCTCATAGGGGCCGTGGTTGAATGGATGGACGCCTTCAGGGCGGCCCATGCCGAACTGGATTTCCTTTCCACCCGGGAGGCGCCGGAAGACCTCCTGGCCGTTTTGCGGCGACTCGTCAGGGAGAGCGACGCCTGGCTGTCGCTCGACAGAAAGGCGCTTTTTCGCGACGCGCTTCTCGAGCTGCATTTCAGCGTGTCCCGGTTCCTGAAAGTGTCCGAGATGTTCGACGAACGCTATGCCGCCTGCTATGACATCTCCGGTCGAAACTTCCTCCTCAATTTTTTCTGCA
>Ga0316576_10001337_pt1 | contig 13106 bp, 14 predicted proteins | sample S0NA_FD_203075 | JGI IMG/M metagenome (GOLD analysis project Ga0316576, IMG submission 203075) | Rhizosphere microbial communities from salt marsh grasses in Alabama, United States - S0-2_050615r3r5 | ecosystem: Host-associated > Plants > Roots > Rhizosphere | place: USA: Alabama | collected... | reverse complement strand
GCTCCGGTAGCGGCAGTCCAGGTCGCTCTGGCAGCAGTAGCCGCTGGGCAGCGCTCCGTAGGGGCCCGGGCCGGTGCCGCCGGAGGCGAACAGATCCAGGCGCACCGAGGTCTCGCTGGCCGCGGGAACGTCGCGTGAGCCGTCTCCCGGGGCCGGGCCGCTGTCCACCTCGGCGAACCCGCTGCAGCCCAGCAGCAGCAGACAACACCCCATCGTCACAAAGCGGAAGAGCATCCTCGACCTCAGCGGGCGGCGACCACCACGTTGTCTACATAGACACCCTCTCCCCCGTTGGCAATGGCGTCCACCGTGTCGAAGGTGAAGGCGAGAGAGACGGTCTTGCCCGCCAGGGGGGCGAGGTCGACCTCGACGTGCTGCCACTGCTTCTGGGTCACCGGGCTGCCGGCGGCGTCCTTGGACCAGAGGGTCACGCCGTCCGCGGCGACGGAGAGGGTGTCGTAGCCAGCGCCGCTCTCGGTGTCCACGTAGAGGTCGAAGCCGAGCCGCAGGTGCTTGCCGGTGGGCAGCGCGACGGGCGAGGTGGTGGCGCTGCCCCGGTGCGTGACGTCCCCGGCGTCGAAGCTTCCGGCGGTAGGGTCGCCGTAGTACAGGGCGTACTGGCTGCCACCGGCGGCCCGCCGGTCGGCGACGGTCCAACCCGTGGAGGAGCTGGTGTTGACCAGGGCCCAGCCCGCGGCCTGGCCGCTCTCGAAGCCCTGCTCGAGCAGCCGGGCCTCGTCGGCCCGCAGGGTCAGCCGCACCGCGGTCTCGACGATGGTCTGCAGCTTCTGGCGGTCCTGCGCGTCCACCTTGGACATCACCGGCAGGTGGATGAAGCCGCCGCGGATCGAGGTGCCCTGCACCCGGTGCATGATGGCGTAGAACAGGTTGTTGCAGATGTAGCGCCCCGGGTCGGTGCTCGTCGTCGCGTTGATCCCCGCGTCGGTCAGGGCCTGGGCGATGGCCTGGGCCGGCAGGCTCGTCTGGTGCTCGGCCGGGCCGCCGCCGACCACCGGCTCGCCGTCGACGACGATGCCGCGGTTATCCGGCACGCCGCCCGAGATGTCGGCGGTGTCCTTCTCGTTGTAGGCGATGGTCTCGGGCTCGACGCGGGTACCGCCCTGGCCGAAGCCGATGACCACGTCGGGCTGGCAGCGGTCGATGAGGTCGGTGATCTGCTGCGCCGCCGTGTCCCACTCCACGGGCAGGGTCACGCGCATCACCGAGACCGTGGGACCGAGGGGCGTCGGGTCGAAGCTCGTCACGGCCTGCTCGGAGCTGTTGTCGCGGCTGCTCGAGGCGGGGAAGGGCTCGAAGCCGGTAAGCAACACCCTGAGCTTGCCCGGGTCGAAGGCGCAGGGGATCGGCGCCGCGAGGTAGGTGGTCCGCGCCGCCGCGGTGGCGTAGCTGCCGAAGGTCGCCCGCGCGAGCAGGTGCGCGGGCCAGCTGCAGCTCGCGAGCAGGGGATCCGCCGCGGCGCTCGTCAGAGTGCGGAACTCGGTCTCGGTCTGGCTCGCCGTGCCGGCCTGGACCAGCGCCGCCAGGTCGCCGTCGAGGGAGACGCCGTCGCAGCTCAGCTCCAGGGTCGCGGGCAGCGGCGAGCCGATGAGCTCGATCCCCAGATCTGCGCCGGGGGCGAGCACTCCAGACGGCGTGGCGATCACCGCGCGGCGCTTGGAGAAGAACAGCTCGACGTAGTCGATGCGCACCGGCTCGAGGCCGCTCCACTCGACCTCGACGGAGATCTTCGACTTGCTCCAGCGGGTGAAGCTGACCCACAGGTTCTGGTAGGCCATCGCCTGGCGGAACTGGTCGTGCCGGATCGTCTTCTCGGCCAGGATCTGGCCGCCCGCGTCGCGGACGCGCAGGGTCAGCACCTCGGGGGGCGCCGGGCACGCGCCCTGGCCTCCCGCCGGTCCGCCGTCGCCCGCGGGCCCACCGGCGTCGCCGGTGACGCAGGGCGGGTAGCTCTTGGTTGTCGGTGTCAGCAGGCGCAGGTTGAGGGTGAACGGACCGGGGCCCACGTCGTCAACGTTCAAGCTGCAGAGCGTGCCGGCCTGGTGCAGTGTGGGGTCCGCGCCCCAGCCCTCGACCTGGAGCTCGCCGGTCTTCGGGCCGCAGTCTTTTTCGGCCTGGAACACCCGTGCGCCCAGGGGGTGACCCGCGGAGTCGAACTTGCCGTCCATGTAGGCGCCGAAGATGCCGTCCTTGCCCGAGTGCCGCAGCGCGTGGCCTGGCTCGTGCTCGCGCGGGGCGGAGCAGGCGGCGAGGGCCGTGACCACCACGGCGGCTGCGACTCTGGTACGGAGTGCCACGGAGGCTGCTGGGTGCAAGATCCCGACCAGGAACGGGGCCCAGTGATCCTGACGCCTTGGCCAGCGCCGGGGTCCGGCGCCGGCCAACGGAGTAGCCGGGGCCGGCTCCAGGGGACTACACTTGCCGTTCCCCAGACAGGAGGTTTGCATGATCGCCCAGAGCCCCCCGGATCCTCACGAGCTGTGCACGGCCGACAACGCCGTGCTGCTGGTCATCGATGTCCAGGGCAAGCTCGCCGAGATGGTCCACGAGAGCGACCGGCTGCGGCGGGTGGTGGGCAAGACCCTGCGCCTGGCCGGGCTTTTCGGCGTGCCCGTGGTGATGACCGAGCAGTACCCCAAGGGCCTGGGGCCCACGGTGCCCGAGCTGCGCGCCATCTTCGACAACCTCGGCGGCGAGAAGCACCTGCTGGCCAAGACCGCCTTTGGTTGCTGTGGCGAGCCGGACTTCAACGGCCTGCTCTCCCGGGTCGCCGACGGCGTGCGGGAGCGCCGCGCGGGGGATGTGCGCCGCGCCGTGGACGTGGTGGTGGCCGGGATGGAGACCCATGTCTGCGTGCAGCAGACCGTGCTCGAGCTCATCGGCCGCGGCTACCGCGTGGTGCTGCTCGCCGACGGCGTCAGCGGCCGGGTGCCCGAGTATCACCGTCTCGCCCTGGAACGCTTCCGCCAGTGCGGAGCGGTGATCACCTGCTACGAGAGCGTGGCCTTCGAGTGGGCGCGCAGCAAGGACCACCCGCGCTTCAAGGAGATGAGCGCGCTGATCAAGGAGTAGGCGCGCTGCGCCATTGTCCCCCGCCCCGGTGGGAGTTTGCCCCCGGGGGTTGCCAAAGCCCCAGCCCTCGTTATCTTAGCTCCACAAGGAGCTGACATGTCGAAGTCCTACGTCTCCGAGGCGAGCACCTCGACCTTCGCAAAGGAGGTCATCGAGCGCTCGAAGCAGATCCCGGTCCTCGTCGATTTCTGGGCCGATTGGTGCGCGCCTTGCCGCATCCTGGCGCCGATGCTGGAGCAGGCGGTGGAGGCGCGGGGCGGAGCGGTGTGGCTGGTCAAGGTGGACACCGACAGAAACCAGGAGCTCGCCGCACAGTTCGGCATCCGCGGTATCCCCGCGGTCAAGGCGTTCGTCGACGGGCAGGTGGCCGCGGAGTTCGTGGGCGTCCAGGAGCGCCCGGCCATCGACGCGTTCATCGACGCCCTCGCCCCGGCCCCCGAGGTGCAGGCCCTGCGGCGGGCCGAGGCGTTGCTCCAGCGGGGGCGGGCGGCCGAGGTGTCGGCGGCGCTCGAGCCGGCGCTGCAGAGCGCGCACCACCACGACGAGGCGCGGCTGCTCGAGGCCCGGGCCTGCTTCGCCCTGGGCGAGGTGCAGCGGGCCGAGGCGGCGCTGGATCAGATCGACCCGCAGAGCCTGGTCGCCGATCAGGTCGCCGCGCTGCGGGCGCAGGGTGAGCTGATGGGCGCGACCAACGGAGCGGGCTCCGCCGAGCTACGTCAGAAGGTCGAGCAGGAGCCCGAGAACCTCGACGCGCGCTGGGCCCTGGCCGGGGCGCTGGTCCGCGACGGCGAGCACGAGCAGGCCCTGGCCGAGCTGCTCGAGCTGCTGCAGCGCAGCCGCACCTACCGGGACGACGGCGCGCGTCGCGCGATGCTCGCGATCTTCGACAGCCTGGGCGCGGACCACGATCTCTCCCGCGACTACCGCCGCAAGCTCCAGATCTACCTCTAGATGGCGCAGCAGCAGATGTGGTTGCGCGCCGCGGCTGAACCGTCCATGAACCTGCTGTTGCAGCGAGGCGGACAGTGATCACCGTCGGGATCGACATGGGCGCCAAGAACGTCAAGGTCGTGGTGCTCGGGGATCAGGGGGTCATCTGCCGGGCGCTCCGGCCGGCCGGGCTCGATACGGATCAGACCGCGCGGCAGGTCATGGCCGCCGCGCTCGAGGAGGCGCGGGTCGGCCGCGGAGACGTCGCCCGGATCGTCGCCACGGGCACCGGTCGGGAGGACGCGCCGGACAGCGACGAGACGATGACCGACGTGAGCTGCGCGGCACGCGGCGCGCACGAGCTCTGCCCGGAGGCGCGCACGGTCATCGACATCGGCGCCGAGGAGGCGCGGGCAATCCGCTGCGACGCCCGGGGCCGGGTGCAGGACTTCGCGATCAACGAGAAGTGCGCCGCCGGGACCGGCGCCTTCACCGAGGCCATGGCCCGGGCGCTGGAGGTCCCCATCGAGGAGCTCGGTCCCCTCTCGCTCCGGAGCACGCAGGCGATCCCGATGAACGCCCAGTGCGCGGTGTTCGCCGAGAGCGAGGTGGTCTCGATGATCCACAACAACGTGCCCAGGGCCGACATGGCCCGGGCGGTGCACGACGCCATCGCGAGCCGGATGACCGCCATGGTGCGCCGGGTGGGGCTCGAGCCGCCGGTGGTGCTGGTCGGCGGCCTGGGCCGCAACACCGGGTTCGTCGAATCACTGAAGCGCGGGCTGACGGTCGAGACCATCGTCGTCCCCGAGTGGCCCGAGCTCGTCGGTGCCCTGGGGGCGGCTCTCGTGGCCCGGGGAGGCGCGTGATGGCGGAGGCGCGGCCGGAGTTTTGGCGCTGGCAGGAGCGCCGCTGGCGCGACGATACCGTCGACCCCCGGGCCGGCGGCATCCTCTCGGCCGGCGTCGACGTGGGCTCGGTCAGCTCCCAGGCGGTGGTCATGGTCGACGGGCGGCTCTATGCCTGGTCGAGCCGCCGCACCGGCGGGAGCAGCCCGGACAGCGCGCGCGAGGCGATGGCCTGGGCCCTGGAGGGCAGCGACCTGCGGGTCGAGGACCTCCACTTCGTGGTCGGCACCGGCTACGGGCGGGTCAACGTGCCCTTCGCCCACAAGACGATCACGGAGATCCACTGCCACGCCCGGGGCGCCAACTTCATGTATGGCAGCAAGGTGCGCACGATCCTCGACATGGGCGGCCAGGACTGCAAGGCGATCCGCTGCGACGAGCGCGGCAAGGTCGTTGCGTTTCAGATGAACGACAAGTGCGCGGCCGGCACGGGGCGAGGCATGGAGGTCTTCGCCGACCTGCTGCAGGTGCCCATCGATCAGGTCGGGCCCATGTCCCTCGAGGTCGACGAGGAGCCCCCGCCTGTCTCCAGCACCTGCGTGGTCTTCGCCAAGAGCGAGGCCGCCGGGCTTCTGCGCCGGGGCTGGCCCAAGGAGCGCGTCCTCGCCGCCTACTGCGGCGCGATGGCCCAGCGGGTCTTCGCGCTGCTGAGCCGCGTGGGCGTCGAGCGCGAGTTCGCCATCACCGGCGGCATCGCGAAGAACCCGGGGGTGGTCAAGCGCATCGAGCGAGCGCTGGGCTTCGAGGCGGTGACCGGCGCCGTCGACTCCCAGATCGCCGGCGCCCTGGGCGGCGCCCTCTTCGGCCACGCGCTGGAGCAGAAGGGAAGGGGGCAGCGCTGATGCGGGCGCACTATGGCTACGAGGACGGATCCGGTCGCTACTACATCACCATCGACACCGATCGGTGCAACGGGTGCGCGGAGTGCGTGCGCCTCTGCCCGGCCGCGGTGCTGGAGATGGTCGAGGACGACCCGCTGGAGCCGGCCGCCGTGGCGGCGGTGACCGCCGCGCAGCGGAACCGGCTCCGGGAGGCCTGCGCGCCCTGCAAGGCGAGCGGTCAGGGGGCGCTGCCCTGCGTGGCCGCCTGCGCGCCCGACGCGATCACTCACTCCTTTTGAGGCGAGCATGAAGACAGAAGAGGAGCTACTCGCCGAGGGCTGGCAGCGTTGCTTCATCGCCGACGAGCCGCGGCTGTCCGAGGCGGTGGAGACCTACGAGGAGCTCGGCTTCGACGTCACGCTGCTGCCGGTGCCTCCCGAGGACGGCGAGTGCACCGTGTGCATGCAGCAGCAGCCGGAGCGCTTCAAGGTGATTTACACCCGTCGGCGGAGCGGCTAGCGCCCGTGGTTCCTGTAGCTGGCCGGCTGCAGGCGCGCGGCGGCATCGGCCACCGAAGATTGGCGCAACCCCACGACATCCCTCGGGGCGCTTCGTGGCACCCGTCTTGCTCGGCCTGGGTCGGAGGAGACCGTTCCATGCACGTAACCTCAATATCCGAGCAACGACGTCACTTTCGCTTCCAGCTGGAGGAGCCCGTGCGGATCCAGCTCCAGGGAGACTCGACGCTGGTCTCGGGGTGCCTGGTCAACCTCAGCGTCGGGGGAGCCTTCATCCGTTGCGTCACGCCGGTCGAGCCGGGTCGCGAGCTTCGCTGCGCCTTCATGGTGCCGCACGCTGGCTCCAAGGAGGTCGTGGTGTGCCAGGGCGCCGTCCGCTGGGTCGCCACGCCCGAGGTGCTCCGCGCGAGCGGGCCCGGATTCGGTGTACGATTCACGAAGGTCGAGCCCAAGACGGCCGCCTTCCTCGAGGTGGTGGCGCGGGACCAGCAGAGCTGACCGTGGTTTTTCGGCAACGCCTGCGGATCGGTTGACCCCAGGTGGGGCCGGCCCACCCGGGATTTTCCGAACAATATCGTTGAAGGGGATCTGGCACAAAGTCTGCGATCCCCTTGTGCAATGCCCGGCGTTGGAGATAGCGGGCTCCTGGTTGTGCGGTTGCCGCTACGCACCGCGTCGGAAGAGATCCGCGACAAGCTGTCGACGCTGGCGCCCGAGGCCAGGCTGCCTCGCACGGCCTCGGCCATCTTCTCGCTGGCCAACCTCACCAACCTCTCCCGGGACCGCTTCGATCCACCGGCCACCGACTCCGCGGTGACCTTCCTGAGCGCCCTGGCGCCTCCCCGTCCGGCGACCCTGGACCTGACCATCTCCGACACGGCGCTCCCTCCGTCCGATCTCCTGTTGCCGGACCGACGACGCCTGCCCGTCCTGCCGGTGCTCGTCGCCCTGGCCATGTCCGGTATCGGCTTCGGCGCGACCCTGGGCCTCGTCGGGCTCCCGGCGCAGCCCGCCGAAGGCCGCGAGCCGCCGGTCGAGGCCCGCGTGCCGCTCCCCACCCTCGCGGCCGAGGAGGAGGCGTCACCCCGCCCGGCCCCCGATCCGTCGACCGCGATCCTCGATCGCCAGCCGCTCGACTCGTCGACCGTGGTCCTCGATCGCCAGCAGCTCGAGCGGGTGATGACCCGCCTGCGCTTCCGGGTCAGGCGCTGCTTCGAGCGCGGCCACCGTCGCGGGCGGGCGCGGGTCCGGGTCACGGTCCTCGCCAGCGGCGAGCCGCGCTCGGTGCGGGTCAGCAGCCGGGCCGGTCGGTCGGTGGCGGCCTGCATCCGTCGGCAGGTCCGGCAGACCTGGTTTCCACCCATCGGTGCGCCATCGATGAGGATCGCCCGCACCTACCGCGTGCGCTAGCCCAGCGCCAAAGATTCTGGAAGGCTCCGCGTTCGTCGCCGTAGTCTTGCGATGGATCGCCCGGGATGCGAGTCTCGGGCCACACAAGGAGGCTGAGACATGACCCGTACGTTGATCCCGCTGCTCGCGCTCGCCCTGATGGCCGCCGCCTGCAAGAAGGAGACGCCCGCCGCCGGCGGCGCGGAGACCCCCAAGCCAGCCCCCGAGGCGAAGAAGGGCCTCGAGGCCGCCGACAGCAACCCCGAGGTTGTCGCGGCGGTGAAGAAGGTGCTCGAGTGCGAGTGGAAGCGCTTCGGCTTCACCTCCAAGTGCGAGGCCTACAAGAGCTTCACCACCAGCGACCTGATCAAGCAGGGCCGCGCGGACAAGACCCTGGTCAACATGACCGAGGACGGAGACGAGAAGGTGCGCTGGATCGCCGCGGGGATGCTTCGGCAGCACGGCAAGCTCTACGAGAGCGATCCGGCCCTCGCCGGGCGAGTGGTCGCCGCGCTGGAGACGGAGAAGAGCGAGATGGTCGCCGAGCGGCTGGCCAGCGCCGTGTCCGAGATCGACCTCGAGGGCACGAAGCTCGTGGACAAGGTGATCGGGCTCTGCAAGAGCGGCACGGAGCCGGTGCGCGCCGCCCTGATCCACCACATGCTGTTTCGCAACCGCGACTCCAAGAAGCTCTACGAGTTCGTCAAGGACGCGGCGAAGACCGCCGAGAGCGTCAAGGTGCGCCAGGCGGCGGTGCGGGCCTTCTGGGTCGGTACGCCCCGCGACAAGTACGGCGAGGTCTGCAAGCTCTGGCTAGACGTGGCCCAGACCGACAAGAGCGAGGAGGTGGCCGACACGGCGCTGCGCCTCGCGGCCCAGAACCCCGGCGGCCGCTGCAAGGAGGACTACGACGCGATCCTCGAGCTGGCCGGGAAGAAGGCCAAGGCCGGCGCCGTGAAGAACGCCGACGTGGCCTACGCCGTCCAGTACGTCCATGGGCAGAAGCAGAATGCGAGCGACGTCCAGAAGAAGCGCGCCCTCTCCGTGGCCGAGACGCTGCTGAAGAACGAGGCGAACAAGGACATGGCCCGCAGCGCCGCGCTGCGCTTTTTGGCCAAGGAGCTGCCGACCAAGGCCAAGGCCCTGGCCAAGAAGCACGCCAACGACAAGAGCTTCTTCGTCAAGAGCGCGGCCAAGCGGGTCCTCGAGGGCAAGTAGCCAGCCTGCGCGCCGGGCGACGTGGCGAGCGCAGGGTTGCGGACGGGAGTGGCAGGTGGCGCCAGCCGCGCGCGCCCGTGCTGCGCGGGCCAGTATCAGGGATACAGGCCGCTGAGGACGATCTCCGGCCGGTAGCTCGCCCAGCCCCAGTCGTCCTCGCCGTTGGCGAAGATCACCACGTTGCCCCGCTCCAGGGTGAGGCAGACGTCACGCAGCCTCCCCGCCCGCATCTGCCGCGCGGCCGCGCAAAAGTCCCGGGTGTAGGCGATGCGCTCGTAGACCGCCTCCTGCGCCGAGATCACCACCACCACCGGGTCCGCCTGGACGAGGTAGTCACCGCTCACCGAGCCGTGCATGTGGTGGTTCGCGCGGTAGACATGGGTCCGCACCAGCTCGGGGAAGCGGGCGAGGACGCGGCGCTGCCCGTCGGCGTAGAGGTCCGCGCCGTGGGTGTAGACGAACCCGTCGAGCTCGAGCCGGAACGAGAGCGAGCGGTCGTTCTCGTCCTCTGCGTCGGCGTGGCTGTTCAGCACGGTGAGCCGTGTCCCCTCGAAATCCTCAAGCACCTGTCCGGTCTCGAACGTGCGGTAGTCCCAGGCGTGCTTGACCAGGTAGTCCTTGAGGATCCGTTCGCGCTGCCCGACGTGGTCCTCGTGGTAGTGCGTGGTGACGTAGTAGGTGATCTCACCGATGTTGTGGTTGTCGAGGAACGGGATCACGCGTCGCCGGGCCCAGGCCTCCTTGGCCGAGTCGACGAGCATCACCCGTCCGCTGGGCAGGACGATCAGGGTGGCGTCGCCGTGGTTCACGTCGAGACAGACGATCTTCAGCCGGTGGTCCCCCTGGCGCATCGGGTCCACGGTCTGGCGCACGTAGCGCAGCCGGTAGGTCACGTCGTCCCGCCACTCGTCGAGGACGCGGCGCAGGCGCTCGAGGGCCATGGTCAGAACACGTCCGAGTTGCGCTTCAGGTGCTCGAGCAGCTCGTCCACCCGGGCGAAGGCCACGGCGGTGCAGGTGTCTGCCGCGCCGTAGTAGATCGCGATGCGGCCGCTCGCCGCGTCCTGCAGCGTGGCGCAGGGGAAGGCCACGTTGGGGACGAAGCCGACGGTCTCGTACTCCTTCTCCGGAGTCAGCAGGTAGTCCCGGGTGCGGTAGATCACGCGGCTCGGCTCGTCGAGATCGAGCAGCGCCGCTCCCATGCTGTAGACAAAGCCGTTACACGGGCCGGAGACGCCGTGGTAGAGCAGCAGCCAGCCCTCGCTGGTCTCGATCGGCACCGGACCGGCGCCGATCTTCACCCCCTGCCACCAGCCAGGCCCTCCCCGCCGCATCACCAGGCGGTGCTTGCCCCAGAAGGTCAGGTCCGGGCTGTGGCTGAGCACGATGTCGCCGAACGGCGTGTGCCCGCTGTCGCTCGGCCGGCTGAGCATGACGTAGTGCCCGCCGATCTTGCGCGGGAACAGGACGCCGTTGCGGTTGAAGGGCATCAGCGGGTGCTCGAGCTTGACGAAGCGCGAGAAGTCGGCGGTCCGTCCCAGGCCGATGGCCGGGCCCGGGAAGTCGTCGCACCATGTGATGTAAAACGTCTCGTCGAGGCGCACCACGCGTGGGTCGTAGGCGTAGCTCGTCGGCGCGGGGCGCCCTGCCTCGTCGACCCAGGCGATCCCCGTGTCCTCGATGGTCCAGTCCAGGGCGTCCGCGCTGCGGCCGATGTGGAGCCTGGGCCTGCCGTTCTTGAGGTCGGCGCGGAACACCCCGGCGAAGCCCCCGCCGTGGGGGATCACCGCGCTGTTGAAGATCCGCGCGGCGGAGGGGATCGGGTTCCAGCCGATGATCGGGTTCTTGCTGTAGCGCCACACCACGTCGGAGCAGCCCCGGGGTCTCTCCTCCCAGGGGATCGTGGGCAGCGCCTCTCCTCGGATGATGCTTGACATGACGCCATCGTGCCACGCTGGCGGTCAGAAGACCAGATGGCGCGGCCGACGTCTGGCCCTATTGTTTTATGATACAATAGAGCCATACAGCGACGCCAAGGTCGAGCGCCCTGCAGTCTGTCTACGAGCAACCGCGGGGCGGAGTTCCATCGAATTATTAAACCTTTGTAATAAAAAGATATTTACACGGGCGCGGCCACCGCGCTGGCTGCGCGCCGCTATTGTTTTACGCGCCATGACTGCTATCGCGTTATATGGTCATATTTGGGGGTGGGCGCCCCCGCGTGGGGACTCGCCTCCCGGATCCGTCGACGACAGTCCTCGGTGATCAAAGGATCGCCGAGTGGAACGGACTTTGCCTTTGTCTGTCGTCGGAACCCACCAACAAGGAGAGTGCGATGAGAGGCGTGATCGCGAGAGTGCTCTGCGCAGGGCTGCTGACGGCGGGCCTGGTCCTCTGGGGCTGTGGCGGCGAGGAAGAGGAGACGGGACAGGAGAGCCGGACGATCCAGGGCTCGAGCAGCCAGCAGGGCTCGAGCAGCCAGCAGGGCTCGAGCAGCCAGCAGGGCTCGAGCAGCCAGCAGGGCTCGAGCAGCCAGCAGTCGGCCGACCCGGGCTGCACCTGCGATCCGGGCTTCGAGAGGTGCTCGTGCCAGGAGGCGGACCAGGGCGGTCAGGGCCAGGGCCAGAGCTCGGCCCAGGGCGGGAACAGCGGCGGTCAGCAGGGCGGAGGGCAGAGCCAGACGCCGGCCGACAGCGGTTGTTGCTGCTGCCCCCTCGTTCCGTGACCGGAGACGCCGATGCGTAAAGAGATGCTGGTGCTGATGGTGGTCGCCCTGCCCGTGCTCGCCTGCGGCCCGGGGGAGCTCGGGGTGGGCAGCGATCCGGTGTCCGGCTCGACGAGCCTGCCCGGCGATCCCGACGGCGAGTCCGCGGGTAGCCCCTCGTTTGCCCAGTGCGCGGCCACCACGGTGGCGGCGAAGCCGGTCTACAAACCGGTGGACATCGTGTTCACCGTCGACAACACGCCGAGCATGCTGGGCGAGATCAACCAGGTGCGCGCCAATCTGAACGCCTTCTCCAAGACCATCATGGACAGCGGGATCGATGTGCAGATCGTCCTCATCTCCTGCCTGCCCGGCGAGTGCGACAACGACAAGTGGCACGGCATCTGTGTCGACGCGCCCCTCGGCGCCCAGGACGGCTGCGTCGGCACCGGACCGTACAAGGACACGAACCCGCCGCACTTCCTCCACGTGAACCGGCGCGTCGAGAGCCTCAAGGGGCTCGGCCGTACGGTCCAGACCTACGCCGAGTGGAAGTCGATGATCCGCCCGGGCTCGATCCGGCACTTCGTCGCGGTCTCGGACGACAACGACGAGTGGAGCGGGTCGAGCTTCAACTCGGCGCTGCTCGCCCTCGACCCGGGCCTCGCCGGCTACCGCTTCCACGCGATCTACTCCTACAAGAGCAAGGAGGCGGCCTGCGCGCTGAGCAAGAGCGAGCCCTGCTGCACCTACGCCGCGCCCTCGGGCGAGGGGATCGTCTACCGCGAGCTGGTCACGGTGACCGGCGGCGTCTCCGGCGACCTCTGCCTGCAGAGCTTCGCGCCGGTGTTCAAGGAGGTGGCAAGCTCCGTCGTCGTCGGGGCGAAGATCGAGTGCAGCTGGAAGCTCCCGCCGGCGCCGGCGGGCCAGGACCTCGACCCGACCAAGATCAACGTGCAGCTGGAGGCGGGCTCCCAGACCACGCTGCTCGGGCAGGTGGCCGACGCCGCGGGCTGCGCGGCGGTCAAGGACGGCTGGTACTACGACCACCCCTTCAAGCCGACGACGATCACCGCCTGCCCGCAGACCTGCAACACGCTCCAGGGGCAGGCGGGCGTGAAGGTCAACATCCAGTTCGGTTGCCGCACCAAGATCGCGGCGCCGGAGTGAGGGAGGCCCGGATGAAACGGTGCGTGCTCTGGGGATGCGTCGGGTTGCTGATCTCGGCGGGCTGCTCCGGCAGCATCGGCGGCGAGAAGCCGCGCAGCCGGACCGACGGCTGGCCGGCCTGGGACGCAGGCGCAGGGTGGGCCGAGGACCCGTTGACCGTGGGCGACGGTGGGGCGAGCGACGGCGCGCTGAGCTGGTGGGAGGGGGGGACGAAGACAGAGCCCAACGGCGCCGGCGGAACCGAGGAGGCGCCGGGGACGGGGACCGGCGAGGGCGACGGCACGGGGACCGGCACCGGCACCGGAACGGGCTCGAGCCCGGAGGGCGACGGCAGCGGGGACGGCAGCGGCGACGACAGC
>Ga0316576_10001336_pt1 | contig 13106 bp, 8 predicted proteins | sample S0NA_FD_203075 | JGI IMG/M metagenome (GOLD analysis project Ga0316576, IMG submission 203075) | Rhizosphere microbial communities from salt marsh grasses in Alabama, United States - S0-2_050615r3r5 | ecosystem: Host-associated > Plants > Roots > Rhizosphere | place: USA: Alabama | collected... | reverse complement strand
CGACGTCGCTGAACAACCGGTCTATCTCGGCGTTTGTAAAATGGTCCTCATATGCTTCTTCATTTTCAAGTCGCACAGCGAGCTTCTCTTGTTTCGCGATCTTGATGTAGGGCACCAGCCGGGTGACCTCCGCAAGCCTGGAGGCCAGTTCACTCTTTTTCATTTTTTCGGCTTCGCCCAAAGGCCCTAACGCCTTTACTGTCTTGACAAAATCTTCAATCCCTTCGGTAAAAAGGATGCCGTCGCCGGCAGACATGAATTCGACTCTTAACCGTTCGGGGTTCAGCCCGATATGTTCCATTATTTTTTTGCATAGAAGTACCAGATTCAGTGCATGGTAATTGCCGTGGGTAATGTAATTGCACTCATTCAGACGGCAACCACCAATAAATACCCCATCCAGTCCATTGGAGAAGGCACGAAGTAAAAATTCCAGGTCGACTCTGCCGGTACACATAACGCGAACCAGCCTGATATCCGGTGTATATTGTAGTCTGGAAACTCCAGCCAGGTCAGCAGCGCCGTAAGCTCACCAATGACATACAAAACCGATAATTCTCGGTTTGAACATATGTCCTGCACTCATTTTTACGCATCTCCTCTACTTGGTGCCCATCCATACACCCAGCCATTCGGGTACAATGGTTATTCGTCGGTGGCAGACTCCGGAACCATCGCATCGATCTGACTCAAGATCTCTTGGTCAGTAAAGTGCTTTAAAACAATAGCCCCTGTGGGACACACCGCGTTGCACAGACCATCGCCTTTGCAGATCACCGGATTGACGATCGCCTTCTTGCCCTGGCGCGTTTGACGAAACTCGATGGCCCCATAGGTGCACACCGCGAGACAGGCCCCGCAGCCCATACATTTTTTCTCAGTCACCTCGCAAACCGAACCCGAGACGGTGACGATATCATGTGAAAGCAAGGTCAAGGCGCGACCGGCAGCGCCATAGGCCTGATTGACGGCCTCGGGGATATGCTTGGGATAGTGGGCCATGCCACATAAATAAACGCCATCGGCAGCAAATTCGACTGGTCTTAATTTGACATGAGCTTCCTGGAAAAAACCATCCGGGCTCAACGGCACTTTAAAGAAGCGCGATATTTCCTGAGCTTTGGCCGAAGGAACGACCGCAGCGGCCAAGGCCAGAAGATCGGCGTCTATAGCCAGCTCTTGACCTAAAATGGGATCGGTCAGAACAACCCTCAAAAAAGACTGACCGTCGGCATTAATCGCTTCCACCCGGGGACTGTCCTCTGGTGTCCAGCGGATAAATTTGACATCCTGATTCGACGCCTGCCGGTAATAGTCTTCGTTGAACCCGTACGTTCGCATATCCCGGAAGGCAATGGTGATATCCATCTCGGGGTTGATCGCTTTCAGCTTTAAGGCATTCTTTATGCTATGGCCGCAGCATACACGGCTGCAGTAATTGCGGTCTTCGTTCCGGCAGCCGACGCATTGGATCATCACCACACTTTTGGCGTTAATGACCGTCTCGTCAGCCTGGGCAATTTTTTCTCCCAGTTCGAGGTGGGTCACAACCCGTTCATCTTTCCCATACAGGTACTCGGTGGGCTTGTATTCCTCGGCGCCAACCGCGATGACGACAGCGCCATGCTTGATCTCGGTGTGCCCTCTTTCGGACGTCACCCGGGTCACGAAATTACCGACATAACCGGTCGCCTCGGTAATAACGGCATCCGTATAGACATGGATCAACGGGTGCTGGTAAATCTTTCGCACCAGATCACGCAGATCGGCCTGGACATCCTGCCCGTCCAGGGTGGAGTGGATTCTTCTTGCCGTTCCGCCCAGCTCGGCATTCTTTTCCAGCAGGAAGACGTCGTGGCCCTGTTCGGCGATGGAGAGGGCACAGGTCATGCCGGACAGCCCTGCCCCGACCACCAGGGCCGCCTTGTTGACCGGCAGGTCAAATTCCTGCAAAGGTTCCAAAGCGGCAGACCGGATCACCGACAACCGTGTGATGTCCTTTGCCTTTTGGGTAGCAGCTTCCTTTTCCTTGGCGTGGCACCAGGAGCAATGTTCCCTTATATTCGCCATTTCGAAGAAATATTGATTAATGCCCGCCTCCCGAAGCGTGTCCCGAAATAGCGGTTCGAGGGTTCTGGGGCTGCAGGCAGACACAACCACCCGATTGAGCCCTCTTTCCACAATGGTGTCGGTGATCTCTTTGATGGAATTGGTCGCGCACGAAAACAGCTGTTCCTGTGCGTGGACCACATTGGGCAACGTCAGCGCGTATTCCACGGTGGAAGGGACATCCACCACCCGTCCGATATTCGTGCCGCAATGACACACAAATACGCCGATGCGCGGCTCCTCGGAAGAGACATCTTTTTCCGGCGGATAGATCTTGGCTGTTGTCAGCTTGCCGCGTCGGTAATTAAGGCGCTGGCCGCATTGGGATCCGGCAGCGCTGGCGGTAAATACCGACTCGGGGATATCCATGGGACCCTGGAAGGCACCGCTGACAAATATACCCGGCCGGCTCGTCTGCATGGGATTGGAAGACGCGGTTTTGCAAAATCCGTGTGCGTTGACCTCAATGCCGAACGTGTCTGCCAGCTCATTATAATCAGAGGGTGGATTCAGGCCAACGGACAACACCACCATATCGAAGGCCTCCTCTTTGACACCCTCATCGGCCGTTGCGTATTTGACAAGGACATTTCCGCTTGCCGGGTCAGTGCCTACGATCGATGCGTAGCTTCTGATAAATCGCGTCCCGGGAAGATTTTCAGCTCTTTGAAAGAATGCCTCAAAGCCCTTGCCGTAGGAACGGATATCGTTGTGGAAGATGGTGCACGCCGCATCGGCGTCATGATCTTTGGTCAAGATCACCTGTTTTTGGGTATAGGTGCAGCAGGTAGCCGAACAATAGCTGTTGTCGCCTTCGGTGACCCGCCTGGACCCCACACATTGAATCCAGGCGATGTTATGGGGATGCTGCTGGTCGGAAGCGCGCAGTATCGCGCCTTCGTAAGGCCCGGTGGCGCACAGCAACCGCTCGTAATCCATACTGGTCACCACATTCGGAATCGTTCCGTAGCCATACTCGCCCTTAACCTTGGGATCATAAACATCATAGCCCGGGCACAAAATGATGGCGGCAACATTGACCCGTATCTTCTCAGGGGGTTGGTGAAGGTCGATGGCGTCGTTCTTACAAACGCCCTCACAAATACGGCATTTTTTCTCTTTAAGGTAAAGACAGCTTTCATCAATATAGGCGATCAGTGGAATGGCTTGCGCAAAATATATATGCACGGCCTTGTTGCTGGATATATCCTGGTTGAATCGATCAGGGTATTCGACCGGACAGTACTCCACACACGTCGTGCACCCCGTGCACTTGTCTTCGATAACGTAGCGGGGCTTTTTGGTTAAGGTGACCGTGAAGTCTCCTGATTCCCCTTCTACACCGTCGACTTCGGAATAGGTTAAGACCTCTATGTTTGGATGCCGGCCGACCTCGACCAGTTTGGGTGACAGAATTCACATGGAGCAGTCATTGGTCGGATAGGTCTTGTCCAGCTGGGCCATATGGCCGCCTATGGCAGGGGATTTTTCGACCAGGTAGACCTTGAAACCGGCTGTTGCCAGATCAAGCGAGGCCTGAATGCCGCTGATCCCGCCGCCGACCACCATAACGTCTCCAAAATTGTCTTCCCCCAATCCCTGACACAGCTGTTCGATCTGTTGTTTTTCCACGTTTCTCGTTCCTTATCGGATTCTTTTAAATTGTTACCATTTACAGGGTTGCAAAGTCCGATACGCGTCAAACCACTTCATTGTAAGTGTTTACAGGGTGCCGCAGATGCAAGGCGTCGGGTACGCAAACGACCTTTTGTACTTCAAGCGTCCGACAACAAAGCAGACGCGGTGCCCTGTGAACACTTACTTCAAATTGCTTCCTGAATAACCTCTGTAATGTCCTTGACTTCAAGGGACTCACTATCTTCCAGAATCAACCGGCTGTCTTCAAAATGGGTAATGCAATACGGGCAGGCCGTCACCAGCACCTCAGCCCCGACCCCAACGGCTTGTTCTATTCTGAGGTCGGAAAAGCGTTCACCCTTCACCGTTTCCATCCAAACCCTGCCGCCGCCACCGCCGCAGCAAAGACTCTTTTTGCGCGAGTCAGGCATCTCGACCAGCTTTAAACCCCGTATGCTATTCAGTGCCTGTCGGGGCTCGTCGTAAATGCTGTTATGGCGCCCCAGGTAGCACGGATCATGATAGGTGACCTGCCGGCTATATTCCTTCGTGAGTTCAAGTCGGCCCGCATCAATCAGCTCCAAAATAAATTCAGAGATGTGAACGACCTCGAAGTTGACCATGAATTCGGCGTATTCGTTTTTAAACGTGTGGTAGCAGTGGGGAGAAGAAACCAGGATTTTTTTCACGCCGCTTTCGATAAAGGTTTTGATGTTCTCCCGTGCAAGGCGTTTGAACAGTTCCTCATTGCCCGTCTTGCGGATGCTTTCGCCGCAGCAGTTCTCCTTGGTTCCCAGGATCCCATAGTCGACTCCGGCATGGTTAAGGATACTGGCCGTGGCCTTGGCCACTTTCTTCAAGCGCGGATCGTAGCTGAGATAGCAGCCGGGGAAATATAAAATCTCCATTCCCTCGGCAAACGGTTTCACGGAAAGGTCCTTGGCCCAGTCGGCCCGGGCTTGCCGGTCTTCACCCATGGGATTGCCGGTACCCACCAGGTTGGCGCTTACGCTACGCAGCGCTTTGACCGCCTTGGGGAAAATCCCGTATTCCGTGGCCAGCCTGCGCAGAGAAATCACGGATTCGATCTGTCTAACATCCCGGGGGCACTGCTGGGGACAACTGCCGCAGGTCGTACAGCGCCAGATGTCTTCACTTTCGATATCGGTCATGCCGAACGTCGCCTGCCGCACGATCTTGCGCATACTGAAGTTTATCAACCGATTCCACGGGCAGACCGCATCGCACAACCCGCATTGATAGCAGCGGTTGAAGGCTTCTCCACCGTTGGCCTTGATTTCATCGACGATCTCTTTGTAATCGGCTACCATCTCCACTGTATTTACCACCCCTCTTGTTTCAACCCTTTTTTGCCTTGGACATCCTGGCAACGGCCTCGATGATTTTCTGCAATCCGTGCTTGTCGGCCAATGACGCCAGTCCGATCGCCAGTTCCTCCTGCGTGTCCTCTTCCTCGACCTCCTCTTCCCGTTCTTCGAGGACCAGCGCATCGGTGATGCACCACTTAACACACATAGGCTCGTCTTCGCCTTCGCACATATCGCATTTTAAGGGCAGACCGGAATCGGGCTCCTTGAAATCGTCCCTGGATGGACAGGGTGCCCGGCAGAAGGCACATTCGTCGTATTGCTTGCCGTCAATTACATATTTGTCCCTTCCGGCGCATTCGGCGCCGGCTGCCTCGCCCGCGTAAACCGGGACATAGATGTCTTCCAGCGGGTGGCGAACAACCCGGATACGGGCCCGCGCCGGGTTGTTGCTGCTGTATTTGGGCAGGGCGTGAAAGGCGGAGCAGATCATCTCGCAGGCTCGGCAGCCATTGCATTTGTCGGCATCGATTTTTATGGTCTTAATGATTTTCTTTTTCTTCTCACCAGCCACGGCTACACCCCCTTCTCTTTCTCGGCCGAAGTTTCTTTGGAAGGTGTATCTCCATCATTCGAATAGATCCCTCTCTTTTCAAAGTCTGCGGACACGTAATCCAATCCCAGCTCATCTAAAGATTCCTTGGTAGGAATTCCCTGGTCGTTCCAGCCCTTGAATCGGTAATAGGTATCTAAAAGCTCCTTTTCCAGATCGGGGAATCGTTTCTTCCAATGGTTCTCGGGAGGCTTATCGTCTTTTCGGCGCATGCCTCTTCTTATGTTATTGGCCCTGACCAACGTCCGATAGCGTTTAGCCGCCCGCGTCAGTTTGTCCTCATCCATATCGATACCGGCACCGGCTGCGATAAATTTGGGGTAATTGTGGATATGATACGGCGGCTTCAAAGGAAATGACGACAACCCTGCGCACATGCCGAGGGCGTCATCGATGTAGTGCATCCGCTCTTGCCAGTCGACAATGTCACAGCACATCTCAGGCGTCGGGTAATAGGGTATGGATTTTTCCCCACGCAGTTCCCAATCCAGAAAATATTGTTTGAATTTTTCATCGGGGACCTGGATCCAATCTTTTACGAACTCTTCTCTTTGTTCTCTTGTAGGAAAAGGCGCCTGGGGGAACTGCCCTTCAATCTGGGTAATGTTCATCTTCTCGCCGGTCGCATACATCAAAAAATAAATGGGATTGAGCATGGACAGCTTGAGTGGTAGCTGCTCATGTTTTTTAATCGTATTATGCGCATATTCTTCTGCACCCTTGCCGATCTCTTTGGCCGCCCAATAGGTCCCATTGGCCAGAACATCACCAATTCCTTCCCGCCGTACAATGCGGTCAAGCAACCAGTAAAAGCGGCCCTCATTATCGGCGGGCATTCCAGGGAAATCATCGTCAGTCAGTATGCCATTTTCGTACAGCTCGAGCGCAAAAGCCATCACCTGCGGGGTTGAGAATCCGTCAACACCATATTCCGTGGCACTTTGAGCGATACCCAACCCGAACTCCAGGTCCGAAAAGGCGGCCATGGTATAGGTCAGCTTCGAGAAGCATTTCATCATGTATGTCGGTTTGCCCGGAGGCGATATGGTTGCCCCGCAAGTCATCGGGCAATTATAACAGCTGATCAGCCGCGTGCGCATACTGTCCAACGTCTCCATCCACGCTGTGGCGACCTCTTCATTCCAAAAATCTTTTCTGCGCACGCGTGAATTGCCCCACATGAAGTTTTCGGTGTGCCACTTTTCATCATGGACTTTCATCTCCTGCGGTGAGCCCAACCCGGCCAAGATAGGCATGACCCCGGGAATCGGATTGTCATTGCGGAACTTAATATAGTCGAGCACTTCGGTGCACAGCGCCATGAATTCTGCCGGGCGGGCGATATTGAGATCCCTGGTTCCACGAACGGCAATCGCCTTGACGCCTTTGTCGCCCATCACGGCACCGATGCCGCCCCGGCTGGCACTGGAGCGTCCCTGCTCGATGGATGCATAATAAACCCGGTTTTCGCCGGCCAGGCCGATCGCCGCTACCTGAGCTTTGGGCTCCTTCAGCTCCTGGCAAATGAGCGTTGCCGTTTCAACCGCGCCTTTACCCTTAAGATGAGCGGCATCGCGTATTTCTACCTTGCCGTCCTTGATCCACAAATAAACCAGATCGGGAGACTTTCCGCGTAGGATCACTTTATCGTAGCCGGCGTATTTCAATTCCGGTGCCCAAAACCCTCCCATCATTGAAAAGGCCATTAATCTTGTCTGGGGGGAGATAGTTGAGACAATGGTGCGATTACAACCTGTGGCAGGCGTGCCGCATAAAAGCCCGGAAGCGAATATGAGTAGATTATCAGGAGAGAAAGGGTCAACTTCTGGTGGAACTCTGTCCCAAATTATCTTGGCGTTTGTGCCTAACCCCCCTAGATAAAGCTCGGTCTCTTTGGGGTCTGTTGCAACTCGTTCAATATTTCCCCGAGTTAGATCAATTTCTAGGTTGTACCCTGTCTCTGCGTACCTCATTTTTTTCCCCTTCTATAATAGGGCCCCGGTAAAAAATAATTCCAGTTCTTGCTTGTCTTATGGCCCGTCTGCGGCGTTACATCCACCCACACGTATCCCGATATGCGCAGGTGGATGTGCCTTGTAAAAAAACATAATCCGGTGCAATCGTGCAGAATTATTTCTTACCGTGACCCTTAACTGAATCCGTATCTTGATCGATTTCAAGGCCATCCCGCTCTCCATCAATCGGTGCGAATGATTTTGACGAGCTTGCCCACCCAACCCAAAGCAGGTAGACCCGGCCGGCATTTCCTCCCGGTTTGACCTCCTTTTCGATGACCTCCTCCCCAAAGATTGTGAGCTTGGCCTTAGGGGACTTGCCGGGATCTTCCGGTTTCCTGCTGATCTCTTTCGGGCCTAATTCTCTTTTCAGGACGACCATCTCCCCCCCTATTCGGCCGAACTCGTTTATTGTTCCCTTCCTCCCGCATCCTCCGGTGTTCCAGGTTGGTACCGAACGAATTCCCGATGACGGGCGTGTGGCTCTGTAAAGCGGTTGAATTTGTTTATGATTTTACTGATGACCCGACCCGGCCGGAGGTCGGAGGCGGCACTAATTTAGCTATAAGTTAATTACAATATAGCTATGGCATACATTTAGGGGGTTCCCCCAAAATTGTCAAGGGAAAAAATCTAATCACCACATCCCGTCGACAGGTCCGAACCGTCCATGGGTTAACGTTATTCGGATCCCTTCTCTGCTTCACGTACGCTGAACAACCACCATCTCGCTTCCTTCCGACCGCCGCGAGGTTGTCTTTCGAAATAGATCTTCATGGTGCCGTCTGAAACCGTGGCCACCTCGTACCAGTGCTTTCGGACGTACACCTCGGGGCTGCCATGACGACATTTTCCAGTTTCCCGCCAGGAATGTAACACGGCCGTAATGGTGACGGTTCGACCCCGCCACACGAACTTACGAGGCAGGCCAGGTTCCCCCATTGCCATGCGCATGGTGTCAGCCGTTTCGGTCAAGGGTTTAATTGCCTCGCTGATGAATCGTTCATGCATGGCCGGTATTCTGCAGGGAAATTAACGCACTGAATAGTTTTAAATTGAACATCAAGCTTTAAATTTTAAAGTCGTCATTAAACATTTTAGCGTGATATCAATTAGTTGTGGGTGCCGTTTTCGAGGCCTTTTGTTGTGCAAACCCACCCAAAACTGCATCCATCAACACCAGCAAGAATTGTCATTGAATGTCAGCTGTCAGATTTTCATTATTGTTATGTAATCACAAATATCTGAGAATACCTGGAGACCACAATATCTTGGACTTTACAGATTGGTATTTAAATTCAGGACTTAACACCGTATCGAACGTTTTTAGCCGTTAAAATTATGTTGACATCGGTGGGTGTGAAAAATTATGCAAAATCATCATAAGCGGTGCCTCCATCTGGACCCGATCCGAGCCTCTCTGCCCAAATCTGAATCTCGCTTGTTCTGTTGCTTTCCGCTAATTTGCTTATTTGCAACCGCCTGCGCGCAGAATAACGTTTTCTAAACCAAATATAGTAAACCTTTAAACCATAATTGAATAATAATGGAATGCATCGATGAAAAAACATCTTGTCTCGATCGTTAAATATGAAGGACCGTATGATTCCGTTAAGAATGCGATTGATTTGTGTAACGGACTATCCCATCTTCCGGTGAAAGCAAAGGTTTTCATCAAACCAAATATTGTATGGTGGACGACCGAGGGGGCGTTTCCGAAATGGGGATCGATAACAACGTCGAGGATCTTAGAGGATATGGTAATTATCCTTAAGGAGCACGGTATTGATGACATTATTATCGGTGAGGGAATGGTAATCGACGTCAAAGATAAAGAAACGCCAACTGCGGCATTCGAAACTCTCGGATATTGCGCTCTCACAAAACGATACGGTATTCGTTGTATTAACATTCATGACCGGCCGTTTCAAACTGTCGATCTCGGTGCCGGTAATGTAGTAAAGTTTAACAAGGATATGCTCGAAAGTGATTTTCTCGTAGATATTCCAGTTCTTAAGGCACACGTTCAGACTGTTGTAAGTCTCGGAATAAAGAACCTTAAGGGACTAATCGACCTTGAATCGCGTAAAAAATGTCACACCAACTCTCCCAATATGAATCTTCACAATTACGTTGCAAAATTCGTAAATGTAGTGCCACCCTCTTTTACGATTATCGATGGTATTTATTCGAATGAAATGGGACCACTTTTCGTCACCGGTAAGCCCAGAAGGAGCGACATATTAATAGCGTCAGCTGATATGCTATCGGCCGATATGATCGGTGCTCGAATTTTGGGATATCAGCCGTCTCAAGTGCCTTATATCGTGTTGGCAGCGAAAGATAAAGGCAGACCAATCGATCATTCTGATGTACAGGTAATAGGTGAAGAAATCGAGAAAACTACAATTCCCCACGAATACGCCTATCAATATGATGAAAAAAAGCAGCTGCCCACTGCCTTAGCAAATTTAGGAGTGAAAGGCATTACTGCAGGAAATATAGACCTGACCCTGTGCACCTATTGTGCCGGCCGCTATCCGTCGCTTTTGAATTATCTGGCAATGTCTTGGAAAGGGGAGCCGTGGGCCGACATAGAAATACTGGCAGGTAAAGAACAGCGACCAACACCTGGAAAAAAGAAAACCATTCTTTTTGGCAAGTGCATGTATCAAGCTCACAAAGGCAACCCCGATATCCAGGAGATGATTCCAATAAAAGGATGTCCTCCCACCTATGAAAGCGTTCGCAAAGCTTTCACGAAAGCAGGAATCGAATTGAGCCCGTTGTATGGAGATTTAAAAGCGACACTGGCGTTTTTGATGAACATTTACAAGGATCAACCCGGTTTTGATGAAACGTTTTATACAATTCAAAAATGAACACATCCAAGGAAACCTGCATAGCCATAACTTTATTATAAACCGATATATAACTGATATTATTATCATTAAATAACTTTTACTCCCAATAGTTTTTCACTTTTTAAAAGCGAACAAGTAGCACAAAAAATGTTACAGATTATTACACTTATAGTAGTCGGGGCACTATTGTTGGCGGCAGTAATTCTGTGGCAATGTCGCTGATACGGAACGAGCGGAAAGGAATACCATTGGACGTACGGCTGTTGGCTGATGGGTGAACTAAAGACCTACTGCTATTAGTAATTATGCATAAAGATGGCCGACTACATGATCTGGTAGTTGGCCATTTTCAATTTCTATTGAGATAACATCATTGTATCTTTACCGTAAAAAACCGAGCTGAAAGTTGCACGTACTACAACAAAAACCAACTATCTTGCGGCCTTCATTTTTGCAGATACTGATCAACTTATCTTTAGTAAAAGTCACCGTTCTTTACCGGAAATACAGCGTGGCCATCGCGGCGGCCAGATTATCCACGTGATCAAAACGAGTGCTGCAAATACCGTGTATGCTATTGCAAACACCCAAATCGGGAAGTCATAATAAATGACTCTTTGCAGATAATACCCGACAAACGTGCCCGGGTATGCTTCACCGCCTGCCGTTTCCCGCATTTCATTTTCCCAAATGGTTAGAGGACATATTTTCCCCACCCAGGCATTCACGGCAACAAGTCCTATTGCCAACAAATTTGCAGCTCGAAACCAGAAATTCCTTGTCCATTGCCATCGTCGAACAATTCCAATGACAATCAGTATGAAACTGAAAATGACAAAGGCTATAAAGAGAGCGTGTAAAACTAGAACAATATCTGCCCACACGTTATTCACCCGCAAGCTTGACAGTATACCCCTGCCCTTCCAACAAACTTTTAATCGCTTCCCTGTGACCCCCCTGGATAATCACCACGCCATCTTTAACAGAGCCACCGGTTCCGCAGTGCTGTTTTAATTGTTTTGAGAGAAGGTTAAGGGCCTTATCGTCGAGATCAAATCCCGATATGGTGGTCACCGTCTTGCCTTTGCGCCCTTTGAGCTCTCGCCGGATGCGTATGATTCCATCAGGTTTGATTTGAGAATGGGTTCGGGTCGTTTCTTTTTACATTTGCAGGCAGATATCGGACTCTGATATTTTGGGCAAATGCGTCCGGTTGCAGTTGAAGATACGAGTCTCGGATTTGGCATTGTCACCTCCAAGCTCCGAGATATTGTTCAAGCGTATACCTCAGATCCTCCTCAAGATCGGTCCCGTATAACCACCTTTAATTTTGAAGGCGATCCCAACTTGAGTGTTGCTAACAGCGTTCTTTCTTTGGTGTGAGATTTTCATATGCAGATTTTCTCTGAATTGAGCTTGGAGCAGTCGTACGATCAATATGCCTATCGTGTATTCGTTATGACCCGTTAATCTTTCTGCGCAATTTAACTGCCACTTTGAACGTAACCACGCTCCGAGGTCTCAGCATCATTTAATGTATAAACCGATAAAATCCTTCTTCATAAATGTATGCCCAGAAACATTTGGGAATGATAAGATTGAGTATAGAGAAATTTTAGAAAATTCTTCCCGAATTATTTTTATGGCCGGACCACTTGGGGAGATCGTCATTTATGTCGATAACTCTTGAACCATAGAAAATATGGCAGGTTGGCATAAACGCTTTGGGTACCTTTGGCGGAAAACCAAAATCAAAAAGCGATGGGAAACCAAGCCACATCCGACGCCCTTCATCTGCGATGGGCGCCCCGCACAAACTGCAGCTAACCTTGCAGGGAAGAATTCTGTCATTGATGGATTGTTCACTGTTATAGTATTTCAGGCAGTCAGTACCTTTGGTTATCCTGACATCATGCTTGTGGAAGATGGCTGCCCATTGCATCGGAGCCCCATGCAGGCTCTGGCATGTCTGGCAATGGCAAATTTTTGCGTCCACTGGGTCTGCGCACACTTCGATCTGAACCGCTTTACAGTAACAGCTTGCCCTGTATTTGACGATAAAGCTGGCATCCTCGACAGACGCATATTCCGGGCCGAATTCTTTTTCCATTTTTTTCTCTGTTATTTGACAATCGGGTCAAGCCATTGAAGGCACTTTTCTACAATTTGCCGATGCACCGTCTCTGCGGATCTGGACGATGATTTGGGTACATTGAAAGAGTGATCGCCACCTTCCACGATTTCCAGATCACATTGACCAGGCAATCTGTGGAGGACCTCCCGGAGTTTTTCCATATTGCACAGCGGGTCTCTCGTCCCTGCGAAAAAAAGCATTGGTTTTTTGATTTGGTATAGATGAGAATCCCGCAATTTATCTGTTCTACCCGGTGCATGCAAAGGATAGCCGAGATAAATCAGTGCCTGCACAGCCATTTGATCGGCAGCAACCATCTGGGATGCAATACGTCCTCCCATGGATGTTCCCGCAGCGACTACACGATCGACAGGGAAGCGTTTATTTTTCAATATGTGAGAGACC
>Ga0316576_10001335_pt1 | contig 13111 bp, 9 predicted proteins | sample S0NA_FD_203075 | JGI IMG/M metagenome (GOLD analysis project Ga0316576, IMG submission 203075) | Rhizosphere microbial communities from salt marsh grasses in Alabama, United States - S0-2_050615r3r5 | ecosystem: Host-associated > Plants > Roots > Rhizosphere | place: USA: Alabama | collected... | reverse complement strand
GCTTTGAAACCGGACGGCCGGCGCGTTATCGCTCCGCGGCTGCTGAGTAGGCTGGCCAAACTGCCGCGGAGCATCCTGGTCATCGGCGCCGGGGCGACCGGTTGTGAAGCCGCCTTCCTGTTTAACGCCCTGGGTGTTTCCGTGACCTGGATCGTCGACCAGTATGGTATTTTGCCGCGTTTTGCTCCCGGCATCGGTGACGCGCTCGGGGAAGCGCTGGCGGATCAGGGGGTGGCGATTGTCGGCGGCGAGATGGTGGCTGATTTGCAGCGCGGTGAGGAGGAGATAACGGCCGTCTTGCATGGCGGCCAAAGTTATTCGGCGGAGATGGCCTTCGTGGCCATTGGCCGCAAGCCCGATCTGGGTTCTTTGAACCTCGGTGCGGCCGGTATTGAGGTGGGAAAAGATGGCCGCATCGCGGTTGACGAATACGGCCGTACGCGGAACCCGTTGATTTACCTGATTGGCGACGCCGACGGCGGGGTGATGACGGCCAATAAAGCTCAGGCGCAGGGACGCATCGCCGCCCGCCATCTGGCCGGCATGGAGACCGCGCCGTTCGAAGCAAACCTGGTAATCCAGCCGGTCTACACCGAGCCGCAGGTAGCCCAGGTCGGCGATGTCAGCGGCGAAGTAAAGCTGCGCGTGCCTTTCGCACAAAGCCTGAAATCTTACCTGCTCCCCGAGGGGCAGGGCTTTTTACAGCTCTATTACGACGAAGAGGATCTGAGCATACTCGGCGCGACGGCCATTGGCCCGCATGCTGCCGACGTGCTAAGCTCCGTACTGGTGGCGATGAAATTAGGCGGGACGCTCGACGACCTGGCCCAGCTCTACGCCGCCTATCCGAGCCTGAGCGAATTGGTGTTTAGCGCAGCCAGGGAGGGGGGCAGGTAGTTAGGTGGTCAGCCAGTCGGCCAGTCAGCTAATCAGCCATCAGCCGTCAGCTGTCAGTGACAGCGATTCCTGAAATGCTGAAATGCTGAAACGCTGAAACACTAAACCGATGTAAAAATTCTGTAAATTATGGGATGAGAGCGATTCAAATTCAATCGCAGTGTTATACTGTATTTTATTTCCGGTGTGCATTTCCGGGAGGCTTTGAATGAGAAGGTCCCTTTTACCACTCCTTGCTACCGTCGCCCTGGCCTTGATCGTGGTCGCTGTGAGCGGCCTGGGGGCGTATTACCTGCGCCTGCGTAGCCAGTCTCAGCAGACGGCCGTGCAGCCTGATGCTGTCTATGTCCCGCAGGTAGTGACTGTTGAAAACACCTCCTCCCAGGTTATCGAGGTGGCGAGCGGCTCTCTGGATGAAGCTTTGCAGCAGTTTATCGCTCGGGACGGCTTGCGGCCGGTGCGTATGGGCGGTGAACCCGATCCCACTGTCGTCACCTTAGGCGAGGCGCTCTTTTTTGATAAGGAACTCAGCGGCAACCGCGATATTTCCTGTGCGACCTGCCATCATCCGCTGATGCACGGCGGCGATAATTTGTCCCTGCCATTTGGTACAGGAGCGAGAGGATTGGGCACGGCGCGCAAGATGGGCGAAGGCCGCAACCTGGTGCCGCGCAATGCCCCGGAGATTTTTAATCGCGGAGATGAAGAATGGGCGACTATGTTCTGGGACGGCCGTGTTTCCGCGGCCTATGATTACTTCGCGTCTCCGGCGGGTGAAAACCTGCCGGCCGGTTTGCAAAATGCGACGGCCGTGCAGGCGATGTTCCCGCCAACCTCGCGTGATGAAATGCGCGGGCAGTCGGGTGATATTTGCCGCGAGACGGATACCGAGCCGATGGTCCTTAATGTCTTTGATGTGCGCGCATCCGAAGTGGCGGACGACGACGGTGGAACCCTGGTGATTAACGAAATAGCCCTGATGGATAATACGGATTTCACGGGTATCTGGAGCGCGCTGATGGACCGGCTGCTGGTCATCCCCGCGTATCGCGACCTGTTCGCCGCGGCTTATCCAGGGACGGCGCAGGAGGAGTTGGGCTTTCAACATGCGGCAAACGCCATCGCCGCTTATGAGATCGCCGCCTTTACTTTTACGGACAGCCCCTGGGACCGCTACCTGGCCGGCGAACAGGATGCCCTTTCGGATAAAGAGAAAAAAGGGGCTTTGCTGTTCTATGGCGATGCCGGGTGCAGCAGCTGCCACAGCGGGGTGCTGATGACCGATCAGAAGTATCACAATATCGGCGTGCCCCAGTTTGGACCGGGAAAAGATGAATCAGGGTTGGATTACGGCCGTTATCTGGCGACCGGTGAACCGGGAGATATGTTCGCTTTCCGCACGCCCCCATTGCGCAATGTTGCCCTGACCGGACCGTGGATGCATAACGGCGCTTATGACAATTTGCAGGACGTGATCGCGCATCATCTTAATGTCTCTCAGTCTCTCGTGGATTACAGCGGCGACCACTTAACGGATATCGTGCAGGTCTCGCTGCGCAATGAGAGCGCCGTTACCGACGAGGTGTTGGGCACGATAGACCCCTTGATGACGACGCCTCGCGAGCTCACTCCCGAGGATATCGATCAGCTCATGGCTTTCCTTTATGCGCAGACATCGCCGACGGCCGTGGATCTGGCGCACCTGGTGCCTGATTCGGTACCCAGCGGACTTCCCGTCTGGGATTGAGAATCTATTACTCTCGCTGCCTTACACTTACCTAGAGAAGAGGTTATTGAGGACGCGGACGAGATCGGACAAGTACAGATAATGGACATTTATCAGCTCTCGTCTGTTCTAGTCTGCGTCCTCTGATTAAAACTGTCGGGAGATGATTAGATCATTAACTATTCAACGGGGTAGCCTGCTTCTTCCCAGGCCACGATGCCGCCGGGCATATTATGCACATTGTCAAACCCATTGGCGCGCAGGAACTGGGTTACCTGGCTGCTGCGATTGCCGGTACGGCAGGTGACGATCACTTCCTTATCAGTGGGAATTTCATCCAGACGCGATTCAAGCGTGCTCATAGGAATCAGATTGATGCCCGGGATATGATAGTCGTCATATTCATCCTGCTCGCGCACGTCCAGCATGTAGACATCGGGATCATTTTGAATCTCATAGACGGTAGCAACATCCACGTCGGCAGGTAAATTGGCTATATCGACGCTGCTAGCCGCGGGCGCTTCGGCCGCGGGTGCTTCAGCCGCCGGCGCCGCAGCCCCACCACAAGCCGCCAGGGCGAAGATGAGTATTAATGCGAATAAGGGAATGAGACGTTTCATGATATTAGACTCCATTTTAAGTATTTCAGTACCTCAGTATTTCAGTGGCTCAGTGATTCAGAATATCAGAATCTCAGAATCTCGGTTGTTGAGACGTCGTTCTGACAAACTGAAAAACTGAAACACTGACGAACTCCGAGGCCGATTTTCTTTAAATACGATCCACTGTCAACCCTCCCCGGGAAATTCTGATGTGATTCTGATTGAAGAAAAACATTATTATGGGTAAGATTATTTGGTTTTATATGCCCAATAATCGATAATACGTATTATGCGTTAAAACCTTGCCTACGATTGCATAGGCTTGATTCGATTCAGATAAACCAATAGTAAAAGAGGTGACTAAAATGAAGATAGAACCATTGGGAGCACGCGTATTGATCCTTCCCCAGGAAAAAGAAAGGGAAACCGCCAGCGGTATTATCCTGCCTGAAACAGCGAAGGAAAAACCGCAGACAGGCACAGTTGAGGCCGTGGGCGACGAAGAAGAAATGATGACCGGTTTAGAGGTCGGCGATCGCGTCCTCTTTCCCAAATACACGGGGACGGAGATTGAGCTGGATGGCGTTACCTACTTGATTATGGAAGAAGGCGACGTATTGGCTCGCATTTCGTCATAAGCGAATTGGAGGGAGCTTAAATGGGATTCTTTCAATCTTTCTTTGGCCCACGAGGTGGTTCGTCGATCGAGGGCGTGAATGCCGATGAGTTAAATGAGCTGCTGCAAAGTGAAGCTGATTTCTTGTTGGTCGACGTCCGATCGCCGATGGAATTTACCCATGACGGCCATATCGAAGGTGCGATGTTGATCCCGCTGCAAGAACTTTTTCACCAACCGGATGAACTTCCGCAAGACAAAGAGATCGTCTTTGTCTGCCGCTCCGGTAACCGCAGTATGGTCGCCTGCCAGCAGTTTGCGCAGCTGGGTTATAGTGTGAAGAATTTCAACGGCGGCATGATCGCCTGGCAGATGGCGGGGATGCCGGTGGAACACTGACTCGATTTCGGATTTTGGATTTCGGATGTGAATTATAGGTGCCAGGCACTTTATTAAGTGCCTAGCACCTTTTTTTAAACGCTTAATTTTATGCAGGGAGAAGGACCGGCTCGGACTGGCGAAGGCTGAGGGTCAGGTTGACCAGCAGCTCGTTGAGCCGTTCGAGTTCCCGCTCGTCGAGGGCGCGCCAGGGGGCGAAGAAGAGGCGGTCGGTGACCATCTCTGCAACATCGCGCAGCGCACGGCCGTTTCCGGTGATTTGCCAGCGTCCCAGAGCCTGCTCAATCCAGCCTTTTTCTTGCAGCAGGTGTACGGCCTCGCTGTAATCATTCTCGTCGTAGCCGCGGCGGGAGAGATTTCCAGCCAGGTCGGCCGGGGTATTGGCTTCGTCGCGCCAGATCAAGGTGAACGCTTCCCAGGAACGGCCGTCTACGCCGTAAGCCTGCCAGGAAGAGAGGTGAGCGTCGTCACGAAAATGCAGCAGGTCGGTCAGATATTGATCGACACGCACGGCGGCCGGCGCATTCGGGCCGGGATCGGTCCAACGGCTGCTTTCGAAATTAGCCTTGGATCGCGGCAGGGGCAGGCGTTCCGTAGCCAGTACGATGCGCTCCAGCAGAGCCGCCAGCTCGGCCATCTGCCCCTGCGGCAGGACGGGCGCGCCGGCGATCGCCGCCTGGGCGCAGTCGAAAAAAGCGGCCAAGGCATCCTTGCCCTGCTGGGTCAGGCGGTAAGCGCCCGGATGCTCCTCGGCCAGCAGCCCGCGCTCCAAAGCGCCGTCCAGCAGCTCACGGTGCCGGTGCCAGGCGAGATAAGGGGCTGATGTCGCCAGGTGGTCAACGGTGAGCGGTGTGGAAGGCGAAACCGCGCTTTTTAAGAGCGGCAGCCAGACCCGGCGTCCCTGCGCCTGGCGCAAATTACCCAGCGCCTGATCGTGATAAAAAGGCTCGAAGGCGCCCATTGTTTCCATGATGTGATTCCAGATGGTTGTTTTGTTGATCATGGTTTTGTACCCTGTCCCTTGAGCCGGCCGCGAGCATGACACCTCCCCCGGCCGGTCAAGGTAGAACGGAGGAGACAGTTATTGTATAACTGTCAAAAAGGCGAGGACAGCCTGAAACGTGTCACGCAGGCGGTCTTCGCCGAGAGAATAACATTTAGCCCCTTCGCAGCGACGTTCGTTGAGATAGCCGGTTGCGCTGAGCTGTTTCAAATGACGCGAGGCAGCCGATTGGCTGAGGTCTAATCCGTTGATGATATCTTGCGAGCACTGCTCGCCGTTTTGGGCGATGTAGTGCAGAATGCGCAGGCGCGTGTCGTCGGCCAGGGCATTGAGGCGCACGACGATCTCATTGCGGCTCAGGTCGGGCGCATCAACGGCCGTTCCCTGGGGCAGGCGGGCGCCGAATAGAATGTAGTAGGTGTCATTCTGATGATAATGGCCCAGGTAGGGTCCCACATGCGCGGAGGGGACAAAAATCAGGCGATGAAAATCACGCTCGATGATTTCTAATACTTTCTCCTCTAACGGCCGTCCGGTGATAAATTCGGCCGCTTCGCCATAGGATAGGCGCGTCAGGTTGGCTGCTTCAAAAGCGGCGGCGGAGTCGGCCAGCATCGCTTCGACGCGCGCCCACTCGGCGGCCAGGAAGCGATCCCACATCATGCGCAGGTGGCTGACGATCAGCTCCTGCATCGCCGCGGGATGGGTGACATAGGTGTAAGCTTCTTTCTCCAGCTGCGGATCAACAACCTCCGAGCCGAAACGGCCGATCAGGAAGTCGATATAGCTCTCCGGGCTCTCCAGTACCTCGGCATAGCTTTGATAGGGGCTGGGTTCGTCGCGCATGCAGGGTAAGTCGAAATAGCCGTCCAACAGGCGATCGCGCAGGGCGATCGGGTCCATATTTGCGAGATGATCGATATAAGCCGGGAAGGAGGGCCAATGACGCTGCGGATAGAGCGCGTAATGCAGCCCTTCGACGACCAGGCGGTGCTGGTCAAGCTCGGCCGGCGTAAGCGCGGCGCGGGTGTTCTCCACCCACTCGCCAAGCCCGGAAAGTTCGCTCGCTCTCAAAACGCTCAATAAGCTGTGCAGGGCGTTGTGAACCGGTTCGATGCTCACTTCGATGATGCCGGTTTGTGATTTTACGATTGTAAGTGCTGGAGCAGGCATAATTTCCGTCCTTTGCAGTTATCCCGTTTAATCGGGTTACCCACTTAAGCGGGTAATAGTAATATAGCATGCGGGACGGCCGTTGTCAAGAGGGGAATGATTTTGGATTTGGGATTGCGGATTGCGGATTTGAAGGAAACTGGTGGCTTATATAATGTAGACGCGCAATCCTTTGCGCGTGGAGCCAAAGGATTGCGCGTCTACCAGAACATAACGGGCTGCTGCTCGCTTTGATTTAGCCTGCGCTGTCCAGGAACTGTTCGATCGCCTGCTCAAAGACGGCATATGGCTGAGCGCCCGACATGGTATGCCTGTTGATGAAGAAGGAGGGCGTACCCTGAACGCCGGCGTTCATCCCATCTTCGAGATCGGCCATGACAGCTTCTTCCATACGCCCGCTGACCAGGCATTCTTCAAAAGCTGCGCCGTCCAGGCCCAGGTCTAGGGCGAATTGTTTGAACTGCGCTTCCGCGTCGGCGCTGCCGCTCCATGCTGACTGATTGATGAACAGCTGGTCGTGCATAGCCAGGTAGGCATCCGTGTCCTGTTCCGCGGCGCAGCGCGCCGCCTCAGCCGCTTTCGTGGCTTGCGGATGGATGCTGACCAGCGGAAAATCCTTGAAGATGTAGTAGACCATACCCGTGTCAATATAATTCTCTTTGATCGCCGTGAAGGAATCATTGAAATAGCGGCTGCAGTACGGGCACTGGTAGTCAGTATATTCGATGATGGTCACCGGCGCATCGGGATCGCCTATCGCGAAGGCGTTCTCTACATTAGGTTTGGAGGGCACGTAAGCGTCGGCTAACGTTCCTGCCTTGGCCTCGCCGATGGCGTACGCGAAAAGATCGTAAGGCTGAGCGCCGGGAATGGGCAGCCCATCAATAAGGAAGAATGGTGTGGAATTGGCGCCAAGCGCGGCGGCTTCGTCCACGTTCTCCTGAATGGCCAGGGTGATATCCTCATCGTCCAGACAGGCCTGGAAAGCGTCGGCATCCAGATTTAGCGATGATGCCAGATCGATAAATGTCGCCTCGGGCAGATTGCTCCAGGATTTCTGGCTGTTAAACAGGGCATCGTGCATTTCCCAGTAGGCGTCCTGTTCGCCGGCGCAGCGCGCGGCTTTGGCCGCCGCGCGGGCATTGGGATGCAGGCCGTCCAGGGGCAGGTCTTTTAAGATGTAGTACACCTCACCGGTGGCTACCTGATCGGCGATCAGGGTGGGCAGCGTTTCCAGGGCGTGCTGCACGCAGAAGGGACACTGGTAATCGGTGAACTCGACGATAGTCACCGGGGCCTCGGGATCGCCCATGGCCGCGGCGATATTCGTCATGTCAATGGTTACCGGTTCCGGTTTGACCGCCGGGGGCTGCAAGGGTGATTTCTGGGCCTCTGTTTCGGCCGGCGCTTCCTGGGTGATAGATTCGCCGCTGTTGATAATGGCTATCGCCTCGTTGAATGTCTCCAGCGGCTGGGCGCCGATGAAGGGCTGGTTATTGAGGAAGAAGCTGGGCGTGCTGCGAACGCCGCGCGAAAGGGCATGATCAATATCGGCCTTGATCTCCTCACTGTAGCGCATTTCGCTCACGCAGGCGTCAAAGCTTTCTACATCCAGGCCCAGTTCCTCGGCGAAAGATGAGAAGACCGGATCGGGATTGGAGGCGCCCCAGTCAGCCATATTGGCGTAGAGCAGATCATGCATTTGCCAGAAGTTGGCCGCTGCCTGTTCCCCGGCGCAGCGGGCGGCATTGGCCGCGGCAAAGGCCTGGGGATGGATACTTTCCAATGGAAAATCATAGTAAACGAGGGAGGCCTCTCCGCCGGCTATCTGGTTCTCCAGGAGCGAGGGCATTGTTTGCTCGTTGAAACGGCCGCAGAAAGGGCATTGGAAGTCGGAGAATTCCTCGATGAGCACGGGCGCATCCGGGCTGCCGCGATACGGCCGTCCTTCGGTCGTAAAACCCACAGGGATGCCCTCGTGAATTTCGGCCGTTTCTTCCGCGATAGTAAATGAAAAACTGTCATCCAGGTCATCGCCGGCTTTAACCGCGGTCTTTGTCGCCGCGGCCTCTGTGTCCTCCGCGGAATTCGCCTCCTCGACGGGGCTGTCTGCTTCCGTTGTAGAAGGAGCCGGAAGCTCCTGGTTAAAACTAAAGCTGCTCTGGCCGCAGGAGGTCCCAATGAACACGACCGCAAATAAAGGGATAAGAAATGCAAAAATACGATTACACACGATAAGAATTCTCCGAATTGATTGTCTGCCAAAAATTATGGCACAAAGACCACGATCGGGGAAAGGGTCGGTTAGTTTGCTAATCTTCCGGCGGGGGTTCGCACGCTCTCTTCCTTTGTGCTAGACTAACTGTTTGTTTTGACAAACCCATTGCATAGCATGCGAAACATTTCTATGGAATTGATTACAGCCAAAAGCAAAATGAAGCCACTGTTAGGAATAGCCCTCGCCGCGATACTGCTGCTGTTTTTAGCCGCATGCCGAGATTCGCAAGACAGCGGGCCTGCAAACCCGAGTGAAGAGTCTTACCCGGGTGTTCAGGAAACGGCCGTTCCCGATGATGAAGAAAATGAATCTGTCGCTGAAACGACCGGAGGCGAGGCGAGCGGAGAATCCTCTGCTGCGGAGAAGGCGGGCAGCGAGAGCGACGCCAAGACTTCGCAGACCGAGCCGGAAGAGGATGACCCCGAACACAGCCTTGTTGTCTGCGTGGAGGGGACGGCGCCTTCGCACTTCCTGTTTAGCAATGATGCCTTAACAGCCGTTGCCCTGCGCCACGCGATCAGCGAAAACCTGGTGACCTCCGGTGATTATGCCTACCAGGCGGTAGGCTTGGAGAAACTGCCCAGTCTGGCTGACGGCGATGCCCGGCGGGTTGAGATTCTTGTTAATGAAGGGGATGAGGTTGTCGATATCCACGGCAAAGTACTTTCCTTAAGAGCGGGTGTCACGGTGTTCAATGCCGCAGGCGAAAGGGTCGATTTCGCCGGTGAGCCTGTTTCCATGGCCCAATTAGAGGTCGATTTCACCCTCAAACCGCTAAACTGGTCTGACGGCACGCCGGTCTCGGCCGTAGATTCAGAGTTCGCCTTTAACATGGCCAAAGACCCCCATTTCCCCGAGGGCAGGGCGAAGACAGGGGTCACGCAAAGTTATAAAGCGGTTGATGATTTAACCGTGCGCTGGACCGGTCTGCCCGGGTTTATGGATCAGACCTACTTCACCAATGTCTGGGATCCGCTGCCGGCGCATTTGTTGAGCCGCTACACAGCTGCGGAACTACCGGGATTGAATGAAGTAGCACGCACGCCGTTGAGCAGCGGGCCTTACGTGATTGAAGAGTGGCCGGATGACCAAACCGTTAGGCTCGTAGCCAATGATAATTATTACCGTGCGGAAGAAGGCCTGCCGCTGATTAAGAACTTAACGATCAGGTTTGGAACCCTGGAAGAATTCCTGGGCGAAGATGCAGGTTGTGACGTGATCGCCGATGGCGCCATAGGCCCGCAAAACCTGGATGGTTTAGAAGAGAACGGCGATCTGGCGGGTTGGGACGTGATCACTTCCCCCGGCAATGTATATGAGCAAATTGCTTACAGCGTGCTTCCGGTCAGCGAGTACCGTAACGATCGTCCTGATTGGTTCGGCGACGCGCGCGTCCGCCAGGCCCTGGCCCTGTGTACGGACCGCGAGCGCATGCTCGAGGAGCTGACAGACGGCAACGGCCAGATTTTGGAGACGCTAGCCCCGTCTGATCATCCCCTGGCACCGGATTCCCTGACTGCCTGGTCCTATGATCCGGCAGGCGGGAACGCCCTGCTGGATGAGGCCGGTTTTAAGGATTACGCCGGAGACGGCCGTCGTCAGGATGTGGCCAGCGGCATCCCGATGACGATCACCCTGGGCACAAACAGCGAAGATAGTTTGCGCTTGCGTATCAATGAGATATTTCAAGAAAATATGAGCGACTGTAGTATTCCGGTTGAGCTTTACGATCGCCCGGCGGGGACCTGGTTTGGTCCGGGACCGGCGGGTCCGCTGTTCGGCCGTAAATTCGATCTGGCGACCTTTGCCTGGTTGGGGCATGTGAACCCGGACTGTACGATCTTCACCACGGCTAAAATTCCGGGACCTGAGGAGTTTGATTTTGGCGGCTGGGATGCGCCGAACGTCTCCGGCTGGTCGAATGAAGCGTATGACCTGGCCTGCGAGACGGCCGTCGCCGCGCTGCCCGGCGGTGAGGGCTACGAGGAAAATATGACCGAGGCGCTGCGTATCTTTAATGAGGAACTGCCCGCGCTGCCGCTGTTTACCAATTATAAGTCCGTCGCCGTGCGACCCGGAGTTGAGAACGTCGCCCTCGACCCGACACAAACGTCGATTTTATGGAATATCGCCGAGTGGACTCTGGCGGAGTAAATTTTGTTCGCGAAGTTAAGCAGCTGGCTGGGAGGCCGGAAGGAAATTGAAGTGGCGGAAGGAAATCGTTATTTAATCGCAGGGTTGGGAAATCCGGGTAAAGAACATCGCCAAAACCGCCATAATATCGGTTTTATGGCCGTCGATCGCCTGGCCGAAGAGTTCGGTATTCCCCTGAACCGCACGCAGTCAAAGGCGATCCTGGGCAACGGCCGTATCGGCGGTGAGCAGGTTATCCTGGCCAAACCGCAAACCTACATGAACCGCAGCGGCGATTCCATCGGTCCTCTGGTGAATTATTATCGCATTCCCCTGGAGAACATTCTGGTTATTTATGACGAACTTGATTTACCGTTTGGCGCTATGCGTCTGCGTGCCGAGGGCGGTTCGGGCGGCCATAACGGCATGAAGTCGATCATCAACCACCTGGGCCAGGGCTTTCCGCGCCTGCGCCTGGGAATCGGCCGCCCGCCGGGACGCATGGAGCCCGCCGATTACGTGCTGCAAGATTTTCGCGGCGGAGAAATTGAAACCGCCGGCCTCCTGCTCGACGAGGCCGTAACGGTCGTGCAAACCTACTTGAGCGAAGGCATCGACCTGGCGATGACGAAACATAATCTCAGTAAGTAGTATTTAGTATATAGTATTTAGTAAAAAGTATTACTAAATACTAAAAATTAAATACTCAATACTATCAATGACAGTATCTGGCCTACTAGACTTTTTTGACGATCTACCGGCTTACCGGTCCTTGAGCGAGGAGCTGGGTAAGAAGGAGCCGCTGGCGCCGTTGGGACTGCCGGAATATGGGCGGGCGGCTGCTTTGGCGCGCCTGTACGTGGATCACGGCGGGCCGGTGGTCTTGCTGACCGGCCGGGTAGACCATTCCGTATCCTGGATACAAGCGCTGGAAATGTGGCTGCCCCAGCCGGAAATCCTGACCCGTTTTCCTGAACCGACCCCGCTGCCTTACGATCGCGGCCCCTGGAGCAAACGCACGCGTCGCGACCGCCTGTCCGTATTGACGATGTTTGCCGGGCCGCAGCATCCCTTGATTTCCAAACCGCCCGCCGCCCCTTTGATCGTCCTCTCTGCACGCGCTTTCTTACAAAAAACAATGCCCCTGCGCCGCTTCATGAGCACAACCAAGGTCCTGCGGCCGGGCCAGGTGTTGGACCTGGAGAACCAGCTGACTTCCTGGCGGGAGGCGGGGTATGCGCCGGTCAGCGTGGTTGAGGAGGCCGGCCAGTTCAGCAGGCGCGGCGGCATCCTCGATATTTTTCCAGTGTCGGCAAACTACCCGGTGCGTATTGAGCTGTTTGGTGATGAAATCGAGACGATTCGCCGCTTCGATCCGGCGACGCAGCGCACGGTCAGTGACGGTATTTTTGCCGAATCGGAGCGGGTCGTCATTCCGCCGGCGCGGGAAGCCCTGCCCGCCATGTTGCAAGCGTACGCGGCGACCTGGACGGAAGCTGATAATGCAGCCGCGGCGGATAATTTACCCTCCTGGCGCGATGACCTGGCGGAGATCGGGGCCGGCAATGCTTTTCCCAACCTTGAATTTTATCTGCCCTATATTTATCCGCAGCCGGCCAGCCTGCTTGAATATTTGCCAAAGGATGCCCTGCTGGTGATTGATGATTGGCCGGATTTGGAAACGGCTGTCCATGAACTGCTTGATAACGCGGACCAGATCGCCAATGAACAGCCCGTACTGCCTCCTGATTATCCCGGCCCGCTGCTCGATTGGCGGCAGACCGCGGATGAACTGCGCTGGTGGCAGCCGCTCATCCTGGGAGAGGGTGAAGGCGAGACTTTAAGCCGCTCGGACCTGGCTGATGCTTTTGAACCTGGCCCGCGCTACGGCGGCCAGGTACGGCCGTTATTGACCCAACTGCGCCAGGCGGAACAGGATCAGGAAACGATCGTTGTGCTCAGCCGTCAGGCATCGCGCCTGGCTGAATTGTGGCGCGAGGATAAGCGATCTCGCAGCAGCGATTCCCCATTGATTGGCGCGAAGGTTGAACCTGTCTATCCCAAGGAAGCGCTGCCGGTCAAACCACCGCGCGGGTCGCTCTCTTTTGTCCAGGGCAGCCTGGCCGATGGTTTTGTGCTCGTACGGCGCAGTGATAACTGTATCTTGCTGGATCTCTTGACCGATGCCGAAGTATTCGGTTGGAAACGGCCCGTGCCACGGCGCGCGCGCCAGTTCCGGCCCACCGCGCCGGAAGCGACCTTTGCCGACATTCAGGCCGGCGAT
>Ga0316576_10001334_pt1 | contig 13116 bp, 9 predicted proteins | sample S0NA_FD_203075 | JGI IMG/M metagenome (GOLD analysis project Ga0316576, IMG submission 203075) | Rhizosphere microbial communities from salt marsh grasses in Alabama, United States - S0-2_050615r3r5 | ecosystem: Host-associated > Plants > Roots > Rhizosphere | place: USA: Alabama | collected... | reverse complement strand
GGTCGTGGTGGTGATGGACTGCTACAACGCGAACCCCCAGAGCACCCGGGCGGCGCTGGATACCCTGATGATGCGGGCCACCAAGGGTCCTCGCATCGCCATCCTGGGGACGATGCTCGAGCTGGGCGCCGAGAGCGAGGCGCTCCACGAGCGGGTGCTCAACTACGCCCTTGCGGCCGGCCTCGACCGGATCGTCGCCACGGGAGCCTTCGCCTCGGCGGCTCCCGGTCGCCGGGATCCCGCACTGATCCGGGCGGAGGACCCCGACGCGGGTCTAGAGGCGGTCCTTGCGGACCTGACCGACGGGGCCGTGGTCCTCCTCAAGGCCTCCCGGGGTGTGGCGCTGGAGCGGCTCCTCCCCCGGATGGAGCGTGAGCTGACGGAGGTGGAGGGCTGATGCTGTACTACCTCCACGAGTTCGCCGACGTCCACATCTTCTTCAACCTCTTCCAGTACGTCACGGTCCGGTCCGCCGGCGCCCTGGTGACCGCCCTCCTCGTGGCCTTCGCCCTGGGACCGGTGACGATCCGATGGCTGACCCGGCTGCGGGTGGGGCAGGTGGTCCGGGAATCGGGTCCCCAGACCCACCTGGCCAAGGCGGGCACCCCCACGATGGGCGGCACGCTGATCATCATGTCGGCGGTCATCGCCACGGGGCTCTGGGGTCAGCCGAACTGGTACACCGCCCTCTGCCTCCTGGCCCTGGTGTGGATGGGCGCCATCGGCTTTCTGGACGACTACCTCAAGGTGGTGCAGGGGAAGACCCGGGGCCTCGTGGGACGCCTCAAGATGGCGGGCCAGCTCAGCTTCGGGCTGGGGCTCGGGCTCTTCCTCATCTGGAATCCCATCGCCCCCTACCCGTCGAACTGGACCGGCGTCCCCTTCCTGGCGGACCACTTCGCCCTCCTGTCTCCCTGGGTCTTCATCGCGCTGGTTGCGCTGGTCATCGCCGGCTCCTCCAACGCGGTGAATCTCACCGACGGGCTGGACGGCCTCGCCGCGGGGCTCGGGGCCATCGCCGCGATGACCTTCGCCATCTTCGCCTACGTCACGGGGCGGGTCGACACCTCCGCCTACCTGGGGCTCTTCTACCTCCCCGGGGCTTCGGAGATGACCGTCTTCGGCCTCGCCCTGGCCGGGGCCTCCATCGGCTTCCTCTGGTTCAACGCCTACCCCGCCCAGGTCTTCATGGGGGACACGGGGTCCCTCTCCATGGGTGGGGCCCTCGGGGTGATGGCCATCCTCCTCAAGAGCGAGTTCCTCCTGGTCATCGTGGGAGGCGTCTTCGTCATGGAAGCCGTCTCCGTGATGCTCCAGGTGGGCGTCTACAAGTTCACCGCGCGACGGTCGGGAGAAGGCCGTCGCGTGTTCCTCATGGCCCCCATCCACCACCACTTCGAGAAGCTCGGCTGGCCCGAGTCCAAGGTGGTGATCCGCTTCTGGATCCTGGGGATCCTCTGCGCCATGGTCGCCGTCTCGACCCTGAAGATCCGATGACGACCGTGGCCATTCTCGGAATCGGTGCCAGCGGAGCCGCCGCTGCCCGCCTCGCCCTCCATCACGGAGCGAACGTCCATGTCTCGGATCTCCGCACTGACGCCTCGTCTTCAGCTCGTGCAGCCGAGCTCAGAGCCCTGGGAGCCGACGTCGAGCTGGGCACCCACGACGCTGCCCGGATCGCCGGGGCGGACACCGTCGTCGTCAGTCCCGGCATCCCCCCGGACGCTCCGGTGCTCCGTGAGCTCCGGTCCCGGGGCGTCCGCTGGATCTCCGAGCCCGAGTTCGCCGTTCGGTTCCTCGATGGTCCACTGATCGCCGTCACCGGGACGAACGGGAAGACGACCACCTGCGTCCTGGTGGATCACCTGTTGCGGAGCGCCGGGATCCGGGTGGGGCTGGGGGGAAACCTGGGCGGGGGGCTCGCCCCCGCGGCCTCCGAGCTGCCCCTCATGGATCCACCCCCCGAGTGGGTGGTGCTGGAGATGAGCTCCTTCCAGCTGGCCGACATCGACCGCTTCAAGCCGGACATCGGTGTGGTGACGGGGTTGGCGCCGGACCACCTGGATCGATACCCCGACGTCGACGCCTACTACGCGGACAAGGCCCGGCTCTTCGAAAACGCCGACGCCGACTCCCGGTGGGTGCTCAACGGGGACCAGCCGGAGGTGGAGGCTCTGGCGGGACGGGCGCCGGGCACCCGCTACTACTTCGGGCTGGAATCCCGTCCCGACGTGCATGCGTGCCTGGTCGCTGATATGCTGACCCTCCGTGTGGATGACGAGGAGCCGATCCTGCCCCGCGGAGAGCTGCCCCTCCTGGGCCGTCACAACGTGGCGAACGCCCTGGCGGCGGCCTTGGTGTCCCGTCTGGTCGGGCTGGAGCCCGACGAGATCGCCGCCGGTCTCCGGACCGCGCGGCCCCTCCCCCATCGCCTCGAGCCCGTGGTGGACCGCCACGGGATCCTCTGGGTGAACGACTCGAAGGCGACGAACGTCGCGGCGGCGGTGGGCGCGGTGTCGAGCCTCGACCGGCCCCTCGTCCTCCTGCTCGGAGGAAAGGACAAGGGGGAGGAGCTGGCACCCCTCGTCGAAGCGGCTCGGAACCGGGTCCGGGTCGTGATCTGCTTCGGGGCCGCCGGCGCCCGGTTCGCCGGTGCCATGACGGCGGGTGTGCTCCCGACCCGGGGCGTGGAGGGGGGGCTGGACGATGCGGTGGCCCTGGCCCGTGAGTTCGCCCGGCCCGGGGACGTGGTCCTCCTGGCCCCCGCCTGCTCCTCCTTCGACGAGTTCGAGAACTACGAGGCCCGGGGGCGCCGCTTCGCCGACCTCGCCCGTGGGGAGGCGGCCTGATGCCCGCCGTCCTGGACGTCGCCCCCACGCGCAGCCGCCTCGCCGATCCGGGGATCGGCAGGGGCTGGGAGGCCTCCGCCCTCATGGGGATCACCCTCCTCCTGCTGGCCTTCGGACTGGTGACCCTCTACTCGGCCTCGGCCTTCCTCGCCCATCAGGAAGGAAGCCCCGACTACATCTTCGCGGTGCGCCAGGCCCAGGGCGCCGCGGTGGGGTTGGTGCTGATGGTGGCCCTGGCCCGTCTCCCCTATCGGATCTGGCAGTGGGCGGCGTGGCCGGTGGTGGGCGTCTCCCTGATCGCCCTCCTGATGCTGGTCGTCCCCGGGCTCGACGGTCGGGCGGTGGAGGTGAACGGCGCCCGACGGTGGCTGGACGTGGGCATCCGGGTCCAGCCCAGCGAGCTGGCCAAGGTGGCCATGATCGTCTGGACGGCGATGATGGCCGTGAAGAAGCAGGGTCAGTTCGGACGGCTGAGCCGCGGACTTCTCCCCTTCATGCTGGTCTGGGCGGCGCTCCTCATCCCCGTGGCGCTCCAGCCCGACCTCTCCACCGCCTTCCTCATCGGCCTCCTGGGGATGCTGACCGTCTTCGCGGCCGGCGCCCGGCTCGGGCACTTCGTCTTCCTGGGCGCCCTGCTGAGCCCGATCCTCTGGCTGCAGCTGCAGGTGGGGTACCGGAAGGCCCGTATCGCCGAGTACATCGTCGCCCTCGCGGATCCCATGGGGGCGAACTCCGACGGGGCGGGCTACCAGACGTATCAGGCCCTGTTGGCGCTGGGGTCCGGCGGGCTCACCGGGACCGGCTTCGGGAAGGGGCAACAGAAATTCGGCTTCCTCCCCGAGCCCCACAACGATTTCATCTTCTCGATGATCGGGGAGGAATGGGGCTTCATCGGGGTGACGCTCCTCGTGCTGACCTACACCTTCCTCATCCTGGTCGGGTACCGGGTGGCCCGTCGGGCGCCGGATCTCTTCGGCCAGCTCCTGGCCCTGGGGTGCACGAACCTTGTGGCCCTGCAGGCCTTCCTGCACGTGGGGGTCGGGGTCGGCCTCCTGCCCACCACGGGGCTCGCCCTCCCCCTGGTCTCCTGGGGCCGCTCGAACCTGGTCGTGACGCTGGCGGTCCTGGGCATCCTCATGTCCGTGGCCCGGGTGACGGACCTGGACTGGAGCCCCGGGGTCCGAAAGGCGGGCCGGGCCGGAGATCTGGCCCGCCTGGACCGGGCCCGGGCGGGAGGGGGCCGTGCATGAGGACGGAGGAACGATGGACCGCAGGATTCCGGTGGTCTTCAGCGGAGGAGGGACGGGGGGGCACCTCTACCCGGCCCTCGCTCTGGCCGACGCCCTCGGTGCGCTTCGACCGGATCTCAGGCCTGTCTTCCTGGGCGCCCGCCGAGGGGTGGAGGCCCGGGTCCTCCCGGAGCGGGGCGCGGAGCACCTGCTGGTGCCCATTCGAGGGCTGGACCGGACCGGAGGTATCCGTGGGAATCTCGGGGTGCCGTGGTCCGTCGTCCGATCCCTGGGACAGGTCCTGCGGTGGTTTCGCGGACTCCAGCCGCAGCTGGTCGTGGTGACCGGCGGGTACGCCGGGGCGCCGGCGGGGTTGGTGGCGGCCGGTCTGGGGATCCCCCTGGCCCTCCAGGAACAGAACGCCGTGCCTGGCCTCACCACCCGGATCCTGGCGGGCCGGGCCCGGCAGATCCATCTGGCCTACCCCGAGGCGGGGGAGCGTCTTCCTGCCGGGGCCCGGGCCGCGATCCGGATCTCGGGGAACCCCGTCCGACCCCCGGTGGCCCGGGACCCCGGCGAGGCCCGACGGGCCCTCGGGCTCGACCCCCGGCGACCCACGGTGTTGGTGGTGGGGGGGAGCCAGGGATCCCTGGCCCTGAATCGTGCCGTCACCGGTCTGGTCCGGGAGGCGGGGGGCGACCCGGGGTACCAGATGCTCTGGTCCACCGGCCCCCGACACCTGGCGGCCGTCGAGGCATCCCTGAGGGAGGCCGGAGACCCCTCCTGGGTCCACGCCACCGGCTACATCGACGACATGCCTTCGGCCCTGGCCGCGGCGGATCTCGCAGTGAGCCGCGCGGGAGCCATGGCCACCTCCGAGTTCCTGGCCTGGGGCCTTCCCGCCGTCCTCGTCCCCCTGCCCACGGCGGCGGCGGATCACCAGACCCGGAATGCCCAGGCCCTGGAGGAGGCGGGATGCGCCGTCCACCTCCCGGAGACGGATCTCGACGGGGCGATGCTGGCCCGCAGGGTCCGGGAGCTGATGGCGGACCCGGAGGCCCGCTCCCGGATGGCCCGGTCCGCCACGGAGCGGGGCCGGCCCGAGGCCGCCCGCGAGATCGCCGAGGCGCTGGCGACCCTCCTGCCGACGCCGGAGGACGGGGCATGAACGAGACCCGTCGACTGCTGGAACTCGAGGGCCCGGTCCACTTCCTGGGGATCGGGGGGGCCGGCATGTATGCGCTGGCGGAGCTGGCTGTACGCCAGGGGCTCCAGGTGACGGGGTGCGACCTCAAGGAGAGCGCCGCCACCCGACGCCTCGAGGGGATGGGGGTCCGGATCGAAAATCGCCACGATCCGGAGCACGTGGCCGGGGCGGCTGCCGTGGTGACCACCGCCGCCGTGTCTCCCGAGCACCCCGAGATCCGGGCGGCACGGAGCGCGGGCATCCCCGTCTGGAAGCGGGCCGAGGCGCTGGGCCAGGTGGTGAACCGGGGTCGGGTGGTGGCGGTGGCGGGAACCCACGGGAAGACGAGCACGACCGCCCTGACGGTGCACGTCCTGGCGGAAGCCGGTCTGGATCCCACCGGACTGGTGGGTGGTTCGGTCCCGGCCTGGGGCGGAAACCTGCGCCCGGGGGGCGACCTCTTCGTCGTGGAGGCGGACGAGTACGACCGCTCCTTCCACACCCTGCAGCCCGACGTCGCCGTGGTGACGAACCTCGAGGCGGACCACCTGGACATCTACGGCGACTACGCGGGCGTGCGGGACGCCTTCCATCACTTCCTGGGTCTCCTGCGGCCCGGGGGCCGGGCCATCCTCTGCGCCGACGACGCCGGGTCCGCCTCACTCCTGACCCGGGTCCCCGAGGCGGGGTACAGCTATGGCCTGAGCGCCGGGAGCCAGCTCCGGGCGACGGAGGTGCGGTCCGGGTCCGATGGCCTCAGGTTCCGCGTCTTCGAGGATGGCGAGGACAGGGGCGAGGCCCGCCTCCCGGTGCCCGGGGACCACAACCTCCGGAATGCCCTGGCGGCAGCGGCGGTGGCCCGCAGCCTCGAGGCCTCCTGGGAGGCCATCAAGGCGGGCTGGTCGAGCTTCACGGGGGTGGGCCGTCGATTCCAGCGGCTGGGCGAGCCCGGCGGCGTCGTGGTGCTGGACGACTACGCCCACCACCCCACCGAGATCGCCGCCACACTGGGCGCGGTCCGGGACACCTGGCCGAACCGGCGGGTGGTGGCCGTCTTCCAGCCGCACCTCTACAGCCGCACCCGGGACTTCGCCCTGGAATTCGGCGAGTCCCTGTCCCTGGCGGATCAGGTCTGGGTGACCGATGTCTTTCCCGCCCGGGAGGAGCCCATTCCCGGCGTGGATGGTGGCGTGGTGGCCCGGGCGGTGGCCCGGCAGGGCACCGAGGTCCGGGAGCACCCCGAGCTGGAGGGGTTGGCCGAAGCCCTCGCCGCAGCGCTCCAGCCCGGCGACGTGGTCGTCACCCTCGGGGCCGGCTCGATCGAGCGGATCGGGCCCGCCCTGGTTCCGCTCCTGGAGGCGCCGGCCCGTGTCTAGGATCGCCGCACGCCTCGTCCTGGCCCTGGGGGTCGTCACCGTCCTGGCCGCCCTGATCCATCGGGTCCCGGAGGCCCTGGCCCACGTGGGGACCTTCCGGGCCACGGAGCACGAGTTCCAGGGACTCCGCTTCCTGACGCCGGAGGCGGTCCTGAGCGCGGCGGGCATCGGGCCCGACGCCAACATCTGGGACGATCCCGGTCCCTGGGAGGAGCATCTGGAGGCGCATCCCCTGATCCTGGATGCCACGGTGGGGCGTCGCTTCCCCGGCACCCTCGTGATCTCCCTCACGGAGCGGACTCCGGTGGGGCTGGTACCGACTCCGGCGCTGGAGCCGGTGGACCGGGACGGCCGGTTCCTCCCCCTGGATCCCTCCCGGTTCCTCCTGGACTATCCGATCCTGCGACCCCGGCCGGTGGCCGGCGAGGAAGGGGAGGCCTCCGCCGTCCAGCGACGGGAGCTGGCCGCCGCGGCCGAGACCATGCGCCAGGAGAGCGACTTCTGGAACCAGGTGTCGGAGATCGCCCCGGGCCCCCACGGGGGGTTCGAGGTCCGGTGGGGCGAGTCCGACGTGATCTTCCGCTTCTCCAAGCCCGTGGAGCTGCGGCGGATCTGGGAAGGGATGGCCGCCCTGGAAGATGCGAGGGCCCGGAATGAGGGACGCCTCCCCCGGAAGGTGGATCTCCGCTTCGCCGACCTGGTCGTCCTGGGGTGGGAGGGGGAGCCGTGAGCCGTTCCGGACGGATGGGCACCACCTTCGTGGCCGGTCTGGACATCGGGACCACGCGGACCTGCGCCGTCATCGCCGAGCTGGCGGGGAACGGGGGCCGGGGCGGGGTCCTCAAGATCCTCGGGGTCGGCCAGTCCCGGACCGCCGGGATCCGGGGGGAACGAATCACCAACCTCGAGGAGACCACCGACTCCATCCGGACGGCGGTGCAGGAAGCGGAGCTCATGGCCGGGGTCCAGGTGGACCGCCTCTATGCCGGGATCTCGGGGGAGCACGTCCGCTCCTGGAGCTCCATGGGCGTCGTGGCGGTCCAGGACGACGAGATCACCCCCGGGGACGTGGCCCGGGTCCACGAGGTCGCCCGGGCCGTGGCCCTCCCCCCGGACACGGAGATGCTCCACGCCATTCCCGTGGAGTACATCGTCGACCACCAACGGGGGATCAAGGATCCCGTGGGGATGTCCGGGACGCGCCTGGAGACCGAGGTGTACCTGGTGACCTGCTCCGCCACGGCGGCGGAGAACGTGCGCAAGGCGGTCACCCGGTCGGGCTACGGCGTCCAGGAGCTGGTCCTGGAGCCCCTGGCCACCGCCCGGGCGGTCCTCACCGAGGACGAGAAGGAGGTGGGGGCCGCCATGGTCGAGGTGGGGGGCAGCACCACCGACGTGGCCGTCTACTACGAAGGGAAGATCCGGCACGTGGCGATCCTCCCCATCGGCGGGACCACCGTCACCCAGGATCTGGTGAAGGGACTCGCCATCCCCTTCCACGAAGCGCAGAAGGCCAAGGAGATGCACGGCGCGGCGTCGCCGCAGTTCGTGGATCCCCAGGACATGGTCGAAGTGGCCGGGACGGCCCCGGGGCAGAAGCGTCCGGTGGCCCGGGAGCTCATCGCCCACATCGCCGAGCAGCGTCTGGACGAGCTTTTCCGGTTGATCCAGGGGGAGCTCGACGAGACCGGGCTGTCGGACAAGCTCGGTGCCGGGATCGTCCTCACCGGCGGGGCGGCGGCCCTTCCCGGGACGGTGGAGCTGGCACAGCAGGTGTTCGCGGCGCCGGTCCGTTTCGGGGTGCCGGGCGAGGGCCTCGGGGGGCTGGCCGACGCCGTGGGCCGTCCCCGCTTCTCCACGGCGGCGGGGCTCACCCTCTGGGGCGCGGATCGGTTTGCCGAGACCGGCAAGGGCGGCTCGACCCTGACCTCCGGGGTCTGGTCCAGCCTGGTCGCCTGGATCCGGGAGTTCTTCTGATGACCTCCTCCGACTGGCTTCTCCCCTGGCGGGCGCCGCCCCCCGGACGGGATCCCCCCGGGGAAGGCCCGCGAGCCCCCCCCGGACCCCAGACGCAGGACACGACGCGCGAGACCCCCCGCAGGAGGAACCAGACATGACGATGATCTTCGAGTTCGAGGAGGCCCCGGTCCAGAACGCCCGCATGAAGGTGGTGGGCGTCGGCGGCGCCGGTGGCAATGCCGTCAACCGGATGGTGGACGAAGCGCTGGAAGGCGTGGAGTTCATCTCCATGAACACCGACGCCCAGGCCCTCAAGGGTGCCCGGGCCCAGGTGACGATGCAGATCGGGAAGAAGCTGACCCGGGGCCTGGGGGCCGGCGCACGCCCCGAGATCGGCCGACAGGCGATCCACGAGAGTGAGGACGAGGTCCGGAAGGTGCTCGCCGGTGCGGACCTGGTCTTCGTCACCGCGGGCATGGGTGGGGGCACCGGCACCGGCGCGGCGCCCATCGTGGCGGACATCGCCCGGGAGCAGGGCGCCCTGACCATCGGGGTGGTCACCCGGCCCTTCGCCTTCGAGGGGAAGAAGCGGGCCCGTCAGGCCGAACAGGGGTTGGCCGAGCTGAAGCGGTCGGTGGACACGGTGATCGTGGTCCCCAACGATCGGCTCCTCTCGGTGGTGCCCAAGGGGACCACCTTCAAGGACGCCCTGAAGAAGGCCGACGAGGTGCTCCTCCACGCCACCCAGGGCATCAGCGATCTGATCCGGGTGAGCGGCGAGGTCAACGTGGACTTCGCCGACGTCCGGACCATCATGTCGTCCCGGGGACCGGCCCTCATGGGATCCGGCTTCGGGGAGGGCGAGAACCGCGCCGAGGAGGCGGCCCAGGAGGCCATTTCCTCGCCCCTGCTGGACAACGTATCCATTCAGGGTGCCAAGGGTGTCCTCATCAACATCACCGGCGGGATGGACCTGGGCATTGACGAAGTGACCCAGATCTCGACTATCATTCAGGAAGCGGCAGGAGACGAGGCCGAGATCATCTTCGGGGCGGTGCACGACCCGGAGATGCAGAAGCAGGTGCGGGTGACGGTGATCGCCACGGGGTTCGATGCGGACGTCGAGCAGGGCGTGATCCGGCCCGAGTTCCGGCGGGCCCCGGCTCCTCCGAACCGGCAACCCGAGGTCCGGACACAGCCTCAGGTGCAGCGCCAGGTCGCCATGGGGGGCGGGGCGCCCACGCCGATCGGCGGGGTGCGGAGCATGACGGGGGCACCCCCGGTGTCTCGGATGCCGGCACCCCAGACGGGTCCGGCGCCGCTGCCGATGACCAGCGCGGAGGACGTGCGGGAGTTGGACATCCCCACGTTCATCCGCAGACGATACGACTGATGACGGTGGGTGCGGGCGGGAGTTCCCGTCCCGCCCGCACCGCGAGCGAAACGGGAAGATGACACGAGCCTCCGGACTCCTTCTGGCGGCGACGGCCTTCGTCGCCCTGGCCTGCAGCGACCGCACCCCCGAGGTCGGCACGCTGGAGGCCGTCCATGCCGAGCCGGCCGAGGAGCTGGAGGTCCGGGCCCTCGGGAGCGGGGAGACCCTCGGCGAGGTCCTGGCGGAGAACCTGGACTTCACCGATCAGCAGGCCCTCCTCATGGCCTTCCGGGAGCAGGCCAGCCCGCGGCGGATGCGGGTCGGGACCGAGGTGATCCTCCGCTACCTCAACGAAGGGCAGCTTCGGGGCGTCGACGTGGCGCTGTCCCGGGACGAGACGGTTCGCCTCACCCGGAACGGCGGAGCCTGGAGCTCCAGCCTGGTGGAGACCCCCGTGTATACGGACACGGTGATGGTCGCCGGCGAGGTCGTCACTTCCCTGTGGGAGTCCGTGATCAGCAACGAGGCCCTTGAGGCGCTCCACTACGAGGACCGGGTGGTTCTGGTGGACCAGCTCGACCGGGTCTTCCAGTGGCAGCTGGACTTCTCCCGGCAGGTGCAGCGGGGGGACTACTTCCGCGTCGTCTTCCAGCGGCAGGTGCGTCCCGACGGGTCGATGCGGTCGGGACAGATCATCGCCGCCGAGTTCGTGAACGTGGGCAAGCCGTTCCATGCGGTGTGGTTCGATCCCAACGACGACGGCAAGGGCTCGTACTTCGATCTGGACGGGAAGTCCGTCCGTCGGGCCTTCCTCCTCAAGCCTCTGGAGTTCCGTCGCATCTCCTCCCGGTTCACCAACGGACGCTTCCACCCCGTTCTCAAGCGGTGGCGGGCCCACCGGGGTGTGGACTATGCCGCGGACCAGGGGACGCCGATCATGGCCACCTCCGATGGTGTGGTGATCCAGCGGGGCCCCAACGGGGGCCTTGGGAATGCCATCGAGATCCGTCACCCGAACGGCTTCGTGACCCGATACGGCCACATGAGCCGTTTCCGGTCGGGGATCTCCGTGGGGAGTCGGGTCTCCCAGGGGGAGGTCATCGGCTACGTCGGGGCCACGGGCCTGGCCACCGGGCCCCACCTCCACTACGAGATGCTCCGGGGGGGACGCCACGTGGATCCCCTCTCCGTGGACCTCCCCGCAGGCGACCCCGTGCCGTCGGACGACATGGCCCGGTGGACCCGGGAGCTGGCGCCCCGCCTCGCCCTCCTCGAGCAGTTGCCTCCCCCGGGACTGCAGCGTTTCGCCGAAGTGGAGGCCCAGGAGGCACCGAATGCCACCCTGGAGGGGTCGGACGACCGTTAGGACCGCGTCCGCGCCCGGCTCCGCCGGTCCGTGACTACCCGTCTGGGGATCTGGGTCCTTCTCTCCCTCCTGGGGTGGGGATACGCCGTGTGGGTGTATCGCCGCCGGGAGCTGCCGGTTCGCTCCTGGGGGATGCTGGCATTGCTGCGGGGTGCCGCCCTGGCGGTGGTGCTCCTCCTGCTCCTGGACCTCGAGCTGCCGGGGTCCGCCCGGACCCTCCCCGCCTGGACCCTGGTGGACGTTTCTCCCAGCATGGCCCTGGGATCTCCGGGCACCACCGGGACCGACTCCCTGCGAGCCCTGATGGGCCCGGATCTCGAGGACTCTCCCCTCATGACCTTCGGTGACCCGGTGCGGGTCTACCCCGAGGGCCTCGCGGGTGAGGCTCTTCCGGCGGCCACCGATTCCAGGCTGGCGCCGGCGGTGGTCCGGGCGCTGGAGTCCGGGGCCTCGGGCCTGCGCATCCTGACGGATCTCCGGGTCAGCGATCCGGTGGAGGTGGCCGCGGCTCTCCGGTCCGCATCCGTCCCGGTGGAGGTGGTGGACGTCGGTGCCCCACTGGTCAACGCGGGGATCGCGGAGCTGGAGCTCCCTGCTTCGGTGGCCCGGGACGAGCCGGTGGAGGGTGCCGTCACGATCTTCGCGGAGACGCCGGGGGATGTCCGCCTGACCCTCGAGCGATCCGGGGGGTCAGGTCCGCCGTTCCTGGATACCACTCTCGTGGTGGAAGCGGGAGGACGGTCCAGGATCCCGGTCCGGATCCCCGGGGTGGAGGCCACGGGGCCCGTGGCCGTGGCGGCCGCGGTCTCCCGGGACGGGGACGTCCAGCCCCTGGACGATCGGATGACCCGGATCGTGGAGGTCGATCCTGCCGAGGGTCGGCTCGTCCTCGTCTCCTGGGCGCCGGATTGGGAACCCCGCTTCCTGCTCCCGGTCCTGGGAGAGGTGACGGGCCTTCCGGTCCAGGGATTCCTCCGGGTCGGGGAGGAGCGTTTCCTCACCATGACCGGGGATCCCCGAGCGGTGTCCCTGGCCGAGGTGGTCACCGCGGTGGACGACGCCCGCGTGGTGGTGGTGCACGGCCTCGGTGCCGACGGCCCCCCGGCTCTCGAGGCCGCGGTGGGTCGGGCGCCCCGGCTGCTCCGGTTCGTGGCCGACGCCCAGCCCCAGCCGGGGGAGTGGTACGCCGCACCGGATTTGCCGGCGTCCCCGGTCGCCGGGGAGCTGGCCGGCGTCAGCCTGGTCGGCCTCCCCCCCCTCACTGCCCGGATCGCGGCGGCTCCATCTGCCGGCACCCCCGTTCTGGACGTCCAGCGGGGGGGCAGCGGAGATCCGGTTCCGGGCTTGACCCTCGCCGCGGCGGGTGGGCGGCGGGTCGCCTCGGTGTGGGCCCGGGGGTTCTGGCAGTGGGGATTCCGGGCCGGCGAGGCCCGGGACACCTACCGGCGGCTCTGGTCCGGAGTGGCGGGCTGGCTCCTGGCCGGCGGCGGTGATCTCCGGGAGGCCGGGCTCGCCCCGGTCCGGACGGTGGTCGAGCCCGGCGAGCCCCTCGCCTGGCGGGCGGGCCCGGCGGCGGGCGGACGGATCGTGTTGGCCACGGGGCCGGACAGCACCGGTGCGGAGCCCGGCGTCCCCGATACGCTGGTGGTGGATTCCCTGGGACGGACCGGGCTCCCGGCTCCGGGGCGGCCGGGTCGATACCGGTGGCGGGCGGAGGTCGTGGACGGTCCCGGGGAGGGCCGGGTGCGGACGGGGCTCCTGGTGGTGGAGGCGCCG
>Ga0316576_10001333_pt1 | contig 13120 bp, 10 predicted proteins | sample S0NA_FD_203075 | JGI IMG/M metagenome (GOLD analysis project Ga0316576, IMG submission 203075) | Rhizosphere microbial communities from salt marsh grasses in Alabama, United States - S0-2_050615r3r5 | ecosystem: Host-associated > Plants > Roots > Rhizosphere | place: USA: Alabama | collected... | reverse complement strand
AGCTACTCGGGGGGGAGAAGGGAGAGCCTCTCCGGGGGGCAGGGGTGGTCCTTTCGGCGAGAGACCCCCTCAGCATCATGGTCAACGAGGAGGATCACCTCCGCCTTCAGTCTCTTCTCTCAGGGTTACGGCTGCACGATGCCTGGGGAATCGTGGACCGAATGGATGAGGAGCTCGGGCAGGAACTGCCCTTGGCCTTCCACCACGAGTTCGGGTTCCTCACGAGCTGTCCCACCAACGTTGGCACCGGCCTCAGGGCCTCCGTCCTGGTGCATCTTCCAGGGCTCGTTCTCACGAAGGAGATCGGCCAGGTCCTCCGAGGGCTGAACCAGGTGGGCCTAACCTTTCGGGGGCTCTACGGGGAGGGTTCCGAGGTTGTGGGTAACTTCTTCCAGGTGTCGAATCAGACGACCTTGGGGAAGACCGAGGACGACCTCGTCGACCACCTGGATCACATGGTCCGCCAGGTCATCCGGCACGAGCTCCAGGCCCGTCAGGTGCTGCTTCGCGACGCCCGGGCCGTGACGGAAGACAAGGTGTGGCGGGCCTACGGTTTACTCCGGTATGCGAGGACCCTATCCTTTGACGAGTTGATGAACCTTTTGAGCGGTGTCCGGCTGGGGATGAGCCTGCAACTTCTCCCGGGAATTCGGGTATATACGCTCAACAAACTGATGATCTTCACGCAGTCCGCGCACCTGAATCAGGCTGCCGGGCGCGACCTCACCCCGGTGGAGCAGGACGCCCACCGGGCTGCCTATGTCAGAAAGGTGCTCCGCACCGAGACCGAGGCTCCCTCCGACCCGGGAGAGCCGGGCGGAGATGCTCCCTTCGATGGCATCTAGGACGGTCAGGATGCCTATGCGCGGGCGACCGCGAGACACCCCATGAACTACAATTTCACCGATCGAGTGCGGAAGGTGTTGGCGATGGCGCGGGAAGAGGCCATCCGTCTCCAGCACGACTACGTCGGGACGGAGCACATCCTCCTGGGGTTGATCCGCGAAGGCGAAGGCGTCGCTGCGAACGTTCTCATCAACCTCTCCGTGGACCTGGATCAGGTCCACGAGCGGGTCGAGGACTCGGTTCGCAAGGGCAAGGCCACGATCGCCCTCGGGGAGCTTCCCTATACCTCCCGGGCCAAGAAGGTCCTGGAGTTCGCCATGGCCGAGGCCAGGGAGTTCAATCACTCCTATGTCGGCACCGAGCACCTCCTCCTGGGGCTCCTCCGGGAGGAGAAGGGGATCGCCGCTCAGGTCCTGAACTCCCTGGGCGTCACCCTCGACGAGGCCCGGTCCGAGACCCTCAAGGTGCTGGGCTCCGACGTGAGTGGCTCGGAGCCGGCCGGCATCGGCGGCAGCGGGGGGCAGCAGTCCGGCTCCTCCGGGGGCGGGAAGGGGGACAAGAAGTCCAAGACCCCGGCGCTCGACCACTTCTGCCGAGACCTGACCGATCTGGCCCGGCAGGGGAAGCTCGATCCCACCATCGGGCGGACCTCGGAGATCGAACGGGTCATCGAGATCCTCTGCCGCCGCAAGAAGAACAACCCGGTCCTCATCGGCGAGCCCGGGGTCGGGAAGACGGCCATCGTCGAGGGGCTGGCACAGCTCATCGCCCGGGGTGAGGTCACCGAGGTCCTCCGGGATCACCGGGTCCTGGCCCTGGACATGGCCGCGGTGATCGCGGGCACCAAGTACCGGGGGCAGTTCGAGGAGCGGCTCAAGGCCGTGATGAACGAGATCCAGCAGAATCAGAACGTGATCCTCTTCATCGACGAGCTGCACACCCTGGTGGGCGCCGGCGCGGCCGAAGGAGCCATCGACGCCTCCAACATGCTCAAGCCGGCGCTGGCCCGGGGGGAGCTCCAGTGCATCGGAGCCTCGACCCTGAACGAGTACCGGAAGTACATCGAGAAGGACGGGGCGCTGGAGCGACGTTTCCAGCCCGTCATCGTGGATCCACCGGCCGTCGACGAGGCCGTGGAGATCCTGAAGGGCCTCCGGGGGCACTACGAAGACCATCACCGCATCACCATTCCGGATGAGAGCCTGGAGCAGGCCGCGAAGCTGTCCGAGCGCTACATCACCGACCGGTTCCTCCCGGACAAGGCCATCGACGTCATCGACGAGGCCGGAGCCCGGGCCCGGATCGCGGCCCAGGTTCCGCCGCCGGACGTGGAGGAGCTCAAGGAGGAGCTGAGCGAGGTGGCCGGCCGGAAGGAGGCGGCCATCCGGGACCAGGACTTCGAGCGGGCCGCGGAGCTCCGGGACGACGAGCGGGAGCTCCTCCAGCGGATCAAGACCCGCCAGGACGAGTGGGAGGAGGAGCGCAAGCGCCATCGCCCGGAGATCTCCAGCGAGGACGTCGCCTTCATCGTCTCCCGGTGGACGGGGATCCCGGTGACCCGGATCCGTCAGGCCGAGACCGAGAGGCTCGTGAACATGGAGGAGGAGCTGCACCAGCGGGTCGTGGGGCAGCACGACGCCATCCAGGCCATCAGCCGGGCGATCCGGCGCAGCCGGGCCGGGCTCAAGGATCCGAACCGGCCCATCGGTTCCTTCATCTTCTCCGGACCCACCGGGGTCGGGAAGACCGAGCTCGCCCGGGCTCTCGCGGAGTTCCTCTTCGCCGATCGGGACGCCCTGATCCGGGTGGACATGAGCGAGTACATGGAGAAGTTCTCCGTGTCCCGTCTCATCGGCGCGCCTCCTGGATACGTCGGGTACGAGGACTCCGGGGCCCTGACCAAGGCGGTCCGCCGCCGTCCCTATTCCGTGGTCCTCCTGGACGAGGTGGAGAAAGCCCACCCGGACGTCTTCAACATCCTGCTTCAGGTGCTGGACGAGGGACACCTGACGGACAACTACGGACGCGTGATCGACTTCAAGAACACCGTCCTCATCATGACGTCCAATCTCGGTGCCCGGGACATCTCCAAGGGCGGCGGGTTGGGCTTCCAGTCCGGCGACTCCCAGTCCAGCTACGACGTGATGCAGGGGAAGGTGCGCTCCGAGATCGAGCGGGCCTTCAACCCCGAGTTCCTCAACCGGGTGGACGACGTGATCGTCTTCCATCCCCTCAGCAAGGAGCAGATCGGACAGATCGTCCACATCCTGCTCCAGGACGTGCGGGCGCGGCTCGCCGAAGAGTCGCTCTCGATCCGCCTCACGGATCGGGCCGTCGAGTTCCTGGTGGAGAAGGGGTACGACGAGAAGTTCGGTGCCCGGCCCCTCAAGCGGGCGATTCAGCGCTACCTGGAGGACCCGCTTTCCGAGCGGATCCTCATGGCGGAGTTCTCCGCTGGAGACGAGATCGAAGTGGATGTGGACGACGATGGGGAGAAGCTGACCCTCCGTGCCGGATCCACGACCACCAAGACGTGAAGCCGGGGGTGAGGGCGTCTACAATGAAGGTGTTGGCATGTCGGGGGCGGGCCCTCCTGGGGCTCGTCCTCGGTCTGTTCGGCGTGCTCGGACTCTCGCCTCTGGAGGCGCAGCAGGCCACGGGGCCCATCGTGGTCGACTCCATCGTCGTGGAGGGCAACGTCCGGGTCGCGGCCAGTACCATCCTCGGCCAGCTTCCCTTCGCCGCCGGGGATACCATCACCCGGGAAGAGATCCAGACGGCCGAGCAGTCGCTGTGGGCGCTGGGGCAGTTCCAGGACATCCGGGTCCGGGCCACCGGTGGCCTCGGCATTGCGCCGGTGGTCATCACGCTCCAGGTGGAGGAGCGACCCCTGGTCCGGCGCGTGGTCTTCCAGGGCCTCGAGCGGGCGGACCCCGATGTGGTGAAGGATTCCTCCGGGCTCGGGGACGGCCGACCCCTCAATCCCCAGTCCCTTGTGGAGGCCCGGGCGGTGATCCTCTCGGAGCTCTCCGGACAGGGCATCCCTTTCGCCCGGGTCCAGGATCGGCTTGAGCCCGTCGAGGGGGCGACGAACGTCTACGATCTCGTCATCGAGGTCGAGGAAGGGAATCGGGTCGCCGTCCGGGAAGTGGTGGTGGAGGGGAACGAGTATATCTCGGACGAGGACATCCGGGGCGCCCTCAGCACCCGTCGGGAGGGGTTCTGGTGGTTCCAGTCCGGTACCTTCGACCAGGAACGGTACGAACAGGACCTGGGCGGGGCTCTCCCGGACCTCTATCGCTCCCGGGGATATCTGGACTTCCAGGTACTCTCCGACACCCTCATCGTCGACCCCGAGACCGGAAAGGCCCGGGTCGAGGTCCAGGTCGACGAGGGCCCCCGGTACCGCGTCGCCTCGCTCACCATCGACGGGAACCGTGAGTTCGACGACGCGGCGCTGGAGCGGTATTTCCTCCCGCAGCGGGGCGGCCTCCTCCAGTCCCTCGGGTTCGGAGGTCCGGACGAGGACGAGGAGGTGGAGGGCCGGGTCTTCGATGCCGTGGCCTTCGAGAACGCCCAGCAGTCCATCCGTGAGATGTACGCCAACGAGGGCTTCATCTTCGCCGACGTGACGCCCTCCGTCGTGAAGGGGCCGCCCCTGGAGGAAGGGGGGGACCCGACGGTCTCGATCGGCGTGACCGTGGAGGAGGGGCAGCCCGCCTTCATCAACCGGATCTTCATCGAGGGGAACGACTACACCTACGAGCGGGTGATCCGGGACCGGATCATTCTCCTCCCGGGTGACGTCTATTCCCAGGACCGGGTCATCCAGAGCTATCAGAGCATCGCGGGACTGGGGTTCTTCGAGACCCCTCTTCCGATTCCGGACATCCAGCCGGACCCGGAGACCGGTGAGGTGGACGTCACCTTCAGGGTGGTGGAGCGGCAGACCGGTGCGGTGAACTTCGGGACCTCCGTCGGGGGGGGCGTCGGGCTGTCGGGGTTCATCGGGTACGACCAGCCGAACCTCTTCGGTCAGGCAAAGTCCGGTTCCGTCCGGTGGGACTTCGGCCGATACCTCAACAACTTCACACTGACCTATTCCGATCCGGCGCTCTTGCAGAGCCGGATCAGCGGGACCATCTCCCTCTTCAACTCCCGGGACCGCTTCTACCAGTTCGCATCGGGCCAGCGGCGCCGGATCGGGGGCTCCCTCCGCTTCGGCTTCCCGCTGCCCCGGATGCGCTTCACCCGGGCCATCGTCGGCTACTCCCTTTCCCGGACGCGGTACGACCTCTTCCAGGGCGTGGACGATACCTCCCTGTTCGGTCGCCCTCCGGGCACACAGAGCCAGATCTCCCTGGGGATCGCCCGGTCGACGCTGAACTCCCCGATCTTTCCGAGCAACGGGAGCCGTCAGACCTGGACCACGGAGTTCAACGGCGGGCTCCTCGGAGGGGACGGCGAATTCATCAAGCACAGCCTCGAGGCGACCTGGTGGCTGCCGGTGGCCCAGGTCGGTGGGGGGGGCGGCGGGCGCCCGATCATCTTCGCCCTCGGGACCTCCTTGAAGGGTGGAGCGATCTTCGGTGACGCGGCGGCGTTTCCCTTCGATCGGTTCTGGATGGGCGGCGTTCAGTTCGGCCAGCAGCTCCGTGGATACGACGAGACGTCGGTGACCCCCTTCGGATATTTCCCGGAGCGGTCCAGCGCGATCAGCGACATCGAGCGACTGGGGGATGCCTTCCTCTCCGTCTCGACGGAGCTGGCCCTTCGTCTGAACGACAACATCTCGATTCAGGCCTTCTTCGACGCGGGGAACGTGTGGACGGGACCGGGCGCGGTGAACCCCAGCCAGCTCTTCCGAGGTGCAGGTATGGGAATCCTGCTCGTGACCCCGTTCGGACCCATCGGGCTGGATTATGCGTACGGATTTGATAAGACCAACCCCGGCTGGCAGCTACATTTCCGGATGGGTCCCGGATTCTGACGGCCCTTCCTGTGACAGACCGCGGAGATCCCTCCTCGGCAAAGGTTCAATGGAGAAAGCAATGCGACGAGTAGTTCTTGGCGGTCTCATGGCCCTGGCCATCTCGGCGATGCCGGCCACGGCTCAGACGCCTCTCAAGATCGGCTTCATCAACAGTCAGGCCCTCCTGGCCCAGGCTCCGGGTGCTGCCGAGGCGTCTCAGCAGTTCGACACGGAGCTCGGAAGCATGCGAGCGCAGCTCCAGCCCATGGCCGAGGAGCTCGACTCCCTCATCGCCCAGTTCGAGGCCCAGTCCATGACCCTGTCGGAGCAGGCCCGTCGGCAGCGGCAGCAGGTGATCGTCCAGAAGCAGGGCGCTCTGGAGCAGGCCGCCCAGCAGATGGAGGCCCAGGCCGAGCAGCGCAGGGCGGAGCTCGTTCAACCCATCATGGACCGGATCTCGCAGATCATCGAGGAGCTGCGGGTGGAGGGGAACTACCATCTGATCTTCGACGTCGCGGCGGGCTCCATCATCGCCGCCGATCCGTCACTCGATCTGACGAATCAGGTCCTGACCCGCCTGCAGGCCAACACGGGTTCGGCGGGGGCCAGCAACTGACGGTTCGCCCCGTGTGATTGCATCCGCGACGGGGCGGACGGTCCCAAGGGGCCGTCCGCCCCGTCGTCCGTTGAACGCCCAGGGATCTCGGAGGAGACGATGAGCAGCGGTGCCCGGATGACGCTCGCCCGGATCGCGGAGTGGACCGGAGGTCGCATCGAGGGAGATCCGGACCTCCGGGTGCGGCGGCCGATGCCCCTGGAGACGGCGGGTCCGGAGGACCTGGCCCTGGTGGCCGACGAGGGGTACCTGGACCGGGTCGAGGGTTCGGCGGCGGGGGCCTTCCTGGTATCCGAGAGGCTCGTCGAGGCCCTCGGCGATTCCCGCCCCCGGGTGGTGGTGAAGGACGCCCGGGCCGCGATGCTTCCGTTGCTCGACCGGTTGGACCCCACGCCCAGGCCGGAGCCGGGTGTGCATCCCACGGCGGTCCTGGGAGAGGGTGCGGAGCTCGGAGAAGGGGTCCACGTGGGCCCGTATGCCGTGGTGGGACCCGGGGTCCGCATCGGGGCGGGAACGGTGGTGGGGTCCCACTGCGTGCTCGGAGCCGGGGCCGCACTGGGCTCGGACTGCTATCTCCACCCCCACACGGTCCTCTACCCGAACGTGACTCTGGGCGACCGCGTGATCCTCCAGGCCGGCGCCCGGATAGGCTCGGACGGCTTCGGGTATGTGTCGAGGCAGGACGGGTACGCGAAGATCCCCCAGGTGGGCGCCTGCGTACTGGAGGACGACGTGGAGGTGGGGGCCAACACCTGCATCGACCGCGGCTCCATCGGCGATACGGTCATCGAGAGGGGGGTGAAGCTCGACAATCTCGTGCACCTCGCCCACAACGTCCGGGTCGGGAAGCACACCGCCATGGCGGCCTTCACCGGGATCGCCGGGTCGACCCGGATCGGGGCCTGGTGCCGGTTCGGGGGTCAGGCCGGGACCATCGGACACCTCACGATCGGCGATCGGGTGGACGTGGCGGCTCAGGCCGGGGTCATCGGCGACCTGCCGGAGGGGAGTACCGTCACGGGGTATCCGGCTCGTCCGGCGGACGGCCAGTTCAAGGTCTGGGCCGCGGCACGGCGGGTCCCGGACGCCCTGAAGAGGCTCCGGGCCCTGGAGCGCGAGGTGGAGTCGCTCAAGGCCCGTTTGGACCGCGACGACGGCCAAGGGTAGATTATCGCGACTGTTTCCCCCCTCCCCCGACCATGCCCGCATCCAGACAGCGCACCCTGGGATCCGACGTCACCCTCGACGGGATCGGCGTCCACTCCGGGGAATCCAGCCGCCTGACCTTCCGCCCGGCGCCCCCGGGAAGCGGAGTCCGCTTCCGTCGTACCGACCTTCCCGGTGAGCCCGAGATCCCCGCGGACCTGGACCACGTCGCCGGCACCGAGCTCGGGACGAGCCTCCAGGCCGGCGAGGCCACGGTCCTCACCGTGGAGCACGTTCTCGCGGCCCTCGCGGCCCGGTACGTGGACAACGCCATTCTCGACCTGTCCGGACCGGAGCCGCCGATCCGGGACGGCTCCTTCAAGGACTTTCTGGAAGCGGTGGAGTCCGTCGGCGTCGTGGAGCAGGAGGAGGAGGCTCGGGTGCTCGTGGTCCGCAGTCCCGTCTACGTCGAGGGCGGCAAGGGGGTGTCGTATGTCTGCGCCCCTCACGAAGGATATCGCATCTCCGCCACCATCGACTTCGAGCATCCGACCATCGGCCGGCAGTTCGGGTCGTGGGACTTCGGGCGCGGGGCATTCGGCCTGGAGATCGCGCCGGCCCGGACCTTCGGGTTCAAGGCCCAGGCCGAGGCCTTGCAGGCCCGGGGGCTGGCCCGGGGAGCGTCGCTCGAGAACACCATCGTGCTGGACGACGACGGGGTCATGAACGACGGCCTGCGCTTTCCGGACGAGTTCGTCCGGCACAAGGTGGGGGACATGATCGGGGACCTGTCCCTTCTGGGGTCACGGATCCGGGGTCACGTGGTGGCCCAGCGTCCCAGCCACGACGGGAACGTCCGACTGGCCCGGGCCCTCCGGGAGCACGCCCAGTTCGAGGGGGCACCACGGCTCGAGGCCGCGGACATCATGCAGTACCTCCCCCACCGCTATCCGATGCTCCTCGTGGACCGCATCGTGGCCTTCGAGCGGGGCAATCGGATCGTGGGGCTGAAGAACGTCACGATCAACGAGCCGTTCTTCCAGGGCCACTACCCGGGTCACCCGATCATGCCTGGCGTCCTGATCATCGAGGCCATGGCCCAGGTGGGGGGGCTCCTCCTGATGGACCACGTGGAGGACCCCGAGGACAAGGTGGTCTACTTCCTGTCCCTGGACGATGTGAAGTGGCGCCGTCCGGTCCTTCCAGGGGACCAGGTCCTCTTCGAGCTGGAGCTTCTCCAGTTTCGCAGGGGCATCTGCAAGATGCAGGGGGTGGGTCGGGTGGACGGGAACGTGGTGGCGGAGGCGAAGCTCATGGCCCGGGTCATGGACCGATGAGCGAGACCGCGGCGGACTCCGGGACGGTGATCCACCCGTCGGCCCTGGTTGACCCCGACGCGGAGCTCGGCGAGGGCGTGGAGATCGGGCCCTGGGCCATCGTGGGGCCCGGCGTCCGGATCGGAGACGGGACGCGTCTGGGTCCCCGGGTGCTGATCGAGCGGGACACCCTCATCGGCGCCGGATGCCGGCTCTTCCAGGGTGCCGTCCTGGGGACGGACCCCCAGGATCTGAAGTATGCCGGGGAGCCCACCGTCCTCGAGATCGGGGATCGGACGGTGATCCGGGAATACGCCACCCTGAACCGGGGGACCGCCGCCTCGGGGAGGACCACCGTGGGGAGCGACTGTCTCCTCATGGCCTACACCCACGTGGCCCACGATTGCGTGCTCGGGGACCGGGTGATCCTCTCCAACGCCGTGAACATGGCGGGGCACGTCACCATCGGAGACTGGGCCATCGTGGGCGGTGTGACCCCCATCCACCAGTTCGTCCGCATCGGGGAGCACGCCTTCGTCGGGGGCGGCTCGCGTATCCCCCAGGACGTCCCGCCGTACTGTCGGGCAGCAGGCAATCCCCCGAAGCTCTATGGCCTCAACTCCGTGGGACTGGAGCGACGCGGGTTCGGGCCGGAGCTCCGGAAGGCCCTCAAACAGGCCTACCGCTACGTCTTCAACGCCGGGTTGAACGTCTCCAAGGGCGTGGAGAGGGCGGAGGCGGAGCTGGACGTGGACACGTGGCCCGAGGTGCGGCGGTTCCTCGACTTCATCCGGGGCTCGGAACGGGGGGTCACCACGTGATCCGGATGGGCGTCGTCGGGACGGGCTCGCTGGGCTTCCATCATGCCCGGATCCTCCGGAACGTGCCGGAGGTGACGATGGCGGGGTTCTTCGAGGCCCGGGAGGAGCGGGCCCTGGAGGTGGCGGAGGAGCTGGGCATCGAGAGGAGACCGTCTCTGGACGCCCTCCTGGAAGTCTGCGACGCGGTGGTGGTCGCCGTACCGACGGTGGCCCACGAGGAGGTCGCCCTGGCGGCGCTGGACCGGGGCGTGCACGTCCTGATCGAGAAGCCCATGGCGGCCTCGATCGAGGAGGCGGATCGCATCCTCGACGCCGCCGACGCGGCGGGGTGCGTGGTCCAGATCGGCCACGTGGAACGGTTCAACCAGGCCATTCGCGCAGCGGAGCCGTACCTGGAGCGGCCGCTCTTCATCGAGTCGCACCGGATGGCGCCGTTCTCGCCCCGGAGCACAGACGTGGCGGTGGTGCTGGACCTCATGATCCACGACGTGGATCTGGTCCAGAGCCTGGTGGGGCGTCCCATCACGGACATCGCCGCTTCAGGCATGCCCGTTCTGACCCGCACCATCGACATCGCCAATGCCCGGATCAGCTTCGAGGGCGGGGCGGTGGCGAACCTCACGGCCAGCCGCGTATCCCTGGAGCGGATGCGGAAGCTGCGCATCTTCCAGCCCAGCGGATACCTGAGCCTGGATCTGGCCGGAGGCACCGGAGAGTTCCTTCGTCTCAAGCAGGACCTGCCCCTCTTCTCCGGGGGTGAGCCCCCGGCCGTTCCGCCCCCCGAAGGCCTGGCGGCCCTGGTGGAGCGGATCCCCCTGCAGGGAGACGGCGCGGAGCCGCTGCGGAAGGAGTTGGAGAACTTCCGGGACGCCGTGCGGGGCGATGCCCCGCCAGCCGTCTCGGGGCGTCAGGGTCGGCGGGCGCTCGAGGTGACGCTGTCCATCGAGGAACGGATTCGGGCCCATGTCGCTGATACGCATCCGGCGTAGGCGGAAGAAGGAGTGGATCGACGTCAAGCGCGGCAAGCCGCCGGGCAGGCTCCTCCTGCTCCTGGCCTTCGTCGCGCTCCTGTTCTGGTTCCTGGGGCGCTTCTAGCGCCCGTCGGGCCCCCGCATCCCTCCACCGGTTTCCCGTCATGTCGTCCCGGATCCTGATCCTGGCGGGCGAGGCGTCGGGGGATCATCACGCCGCACGGGTCGTCGAGGCGCTCCGTCGTCGCCGGCCCGATCTGGGCTTCATCGGCCTCGGTGGGCCGGATCTGGAGGCCCAGGGGGTCCAGCTCCTGGCGGGTCTCGAGGATCTGGCCGTCATGGGGTTCGTGGAGGTGCTCCGGCATCTTCGCTTCTTCCGCGACCTGGAGCGCCGAGTGGTCGGGCTTCTGGAGAACGGGACGGTGGACCTGGTGCTCGCCGTGGACTATCCGGGCTTCAATCTCCGCATCGTCCGTGAGGCCCACGAGCGGGGCATCCCGGTGCTCTACTACATCGGGCCCCAGGTGTGGGCGTGGAAGGCGGGACGCGCGGCGACGCTGGCTCGGAACGCGGACCACATCGCCCTCATCCTCCCCTTCGAGCCGGACATCTACAGACGGGAAGGAGGCGCCGCGTCCTTCGTGGGTCATCCCCTCGTGGAGACGGCCCCGCCGGCACCCCGTGAGCCGTCCGAGCTTCGGGGGCAGCTCGGGCTGCCGGCGTCGGCCCCCGTGCTGGCGCTTCTCCCCGGATCCCGAAGACAGGAGCTGGACCGGCACCTCGATCTCTTCGTGGAAGCGGCCCGGGATCTGAGGGCCGCCCGCCCCGAGGTGGCCCCGGTGCTTGCGGCGGCGCCGGGCGTGTCCCCCGACCGGCTGTCGGCGACCGGCCTCCCGGTCACGGACCGGACCCGGGCGCTCCTCCGCATGGCCCGGGTGGCTCTCGTGAAGTCCGGGACGTCCACCCTCGAGGCGGCCGTGGCGGCCGTTCCTTTCGTGATGGCCTACCGGACCTCGCCCCTGACGTATGCCCTGGCGCGGCGTCTCGTCCGGGTGCCTCACATCGCACTGGCCAACCTCGTCGCGGAGGAGGCCGTCGTGCCGGAGTTCCTTCAGGGGGAGGCCACGGCAACGGCGCTGGCGGGGGCGTTGCTCCCTCTCCTGGACGACGGCCCGGAGCGGGCTAGGATGCTGGAGGGCCTGACCCGGGTCCGGGACCGCCTTGGGGAGCCGGGAGCCGCCGAGCGGGTTGCGGAGCTGGCGTTGGATCTCCTCGACCCCGGGGAGCACCGGTGAAGGAGTGGAAGTTCCGGTCTGCCGGCATCCTGGGGCAGGGCATGCTCGCGGGGCTCTTCACCACGGTCCGTGTCACCCGGGTCGGCCAGTCCTACAAGGACCTCCTCGCCGTGGGCCGGAACTTCATCTGCGCCTTCTGGCACGGCGTCCTGTTGCCCATGACCTACTACCACCAGGGGGAGGGCTTCGTCGTCCTGGTGAGCGAGCACGCCGACGGGGAGTACATCACCCGCGTCCTGCATCGATACGGGTACGAGACGGTCCGGGGCTCCTCCACCCGGGGAGGCGGCCGTGGGCTGCGGGGTATCGTCCGGGCGGCCCGGGAGGGGAAGAGCATCGCCGTGACGCCGGACGGCCCCACCGGGCCGCCCCGGGTCTTCAAGCCCGGAACGTTGGTGGCGGCGCAGCTCACCCGGCTTCCCATCCTTCCCGTGGGTGTGGGGGTCAGCTCCCGCTGGACCGTCAACTCCTGGGACCGCTTCGTCATCCCCAAGCCCCTCTCCCGGGTCTGCATCCACTACGGGAAGCCCGTGGAGGTACCGCGACGAATGGACGAGGAAGAGATGGAGGAGTGGTCCCGGCGGCTGGGAGCCGAGCTGAACCGCCTCGAGGCAGAGGCCCAGGCCGCGGTGGACGGGGAGGGGGGTGGGTGACCACCCGGGACGCGGTTCGCCGCATGTGGGCCGGAGACGCCGGACCGGCGGGTCGGCTGGCGCAGGCGCTGCTCCTCCCGGTGGAGGGGGTGTTCCGGGTCGTGACGGCCGCGCGCCGGGAGGCGTACGATCGGGGTATCCTCCCGTCCGTGCGGGGCCGGATCCCGGTGATCTCCGTCGGGAATCTGAGCGTGGGCGGGACGGGGAAGACGCCGGTGGCATCCTGGGTGATCCGGGCGCTGGAGGAGATGGGGGAGCGTCCCGCCCTGGTGGCCCGGGGCTACGGAAGGGACGAGATCCTGCTGCACCGGCGCTGGACCCCGGGCGTCCCGGTGATCGCCGATCCGGACCGTCGGGGGGGGGTCGACGAGGCGGCTCGCCGGGGGGCCACCGTGGCGGTGCTGGACGACGGGTTCCAGCACCGACGGCTCCGCCGACGTCTCGACCTGGTCCTGGTGGACGCGGAGGAGGGACTGCCCGGTGC
>Ga0316576_10001332_pt1 | contig 13125 bp, 12 predicted proteins | sample S0NA_FD_203075 | JGI IMG/M metagenome (GOLD analysis project Ga0316576, IMG submission 203075) | Rhizosphere microbial communities from salt marsh grasses in Alabama, United States - S0-2_050615r3r5 | ecosystem: Host-associated > Plants > Roots > Rhizosphere | place: USA: Alabama | collected... | reverse complement strand
CAAATGACCTTTTCGATAAAGTAATAAAAATCGTCGGAGATCAAAGACTCGACGTCGACAGGCGAGGGGCCGTCAAGTATCACTTCGGTCTGGAAATGGAAAAAAGGGATTACCGCGATCTTGCTTTAGATCTATACGAGGAGGCAGAAAAGGATACGCCGGAAGATCCCGACCTTCTTAAACGAATTGAGACGCTTCGGTCTAGGTTGTCCAGCGGTTCAAAATACGATTTCCTTCTCAGACAAAAAATGGTTACGACCGAACAACTGCAAAAAGCTGCATCACTCTCCAAACAAACTCGGAAAAGTGTTGAGGCTATCCTCATAGAAAGTTTCGGCATTAAAAAGGAGGATATCGGAAAGTCTTTTGCTCAATTTTACGGATGTACCTTTCATTCTTACGAAGAAGATTTACCAACCCCTTATGAGCTATTGGGAAATCTGAAAAAAGCTTTTCTATTGCATGAGTTGTGGGTCCCTTTGAATTGGGGCAAAGATGGCGTTGAAGTACTTGTTGACGATCCCAGAGACCTCAATAAAACGGATAACATCAAAGCCTTGATGAAAACCGGAAAAATTAACTTCTGCGTCGCCATAAGAGAAGATATCGAAGCATACATTAAGAGATTCTATACCACAGATCAGTACAGCGACCTTGCACAGGGCGGCGAGGTAATGGATAATTTTGATGATATCCTTGATGTTTCTTTTGAAGAAGAAGAAGAAACAGATGAGGCTATTGATGAACTTGATGAAAGCTCAAGCAAGGTCGTGAAGCTAGTCGATCAATGCCTCATAGCGGCTTATCGAAAAAACGCTTCCGATATCCACATTGAACCCTCTCCCCAAACGAAATCGACCAATATTAGGTTCCGAATGGATGGTGTTTGTCAAGATTATATAAAAGTACCCAATTCATTGTCGCGAGGCATTCTTTCCCGCATTAAGATCATGTCCAATCTTGACATTGCCGAACGCCGGCTGCCGCAGGATGGGAAAATCAAATTCAAAAGAAAGGGGATTCCCCCCTTCGAGCTACGTGTCGCAACGCTCCCAACGGCTGGAGGATTTGAGGATGCTGTTCTTCGAATTCTTGCCACGGCCGGTGCTATGAGACTCGAAGACATGGGGTTAAATGAGCGCAACTTCGATGTCCTTACCAAAGCGATAGCAAAGCCTTATGGATTAATTCTTTGTGTAGGTCCTACCGGTTCAGGTAAAACAACGACTTTGCATGCCGCTTTAGGCCATATCAACAAGCCCGGCATAAAAATTTGGACTGCCGAAGATCCTGTCGAAATTACGCAATTAGGGTTACGGCAAGTGGAGGCCAAGCCGAAAATAGGCTTGGATTTTGCGAGAATCATGCGTGCTTTCCTGCGTGCTGACCCGGACGTCATTATGATCGGAGAAATGCGTGACGAGGAAACCGCATCTATCGGTGTTGAGGCGTCTCTCACGGGCCATCTCGTTTTTTCGACCCTGCACACCAACAGCGCCCCAGAAACAGTAACACGTCTTCTTGATATGGGACTAAATCCCTTGAACTTTTCTGATGCCTTCCTTGGTGTGCTAGCCCAACGGCTTGTTCGAAGATTGTGCTCGTGTAAAAAGGAATATCATCCGAGCCAAGAAGAGTTCGATCAAATCGCCGAGGATTATGGTTCGGAATATTTCCAAAATTCAGGAATTACCTATAGCGATGATTTGGTCATTTCCCGTGCTGGTAGTTGTGAAAAGTGTTCCGGTACTGGGTATAAAGGACGTATGGGAATCCATGAACTCATGGATGGTACCAAAATGATCAAGAGTTTGATCAAGCAGGCCGCCCCGACCGACAAGCTTTTTGAACAGGCCATAGCGGAGGGGATGACCACCTTAAAACAGGACGGCATCCACAAAACATTTAACGGATTTACCGATATTGCTGAAGTCAAACGGGTTTGTATCGTGTAGTTCTGATGTACACCTTATTCTTAATTACGGTGAAGGTGATTAGTAATAAGCCCTTCACCGTAATTCGTTTTATAGCAAGATGAACTTCTCTGGTTCTGAATGGCTTTCGACAGCGGGCTTTAAAAAATGGCGTCATGTCCTTAGAAAAGGTGCGGCCGCTTTCCATATTGAGTTAGATGACTTTCATATCGAACGGTTTTACCGACATGCGGGGGCATTATTGCAGTGGTCTCAGAAAACCAACCTAACCGCTATCACCGATCCCCAGGAAGTTGCTGTCAAACATTTTGTCGATTCATTGGCGCCGATTTCCTTTATGGGGCCCATGCAACGTGTTCTCGATTTGGGATCCGGGGGAGGGTTTCCGGGACTGCCGCTGAAAATTGTGTGTTCTGATATTGATTTGACGCTGTTGGACGCAGTGCGTAAGAAAGTGAGTTTTGTCCAGCATGTCATTCGCCTGCTTGAGTTGAAAAACACCAGAGGTGTCCATGCGAGGCTGGAAAATTTAGGGCAGGATGCATCCATTGCGGCATTCGACACCGTCGTCTGCCGTGCATTCAGTAACCTCAAGTTTATCATTACGCATTCACTGCCGTTGCTGACCGAGACAGGACAAATCGTGATCTGGAAAGGTCGGGTGCCCCAAAAGGAGATCATCGAGGTGCAACCCCTCCTGGTACGCAAAGAAAAACCACTGTCGCTATCCCTGCTTCCGTATCAGCTGCCGATTATCAATGCCCATCGAACCATCGTTCTTGTTAACGCCGGAGGTAATGTCCCTGTGGGTAAAAGTTAATGGGGTTTGTCCCATTTACAGAGAAAGGATCGTTAATTTGTCTCAAAAGGATTTGGAAAGCATAACAAGGGGCAGCGAAGAGGCTTGGTCTCCCAAAGAGGCATTGATCTTGTTTGCTAAAGGTTTTTGTATGGGGGCGTCCGATGTTGTTCCCGGTGTTTCCGGCGGTACCATGGCGCTGATTCTTGGTATTTATGAAAAGCTCATTTTCTCTATTAAGACCATTGACACGACCTTGTTGCGGCTCCTTTTCCAGGGACATTTAAAAGATGCCCTGCAAAGAATTCCGCTTGCCTTTCTAATTCCTCTTGGATTGGGAATCTTAACGGCTATTTTCACTATGGCCAGGGGCCTCAGCTGGGTGCTGGAGCATCACCCTGTGGCAATCTGGTCTTTTTTTTTCGGGCTAGTCTTGGCATCAGCCATTGTCGTTTCAAGGCGAATCCAAAACTGGTCCATTGGCACAGCCCTAAGCTTGCTAACTTCCGCGATTGGGGCTTTTGTCTTGGTGGGACTCGTACCGGTTAACACGCCGGAAAAGCTTCCCTTCATTTTTTTGTGTGGCGCCATTGCCATTTGCGCCATGATTCTGCCGGGTATCTCAGGTTCGTTCATACTGGTTCTGCTTGGTAAATATCACTTCATTTTGAATGCGGTCGGGCGCTTTGATGTGATCGTTCTGGTTGTTTTCACCACAGGCACGATCACCGGCATTTTACTTTTCGTGCGCCTTCTGAATTGGCTTCTCAAGAATTTCTATCAAATTACCATGTCCGCTCTTACGGGACTCATGATTGGTTCGCTCCGTAAAATTTGGCCTTGGAAAATACAGATCGAGGCCGGATCGGGCGGTTTGACCAACAGTCCCGTTTTCGCGAATGTGTTTCCCAGCCAATTGTCTTCGGAGCTGTTTCTAGCTCTCGGTCTAGCGATTTTCGGTGCTTTGATCGTCCTTATCCTGCAGCGCGTTGCCGATCGCTAAAACCATCATTTGCGATCATGATGTCGCGCGAGGCTTCATGGTCATCGTTGGGTAGGCTTTTTTCTTGAAGATCTGCGGATTTCATTGGCTTGTTCAAATGCGGCAATGATTTTTAACCCGGCTTCATCGATGCCCGGAACAGCCAAAACCGGGCGTATTCGGCGGGACCAACGCTTGAAGATACCTGTGTCACCGCGGTCCTCCAATTCAACAATTCCCAGCAGGGAATAGGCAGATGCTGATGAGGCAATTAGCTTTAGGATATCGGGTGAGCACCGCAAGGCATTAATGAAGAGATCAAGCTCGTTGCGGGTCCATCGCGGGCTAAAAACAAGTTGGCTCATTTTTTTTGAGTAACCACTAAGTAGCCACTGATCGGCGCGGCGATTGTTGATCAGAGCAACCGCCGAGAACGCTTTTTGCGCATTGCCATCTTGGATAACTTGACGATTGAAGCCGAGATAGCGCAAGTTTTGCGTTTCTTCAGGCATGCCGCTGATGATGAGGACTTCTTTGAGGGAAGTTGGGTTTGGAGAGAAGACCCTTTGAACGGCATGGAGGAGATCGTCAATGAAATTGGCACTCATGATAATGAATGATTCCCCTTATGATCGGTTCCATTGTTCCCGCTAAAAAAAGAAGCAGATGCTGTCTGCTCCGAACGCATTTACAGCGCGATGTGACGGTAAGTAAAATGACCTCCATTGATATCGATGCGCGCCATGCTGGCGTCATTGCCACCGCGCGGGAAAGAAGGGCTCCCAGGGTTGAGATATAGCACTCCCTTCTTGTGAACAGCTGACGGACGATGGGTGTGGCCGCTGACAACAATCTGGATATCCGCGCCCTCCGGGTCCAGACTAATGTCGTTCATGTCATGAAGCATATAGATAAGTATATCGCCTGCTTCAACATATTCTTCGCGTGGTAGGCTCTGCGACCATACACCGAAATCCATGTTTCCGCAAACTGCGACAATATTACCCGCTTTCTCCAGTGATTGCAGGGTTTCAAGATTGTCCAGGTCGCCAGCATGCAAAATCAGATCCGACTCCTCTACTATATTGAAGATCTGTCGGTCAAGGTGGCCGTGGGTGTCGGACAGCACGGCAATACGCATCTTCTCTTTGTTCGCCATTTCATAGGTATCGGGACGTTCAGTGCGCATGGTACAAATTATCAGCAAAAACAAGTAGCAAGCCGCTTAGATTCGGTGACATGACGTCAAATTCAATTCCAAGCGCTTGGGAGACCTCCTCGTCGGTGGTGATCATTTGCGACCAGACAACCGAGCCTTTAATATTCAGGGTCATGGCATCGTTGGGCGGACTCATGATGATATTGACCGTCTTGCCGATCAACTGGCCTGGCTCGACAGGTGTTTTGATGCCGCTCTCAAGGATAAGGCAGGCGCCTCCTATGGATAGATCTCTTGCGTACCCGTGGAGCTTTAATAGGGGCGCCGTTTCATCAACCTCATGAACCTCAAGCGAAACGCGAACTGGAATGGGGTGTCGACGCGTCTTTCTTTCAACATAAGGTCTTGAAAATAGTTTGCCATGATTCTCAAACAGCTCCAACAGCCCAGCCTCTATCGAAGGGAAATCCTTACAGATTTCCAATAGGTTATCCCGCGATATCTTGACCAGTTCAACCCTAGAGGCCGTTTCAGTATAAGACTGGGAGAATCGCTCTTTTTCGAGAGGGAAAATATCTCCGAAAATCTCGTCCTCGATGCTTTCAATGACCGGCGTCGCATCCCCGGATCCACTAGCGGATGGATACGTTCGTCTATGCAGTTTGCCGGAGACAATCATGAAAAGGTTGTTTTCGAGGTCCCCAAATTTTTTTACCACTTTCCTTGGGGGGAGGATAATTCTATCAAGGCGTGTAACAAAAACGATAAATTCCCTAAAGGACAAGCTGGCCAAAAACATGTTCAAGGGAGTCATGCGGGGATTTTTTTCGATGAGACTATGATAAAATTCTTTGATGGATTTGAATGATGGTTTAACGATTTGCCATTGCAACATTTTGGCCACGACGGCCGGCAGGACCACACCGTCGGCAATGAAAAGATCGGCAGTACTTTGATAGTATTCTGCGGCAACGGAAAAAGATTTGCGCTTAATTAATAGGTCAGCCAGGGCTCGATGCAAGTAGGGGTTGCCCGGAAAGATTTTCAGCATGCTCTGAAATTCACCGATCGAGTCGATGGTGATCGATCCGTCTGTGATTTGCTTTACTATGCTGCTTTGCTGTTTAGCCGACGCTCTCAAGGAGTTCTCCCGGATCTACCGATGTTTTTTATTCTTTTTCTTGCCGGTTTTAGCCCGCTTTAGCTTGCGGGAAATATTGGCTTTTTTCTCTTCAATCTTGCGTTGGATGGACTGACGGTACTCAACAATCGTCTTAAGCGCAAAATAATAGCCAGCCACAGCCAACGGCAGGCCCACAACGATGCCACCGACCAGGAGGATACCTATGATTTCCGGTGCACTGCGAAAGGTATAAAGCAAAGCGTCCAAGTTAAATTCAGTCGGAAGTTTATAACCATTCCGAATGAATAGCACTTTGGCGCCCGCGTAATAGGTAATGCCGTATATGACGGGCGCTGTGAGCGGATTGGAGATCCAAACCGCCAGGGCAGCGGAAAATTTATTCCATTTGAAAAGCGCCGCCAGCGGTACTGCGATGGCTGTGTGCAAACCAATGAATGGCGTCATGCCGACAAATAGACCCAACGCAAATCCGAGAGCAATTTCCCTGGGGTTGCCGCGAATTTTAAGAAAACGAAAATAAGCCTTCTTCAAAGGCTGCAGCCAGCGGGGAAGCTGACCGCCCCTTGCATTCTTAGGAAATTGTTCCTGCATAAATCGTTACAAACATCCGCCAATTTGAGCTGCTTGTTTTACTAGGGTACTGAAATATTTCAGGAGCATCATCGATGCTGATTTACATGGTAAGGTGTGTCGTGACCGCTTGGCAATATCGTACGCCCGATGACTGGCGATGGCCGCATTGGTTGTGGTATTGAACCATCTCATTACTGATTTGTAAAGCAATTCCGGAAAAATGTAGGGCCCCCAAAGGCGTCGGTCGGTCATCCCAACGTGGTGATGAAACTGTGTTTTTCAGGATTGCGCCTCCCTCTCGGAAGGATACCCGAGAGGGTACGGAGGCGAGAGGCGGCAGGTGACAAGTTTCAAGAGTACCCAGAAGGTGCTCAGTGGTATGATGATGGTTTGAAGGATGAACACAACCATCAGGCGAATGGTATCTGTTGTAAAGCGCTCCAGTTTCTCGCCTAGCATTTCAATTTTAGTCCGAAGGTCGATCAAGTTTTTCTTTTCCGCCATCCAGCGCCGTAATTCATTCAGTTTGCTCTCCGAGGAAGGGGGAGGTTCTGGCTCGGCCGTTGGGTCTACCTTCCTAAGTTCATTGTTGATGCTTGTTAATGTTTGGGTCGCTTCTTCATAGTGAGGGTTTAGGAATCGGTCATAGATCGTCTCGCTGATTAAGGCGATAGAGGGGATCAAAAAACGTACCATGAGGGCCAGCATCACCAGACGCCACCCTGCTGACTGCAGATCGAGTTTGCCCCAGAAACGCCTCCAATTGGATATGGCTAGCAAGATCATTCCCGTGGTCAGCAATACCTGCAAACCGAGCCAATCGCTCATTTCCATTAATATGCGTTGAAGCCCCAGTGCAGTTGTGCTGACGAGCATAACCCAGGAAAACCTCTCCGCCAAGTCATTGAGCGGGTCCAACACTTCGCCGACACTAAGGTTAAGGCCTACACCGGCGGGCGAAACGGCTATTTCGGTTCCCTGGATAACCGAAATCATGCCGTTGAGGCTGCGGACGATGGTGAAGGTATAGGCTGCTCTGGCAAATGTTTTTTCAACATAGGATTCAGCGTGCTGATCCCATCGGACAAGTGGTGTCTCCTCCAAGAGGTTGCCTAAAAGGGTGCTGAACGCAAGAATGGCCGTTAGCAGACAAATCGCTGATGTGGCGATTTTTCGTTGAATGGGGGAGCGTGTTGGCAATAATCGAAACCTTTTTCCAAAATGAGCAATCTGGCGTCCCGCGGCAGGCGCCGCTTGACAGCATGCCTGGGGAGAACGAAGTATCATTATACGAGAATGTGTCATCTGCCGTCAATCGTGAGAGCAAGTTACCGCCTTCACCAAAAAACGAATCAAAATGAGAAAGCTCTTGATGCCGGACTCTCCTTGGGCGGCGGCTGATACAATAACGTCGCAGTTTTAGGAAAAAAGCTCCGTGGAACTTGACGGCCAACATGCCTTGATATTTTTAGACGTAGGTTACGGCAATCCATCACAGGTGAACCTCCGCTACTCAGCCGCAATAGGGGATGGCTAGGCTTCCCTTTTTGTGGTATGAAGCCGGCGGCGCTGATTTTAGGAGCTGTGCGTCTCCATCGACGCCTGGCCCGTGATCTGCTGCGGATTCGAAAACGCTTTGATTGATTATTACTCGCGATTACCGCAGGAAGGAAGGTGCGATGAAGATTCTGGTCGCATTCGAAGGATCCAATGTCACGAAGGCGGCGTTGGAAGTTGCTGTGAAGCACGCCCGTGCATTCGGCGGTGAAATGGTGCTGGTCTGGTCGATGGCCTCTGGCGAAGAAAATCAGCAAGAAGCAATTCAAACAGCCGAAAAGGCTCTTGCTTACTGGAAGGATCAACTGAAGGAGAAGGGGCTTGACTGCCAGACGCATCTGTTGATCCGGGGGCTTGAAGCCGGAGAGGATCTCGTGCGCTTTGCAACGGAAAACAAGGTCGAAGAAATTGTCATCGGTGTCCGCCGACGTTCTAAAGTAGGAAAACTGCTGTTCGGATCCACCGCTCAGTATGTTATTCTGAATGCTCCCTGCCCGGTTGTGACCGTGCGCTAAACCGGTTTTGAGCTAACCACAACGAAGGCCGTAATAGCAATTGCGGACGGCCAGCTAAATGCCGGACGGCAGCCTGCCGGTTCGGTTTTTTGATGCTCATGAGGCTCGCTTGGAGGAGACGATATCATGAAAAGATATGGCCTTATAGCCCTGATGTTTGTTCTTGCCTGCGCACCTGTCACCGCTGTGGCAAAAAGCTATCGCATTTCAGTGAGTCAGTTTGTGGAACATCCGGCCCTGGATGCCGTCCTCAAGGGTTTCCAGGATTATTTGACGGAAGAGGGGATTGCCGCAACGTATAATATTCACAATGCCCAAGCCAATATGGCAACAGCCGGGCAGATCGGCACCCAAATTATGGGTGAAAAGCCCGATCTGATTCTGGCCATCGCGACGCCGACCGCACAAGCTGTGGCCCAGGCCTTCAAGAAGGCCCCGCATATGCGGAAAACGCCCTTTTTATTCACGGCCATCACCAATCCCCTCGAGGCCGGTTTGGTCAGTGATCTGGAACACCCCGGGGGCAACATTACCGGGGTTTCTGATTTACTTCCCCTAGAAGAGCATATGGGAATGGTGATGCGTTTTTTCCCTGATTTAAAGACCCTCGGTGTCCTATATAATGCGGGCGAGGCCAATTCCAAATCGACAGTGCAGGGCATCCGTAAAATCGGGGCGGAAAAGGGCTTCGAAGTCGTTGATGCCACAGTATCGAAATCAAGCGATGTATATCAGGCTACCAAGAGTTTAGTAGGGCGGGTAGATGCGGTCTTCATTCCCACCGACAACACGGTGGTGTCTGCCTTGGAATCCGCCGTCAAGGTATGTACCGAAGCCAAACTGGCGCTATTCTGTGCCGATGTGGACAGCGTCAAACGCGGGGCTATTGCCGCCATGGGATTCGACTATTATAAACACGGTCGTCAAACCGGTGCCATGGCCATGCGTATCTTTGAGGGTGCCCTGCCGGGCGACCTGCCGGTTGAATCGCAAAAAACCCTTGAACTGCACTTGAATCTGGTGTCGGCGCGTCAGATGGGGGTTGCCGTACCACAGGCAGTAGTTGAAGCGGCCGACAAAATTTACGAATAGGACAACGCGCCCATTATGATTTCATGGTATGCGCTGGTGGGAGCCGTCGAGCAGGGCCTGCTCTACGGCATCATGGTCGTCGGCGTGTTTTTAACCTTTCGGGTCCTTGATTTTCCTGACCTTACCGTGGACGGCAGTCTTCCCCTGGGGGCGGCCGTCTCCGCCGTGGCCATTACCCACGGCATCCATCCCTTGGTTGCGCTCGTGATGGCCATGGCCGCCGGCTTTGCGGCTGGCATGGTGACGGCACTGCTCAACACTAAACTTAAAATTCTGCATCTGCTGGCCTCGATACTCACCATGATCGCGCTCTATTCCATCAACATTCGCATCATGGGCGGCCCTAATGTGTCGTTGCTGGGCACGCGCACACTGCTTGACATGCTGCCCGATGCTGGCGTCTCCGGTTATGGGGCTGCCGTCATACTTTACGGCCTGCTGGCCGCCGGAGTCACCATCGTCCTGATCTGGTTTTTGCATACCGAACTGGGATTGGCCGTTCTGGCCACCGGTGACAATCCGCGAATGATTACCGCCCAGGGCGTCAATACCCATAGCATTATCCTCCTGGGGGTTGGTCTCTCCAATGCCATGGTCGCTTTGAGCGGCGCTTTGGTCGCCCAGAATCAGGGAGCAGCCGATGTCAATATGGGCGTGGGGACCATCATCGCGGGGCTGGCTTCGGTGATTGTCGGCGAAACCCTTCTGGGGCGTGGCGGTGTTGCCCGCGGATGCATCGCCGCCCTCATCGGATCCATTGTCTATCGTGTGGCCATTGCGCTCGCCCTTGGGCTAAAATGGGGGACCTTCGCTTTTACCCCCAGTGATCTGAACCTCATCACAGCTCTTCTCGTAGTGCTCGCCCTCATGACGCCCTTCATCAAAAAACGGTGGTCCCGCCTATGATCCGCGTGGAGGGATATACTCAGTATTTTCACCGCGGCAGCGTCAACGAAGTCTGTGCGCTGGATCACATCGACCTCCATCTGAGCAAAGGCGATTTCGTCACCTTGATCGGCTCCAACGGCGCCGGTAAATCAACCCTTCTCAACGGTCTGGCGGGCGTGCAGCGCCCCGACGCCGGAACGATTGTGATCGGTGATCATGATGTCACCGAATGGCCCGAATCTCGTCGGGCGGCGTTTATCGGACGGGTATTTCAGGACCCTCTGGTGGGCACCTGCGCCTCCCTGAGCATCGAACAGAATCTGGCCCTGGCGATGAAACGGGGACAATCAAGGGGATTGGGACGCGGTGTCAAACAGAAGCAGCGTGATTTTTTTGCGGAGCAATTGCGCATTGTGGGGTTGGGACTGGAAGATCGGCTAAAAACATCCGTGGGCCTTTTGTCCGGCGGGCAACGTCAGGCCTTGACCATGATCATGGCCACCCTGACGAATCCGGAGGTGCTGTTGCTGGATGAGCACACGGCCGCTTTGGACCCTAAGACAGCCCACCAGATTCTCGAATTAACCCATCAGATCGTTGGCGCCAAGCAGTTGACCACCCTTATGGTTACCCATAACATGTCCCAGGCCATCACCCTGGGCAATCGCCTGATCATGCTCCACCAGGGACACATCATCCTGGATCTCGGCGGGCAGGAAAAAGTGGGCCTGACGGTCGATGATCTTCTGGGCCGTTTTTTCAGTGCCCAAGGGGAAGCCTTTACGTTCGACCGCTCCCTATTGTGTTGATGCCAGCGCCCATGCCAGCCAGAATTGAACACACTTTGTGGATGCCTGGATGTGCGGAAGCGGTGTCTAATTTTTCATGCTGTGGATAGGGGCTGGTATGCGGCCGCCGTGGAGGATGAAGGGGTTGTCGCCCGCGGCATTGTTTACCGGCATGATGACCGACTGTCCCAGCAATCCCCCGAAATAGGCACTTTCGCCTGCCTGTTTGCCCGGTACCGGAATGAGGCGGGTGGCGGTGGTCTTGCAGTTGATGACGCCGATAGCCATTTCGTCGGCGATCATCGCAGCAATGGTCTCTGCTGTGGTGTCGCCTGGTATGGCCACCATGTCGAGACCCACCGAGCACACGCTCGTCATGGCTTCCAACTTCTCAACGGTCAAGTAACCCTTCCGGGCCGATTCGGCGATGTTGAGATCCTCACTGACCGGTATAAAGGCCCCGCTGAGACCGCCGACGTGGGAACTGGCAAAGGCTCCGCCTTTTTTGACGGCGTCGTTCAGCATGGCCAGGGCCGCCGTACTGCCGGGCACGCCGATGCTACGCAGCCCGAGGCTTTGAAATATTTCGCCGACACTGTCGCCGACGTTGGGTGTCGGCGCCAGGCTGAGGTCCACGGCCCCGAATTCAATCCCGATGCTGTCCGCCACCTCGCGACCGATCAGTTCGCCTACCCGGGTTACTTTGTAGGCGGTCTGTTTGATCAGTTCGGAAATTTGGCCCAAATCCCATCCCGGGTTCTGGGCCAGTGCGCGGTCGATAGCCTTGCGGACGACACCGGGTCCACTGACGCCGACGTTGATAACGGCATCCGGTTCACCGATGCCCAGATAGGCGCCGGCCATAAAGGGCACATCCTGGGGGATATTGGCAAAAACGCAGAGTTTGGCGGCGGCCAGGCCATCCTGCTCGGCGGTTTTTTCCGCAGCGGCCTTGACGACTTCACCCATCATCAATACGGCGTCCATGTTGATACCGGCACGGGTGCTGGCGACATTCACCGAGGCGCACACCCGTTCGGTGGAAGCCAAAGCATCAGGGATAGCCTCGATCAAGGCGCGATCCCCCCGCGCCAGGCCTTTTTCGACAAGCGCCGAAAACCCTCCGATAAAATCCACGTTCACCTCGGCGGCCAGATCGTTCAGGGTGCGGGCGATCGATACCATCCGGGGGGCATCGAAAGGTGCGGCGACGACGGCGATCGGGCTGACGGAAATGCGCTTGTTGACGACGGGGATCCCATATTTGTCACCTACCCGATTGCACGTTGCCACCAGGTGGCGTGCCAAGGTCGTGATCTTGCTGCGGATGTTGCGGCACAGCTGCCCTGCATCGTCGCTGACGCAATCCATCAAATTGATGCCCAGGGTGACGGTGCGCAGGTCCAGATGTTCGCCTTGCAGCATTTCGAGCGTCGTTACGATTTCGCGGCTTGTCAGCATAATATTGTCTTCGAACCTTGAAAACACTTTGGAGGTGACGGGATTCGGCCTTCTTCAGCAACGGCCTCCTCAGATGCGGTTTAACGCCATAAAAATGTCCCGGTGCTGGATACTCACATTGAGGTTGAGTTCGGCTCCTTTGGCCCTCAGATCCTGAAACAGGTCCTGCTGATTGGTCTGCACAGGGATATCCACCTCGTAAATCATAATATTGTCGTTGGGATCGTCACCGC
>Ga0316576_10001331_pt1 | contig 13126 bp, 12 predicted proteins | sample S0NA_FD_203075 | JGI IMG/M metagenome (GOLD analysis project Ga0316576, IMG submission 203075) | Rhizosphere microbial communities from salt marsh grasses in Alabama, United States - S0-2_050615r3r5 | ecosystem: Host-associated > Plants > Roots > Rhizosphere | place: USA: Alabama | collected... | reverse complement strand
TCCGTCTTTACTCGTCGCAGTATGATCGGACGGCCGAAAACGGCGATGAGAACCAGAATTCCCAGGACAAGCAGCGCGAGCGGATCATCTTGCATGAGGCGAACGATTAAGGCAATGGCGGCAAGCGTGCCGGCGATGGCTCCAAATCCCGTAATCATCCTTGACCCCGCTTGTTGGTGGAATGCCAGCCCGCACACAATGGCAAAAGTAAATAGAAAGGCAAGACTGGCGGCCTCAACAAGCGTGCCCAGTGTTCCTATGGCAGCCAGCAGCGCTGCCATTGAGCCCAACGCGATGACTGCCCGATCCGGTATGCCTCTCTTATTGAGATTACCTACTGATGCCGGTAATTCGCCGGCTTCAGCCACTGTCTTGCTTAAACGGGCTGTGGCGAATAAGGTCGAATTAATAGCTGAACCGGTAGAGAACGCGGCGGCAATTGTGACAATAATCAAACCAACCGTCCCCCATGCTTTTTGCCCGGCAATAGCCAGAGACACCTCTTGATGCTGTACAACCTGATCCGCCCCAATCAACATTGCGGTCCCAATCGCCACCAGAATATAGACAATAATGACGACCACGATCGCCGATAGAACCGCGCGGGGCAGTGTCTTCTCAGGATTTTCAATATCCTCGTAATCGTAGGTCAGCAGTTGGAAGCCTTCGTAGGCCATGAATACGGATGCCGCTCCGAACAACGCCGCACCGATCCCGGAATCCGGTACACCTTTTGAAAGCATCTCCGGCGCCCACTGCGCGATTCCCCAACCGGCTAGCCCAAGCAGCACAGCCAGCTTGAACCACACAAGAAAGATCTCAACACCACCGGCCTCCCCCACACTGCGCAAGTTTAAGCCAATGAATACCACCATGACGGCCACCGCGGCTGCGCGCGGAAACCATGGTCCCAATCCTGCTACGTTTCCGAGATATTGGCCAAAAGTGAAAGCATACACGGCATTCGTGAGCACGTAACCCACGATCAGCACCCACGAGAGGCTACCGGCAAAACCTTCGGCATTGATCTCACGCAGAAAAGTGAAGGCGCCACCTCCTTCGTCGTAGTAGACAGCCAATTTCACATAGCTGTATCCTGCAGCCAGGGCGATGAGGCCCGCAGCCAGAAAACTAAGCCATGCCAATCGTCCAGAAATGGCGACAACGACGCCGAGGGTAGAAAAGATTCCACCTCCGATCATCCCGCCGACAGCCATCGACCATGTCCCATTGAAACTAAGTTTTTCTTTGGATTCAGTCATGTGACTCTCTTACACATGATTATTTTGGTTGGAGATTCAATTTCCACTGCCCATCAGTATATCTGAATTTCTAATTTTTTGGTGCTCATCTTGCACACCCCAAACCTCCGGCTTCAACCCCACAGCATCCCCTCGCTGACCAATACCTTCCAGCGGGCGGCAACGAAGCCTACACGGGCGCTAACTTCGTCACACAACTTGCGACCCTGGTTTCTACTTCAGTCCCGCCTCGCGGGCTTTCACAATGGCCTGGGCGCGGTCGGCCACCTGCAGCTTGCTGAAAATATTGGAGCTGTAGTTGCGCACTGTCTTGACGCTGAAGCCCAGCTGCCGGGCGATAGCCTCATTACTCAAACCCTGCGCCATCAGCTTCAAGACATTCCGTTCGCTGTCGGTCAGGTCCGGGAAGATATCGGCCGCGTAATCAGGGCGTGCGGCGAAGAAGCTCATCATGTGTTCGGCAATGGCCGGGCTGAAGATCGCTTCGCCGCTGCCGGCGGCCAGAATAGCCCGCTTAATCTCCTCATCATTCATGTCTTTCAGCACATAGCCCCTGGCCCCGGCGCGCATGGCCGCGAAAACGGAATCGTCGTCCTCGAACATGGTCACCACCAGGACCCGGATATGGGGGCTCGTTTGGACGATCTGCCGGATAGCCGGCAGCCCGCCGCCGCCCGGCATCTGCAAGTCCATGAGCACCACATCCGGCTGCAGTTTCTCTGCCAGACGGACCGCTTCCTCCCCGCTGCTGGCTTCCCCCACCAGGTCGGTCTCCGGCATCGTGGCCAGGATGGCCTTCAGCCCCTTGCGAAACACGGGGTGATCATCCGCAATGAGTACAGTGAGTATGTCCACTATGCTGCCTCCAGTGGTAAGCGCACCTCAACACAGGTGCCGTCGTCTTTATACGCCTGAATCGCGAAGGTACCGCCCAATTCGGCCGCGCGTTCCTGCATGGATTGTACCCCAATGCCGCCGGCATAATCAGCGGCCTGGCCCTGGCCGTCGTCGCACACGCTAAGGATCAGGGCCATCTCCTGCACGTCAATAGTCACCGTGCAGCATGTCGCCTGCGCATGTTTGACCACGTTGTGAATCGCTTCGCTGGCAATACGATAGACAGCGACCTCCGTGGCCGCCGGCAGCGGAGGCATTGGGTCCGGGGCAGTCACCTCCAGGCGGAGCGATGATGGGGGCAGCTTAATATGCTTGATTGCCGCCACCAGCCCCAGATCATCCAGCATAGGGGGCCGCAGATCGTAAACGAGGCGGCGGATCTCGCCCGTTGCCTCGCGCATATCTCCGCTCAACTCCTCGATCATCTTATGCGCCTCGGCCGGGTTCTGCTCCATCAAGATGCGCAGCGCGCTCAACTGTAGTTGGAATGACGACAGGGACGGTGCCAGCCCGTCGTGCAGATCATTGCGAATGCGCCGGCGCTCTTCTTCGCGGGAGACGATGAGGCGTTCGCGTGAGGATTGCAGTTCGGCCGTTAACTGTGCCACATACAGGGCAGTGCCCATCTGCTGGGCGATGTCTTTCAGGACAATGGTGTCACTTTCCGTCAGCGGCCGGCTGCTCGCCCGGTCGGAAACCAGTAGCACGCCCAGCCGCTGCTCCAGGTAAGCGATCATGAATTGTCTCGTTTGTGCATGCTCGGGTGGTGTGCCAAAAGAAATCTGCTCGGCCGTGTCCAGATATTGAAACTCAACGCCGGCGTAGGGAAGGTGCAGCGTCGTGGCGATCGTTTCCACGACCAGCGGCAGGGTGAGACGGGGGTTGCTCATCGCCTGCAGCTGTTGGTTGATGGCCGCGGCCAGGGCGTAGGGGTTGTCGTGCTGGGCATAGACCAGGTCGTTGACTCGCTGGTAAAGCCAGCGGCTGACGGGGACGATGGTCAGCGCCAGTAAAATGAAGGCAAAGAGATTGAGATACCACTGCTGGTCGAGCGGCCGCCAGTCATCGGGCCTTTCGCCAAACGGCAAAGTGCCCAGGGCGACGACGAACACATAAACGGCGGCGATGTAGGCAATAAGTAAGAACCCCAACAACCCGGCACTGATCAGGCTGTTGGGATTTAAAAAGGATGGCTTATCTATCAGACCTTTTCGTCTCACACGGTGCTGCTTTGCGGCGCGGGCCAAAGGAGTAAGACGACCACGACAATCGCGACTAAAACGGCCGTGATGGGTTCAAGGCGCTCCACGAACGTTGTGGTGAAGAGAATGCCCGGCAGCGCGACCAAGGCGTTCAACGTCAGGACGACAATCGCCGCGATCTTGCCCCATCGCTGATTCTGCCAGATCCCATAGGCCGAGACCAGGCCAATGGTGAACAAGATCAGGCCCAGCGCCACGCCGCCATATCCCGCTACCTGGAGCCAATCGCTTTGATTAACGAAGGCCACCACCAACCTGATTATATTTACCAGACAATAAACTAATACCAGGACAGCGGCGATCACAGTTCGATTTGAGCGTACCATCTCTAATCTCCTCCTTTATTGGCCGGATGCGGCGGGTATGGGAGCGTACCGCAGAACCAGGACAATTACAAGGACGTACAGGGCTGCAAAAATGAGGCCCATGGTCATGGGGAACGCGTCAAGCTCGCCGGAGATAACGGGAATCAGTATGCTAAGAATGCTCAGGGCTGACACAATGAGCGCCAGCGGCTTGCCCCAGCTCGAGTTACGCCACAGGGCGAAGGCGGCGATCATGCCGGCGACGCTGTAGGCGACGTTGAAAACGCCGAGGGCGTAGGGCCCGCCGCCACTTGCTGAGGCTGCGGCCGGACCTGCCAGCACGAAAGAAATATCGCTTGCCGCGTTCATGAGGCTCAATAGGAACAGCAGGACGGCGGCAATAGTGATTTGTTTGGATTGTGACATTTTACATCTCCTTATTATTGTATGATGGACAACCAATTGAGGAGATCATAAATGCTGCATTTCCTAATGTCAGGAGGCTGGAGTCACCAGGATTTGGGAAAAAATCCTAAATAGTTAGGAAAACTAGGAAGACTGCCTTTGATAACCGAAAATTGATCCACGGTTAAAAATACTTTGAAAGGAGATCAATCCATAGTTTAAACGCCTCCCTTTCTTTATGCCGCGCTCTGTTAATAATAATTTCTGAAAAATTTAACTATCACGGCCGTCCGCAGCGCTTTTCCTACTAAACAAGCTGCGGCCGTTGCGGAGGAATGATGACCAAACTCAAAACACTCCTTTTACCATAGCCCCTGTCACTCCTGGCCTTGACCGCGTGCAGTCAGGCTTCGCCCTAAAAGGGCGAACCGGCCGCCTCTTCGGCTGCAGGAGTCCCGGCTGTCGCCGAGCTGCACCAGACCGCGCAGAGCTACTACGATCTCATGGCCGCTCATGACTTTGATTACGCCGCCGCCGAGCCGCACGAACTGGTCGCGCTCGTGGGCTAGGCCAAGGAGGCCTGGGTCACGGCCAGCCAGTATTACGAACTCGACGAGGGTATTGTCGCCGGCGTGCCTTTGGGGCGCGTACGAGAAGGTGCAGGAGCCCGTTTATGCTGCAGATGCGCTGACGGCTGCGGAATGGTTGCTGGTACGTGATTTCCGGCCCAGCCCAACCCTTGCCCGGCACGCAGCAGTAAGCGTTTTATGTAGGATAACCTTCAGGCGGTCCCATTGGCACCCTGAAGGGTGCCCTATAAAATTGTGCAGCAAGATTCATGAAACTTCAGTAAATAAATCGGTAATGATTTAAGCTCTTTAGAGTGGCAGCTATTATGGCGAATGCCAGGCCGATCTGTCTTATTGAGTTATTCATCCTGGGACATTTCCAGGATGCCGCTGCCGTCGGTTGCGATCAGGGCGGAGTGCCAGCCATCGGCCGTGCCATCCCACAGCTTCAACCCCAGCCACTTACCGTCGGGAGACCACGCTTCCGGAACCACGCCGACCACCCAGTTCGGCAGCGATATGGAGTCAAGCTGCAGCAGTCCCGTGCCATCGCTGCCCACACGATAAACATGGACTTCCAACTGCTGTACATCGATCTCGCCGAAGGCAAACCATGCCCCATCCGGCGAAGGAACGAGTTCGGTTATTTCCTTATCACTCAATGTCACGGATTCGCCCGATACCGTACTACAGGCGGAGAGTCGATATGTATAAATATTTGTGCCGCCCCCACATCCATAACTGCGCTGGTGGGTACGGTGGATAAACAACACCTCATCCCCTTCGGCAGCGATGACCTCTCTAATAGCTTCGCTGCGACAGTCATCACCCTCCGAGATGGAGGCTGTTTCGTTCTGTAGTTGGCAAGGATAGGATGGCCTGAACGCTGGGATAAGCGGATCGTCCGCCAGGTCGAAAACTCCCGTTGGCGGCAGATCCATTTGGCTGCTGGGGCTGCCAGACGGGAGAACCGGCAAATTTACATCTGGTGGCGGCTTGCAGCCCGCTAGAAAGAGCAGCAGTAGAAAAATTGTGAATCTTCTCATCAACCGTTCCTACAAAGATCGCCGGGACATGAATGATCCCGGCTGGAGAACAGCGCCCCCTGGGGCGTTGTTCACTAGCCTGGAGCTTCAGCCGTTAAGCCGCGCTCAAACCGGTGACCTCGCGCAGCCGCTCCGCATCGCGCAGCGGCGGTGAGCCGAACAGCCGCTTGTACTCGCGGTTGAAATGGGAGGCGTCGTTATAGCCAACGCGGTAAGCCGTGCTGGTCGCGTCCAGGTCCTCGCTGACCATCAGCCGCCGCGCTTCTTGCAGCCTGAGGCGCTTTTGGAACTGCAAAGGCGTCAGGTTGGTCACCGCCTTGAATTGGTGGTGGAAGCTGGAGACGCTCATGCCCACGTCCTGGGCGACGTCCTCGACGCGCATCGGCTGGTCGAAGTTTTGCCGCAGCTGGTCGATGGCCTTAGCGATCGGCGAGGAATAACCACCCATGACCGCGATATGGCGCAGTCGCTCACCCTGCTCGCTCAACAGCAGCCGGCAGATAATCTCCCGCTTAATCAGTGGCGCCAGCACCCGCGCCTCGTCCGGCTCATCGATCAGGCGCACCAGTCGCACTACTGCGTCCAGCAAACCGGCGTCCAGGGCGCTCACATTCATGGCGATCACGTCGGAACCCTTCGCCTTGGCCGCGTGGCCCAATTCATTCATGATCGAACCGACGACGATTGGTTCCAGTTCCATGCGAAAGCTGAGATACGGCCGTTCCGTGGACGCTTCAATGACATGGCTCGTGATAGGCAGGTCCACAGTCCCCAGGCAGTAATGATAAGGGTCGTACTGGTAACGCTCTTCACCCAGGTAAAGCTCCTTGCTGCCCTGTGCAATCACAGCGAAAGCCGGGTCGGACAGCGTGAGATTTAACTCTGTAGGGTGGGAGATTCGATAGAAGCGGATGCCTTCCAGCGGCAGATGCGGACCGTCTTCGCGGCAGGCGCGCATCATCCGTTCGACCAGTTCCTCGCGGTTAGCCTGCATCCGCAGTTCTTCACGTTCCGCCTCAAGTCCGTTTGTTGTTTTCATCATGACACAATACCCTTGCTAACGAAATTTGCAGAATTGTCCAATGATCGTCAAGGATCATTATATCAGTCTGCGTTCTTATCTACTAAAATAGGGCTAAGATAAAGAAATTGACCCCGAATCCCAATAAGGGCCCTGGAGTATCATTCAAGATTCAGCCCGCTCATATAAGGGCACAAAAGGAAATCCATCATGAATCCAACCATTCAATTAATCCAGCTCAGCATGCGCTTTGAACGCCCGCAAAACGGCCGTACACTCTCTTTCATGATCGGCCGTTTTGATTTCAACTTTGATTACCTACACAAGCTAAGCGATCAACTACGAACGCTCTTCAACCCGCCTCGCCGCCATTCATGCTGCGAATGCGCCCAATGTAGAACGAGTTGTTGATCGGTTTTTCTGTCAGTTTATATAGAACACAATTAGTTGTAGGGCTAAGGCAGGTGGGAGCAGATCTCGCCATTTTTCGAGACATTGGACCACCTGCCTTACCCGTGACGCAGTAACCAAACGATTTAGTTGTAGGGGTAAGGCAGGTGGGAGCGGATCTCGCCATTTTTCAAGACATTGGACCACCTGCCTTACCCGTGACGCAGTAACCAAATAATTCAAAAGGAGTAACACCCATGCAAAAACGGACATTAGGAAACAGCGATCTGGTCGTGTCAGCCCTGGGCCTGGGCTGCATGCGCATGAGCTTTGGCGACACGCCAACCGATAAACAGGAAATGATCACCTTGCTGCACCAGGCAGTCGAGCGCGGCATCACCTTCTTCGACACGGCCGAAGTCTATGGCCCCTTCACCAACGAAGAGCTCGTCGGCGAGGCCCTGGAACCGTTCAAAGGCGAGGTGATCATCGCCACTAAATTCGGCTTCAAACATGGCGAGAATGGCCCCCATCCCCGCGTCGGCCTGGACAGCCGCCCCGAGCAAATCAAGCGCGTGGCCGAGGAATCCCTCAAGCGCCTGCGTGTCGAGGCCATTGATCTCTTCTACCAGCACCGGCCTGATCCGGACGTGCCCATGGAAGACGTCGCCAGGGCGGTGCAGGACCTTATTCAAGAAGGGAAGGTCAAGCATTTCGGCTTGTCTGAATCCAGCGCCGACCAGATCCGCCTTGCCCACGCCGTGCAGCCCGTCGCCGCCTTGCAAAGCGAATATTCGATCTGGTGGACCGAAATCGAAGAGAACGGCGTCCTCGCCGCCTGCGAAGAACTCGGCATTGGCCTCGTCCCCTACAGCCCCCTGGGCCGCGGCTTCCTGACCGGCAAGATTACGGCCGAAACCACCTACGACAGCAGCGACATCCGCAGCCACAATCCGCGCTTCACGCCGGAGGCTATCCAGGCCAATCAGGTCGTGATTGATTTGCTGCAGCAGATTGGTGCCAGGTATGATGCGAGCCCGGCGCAGATCGCCCTGGCCTGGCTGCTGGCCCAAAAGCCATGGATCGTGCCCATTCCCGGCACGCGCAAGCTCAGCCGCTTGGATGAGAATATCGGCGCCGTTGATATCGAATTAAGCGCCGCCGACCTCGACGAAATACGAGAAGCCATGTCCGGTATCACCGTCGTCGGCCACCGGTATTAGGAACGGCCGTATAAAGAAAGATCTAAAAAAGATGGCATCTTTTTATCAACTCATTTACTAAGCTGCTTAACCCATGGTGAAACTATTAGGAACAGAAATATAAGGAAAGAATGATGCAAACAGTGAAGTTAAATAATGGCGTGGAAATCCCTATTCTCGGCTTCGGTGTTTTTCAGATCACCGATCTGGCCGAATGCGAAAGAAGCGTGGTTGATGCGATTCAAACAGGCTACAACCATATCGATACGGCCGCTTCCTACCAGAACGAAGAGGCTGTTGGCCGAGGAATCAAACAAAGCGGCGTTGGCAGAGAAAACCTGTTTATCACGACCAAACTATGGATTCAGAGCCAGGGCTATGCAGGCACAATCAAAGCTTTCGAGAATTCTCTGAAGCGCCTGCAATTGGATTACATTGACCTCTATCTGATACACCAACCCTATGGCGATGTATACGGGGAATGGCGAGCGATGGAAGAGCTGTATCAACAGGGCAAAATTAGAGCCATCGGTGTTTCAAACTTTCAGCCTGACCGGATCATGGACTTAATGATTCATAACAAGATCACACCCGCGGTCAATCAGATTGAAGTGAATCCTTTCCACCAGCAAATTGAGACGCAGAAGTTTTTACAAGATAACAGCGTTAAGGTTGAAGCATGGGCACCCTTTGCAGAGGGTAGAAATAATATTTTTCAAAATGAACTGCTGCTGTCAATTGCCGCAGAATACGACAAAAGTGTTGCCCAGGTCATTCTCCGCTGGGTTGTACAAAGAGGCATTATTGCCCTGGCAAAAACAACGCGCCTGGAAAGGATGCAAGAAAATATTGATGTATTTGATTTTGAATTAAGTGCGCAAGATATGATAGCTATTTCAACCTTGGACACAGAAACCAGCAGGTTCTTCGACCATCGAAACCCTGAAATGGTTAAGTGGCTGGGCGAAAGAAAGCTGGATGTCTAAAGATGTCTTCAGGTAGTACAAGCCGAAAAATAGGAGATCTTTCACAATGGCATGGACAAACGAAGAACTAAACAAAATTGGATCCGCTGAGGAGCTGCGCATTGCCTCACTGCGCGTTGACGGCACGCTGCGCAAACCCGTGATCATCTGGGTCGTGCGTGTGGGCGATGATATCTATGTGCGCTGTGTCAACGGCCGTGATGGGGCGTGGTTCCGTGGTGTTCAGACACGATACGAAGGCCATATTTCGGCCGGCGGCGTGGAAAAAGATGTCGCCTTTGTTGAGGAAGCAGACCAGGACATCAACGCCCAGATCGACCAGGCCTACCTGACCAAGTACGGGCGTTACCCCCAATGGGTCGCCCCGATGGTCACCCCGGAGGTCCAGGCGGCAACGCTCAAAGTGCTGCCGCGCACGGCCGTTTCATAGACTATTCGGAACAGAAGAAAATAGACTTACTTCCATTTTGTAGAGCAACCCGCGGCCCGCCTTCCGATTCGCAGCGCAATCCCTTAATGGGTAAAATACCACGATGCCCCATATCAAGAATGCCTACAGCCGCATCATTCTCATTTTAATCCTGCTGCTGGCATTTTACCTGCGATTCGAAAACCTGAATTTTAGACCCCTATGGCTCGATGAGGCCATGGAATACTGGGTTGCTACCGCGCCCCTGGATCAGCTTACGGCCGTTGTCAAGGACGCGCTGCAAGACCCGCCTCTCTATTCCCTGGTCCTTTCCCAGTGGCTGCATCTCGGGCGAGATGAGTTCACCCTGCGATCGCTGACTGCCTTTGTCAGCGTGCTCAGCGTCGCCGCGGCTTATGCATTCGGCCGTCAAGTCTACGGCCGTCGCACGGGTCTGATCGCTGCGCTGCTTTTCGCCGTCCTGCCGCCGCATATTCGCATGGCTCAGGAAGTGGGGCAGTATGCTTTTCTTGTCTTCTTACTGCTCCTGAACCTGCTTATGCTCGTTTATGCCCGGCGGACCAATGACAAGAAATATTGGGCGGTCTGGATGATTACGGCCGTGGCCGGTGCCTATAATTACTACGGTTCGCTGCTGGTCATCCTGCCCGCTGCCGCAGTGGTTTTCCTGGAGAATCTGGTTAAGCGCAAAACGGCCGATTTACGCAACCAGGCCGCCGCTTCTTTGATATTCGTCCTCACCGCTTTACCGCTGTTCTTGTTCTGGCTGCCCGACCAGTTGTTTCGCGGGCCGGTTAGCGATAAGTTGCAGCTAAACTTCTCCACCTTCACCAACGAAGTCACGATATTTCTGGCCAGGACCCAAAATCTTCTGGCCTACCAGTTGACGAGCTATCTAATCACCCCCGAAGAATGGAAGATCCTGCGCCTCGCCGCCTGGCTGCTGCTCTTATTCGCACTGCTCTTCGCTCTCTATGGCCTGCGCAAATCATCAAAATATGCCTATGTACTGCTCTGGCTGCTGGCCGCCGGGATGGCTTACTACATTGCCGGCCGGTTAGGGGCTTACCCTTACGGGGGAACTCGGCATGCCTTAATCCTGGCCCCCCTGCTTATCCCGATCGTGGCCATTGGCCTGTCCGTGATGTGGGACACATGGCCGCCGCTCAGCGCGCTTGCCCTGTTGGGTATTTTAATTATCGCCATGCTGTCCCCGGTTGAAGGTCCGGAAGATGCGCGTTCCGTCGTCGCTCAATTCCTGGCCCGGCATGAAGAGAACGTCCCCGCGTACGTTTACTATAACGGCGTGCCGGCTGTTCGCTATCAGATGGGCTTGCAGCAGGGGGTAGTCGAAGATATTCCCGCCGATTGGTTCCGTACCTGTTGGGCGGGTGAGGCTTCACCCTACTGCGAGCAGGACAACATCCTATACGGCCGTTGGATGCGTAGCTTCACCGCGGAGGAGAGGATCAATGGAATTTTCCAGGCCCTTGGTCCCGATACCCCGGAGGCTTTCTGGCTGATCTTCTCCCATACCGGCGAAATCGAACAAGAGGAGTTGTTCAACCTGCTCGCCCCCCAGTTTGCCATTGAAGAAGCGTTTGAAGCCCCCGGCGCCGCCGCCTATTTGCTGTATAAAAGGTAAATCCTCGATCACCGAAAACTATTAACTTCCCCGGAAACGCCGAGTTTCCGGGGAAGTCTCTTACGTGCTCACGAACTCAATGTCTGAAGTGCCTTTTCCACCTGGCGCCTTGCTCTTAAACTGGCTCATGTACAGCGCGTAGTAAAAGCCTTTCTGGGCCATTAGCTCGTCATGGGGACCGAACTCGACGATCTCCCCGCCGTTGATCACCATGATATTATGCGAATCGCGAATCGTGCTCAGGCGGTGGGCGATGACGAAGCTGGTGCGTCCTCCCATCAACTTGTTTAACCCCTGCTGGATCAGGCGCTCCGTGCGTGTATCCACGTTGCTTGTCGCCTCGTCCAGGATCAGAATATTGGGATTGGCGACCATTGCTCGGGCGATAGTGATCATCTACCGCTGTCCCTGGCTGAGGTTTGAGCCACGCTCGGTCATCATCGTGTCGTAACCCTGCGGCAGGTTGAGGATGAACTCGTGTGCATTAGCCTGCTTTGCCGCTTCGATACACTCCTTCTCCGTCGCCCCCTCGCGCACGTATTTGAGATTGTTCATTACCGTGTCCGTGAACAGGAAAGCTTCTTGCAGAACCATGCCCACCTCCTTGCGCAAACTTTCCTGTGTCATCTCTTGCAAGTTCTGGCCGTCAATGGTGATCGTCCCGCTGTCGATGTCGTAGTAGCGGGTGAGGATATTCATGATCGTGCTCTTGCCCGCGCCGGTGGGGCCGCAAATGCCGATCTTCTCTCCAGGCAGCGCTTCAAACGTGTTGTCCTTGAGAATCTTACGCCCCGGCACTTAGCTGAAGTCCACATGCTCGAACTGTATGTGGCCACCCTTAAAAGCATAATCATGCGCATCCGGGGCATCAACGACGGTGGGTTCTTCGTCCATGATCTCAAAGACGCGCCGCCCGCCGGCAGCGGCATTGAGCGTGGTGCTGGTCAGGTTGGCGATCTCCGACAGCGGGCCGGAGAGCAGCGCGGCGTATCCGGTAAAGGCGATGATCGTACCCAGTTCGGCATTGCCGTTAAGAACCATAAACGCGCCGACGATGAGCACGATCACGATCTGCACGATCACCAACGAGGTGGTCAACGGCATCTGCATCAACGATGTGAAAAACGCCTCTTTGCCCACGTCGTACACATCGCCGGCCAGCTGGGCATTGGCATTCCCGGCCCAATCCTGGCGGCGGTTGCTGATAATCACCTTATGCCCGGAGATGGATTCCTCCTGAAAGCCGCTGAGATTGCCCATATTTTCCTGCATCTTCACGAAAGCCGGGGTGGAGATGCGCTGGATGACCAGGGTCAGGATGACCATGATCGGCACGATGGTCAGCGCGGCCACGGCCAGTTGCCAGTTGACCAGAAACATGACGATCGTGATCAGCAGCACCTGAAAAATGGCGCGGAGGATCTGCGCCACGGCGCTTTCATAGAAGAGAGCCACGGCCTCGGAGTCGTTGGTCACGCGGCTCATCAACTGGCCTACAGGCTGGTGGTCGAAGAAGTTGAGCGAAAGCGTCTGGCCTGTGATTGTGGGTAGGGCGATCAAGCCGAGCAGGCCGCTGACGCGAAGGGCGAGTCCAATATAGAAGCGCCGGCTGTTTTCCCCGCCAGTCATAAAGTCGAGCAGACGGCTCAACACCTGGGCGGAATCATCTTTCTTTTCGGTCGCCGGAACATAGGCCGGTTCCCTTT
>Ga0316576_10001330_pt1 | contig 13130 bp, 10 predicted proteins | sample S0NA_FD_203075 | JGI IMG/M metagenome (GOLD analysis project Ga0316576, IMG submission 203075) | Rhizosphere microbial communities from salt marsh grasses in Alabama, United States - S0-2_050615r3r5 | ecosystem: Host-associated > Plants > Roots > Rhizosphere | place: USA: Alabama | collected... | reverse complement strand
CCGCGGTCCCAGCCGCGGCCCTGAAAGTCGATCTCGGAGGTGTTCCAGTCGACCACCTGGCGGACCTCCTGTTCCGCGAAATCCACCAGGTACACGCCGCCGTGACTGTCGCCCTGCTCAGCGCCCCGGACCACGGAAGTGGCTATCAGTCTGGGGAGTCGGATCTCCAATGGCTCCATCGTCGGCCTGCTGTTTTACGGCATGGAAAGGGCGGATAGTATAGGCTATGCGGGACGCATGAGTACCCACTCTCACACAGCAAGTCTCATACGCTGGCGGATTCTCGCCATCCTCGTGGTAATGAGCTTCATTGCCTACGTTCTGCGCACCAACCTCTCTTTTGCCGCACCCAGCATGATGTCCGACCTTGGCCTGTCGGAAATTCAGTGGGGCTACGTAATGGCGGCGTTCACCACGGGGTACACGATCTTCCAGTTCCCGGGCGGCGTGATGGGAGACCGGATGGGTCCGCGCAAGGTCCTCAGCGCGCTGATGGTGTTTTGGGCGGTGCTGACCGCCGTGACCAGCTTCGTGCCTGGCCAGGACAGCGCCTCCGCCGCTGTGATCATCACTTCACTGATGGCGGTGCGGTTCCTGGTCGGCGCGACGCACGCGCCGACGTTTCCGGTGGTCAATTCCAGTGTCGTGCGCTGGTTTCCGCCGGGCCGCTGGGCGCTGCCGCTCGGCCTATCCAGCACTGGATTGACCCTGGGCGGAGCGGCCGGCGCGATCGTTGTTCCGCTGATGGTGGAGGCCTGGGGCTGGCGGGTCGCATTTCTCGCGCTGGTGCCTCTGGGTTTCCTGGTCGCCTTGCTCTGGTGGCGGTACTCGCGGGACGAACCGCGCGACCACCCCGCCGTCAACGAGGAGGAGCTCTCCTTCATCGACGCCGGTCGGGAGGCAGCTGTCAGGGCCTCGGAAGGGCAGGCGGATTCGACCTGGTTCGATGTGCTGAAAAACCGCGACGTGCTGTTGCTGACCCTGAGCTACTCGTCGATGAACTTCGTGTTCTACATCGTGTTCAACTGGTTCTACTACTACCTGGTCGAAGTCCGCCATTTCAGCGCCACGGACGCGGGCTTCGTCACCTCGGCCCAGTGGATCGCCGGCGCGGCCGGCGCGACCATGGGCGGATGGCTGTGCGACCGGATGTGCCGCAAGCTCGGCCTGCGTTGGGGCTGCCGCTGGCCCGTCGTCATCGGCATGGGCATGTCAGCGGTGTTGTTGCTGGTCGGCGCGTTCCATCCCAGTGTCGTGGTGGCCGTGACCGCGATGGTGCTGCTGTTTTTCTTCAACCAGCTCAACGAGGGACCGTACTGGGCGACCAGTGTTGCGGTCGGCGGCCGGCAGGCAGGGGCGGCCGGGGGCGTGCTGAACACCGGCGCCAACGCGATGGGGATCGTCAATTCACTGCTGGTGCCCTTCCTGGCGTCGGCGTTCGGCTGGACCGTGGCCATCGCGTCCGCTGCACTGTTCGCGTTGCTCGGCATCGGGTTCATGCTGCTGGTCCGGGCCGACCGCTGCATCGACGACGCGGCCTGAGTTGAAGACTTGCCGCAGTGCAGTTACCGCCAGGCCGCCCGGGTCATGGCCGCTGTTGACCTGAATGGCCATGGCGTGTGCCGCTTCGGGCATGCCATACTGCCGGCGTGGAGCTGTTGCTCGATCATGTCTTCATCCTCACCCGGCCGGGTGCGCCGGAAGCCGACCTGCTGCTAGACCTCGGGCTCGCCGAGGGTGAACCCAACCGTCATCGGGGGCAGGGTACCGCCAATCGCAGGTTCTTTTTCAAGGGCTGCATGCTCGAACTGCTGTACGTGCACGACGTGGACGAGCTTACCGCAGGTCCTGCCGCCCCTCTGCATCTCCCGGACCGCCTGGATCGCCCTGGCGCTTCTCCGTTCGGGATCGTCGCCCGGCCCGTGAATCCGGACGCCTCATGGGATCTGCCGGGATGGGACTACAGGCCGGACTATCTTACGGCAGGTCGGCGGTTTCTGGTGGGGGCCAACTCGGACATCCTGGAGGAACCTCTGCTGATCGTTTCGCCCCTCGGATTCCCCGCCGGCGAAAGCGAAACCGGGGCGTTCGGTGCGCTGACCTCGGTTCGCATACAGGTGCCGGTCCGCCGTCCCTCGGATGCGCTCCGCGCGTTTTTCCGGTGCCGGAACGTCTCGATCGTTCCCGGCAGCGCGCACCTCGCGGAATTCGAGTTCGGTGAATCAGCGGCGGGGCGGTCAGCGGACCTGCGCCCGGCGCTTCCTCTCCGTATGCTCTGGTAAGGCGATTGGATTACCCCGATCCGGCCCGAGCCACGAAGCGTCCGGGCAAAGCGCCCGTCACGGCACCCTTGTCGAATACCGCCTCACCGTTTACCCAGACCGTTTGAATGCCGCTGCTGATCACCTTCGGGTTCTGCGGCGTCGCGTTGTCAGTCACCGTGTCGGGATCGAACAGTACGAGGTCGGCCCTGGCGCCGGGACGGATTTCGCCCCGGTCGGTGAAGCCCATGTGCTGCGCAGCCAGCCCGCTCATCTTGTGCACGGCTTCTTCCAGGCTCAAGACTTTCTGCTCGCGCACGTAGCGCGCCAGCACCCGGGGAAACGCACCCCAGCCGCGAGGATGGAGATCGTCGAGCGAGCCGTCCGTGCAGACATTGGTGTGCGGCCAGGCGAGCAGGGCCGCGATGTCGTCCTCGCGCATGCTGGTCCCGATGATCTGGTCCGCCGGCTCGCCGGTCTCGCTTTTCATGGCTTCCGAAGCCGCGATCAGGGTCATGAAGGTGGTGGCCGGGTCTTCCCCGCGTTGCTTTGCGATTTGCGCCAGAGTCTGGCCCACATACTCCGGATGCGGTTTGTACAGCGTGAACCACATGCCGTCCGGTGGCGCGATCTCCTTGAGCATGAACTCCACTTCGGCGCGGTCGGTGATGTCGCGCTTGGGCAGCATAACCATCATGTTGGACTGCCAGTATGTATAGGGATAGATGTCCGCCGTGATGTCCACTCCGTCGGCCCGCGCCGCGTCCAGCTTCGCGATGAACTCGCCGGCGCGGCCCCAAAGCGGCGTCATGGCCAGCTTGATGTGCGACACCTGGACCGGAATGTTCGCCGTTCGGCCGATCTGGATGATCTCGTCGATGGCCTTCTCGAGCCACCGGTCCTCGCTGCGCACGTGGCTGATGTAGCGGCCACCGCGGGCGGCGGCGACGCGCGCCAGCGCAACCACCTCTGCGGTGGAGGAATAGATGCCGGGGTCGTACTCGAGTCCCGCGGCCAGCCCGAGGGCGCCGGCGTCCATGTCGCGCTCCAGCATCTGCGACATCTCGCTGATCTCGGTTTCGGTCGCATTCCGCTTGTAATCGTCCCCCATGGCCCGTTCGCGCAGCGTGTTGTGGCCCGAGTAAGCCGCTACGTTCAAAGCCGCGGGGTGCTCGCCCAGCTTCTTGCGGAAATCACTGAGCGGATAGGGCGATGAGCCGTCCTGTCCGATCACAACGGTCGTAATGCCCTGGCTCACGTCGGCCAACGCTTCCGGCTGGTCGAACAGTTCCTCGTCAGCGTGGCTGTGCGTGTCGATGAATCCGGGGGCCAGCACCAACCCGCCTCCGCTGACGACCGTCTCTCCCGGGAGGGGGTCGAGATCGCCGACCTCGACGATCTCGTCAGCCTGCAGGCGCACGGCGCCCGGGTAGCCGGGGGCGCCGCTTCCGTCGACGATGATCACGTCGGAAATCAGCGTCGAGTCCGGAGCCGGCGCGGCGTGATGGTCGGTGGGGCTTTGGGGTTCGCATGCCGCGAGGGCGGCGGCGCACAGCAGTACAACGGAAATCCGGTGGATGACGCGCATTTTGACGGGCTCCTGGGAAGGATCGGCTTTCGGGATTATCGAGAGCGGGGGAGCGAAACGCAAGCCCGGCCCCCCTTGGCTTTTGACGGGCACTGAGGGTACAGTCTCGTGTCTGGATCGGAGCGTCAAACATTACGGAGGTGGTCAGTGACCGAACACGAAGTGAACCGGACCGCGGAATGGAAATCGCGAGATGTCCGCCATTACATGCATCCGTTCACCGATACCCGGGAACTGGGTGAAAAGGGTGGCGCGCGCATCATTACACACGCGGACGGGGTGTATATCTACGACTCGGACGGGAACCGGATCCTGGACGGCATGGCGGGCCTGTGGTGCGTCAGCCTGGGCTATGGCCGGCAGGAACTGATCGATGCGGCGACCGAGCAGATGAAACAGCTGCCGTACTACAACAGCTTCTTCCAGTGCACCCACCCGCCGGCGATCGAATTGTCGGAACTGCTCAGCGATGTGAGCCCCGGAAGCTTCAAGCACGTGTTTTTCACCGGCTCCGGGTCGGAAGCCAACGACACGCAGATTCGCCTGATCCGCCGCTACTGGGACCTGCAGGGGCAACACGACCGGATGACGATTATCGCGCGCAAGAATGCCTACCATGGCAGCACGCTGGGCGGCGCCAGCCTCGGCGGCATGAGCGCGATGCACGAACAGATGGTTTTGCCGGTGCCGGGCATCGAGCACATCGAACAGCCCTACCATTACGGCCTCGGGGGCGACATGCCCGCCGACGAGTTCGGCCTGCAGCAGGCGCGGTTGCTCGAAGAAAAGATCCTGGAGATCGGCGCCGACAAGGTCGCTGCATTCATCGGCGAGCCCGTGCAGGGCGCTGGTGGTGTAATCATTCCGCCGGACACCTATTGGCCCGAGATCCAGAGAATCTGCGACAAGTACGACATCCTGCTGGTCGCCGATGAGGTTATCACCGCGTTCGGTCGCCTGGGTGAATGGTTCGGGTCGACGTATTACGGCATTCGGCCTGATCTGATCAGCTTTGCCAAGGGCGTGTCCTCCGGGTACCTGCCGCTGGGCGGCTCACTGGTCGGCGATCGTGTCGCCGACGTGGTGATCGCAAAGGGCGGCGAATTCGCCCACGGCTACACGTACTCCGGGCACCCCGCGTCTTGCGCGGTGGCGCTGGAGAACCTGCGTATCCTGCAGCGCGAGAAGATCGTGGAGCGGGTGAAGAACGATACCGCCCCGTACTTCAATGAACGGTTCAACGCGCTGGCCGAGCATCCGATCATCGGAGAGGCGCGCAGCCTGGGGCTGGTCGGGGCCCTCGAGATCGTCCGGGACAAGTCCAGTCGCGAGCGCTTCCACAAGGACCTCGGGGCCGGAACGCGCTGCCGGGACATCTGCGTGGAAAATGGCCTCGTGATGCGGGCCGTTGGGGACACCATGATCGTATCGCCCCCCCTGATCATCGATCACACGCATGTCGATGAACTCGTTGACAAGGCCTGGAAATGTCTCGACCTGACCGCGAAGTCTCTGGAGGCGGCCAGGTGAGTGAACGCAAGGGCTGGGACAACGCCTTCACCGCCAGTACGCCGCACGGCACGGTAAAGGGCTCCCCCTCCTACGCCGGCGCGCTCAGCTTCATGCGCCGGCCCTACACGCGGGACCTGGCGGGCGTCGACGTGGCGGTTGCCGGCATTCCGCTGGACACGGCCACGACCAACCGCCCCGGCGCCCGTTTCGGACCGCGCGGCATCCGGGCGGCCAGCGCCGGGATCGCCTGGGAACGGCCGTGGCCATGGGATTTCGACCCGTTCGATCGCCTCGCCGTGGTGGACTACGGTGATTGTGAATTCGATCCGGGCACGCCGGAAACCATCGTTCCCTTCGTCGAGGCGTATGTCGGGGACATTCTCGATGCCGGTGCCGCTTCGCTGGTGCTGGGCGGAGACCACTTCGTAACCTATCCGGTGTTGCGGGCCTACGCATCCCGTTTCGGGCCGCTGTCGCTGGTGCACTTCGACGCGCACTCGGACACCTGGGGGGAGGACCAGCGGCGGCTCGACCACGGAACGATGTTCTACCATGCCGCCCGCGAGGGGCTCGTCGACGACCGGCGTTCGGTACAAATCGGCCTGCGCACCACGAACGATGAACCCCTGGGCTTCAACATCCTGGATGCGCGCCGGGTTCACGCGAGCGAACCCGGGGCGGTCGCTGACGAAGTCCGGCGCATCGTCGGCGACAACCGGGTGTACCTCACTTTCGACATCGACTGCCTGGACCCCTCGTTCGCGCCCGGCACCGGGACTCCGGTTTGTGGCGGCATGTCCACCCACCAGGCGCTGGAGATCGTCCGCGGCCTGGCCGGCGTGAACCTCGTCGGCATGGACGTTGTGGAAGTCGCCCCGGTCTACGACGTGGGCGAGATCACCTCGCTGGCCGGCGCCACGCTGGCGGCAGAGTTCCTGTGCCTCTACGCTGAGAACCCGATGCGGAGATCGCGAAAATGAACCTGCCTGGAAACCGCCCCCTGGTGGGCGTCGTTTCGGACCGGCGGACCCTGGGTCCCCATCCGTTCCACATGGTTGGAGAGAAGTACCTGCAGGCGCTGGTGGACGGCGCCGACACCTACCCGGTCGCCTTGCCGTCGCTGGCCGGCGGATTCGACGTACTGGATATCGTGGAGCGATTGGACGGCCTGTTTCTGACCGGTAGTCCCTCGAACGTCGAGCCGAAGCACTACATGGGCGAGCCCAGCCGTGCCGGCACCTGGCATGACCCCGAACGGGACGAGGCGGCGCTGGCACTGATCCCTGCCGCGATTCGCGCGGGCATGCCCCTGCTCGCCGTCTGCCGCGGTTTCCAGGAGATGAATGTCGCCTTCGGCGGTACGCTGCATCCATTCGTTCACGAGTTGCCGGAATACCGTGTGCACAAGGAAGACCCGGAAGATCCGCTGGAGGTGCAGTACGGCCCTTCGCACGGTGTGGAATTCACCCCCGGGGGGCTGCTGGAGCGGCTCACCGGGGTCAGCGAGGCTACCGTGAATTCTTTGCACTCGCAGGGGGTCGATCGCCTCGGAGGGGGTCTCGACGTGCAGGCCGTAGCCGATGACGGACTGGTGGAGGCCTTCACGGTCAGCGAAGCACCGGGTTTCACGCTGGCGGTGCAGTGGCACCCCGAATGGAAGGTGGTGGAGAGTCCGGTTTCGCTGGCGATCTTCCGCGCCTTCGGCGACGCATGCCGTCAATACCGCTTGCGGTCGATGGAGAACTGACGACCCCTCGCTGCATGATGGATTCGCCGTCCAGAACCGGGAAGTTCCTGCATCCCAGGCGCCTGTTCGATCTGTTCAAGTACACCGTGTATGCGCTGCTCACGTGGAACGCGGTGCTGTTCTTCCACGACGACTTCGCTGCCAGCGCGTTGACGTTCAGCGAAGGCATCGACTGGCGCAACGTCGTGGAGGCGTTCTCGGCCACCATCGATACCACGGCCTGGATCGTGCTCCTGCTGCTGTTCGAGCTGGAAACCGCAGTCATCTCCGACGACAAGCTGCAGGGCGGCCTGAAGTGGCTGTTGATGCTGGTGCGAACGCTGTCCTATTTCTTCATCGTCTACGCGTTCTATGGCTACTGTGCAAAGTATTTCGTCGTCACCGACCTGCTGCCTTTCTCGTTGGCCGATCCCTGCAGCCTGGTCGGCGCCGGTTGGAACTACGTCGCCAGCCTCGATGACTACCCGGTTCTGGATGCGGCGGCCTGCCAGGCGCTGCAGGGCAAAGACCTGTTCCTGATCTCCGGCACGCAGATCATCGGGACGGCCGAGGCCCTCAAGTCCACGCTGCAACTGGCAGTCATCGACATCGTGAATGCCGCCACCTGGCTGATCATCGTGGTGTTGCTCGAGGTCGAGGTCTGGATGCAGCTGAAGGACCTGCTTACCGAAAAATTTCTGGCGGTGGCCAAGTTCGTGAAGGGCTTCTTCTACCTGCTGCTGTTCATCTGCGCCGCGCTGTGGGGGCTCGAAGGCAGTTTCCTCGATTTCTGGGACGCCTTCCTGTGGCTGGTTGCCTTCATTTTCATCGAGATGAACATCTTCCAGTGGCATGAAGAAACCGAGGAGTCTGGAGCTTGAGTCCCTGCCGGATGACCGGCCCAACCCCCGACGCAACGGCGGCAGCCGGTTGCCTGCCAAGGGGTCGGAACTAGCCATGGAGCCGCTGCAGGAAGTGCGGGCCTTCTGTCCCTATTGCGGACAGCGGATCAGCTTGCTGCTCGATGTCTCGCTGGCGGAGGAGGAATACGTGGAGGATTGCGAGGTCTGCTGCCAGCCCATGCGCGTCCGCTTCAGCCTGCTGCCGGACGGGTCGGCGACGGTCGACGTGATCAGGGAAAGCGACATCTGAACGCCCGTCGGCGTGGATTGAACGGGGACTACTGGTTGCCGTCGCCGTTGTCCGCGTCCTTGTCGGAGCCGGTCCCTCGGAGCTTGTCCAGGTCGTCGATGGCCAGCATGCCGGGCGTATCGAGGTTGATCTCCACAGCCTTTTCGCGGGATTCCTGCGCCTCTTCCTGCTTCCCCTCGGCTTCGGAATCCTCTTCGCTGGCTGCCTCCTGGGTGCTGTCCGTCTGTGCCACGGTTTCTTCGGATTGTGCCGCCGCAGATTGTGCCGCCGCAGATTGTGCCGCCGCAGATTGTGCCGCCGCAGATTGTGCCGCCGCAGATTGTGCCGCCGCAGATTGTGCCGCCATGGCTGCTTCCGTTCCTTGCTGTCCGGCGGCGGGCGGGCGCCCCGTGCGGCCCTTGAGGAAATCCAGCGCGCTTTCGGAAACGCCTGCCGTGCTGGTTTCCTCCTCGGGACGGCTGTGGCTCGATTGGTAGGCGGCCGCGGACACGGCGCCTGCTTCGGTCTCTTCCTCGCCGCCCCCGGCGCTCCCTGCATTTCCGGCGCCCTCATTGCCGCCACTGCCCTGCTCACCGGTTGGATTGCCGGGCCCGGGCACCGGCCCCCGGTATGCGCCAAACGCCGCCGCTTCGCGCTCGTGGTATTTCTGCACCTGCTCATCCCAGGCCGCCTGTTCCTGTTCGAGCAGGTCCCGGTCCTGCTTCGCAGCCGCGGTGGGCCGGTAAGGGTAGTCCTTGAGCGCGTCGCTGGGCTCCCACTCGCCGTTTTCGACGATGATATCCACCAACTGGTCCCGGATATTCTCCCTGGATTCGGGAGGGAGCTTGTCAAGCTTCTCCTGTTTGGGCTTGGTCGTGTCGGTGGGGACGGCATATCCCGAGTTACGGCGGCGCGCATCCTCCAGTTCCATGCGCCGCCTGAAGGCTTCGTCGCTTTCCTCCACCTGCTGGCTGGAACGGTCCTCGTCGGACGGGCTATCCGCGCGCTCCTGCTGGGCCACCGCGGAAACCGTAAACCCCAGCTGCAACAGAAGTGCCAGGAGCGGCGGCATGAGGCGGATGACGGGCGTCATGATTCGATTATGCTCCCATTGCGCCTTGATGCGAGGTCTCAACCCTGTTGGACGGTGCGCACTACGCGGAAACCGGTGAAGTCGTTCCGGTCGCCGTTCTTCAGGTTGAAGCGGGCCGGCAGGCGGATTTCCCGCGTGCCCGTGAACCAGGAACCGCCGCGGGTCATGTGCGAACTGCAGATGCCACGACCCCAGGCGCTGCCGTCGGTCGGTGCGTCCAGGTAGGACAGGTTCATGCAGTCCAGGGTCCATTCGGCAACGTTGCCGATCATGTCGAATACACCGAACTGGTTGGGCTGCAGGGACCCTACCGGCAACGTTCCCACCGCGGTGCTGTCGGCGCACGCACCGTGCTGCCAGCGGAAACCCGTTTCGCTTCCGGCTACGTTCCCATAGCTGCAGACCGCGTCGGGACCGCCGCCCGGCCAATCGCCCTTTTCCCCGGCCCGGGCGGCGTATTCCCATTGGCTCTCGCTGGGCAGGCTGTAGCTCTGCCCGGTCTTGCGGCTCAACCAGGAAGTATATTCCTGCGCATCGTTCCAGGAGACCATGATCACGGGGCGCGCGCCCCGGCCCCAGCCGTTGTCTCCCGGGCGCGTGCTGCAACCGCCGTCCTCGACGCATGCGTCCCATTGGTCCATGGTGACTTCGAACACACCAATCGCAAAAGGTGCCGGAATGGTCACCAGGCGGCGCGGCGTTTCGTTCTTGAGCACGCCGGGTGAGGATTCGTCCGAACCCTGCCAGAAGCTCCCTGCGGGCAGGACGACCATCGTGGGACACTCCGGGCAATCGCGGAACGTCTTTCCGGGCGTGGGCGCCAGTCTGTCAATGGCCTCGAGCGCCTCGGCCACCCGCTTGCCGTTCGGGAACGCCGCCATGTAGGACCGATAGGCTTCCACCGTATCCAGTTTGCTGGCGGCCTCGAAAGCACGCTGGTCGTTGATGCGGGCTTCGATCTCCGAACGCAGCGCCAGTGCCTCGTCGATATGCCGGCCTTCCGGCCACTGCTGCAGGTACGCCTCCACGGCGGGCAGCGAGCGGGCCGCGCGGGCCTCTTGCCAGGACGCGTCGTCCTTTTGCTCGCGTTTCACCTGTTCGCGCTTCGCTTCCTCCTCGGCCACCCGGAGTTCCTCCAGGCGGATTTTCGCGTCGGCCGCGTGCAGCCCCTGCGGAAACTCCTGCAGGTAGCCGTCTATTGCGGCGCGGCCGCCGTCCGCTGCCGCCGCCTTCCATGCGGTATCGTCCAGCCGCTGCAGATTCAGGTTTGCCTGTTCTGCATGAACGGATTCGGGATAATCCTCCAGGAACAGCCGATAGGCGAACACCGTGTCGGCTGACAGCGCGCCTTGCCATCTCGCCCTTTCCTCGGCGGTGATGAAATTGTCCGGCTCGGCTTCCGCCGAAATGTTGGCACCATCGTCGGCACCATAGTCCGTGAACAGGTAGATGACGGAGCCCGCGAGGAGGACGAAGAAGACCGCGAGCAAAATCATCGGCAGCCACTCCCTGCTTTCGCGTTCGGGAGGCCCCGAGGCGCCGGCGCCGGGGGGCGGAACCCGGAACGCGGCACGCCATTCGCCGATGCTCTGGGGCCGGGCCCCGGGCTCCAGGGTCAGGCCCGCTTTGATCGCTCCGATGACGCCGCGGTAGGTGGACGCGGACACCAGGCTGTCCGCCGGCTCCAGTGGATCGGGCTCGCCGTTGGCAACCGCAGTCCGGCGCTGATTCGCCGCAACCGGCACCCGCCCGGTGACGCAGCGGTACAGCGTTGCCGCCAGCCCGTAAATATCGGCCGGGGGGCCGACGGGACCGCCCGCGTCCGATTGTTCCGGCGCCGCGTAGCCCTCGCTGCCCAGTCGCCGGACCGCCGGGCCACCTTCGCCCAGACGCTGCCCCGCTGCGCCAAAATCAAGCAGGATGGGCGCGCCGTCGCGGGTTACGTAGATGTTGGCCGGTTTGATGTCCTGGTGCACGACACCCTGTTCGTGAACGTAAGCCAGCGCATCGAGCAATGGACGGGCCAGCGCCAGCGCTTCCTCATCGCTGAACTGACCGCTGCGTCGCAGCAGGCGGTCCAGCGGCTCACCCTGGTACCAGGGCATCAGCAGGTAGGCTGTGCCGTTGGCCTCGAAACACCTCAGCACCTTCACGATGTTCGGGTGTTCGAGACGCGCCACCGTTCGGCCTTCTTCGAGAAAGCAGGCCATGCCCGCTTCAAAAGCCGCCTGTGCCTCTTCGCCAACGGCGTGCAGGCTGCCGTCGGCGGCGCGCTCAACGTGTTCGCGCGGCAGGAATTCCTTCAGCGCCAACGACCTGTCCAGGACCGTGTCGGTAACGAGGTAGGTGACGCCGAAGGCGCCCTGACCCAGAATGCGGTCGATGCGCAGCGTATCGACCTGGGCGCCGGGCGCCAGGGCCAGTCCGTCCTGACTCACGGCCGCCCCTTCTTGCCTTCCAGCGGGAGCAGTTCGATGGTGAGCTGCACGTCTCCCAACGTTATCGTGTCGCCGGGCTCGACGAACAGGATTTCGCCTTCCATGCAGGGTACGCCGTTGACCGCGGTCCCGTTACGCGAGCCCAGATCGCACAATGTCAGGCTGCCGCGGCTTCCGTTGAGGCGCGCATGCTGGCGGCTGACCGCCTCGCTGTCGATCGGGAGGTCCGCTCCCGTTCGCCCAATCACGACATTTACGGCCCGTTCGCTGACCGCACACGAGGTCTCGATCGGTTGCCCGTCCGAGCGCATGCCGGAGAGGGACAACCGGTGGTCGAACGGCGACATGACCGGGCCGGTCTCCTCCGGCTTGCCGGCTTCAGCGCCTGGCGCCACCGTTCCCTCCGGCGGCGTGGACTTTGCGCGCCCGGCCCCTCGAACCAGATGGATCGCTGCTCCGAGGGCCAACAGCGCCAGAGCGCCCACTAGCAAGATCCAGGAGCGGGACTTCGGCTCGGCCGGAGGTTGGGCGGCGACCGATTCCTCGTATGGCGGCAACTCCGTGATCCCCAGGTCGGACTCGTCCGCAGCAGGTTCCGACAACGCTTCTTCGTCGGGCTTTTCCGGTGGCGCCGCCGATTCGTCGCCGGCCCCCGCTTCAGCTGTCGCTTCTGACTGAGGGGGCGGCTCTTCCGTACCGGCGGCGGGAGCGTTGGCTTCGGCCTTCGTCGGCGCCGCTGCCGGGACTACGCGGGCCTGGCAGGTGGACGGGGCGGGTTCCACCCCGAGGTCGGACAGTATGGCCGCCAGGCCATCGAGCCAGAGGTAGCGCGTGTCGGATGAAGGGTCCATCGTCTGCGGCGGACTCGCGATGCTCACAGCCACCAGGTCTCCGCACGCGTCCAGAAGGGGACCGGTCACATTGGGAAGCGGCGTTTCCGCGGAAATCGAAGCCTTTCCGTTCTCCGCGTAGACGACGACACGGGCCTCTGTCCTCAGGGGCGCCTCGCCGCGCGCAATCGATTCAGCCGGCGGAAACGCGGTTAGCCACAACGCCTCGTCCGCGCCGGGTGTCTGCGGCGCCAGCGAGGCTGGGCGCCGAGCCAGGCCTTCGACCGCGAGGACTTCGACGCCCAGATCGCTGAAACGCTTTTCGATACGGGCCCTGCGTCCGTTGCGGACGATATCGGTGCCGCCGTCGAGCACGACGATCTCGTCGCCGGGAGCGGCGAATTCCGCCGGGACCAGCACCAGGCCCGAGGCGGAAAGCACGATGCCGGTCGTGGGCTCGACATGGGTGCTCGAAACGAGGCGCAGCACAGGCACGACCCAGGTCGGCATCGATCCGCCCTGGGGCCAGCTGAAATTGCCGGCGCTGGGAT
>Ga0316576_10001329_pt1 | contig 13135 bp, 8 predicted proteins | sample S0NA_FD_203075 | JGI IMG/M metagenome (GOLD analysis project Ga0316576, IMG submission 203075) | Rhizosphere microbial communities from salt marsh grasses in Alabama, United States - S0-2_050615r3r5 | ecosystem: Host-associated > Plants > Roots > Rhizosphere | place: USA: Alabama | collected... | reverse complement strand
TCGGACCATCCCCCGAAGATCGCGATTACTCGCGGATACGACCCGAAGATCGACCATGCGCTCGACGGTGTCCCCGACACGCCGATAACGGCGGTCCTGGAGGAAGCGAAGCAGCTTGGCCTGCATCGATGCGGGCAGGTTACCGACCTCGTCGAGAAACAGGGTACCGCCGTCGGCCTCCCCGACGATCCCGGTCGTGTCCGACGTCGCGCCGGTGAATGCACCGCGGCGGTGACCGAAGAGCTCGCTTTCGAGAAGTCCCTCCGGGATGGCTCCGCAGTCCACCGGGACAAAGGGGCCGGAGCTTCGATCCCCGAGGCTGTGAATCGCACGCGCCAGCAGCTCCTTTCCGGTCCCGGACGAGCCGGTGATGTGGACCGACGCCGAGCTCGCGGCAACCTCCCTGACCATCGCCAGAAGCCGCGACATGGCCTGGGAACGGAAGACAATCGGGAATGCTTCGTCGCCGCCTTCGGCATGGATCGAGCGGAGGCGACGGATCTGGTCGGCGGCCTGGGCCACGATCTCGAGCAGGTCATCGAGGTTGAAGGGCTTGGTCAGGTAGTGGAAGGCGCCGGCCCTCATGGCATCGACCGCCGATGAGATGCTCCCGAAGGCCGTCATCAGGATGATCGGTTGGTGGATCCGGCGTGCCATGGACCGGCGGAGAATCTCCATGCCGTCCGGCCCGGGCATCCTGATGTCGCTGAGCACGAGGTCGAAGCTCTCGCTGTCGATGTGCGCCATGGTTTCGTTGCCGTTCCGGGCGAGAACGACCCGGTAGCCCTCGTCGGTGAGCACGCGCGACAGGAGCTCCCGCATCTCGGCGTCGTCCTCGGCAACCAGGATCGAGATCGGCGCGGCGTCCTCCAGGTCGCGTTGGATCATGGTGTCTCCTTTCGGGACCGCCGGCCATTGCCATTGGTAGCTGGGACAGGCCGCAGCCGAAGCAGTGCGACGGTGCCGTGGCCCGGCGTGCTGCCGATCTCGACCCGGCCCCCATGCTGACGGATGATGCGGTCGACGATGGCGAGCCCGAGGCCGGTTCCCTCGGCGTGTGCTTTGGTTGTGAAGAACGGTTCGAAGAGGCGTGGCAGGTTCTCTGGGGGGATCCCGCATCCGGTGTCCGTGACCGCGAGCAGCACGAAGGGACCTCCGGCCGTGGTCTTCTTCGACTCGACCCCGGCGACCAGAGTGAGGCGGCCCCCCTCCGGCATCGCCTGGCAGGAATTGACGATGAGGTTCATGAGCGCGTGCTCGAGCAGCTTGGGGTCGGCGAGCACGGGTCCGATGTCGTTGTCGAGGTCGCAGCGAATCTCGACGCCGCGGCTGATGCGAGGGACGATGTCCAGGGTCTGGTCGACGACGGCTCGCAGGTCCACCGGAGTCAGCCGCGCCTCGGCTGGCCGGGACACATCGAGCAGACGTCGGATCATGGAGGCGATCCGCTGCCCCTGGTTGACGATCTGCTCGAGGGTCTGAGTCTGGACCTCGTCGAGCGGCGCCCTGCGGAGCAGGTACTGCGCGTTGCCGGTGATGACGTTGAGCGGCGTTCCCATCTCGTGCGCCAGGCCCGAGGCGAGCTGACCGAGGAGGGACGCTTTTTCGGCCTGGACCAGCTCCCGTTCGACCGCGGCGAGATCGGCGCCGAGCTCGTCGATGGCCTCCACCAGATCATCGACCTCGGCCAGACGCCGGGTTGCGGGCGCGACCTGGAGCGGGTCGTGGGGTGCGCGATCGGGGTCGCGCAGCGCCCGTCTGAGGTCGAGCAGGGGTCGTGTCAGGCGGCGTGAGCCGAGCAAGAGGATCGCCGCTGCGGCCACCAACGCGAAGGCGATCGACCAACCAAGCAGTTGGTACCGGGTGCGGAGGCCGAGGATTCGGGCGCCCACGTCGGCGCTGACGACCACGCCCCAACCGGCCTCCGTGAGCGGGTGAACGAAGCCGAGCCGCTCCTTTTTTGAGACGACGCTGATGTAGCGGAGGTCGCCGGTCGATCCGCCGATGAAGGCGCGGATCGGGGGGTTGGACGTGAGGTCCGTGCCGCGCCGGGACAGCTCGAGATCGGAGTAGAAGAGCAGGGCGCCGCTGCCGTCCACCACGTAAAGATGGCGGTCGAGACCGTGACGGGACCACGCCTGGAGCTGGCGATGGAGAATGCCGGGCTCGAGCACCGCCACGATCCTGGTGGCGCCGCGCCGCGGTCCCAGATACAGGACGGTCGGCGGTGCGCCATCGATCCACGGTGCGACCTCGGTCAGCCCGGGACCGCGCCCGAGAGCTCGGCCGTAGCCGCATTCCCGGTCGATGCGCCTCGGATCGAGCTGGGTTGCCGCCACGGTGCCGTTCTCCCTGACGATCTCCCAGGCGACGCCGGTCAGGGGTGGTGGCGGTGTGCCCGGGGCGAGATCCGCAGCGACTCTGGCCTCGTCCCGAACCTGCCGGATCAAGGTGTCGAGGTAGGTGCCGGCGAGCATCGCGATGTGCCGATTCGAGGCGCGAATCTCGGTCTCGACCAGCTCGACGTCGCGGTGATACCCGGTCCAGGTTAGCAGGCTGAGAGGTAGGAACGGGACGAGCGCCACCAGGAGCAGAGAGGCGGCGAGGATCCGGGTCAGCGAGCGGCGGGACGAGCTGCCCTCGCGGTCGCGCTCGACGTTGGCCCGGCCCCAAGCCTGCGGCGCCGCAGAGCCAGTCACGGCACGAGCATAGCATCCGGGGTCGCCCGTCCGACCCCGACCTTCAGCACACGGGGAGCGTTGGCGAGGGAGTCAGCGTTGCAGGAGCGCGAGCGCCTCGACCTGAGCTGTCTGGGGCATCATGTCGACGGCCTGCACCGAGACCGTTGCGAAACCCCCTCGTACAAGCGCCCCGAGGTCCCTGGCGAGGGTGACGGGATCACAGGAGAGGTAGGCGAGGGACCGTGCCGAAGATGCGATGAGCGCCTCGAGCACCGCGGGTTCGGCGCCCGCTGCCGAGGGGTTCAGGATGACCGCATCGGGTCGTTCCGATCGCAGCCGCCCGAGAGCGCGGCGCAAGGGACTCGCGATGATCTCCACGTTCGAAACTTGGCCGGCCTTGCTGGTCGCCTTGGCGTCGGCAGCGGCGCCGCGCACCCCCTCGATGCACAGGACCTGTCGAAACGAACGCCGAAGAGCGAAGCCGTGTGTGCCAACCCCGGCGTACAGGTCGGCAAGCAGCTTGCCGTGCCCGAGGAACTCGGCCATTCGGCCGTGGATCAGGGGGAGCAGATCGAGGTTGACTTGGAAGAAGGATCCCGGCGAGATTCGGAGAGCCAGATCGGCGAGCTCGACGACGACCTCTCGGACGCCGGCGACGGGCTCGATCGCTCCCTTGAGGACCTGCGGCCCACCGCTTCGATTGAGGTTGACCCCGATGCCTGCGACCTTCGGACAGGCCTCGACGATGGCGTCGACGGGCAGCTGTGGCATCTCGTCGGCCCGGACGACGAGGGTCAGGTGCTGCCGCGAGGGCTCGCTGCCGCAACGGAGGTCGACATGGCGGAGACTGAAGGGAAACCGGGTCGACGAGTTGAGCAGCCGACGAAAGCTGCGGAGGGTGTCCAACAGCTCTGGAATCAACACCCTGCAGCTCGGTGCGTCGACCACCACGCGACTACGGCGTTGGAAGTAGCCGAGGGCCGACCGCCGGTTGCGATCGGTGGAGATCGTCATCTTGGCGCGGTTACGGTAACCCTCGATCCGGGGCGACGGCAGGGTCGGTAGGACCAGGCGGTGGTCGAGGCGCAGCTCCCGGTCGAGAGCGGCAACGAGCCGTCGCCGTTTTGTCTCGAGCTGCTCGGCGTACGGCTGGAGCAGGAGTGCACAGGCTCCACACTCCCGGCGGTGCGGGCAGTCGATGACCTCGATCGGGGACGGGCCTTGCATCACCGATCAGCCTATCCCAGCTCGTCGAAGCCGGAGGTGGGCAAGAGTGGACAAGGTGCGAGGGCGATCACTGGAGGCGGTGGATTCGCAGCCCGTTGGCCGAGTCCGAGAAGCCGAGGGGCAGGCCGGCGGCGAGCACCACCAGGTCGCCGGGCCCAGCAATCGCACGGTCGATGAGCTCACGAACGAGGAGGTCGCCGAGGACGTCCGAGTCGGTTGCGGCGTCGGCCACACTTGGGATCACTCCCCAGGACAGCTGGAGTTGGCGGGCGACCGCGATCGAGGTGGTCACGCCGAGCACTGGCGCCGCCGGACGGTGACGGGCGATGAGCCGTGGGGTGTTCCCGGAGGTCGTGGTGGTCACGATCGCGGCGGCGCCGATGACCTCTGCGAGAGAGCAGGCGGCGCGACTGATGGCGCCGGTGACGTCAGCGGTCTCGCTCGGGTCGAGGTCGATCGGCATTCCACCCCTTTCAAGCCACGCCTCGGCCTCGAGGGCGATGCGGTCGAGCATCCCCACCGCCTCGGTGGGGAAGGACCCGATGGCGGTCTCCTCCGACAGCATGAGGGCGTCGGTGCCGTCGAAGACTGCGTTGGCCACGTCGGAGGCCTCGGCCCGTAGCGGTCGCGGGCTGTCGACCATTGAGCGCAGCATCTGAGTCGCGGTGATCACCGGGCGTCCGGCCCGACGGGCGGCGGCGATGATCCGCTTCTGCGCGACCGGGACCTTCTCAGGCGGCATCTCCACTCCGAGGTCCCCCCGCGCGACCATGATGCCGTCGACTGTCGCGATGATTGGATCCAGGCGGACCAACGCCTGAGGTTTCTCGATTTTCGCGATGAGCAAGGGGGGGTGCTCGCACTCGGCCACTCGTGCTCGCACCGGGGCAAGGTCGTCCTCGTGGCGCACGAAGGACAGCGCGACGAAGTCGACCGCTTCGGCGAGGCCCAGCTCGAGGTCGGCGAGGTCCTTGTCGGTGACTGCCGGAACGCGGAGGTTCGCGTGCGGCAGGTTGACCCCCTTTCGCGAGCTCAACGAGCCGCCGTTGACAACCCGACACGCGAGCCGGTCTCCTTGGACCTCGACGACCTCGAGCTCGGCCGCACCATCGGCGAGCAGGATGGTCTCACCGACCGCCACGTCCTCGAGCAGGTGGTCGTAATCGACGGGAAGCGTGCCCACCGGGGCGTACGCCGCCGGGGCGAGGGCCGCCGTATCGCCGGTTTCGAGGCGGATGCCGTCCTCGGGCAGCACGCCGAGCCGGATCTTCGGTCCCCCCAGGTCCTGGAGGATCCCGACCTCGCGGCCGCGGTCGCCCGCCGCCTGGCGAATGCGGCGGATGGTGGCGCGGTGATCTTCGCGTCGACCGTGGGAGAAGTTGAGCCGGACCACATCCGCTCCGGCGTCGATGAGCGCGCCGATCCCCGCCGCCGAGTCGGTGGCCGGTCCGAGGGTGCAGACGATCTTGGTCTTGCGGCGGCGCATAGCGAGCATGATACTCCGAGGTGGTCGATCGATGGTGTGGTCGTTGCAGCTTAATGCCGGCGGGATGAGGCCGCGCGGCGGAAGAAGTCCTCGGGTGGCCGCGACGAGACCCAGTCGGCGTTGAGCTCGGACCCGTCGGCGCCCGTGAACCGATGCACGGACAGTCGATGGCCGTCGAGCCAGAGTCGCTGGGAATCATCGTCGGGTCCAGCCGCCGGCGCGGTTCCGTAGAGCGGGTCCCCTAGGATGGGCAGGCCGGCTTCGGCGAGCTGGACCCGGAGCTGGTGCTTGCGGCCGGTGAGCGGGCGCACCCGCAGGAGTCCGAGGCCGTCGGCCGCGCGCAGCACCTCGACCTCGCAGCGGGCATTGGCGGTGAGCTCCGGACGAATGATCTGGCGCCAGTGCTCGACCGGACTGCGGCAGACGTGATGGGCGAGGATGAAACGGTCGCCGGGCGGCTCACGGTGGAGCTCGGAGACGGCCGTGTAAACCTTGTCGACGAGAGGCGCCGGCTGGAAGAGCCGGGCGTAGTGCGATCGGGTCGCCGGCAACAAAGACAGCAGTACGAGCCCCGAGGTCAGACGGTCGAGCCGGTGCAGTGGTGCGATGGAGTCGTTGCCGATGGCGCCGGCGAGGAGGTGCAGGAGGCAGCCGCGGACCCAGCGGCCGCCGGGGGTGACCGGAAGGTTCGGTGGCTTGTCGACGACCACGAGGTGGTGGTCTGCCCACACCACGCGGAAGTCCTCGCGGACCGGCGGTTCCCGGTCGACCTCGCGCCGGTAGTGGACCTCGAGCAGCGGCCGGAATGGTGTGCTGCCGGCCACCGTCCCGTCGGCGGTCCAGATCTTACCGTTGGCAAAGCGCTCGAACCAGCGCGACCGGGGGATTCTGGGGAAGCGGACGACGAAGAAGTCGAGCAAAGTCCGGACACCGGCGGGGGCGCACTCTGGCAGGGTCACCGTCGATGGACGAACAGGAACCCGTGCGTTCTCGGACGCTCCGGCCGGGCTCGAACCTTTGCTGCGGCGATCGGTCATGGCCAACGATAGCATCTGTGGCGTCGCGGCGATTCGAGGATGTTCGGCCTCCGGAAGACGTCAACCGGCGGGTCAGGGACGCTGCCGCCTCCCGACTGGAGACTGTCCGCCGACGAGATGGCGGCCTCGAACCGACCGGCGACGCGGCTTTGCCCAGATTGGGACCGGGATTGCCACGTTTCTGCCGCGGTTCGGACCAGTCTGGAATCCACGATCGCAGCACTGGAGGTGGGTCCATGGCAACCAGCACAGCGGAGATGGGACGAGCCCTGATCGAGCGCATGAGCGGGCCGATGCGGCTGATCGTGATCGGCGTCCTGGCCCTGGTCCTGTTGATTCCTTTGGAGATGGTGCAGTCAGTGGTGTGGGAGCGCTTCCAGACCTACCAGGGGGTTGTGTCCGACATTGCGGAGTCGTGGAGCGGCGAGCAACGACTCGCCGGCCCATTCCTGGTCGTTCCCTACCGGGAGAAGGTCGAGGTCAGGGACGAGTACGTCACCCCCGGCGGAGAACGCAAGGTGAGTCTCCGATGGGAGAGCTGCGATCGCAGGGCGGTGATCCTGCCGGACACGTTGTCGTTCGATGGCAGCTTGATGCCGGAAGAACGCCGGCGAGGGATCTACCGGGTTCAGGTCTACACCTCCGAGCTCGAGGTCTCGGGGACCTTCGGTGGTCTCGGTGCGGCGGTTTCCTCGCTCGTCCCTCCCGAGCGGTTGGAGGCCGTGGAGTGGTCCCAGGCGGTGTTGGCATTCGGCCTGTCGGACCCGCGAGGTCTCGTTGTCGTCGATGGCTTCGAGCTCGACGGTCATCCCGCCCACGCACGCCCGGGCACGACCCTGCCCGAGATCATCTCGACCGGCTTCCACGTCCCCGTGGAGCTCATTCAGGGCGACCGCCTGGTGTTCCGGATGCCGATGGTGGTCCGCGGCAGCGATGGTCTTCGGTTTCTGCCCCTCGGTGAGACAACGCGCGCTTCGATCCGGTCCGGGTGGTCCCACCCGAGCTTCGTCGGTGATGTTCTCCCGGCCGCGAGGAACATCGAGGACAGCGGCTTCTCCGCGGAGTGGACGATTCCCCTGCTGAACCGCTCCTATCCTCAGGTCTGGCGCGAAGGCGCGGCTGTCGACGTCAACGAGATCGAGGCCGGGGTGCGTCTTTTCGAGCCGGTGGCGCTGTACGACCTGGTCACCCGAGCGGTCAAGTACGGTCTCCTCTTCGTCGCGTTGACCTTTCTGACTCTGGGCCTGGTCGAGGTCGTCACCGGCGCCCGGCTGCGGCTGGTTCAGTTCCTGCTCATCGGAGTCGCTCTCGCCCTCTTCTTCCTCATCCTCATCGCTCTCGCCGAGCACATGGGCTTCACGACCGCCTACCTTCTCGCTTCGTCGGTCGTGGTGGTGCTCAACACCCTGTACTGCGCGGCGATCTTGCGCAGGACGGGGATCGCGGCCGTTGTCGGGAGTGTGCTGGCGGCCATCTACGGCGTCCTGTACCTGATTCTCGAAGCCGAGGATTTCGCCCTGCTCGGCGGCACCGCTCTCCTGGTCGCGGCTCTCGCGGTCACCATGTGGTTCACTCGAACCGCCGCGCCGAGGCTCTCCGAGTAGGACCTGGAAGAGAGGACTCGTCGTCTCGACGGCGGTCCGACTTGGCCTCGGTCAGAGGCCCGTGACCTCCAGGACCTTGACTCCGGGGAGGAGGGTGGTCGACGCGCTAACGTAGCCGACGGCGCCGCGGTTTGCCTGGACCGTGCTCAGCACCTCGTCGTCGCTGCCCTTTTCGACCGGAGGGACCGCGCGACCCGAGAAGACCATGCGCTGCCAGTGGGCGCGAATCGCGTCGGTATCGCGTTTGTGGACCGCGATCGAGAAGGTCTCCCGGACCTCGTTCTTGGCAGCCTGGTCGATTGGCACGACGGGGATGCCATTGGGCCAGTTGGCCGTCTGCTTGAGGAACATCCGGGACAGATCCTCCGCCCGGATGGTGGTCGACGGGTTCGAGTCGTTGACAACGATCATGAAGCCCTGATCAACCGCGGAGGTCGGCAAGCTCAGTGTGAGGACGAGCGCCGTTGCGGCGAGGAGAATCGGTGTCTTGATCGTCTTCATACTCCACCTCCGCCAGAGGTTGAGCTGGAGGCCCGGCCGCCGCCGCCGTGGATCGACGCGTTGTTGTCAATGTCGACAGTCGACGCGCCGCTTGCCATCGATCCAAGGATGGCGAAGGCAATCAGCGAGATGGACCATGGTCGCGAAGTCATGTCTGTGTTCTCCAAATGCAGCTTCTCGATCAGAACGAAGGTGGCCGGCGTCCCGGGATATTGCGAGATCGCCCGGTTTCCGAACATCTCACCCAGGGTCTTGGCAATCCTCGTGCCACCCTTGACGAGGAATCGGCGCGGACGAGGGCGCAGGATCGTGTCTCGAATGTGGACAGTCGACCGCCCGCCGTGTTCCGGTTCGAAACGCGGACCGACCTGGAAACCCCGGGCGTCTCGGGGGCGTACCATAAGGGCGAGACAATGAAGGGAGGCGTACGTTGACGAGAGCTCGACCCGTGGCCGTCGCCGTTATCCTCTGGATCGCCTGCTCGGGGTGCGGCGCCGTCAAGCCCGCGATGCCGAACCGCATCACCGAGCCGATGGTCGACCTCCCGGGCAGGAACCTCGTCCGCTACCGGGACATGACGGTCGAAATCCTCCTCGACACCGGGTTCGCCAACGCCAACCTGGGCGAGGACTGGCTCGTGCTCAACGTCGCCGTTAGTGGCATGACCGGTGGGGCGACCGCCATCGATCGGGACCGGATCTCGGTACGGACTCCGGATGGAACGACGGTGCCTTTACCGTCGTACCGCGACTTCAACGCCGCCTACACGGAGCTCGCCCCGACGCAACGACGAGCGACCCTGGCGAGCCAGCCCCTGGACTTCACGAGGGGCGGGCGACGGGCCTGCAGCATCGACTTCATGCCCACCCCCGGCTCGGGAACCGCCGCCAAGACGGTCCTCCATGTCACCAAGAACCAGCTTTGCGTCGGTCTCCTCGACTTTCCGGTCCCGGGCGGCGTCCAACCGGGCACCTGGAGGTTCGTGATCGACTTCGAGGAGACCCGGGCGGTCGTGCCCTTCACCCTCGAGGCGCCGTGACCTTCGGCCGGATCGTGGACTCGAGATCTGCCGAGCCGCGGCCCGGTCTTGCCCGCGCGCGCATGCGTCGAGGTGCTCGAGCTGCCGTGGCTTTGGCCTGGCTCATCGTTTGCGTGCTCGCAGCGGGTTCATCGGATGCCCGCGAGATCGACCGTGAGCAGGTTCTCGGCGGCCTTTCGTTCATCGACCAGGTCGAGGTCACCGTGGTCAACATCGACGTCTTCGTCCGAGACCGGGACGGACGACCGGTGACCGGACTGGAAAAGGGCGATTTCCGTCTCGTTCAGGACGGGATTGAGCGGGAGATTTCCCATTTTGCCGCGTACAGCGAGGACGTTCTCGGCAAGCTGGCTGGACCGGGTCCGGGCGCTGAACCGGAAGCGCAGCCGCAGCCGGCGGAGGTCGGCGACGATGCCGGCGGGACAAGAACGGAGCCGGCGACGACCGCGGTCACTCCCGTCGAGCCCGTGTTCATCGTGTTGTACGTCGACAACGAGAACCTCCGTCCCCACGACCGGAACCGGGTGCTCGCGCAGATCCGCCGCTTCATCCGCGGGGTCATGAAGCCGCATGTCCGAATTATGGTTGTGTCCGCCGCTCGGTCGGCCACCATCGTTCAACCCATGACCGACGACCCGAAGGCCGTCGAGGACGCCCTGAGATCCCTGGTTCGCTCCTATGGCGCTCGCGTCGATGACGACCGGGACCGGGGGCGAATCATCCATGACCTTCAGGAGCTCCCGGTCGACGCCGCGTCCGGTGGCTCGCGGCAGTCCCGAGCCGCCGCCCGCGAGCTCGAGGAACGGATCAGGGTCTATGGAGAGGAGCTCGCCATCGAGCTGGGGAGCTCCACGGGCGCCCTGCGCGAGGTTCTGACTACCCTCGCAGGGCTTCAGGGGCGCAAGGTGTTGGTTCACGTGTCGAACGGGTTGCCGGCGGTCCCGGCGCGGGACCTCATCGACTGGTACGGCGATGTCAATCAGAGGGCGTCCACTCTGCCGTTGCTCGCCCGTTTCAACCGGCGCTACCTGTTCGAGGCCCTGGCTTCGAGCGCCAACGCCCAGGGGGTGACCTTCTACACGATCGACGCCACTGGGCTCGGCGGCGATGCACCGTCGTCGGCTGAGTACTTGCGACCGGTCGATCCGTTGTACGCGGGGTTGTACAGCCTTAACCACCAGGAACCGTTGCTTCTGCTGGCGGAACGGACGGGAGGTCGCGCTCTGGTCGGCTCCAATGATGTCGCCGGGATGCTCGACAGCCTGCGTGACGACCTCTTCACGTACTACTCCATCGGCCATACGCTGCCGACTACTGGCGCGGACACGGTGCATCGGATCGAGGTCGAGATCCCCGGGCACCCGGAGTTCGAAGTTATCTACCGCCGCACGCTGGTCGAAAAATCGCTCGAGACCCAGGTCCAGGACACCGTGGTCAGCGGCCTCATGCTCGCCCTCGACGACAACCCCATGGGTCTCGAGCTTCGGGCGGGAACGACGGCGGCAACGGCGGAGGATCGCTGGCTCCTGCCGATCGAGCTGTCGCTCCCCATCGAGTCGGTGGCCATGCTTCCGGAGCGCGACGAGGTCGTCGGCCGGGTCGTTGTGTTCGTCGCCAACCGCGATTCAGAAGGTCGGCAGTCGGACGTCCAGCGTCGGCAGTTCGAGCTCCGAATGCCGGTTGCGGACTACCAGCGCCGCCAGAACGAGCGCTACGTTGCCGAGTTCGACCTGCTCCTCAATGCCGGCGAGCACCGGGTGGTGGTCGGCACTCTCGACCCGGTGACTCGGCAGGCGTCGTTCGTGAGTCTGTCCAGGACCGTGCCCTAACCCGGACGACGTCCGAAACCCGAGGGAGCCGGATTCGTACCTCACCGGCAGTATGTCCTGGGAGAGTCGTTGTGCGTGCCCCTCCTTGACCACCGGAGAGGGCTTCAATCGTCGTGGTGTTCGAGAGCCGTGGCGGCGGTCAGGGGTCGGCCGGAGGTCGCCGGATCACCCCAACGGAGCCGCTCGGAATTGGAGGAACTGATGCGAATACGACGAGTCGCAACCATGGTCATCGTGATGCTCGCGATCGCTGGGGCGGTCGGGGCGCAATCCGGTGCGGACCTCAAGGGCCGCGTCCTGCTGGAGAATGCACCTCTTCCCGGCGTCACCGTGAGCCTCACCTCGCCCGCCCTCCAGGGAGAGAGGGTCACAGTCACAAATGCCCAGGGCGATTACATCTTCAAGGCTCTCCCGGCGGGCGACTACAAGGTCGTGTTCTCGCTTGCCTCGTTCTCGACCCTCGAGTACGACGTCAAGATGACCACGGCCCAGCCGCGAACCCTTGATGCGGTCATGTACCCGGAGGCCATCCAGGACGAGATCATCGTCACCGGTGCGTTCGAGACCGTCAGCACCGGCTCCCAGGGCTCGTCCACCATCGAGCAATCCGTGCTCGAGAAGCTGCCGGTTCAGCGGACCCTCAACCAGGCCGTGCTGCTGTCGGCCGGGACCACAGACACGGGCCCCGGGGGCAACATCTCGATCGCCGGCGCACAATCGTGGGAGAGCCTGTTCACCATCAACGGTGTGGTGGTGAATGAGAACATTCGTGGTCAGGCGCTGGACCTGTACATCGAGGACGCCGTGCTCGAGACCACCACCATTACCAACAGTGCCTCAGCCGAGTACGGTCGTTTCGCCGGCGGGATCGTCAACACGATCACCAAGTCCGGTGGCAACGAGTTCTCGGGCTCGTTCCGCGTCAACATCGACAACGACAGCTGGAACGGAAAGACCCCGCTCACCACCGATCAGGTCGACAAGAACAACTACGTCTACGAGGCGACCTTTGGCGGCTACATTCTCAAGGATCGCCTGTGGTTCTTCACCGCTGGTCGCGACCTCGACGACTCGGGTTCGGACCAGCTCATCGTGCCGGGGCAGCCGGACGCCGGCATCCCGTACCCGACGACCCGCAGTCAGCGGAGGCTCGAAGGCAAGCTCACCGGCTCCATCACCAACAACCACCGGGTCACCCTGAGCTACCTCGACATCGAGGACGACCGAACCAACGAGGTCAACTTCGGGCCCGCGGCCGACTACAACGGGCTCACGGACACCTCCGTGCCGCAGAAGGGCCTGTCGGTGACCTACACCGGGGTCATGACCGACAGCTTCTTTCTCGAGGCCCTGTACTCGAAACGGGAGCTCTCCATCATCGGCGGCGGCGGGACCAACACCGAGCTCGGGGGATCACCGATTTGGGATCTCCTCGAGAGCATCACGTTCAACGACGCCTGGTTCGACGGTGCAGGGCCGGCGAAGCAACGCGACAACGAAAACTACTACGCCAAGGCGTCATGGTTCGTGTCGGGCAAGGGCACGCACGACCTGGTCTTCGGGTACGACCACTTCGACGACCAGAACACCGAGAACAACCGCCAGATGGCATCGGGCTTCGCCTACGCACCGTTCGTCGAGCAGGACTACAGCGAACCGGGCAACCCCTTGGTGGTGATCGAGCCCTACGGCGGCTACATCATCTGGGGCGACGTCCTCGAGGAGTCGAAG
>Ga0316576_10001328_pt1 | contig 13138 bp, 11 predicted proteins | sample S0NA_FD_203075 | JGI IMG/M metagenome (GOLD analysis project Ga0316576, IMG submission 203075) | Rhizosphere microbial communities from salt marsh grasses in Alabama, United States - S0-2_050615r3r5 | ecosystem: Host-associated > Plants > Roots > Rhizosphere | place: USA: Alabama | collected... | reverse complement strand
GGATCGCGTAGTTGTTCCGTGGTATAAGCCTGGCTGGCGCGGTGGTTGTGGCGCAGGCCAATCGAATGGCCCACCTCGTGGCAGACGATATAGCGCACCACCTCACCCAGCAGTTCATCCGGCAGAGGCACGTTTTGGGCCCGCTCATCCACGGCACTGGCCTGGCTAAAGTACCAGGTTTCGGCCGTCTTCAGCACGTCATCCCAGAAGATCACATGGGCAGAGAGAATCTGTCCCGTACGCGGATCGGCCAGGTGCGGTCCCATCGCGTTTGGAAAAGGCTGCGGCACCCAACGAATCACGGAGTAACGCGCATCGGCCGGATCCCAGGCCGGGTCGGCTGGCGCAGCCTCGGCCAGGATCGCCTTCTTGAAACCGGCTGCTTCAAATGCCGGCTGCCAATCTTCTATACCCTGGCGAACAAACGGCCGCCATTTATCCGGAATTTCCGGCGGCAGGTAAAAAACAATCGGCTGTACCGGTTCAGAAACATCCGCCTGCGGATCAATTTTTTCCAACCTGAAACGCGAGATAAACTTTTCCGTGACAATGCCCGGTTCATCATTAGCATCTACCACCCCAAAGTCGGTTGTGAAATAGCCCACGCGTGGATCGTACCCCCGCGGCAGCATAGGCTTCTCCGGCAGCAAGATAAGACTGTGAGCGATGACAATAGAAGCGGCGCTGCTTGGCCCGCTGGTCAATGAAAAAGTAAGCAGCGCGTGAACCAGGATATTCTTGGGGAATGAACCAATTCTATCAATACGACTGCGCACCGGGTCCGGCGCTGTCGCCATATAACCGGAGCCGCTGAGCACCGGCAGCACATTAAAATCAAGGATATTGCCGGCAAAAAAGGCGGTCACATCAATGACGGCCGCACCCTCTTCATTTTCGGCGATGACAGGAAAGCTGTAAAGAATCGAGGGAAAAGCTGCTGCTTGAATGGCCAGATCTTCGGGAGCCGCTTCAACCTGAGATGAGGCAACCGCATAAGCCGGGCGCAGGCGCAGCGATCCGGTCATATCGCGCACTTCAATGCTGTTATCGTTTCGCTCCCAGCGCACGATACGCCTGCCCAGCTCTTTTGGATTATGGGCTACCCCATACGGCGCCTCGGCAAATTCAGCATACCAGATCATGTCCTTACCCAACACATTCGGCGCCAGCTCGAAATACCATTTCGAGCCTATGTGGTGTACGGCAAATAAACCCTCCTGGGTTTCGGCCTCCGCGGTGATGACTTCACTGTAAGGTTTGGGCTTTTGTGGTTCAGTTGGAACCGCAGCGCCTCCCGGTGCAGCTGATACAGCAGGATCTTGTCCCGGTTGTCCTTGAGATGGACTTGGGTTCTCTCCAACCTGAGGCGTTTCTTCTTCTGCAACTGGTAAATTTTCACTGTCCGGTTCCGGCTGATTCTTATTCTTGCGGGTCATTTATCCTCTAACAAACTATAATATTGCCCTGCTAAATCGCTGCTTAAAATATCTACTATCAGAAACCTTTAGTAATGGTAACCATGAATTCGCTGCTGATCATGCTTAATTTATTCAATTTATTGGCTGGTTAATCTCCGCATGCATCCTCGGAAAATCACTACCGTCAACGCCGACCTGTTTTTCTTCTTTTGGTTGCTCATTCTCCTTGCCGGAGCAGAATTCCCACCACCAATAGGGTTCCTATGGATTATTCTGGCCATAGCCGGCTGCGCCGTCGTCGTCTGCTGGCGTATCCCCACTTATATCGATTGGTATCTCACCCAGCGTCCCGGTCGCTGGCCCCGCGTTATTCTCGACGGCCTCATTGCCGGTTTTGTCATAGCAGTCTTGTTCATCTTGAGCAGAAAAGGTGAGCCATCAGTACCTGCTAGGAGGCTCGCCGATTATGCGCTCTTGTTCGCTATTTTAGGCTTTATGGGCGTACTTAATGCTGCAGCCCTTTACATCATTACCATGTTCTTCCTTCGCAAACTGGAGTACGACTGAATCAGCTAGCTTTCCCGGCTACGGCCGATCTCTGCGCCCGTTTTCCCAATTCGCCGCTAGCAACCATTAACAGCGCCAAACCAATAAGGGCGATGATCAATACCTCCGTCAGTACATCCGGGTCTGTGAAGTTACCTGCGGCGACGATCATGGCCGCGGCCAGATTTCGTTGCGCCGTACCCAAGGAAACCACGGCCCGCGTCTCCTGGCCAGGGCCGCCCAGAAAATAGCCGATCGCAAAAGCGCCGATAATGAATAGAACTGCTGCGAGAATCGACCAGGAACCAAAAGCGCCAACAAACGAACTAAAGCCCAGAATCAAGCCCAAAACCATGAGAGATATGAGAGCGATATTCGAGGCCATGGAAAAAGTCGGTTGGATATGGGCTGCAATCTCCGCGTAGCGCGCTCTAATGAGTAGGCCAATTCCCAACGGAACCAGCATCTGGAAAAAGAGCGAACTGGCGATGGCTATAGCATCAACCGATACACCTTGCAGCAGCAGGGGCAAAACAATTGGCATATAAATCACTGTCAGCACCATCAGCAGGGTCATCAAACCTACGCCAAAAGCCACATCCCCCTTGGCCATCTGCACCAGCTTCGGCAGGAATGGCGCACCGGCCGCGCAGGCTACGATGATAAGGCCAGTCCCCGACCCTTCCGGCACCGGGAAAACCAGAGCCAGAAGATAACCAAGAATTGGCACCATCACAAAACTGGCCAAAAGGGATTTAACAACCAGGCTTCTGTTCTTTAACGGCTCGAGTATCTCAGCAATTGTCAGGCTCAAACCCATTGCCAGCATGCTACAAACCACAAAAACCAGGAGCGATAAGCTCGCCAGTGTTGCCAGAACATCCATAATTTTCCTCCTATGGGCTTAACAGTCGCTCAAGCCCACTAAAATCAGGGTAATTGTATAATATAGTGGACTTTTCCACCTGCTTATTGCTCTTTTCAACGGTGCTGCAGTGGCGTACTATTTGAATTAAGAAAAAATACCTCTATTTTTTCCCTTCTTTTTTGTACTTTCTCCTCGTCTATTAGAGGATTGCGGCAACAAGGAAACAACAGTGGTTTCCGACTACAGCAGCAGAAAGGATCGGCTAACATGGCAATTACCGTCAAACAAGCTCTCGGTATAGGTGGGTTAAAAAATGGCGTCCTTTTAGCAGGAGAAGGACAACTCGATCGCGTCATTCACCACGTCAATATCCTCGAAGCGCCATGGGAACCGTCCTGGGAAACACGAGATCATCTTTTCCTGACCAGTTTTTATGCCTTGCGCGACGATGTCTCCTTGCAGGTAGAAACAATCAAATCGCTGGCCGAAAGTGGCTGCGCCGCTCTCGTTTTTCAGACCGGCATTCAAGATTCTCTGGACCCACGGGTCGTCCAACAAGCGGACGCGTCAGGCCTGCCTCTTATAGAGGTCGACGAAGCAATCGATTACCCGGCCATTATCACCCCTCTGGTGGGAGCGATCACGCGCGAAAAAACCTTTCTCTTGCAGCGTTCACAAGAGATCCACCGCCGCCTGACGAGTTTGATCCTGAGTGGAGATGGTCTACCCTCCATTGTTAATGCCTTGCATGAACTACTTGATCGGCCATCAGCCATCGTCAACCGTTGGGGCGATACATTGGCCGGCGCGCCGGCTGAAGATTTTGAAAAGCCTCCCGATATGGGTGACTTCCTCCAGGAAACCGCGCAAGCAGCCCGTCAGGGACTCACGTGGCACGAAGCGCAAGGTTACTGGTTGGCACCCCTTCTGGCCGGAGAACGTGGCGAAATTGAGGGCTTTTTACTGGTTTGGGATCCTGAAAAAACCGCCAACTCCCTGGACCTGACCGCGATAGAGCAGGCAGCGACGGTCACCTCTTTGGAATTGGCGAAACAGCGCGCGGTGCTGGAAACAGAAAGACGTCTAAAACGCGATTTTCTAAATGATATACTCAGCGGGGAACACCATTCTGTGGAAGCACTTCTCGCACGCGGTCATTCATTGGGTTGGGACTTGCTGCAGAAACGAACAATATTGCTTGTAGACCTGAACCAGTTCGAAGCGTATTACCTGCGCCATCTCGATGAGGGCGAGGGACATTTCCAACAAATCAAGCAGCGCTTCTTGCATGGCGTCTCCCAGGTTGTCCTCGACAAAAACCCATTGAGCATCGTTGAAGAACGCAGCGACAGCATCATCGTCATCCCCCATTTCGCGGCTGAGATGCCCTTGACCCAGGCCCAGCGCCTTACTCAGAACATAGCGGAGAAGATCCAAGCCAGCGCGCCTGATACATTGCACGAACTATCAATTTCAATCGCCATTGGTGGATTCTACGAAAATGTGGAAGGGCTGCGGCATAGCTACCAGGAAGCGGTTGCCGCACTGGATGTTAGTACACGACTGACCGGACAGCCAGCCATAGTCTGGTATGAAGATGTTGCCCTTTACGTCCTACTCGATCGTTTTTCAAACCAGGAGCAAGTTAATCGCTGGCGAGAACAAACCCTTGGCCGCTTAATCTCCTACGATCGCAACAATCAAACCGAGCTTGTCAAAACGTTAGAGGCCTATTTTGACGCTAATCAGAATTCACAACAGACCGCCCGCGACTTATTCATCCACCCCAAGACATTAAAGTACCGCTTGCGTCGCATCGAAGAAATCGTAGGCATCGATCCTTTCGAAGGAGACCGCCAACTCGCCTTCTATCTCGCCTCCAAACTCACCCGTCTCCAAACCGGTGACACCCACAAATCGCAAACTTAGGCGTCCTTCTCCCCTTATCCAAATTGGATAATCTTACCCCTCTTGTTTTCATCGCTAATCCCTATAGACGTCCTGTTCTGGATAGTTTATGCTAACTATATGGACAAATCGCCTATTTTCGCTTAAGGGCAAGAAGTCCGGGATGTTGGAGATGACGTTGAAAACCAGCCTAGATACCCTGACTATGGAAGCGGCCGTTTTGGGTGGTGCCATCTTGGGTAATGGTGGCGGCGGGAAGCTGGAAGATGGTCTCTACCTGGGAGAACTGGCTACCGCACAGGGAGGTGCAGCCCTCCTTGACCCTGGGGGTCTGCCTGCACAGACCGCTGCGGCGGCGGTTTTGTCCTTTTATTCCTCAGGCTATGATACCCATCAGATTCACCCCCGCCAGGTACACCGCGCTGTGACCATGCTGCAAGAGAACCTGGATAGCAAAGTTTTAGGGCTGGCCAACGCCGGTATGGGAGCTGTCGACAGTATTATCGGTTGGGAGTTGTCTGCTTTCATGGGCATTCCTTTACTTAATATGGGGATCCCGCCACTATACCATCCGGCCACTTTGCGCAATTTACTCCTGTTCTGGCAAGAAACGGCCGCACAGATGCACTTTTCTGTGATCCTAGTCGGCCCTGCTAACAGCAGCCATGAACCTTCCGAGCATCTCTGGCACGGCCGTCCCTCCGACTTACTGGATAAGCTGGACGCTTTGCCAGCCGTCGGGGAAGACAGTTATGCAGTCGCGGCTGGACCACTGCAACCCGGGGAAGGCATCCCATCACAGGTGAACAAACTACTTCGCATGGGGCATGCAATGCTTACTGCTAACGAAAATGGCGGCGAGGCCACGGTAACCACTCTGCAAAAAATGCTGCCCTATCGCTTTTCAGTCCTGGCCACTGTTACCGATATCAACTGGCACGGCCAGGGCCAGGAGTCCTATGGAATCATCGAGCTACGCGACATTAATAACAGGCGTTTACAGCTAACCTACGGACAGCGATACAGGGAGTTATCAGTGGACGGCCGTCTGACCGCCCTTTTTCCCGACTTAATCATCACCCTGGGAATTCTAGGAACGCCGCTAACAGGCGAGGAGGTATTTATTGGACAGGACCTTTATCTTATGACAGTACCCCATCAATAATCAAGATAACTGGTTGGCTTTCAGCCGGAGGCTGTCAGCTGTTTGAGGAGAAGATCATGAACAACAGAAAAAACTTATTTATTTTATTAATCACATTGCTCCTGGCGGTAGGATTACTGGCGGCCTGTAGCGGTGGCACCCCGGCCGTCGAAGAACAACCTGCCCCATCTGAAGAAGTAGAAGCCCCCACCGAAGAAGCAGAGACTCCTGTAGAAGAAGCGGAATCGCCTGTCGAAGAAGAAAGCGCTCCGGCCGAAGAAGCCGCGGCGCAAAATGTATTCGTCTACGCACACCCGACCACTTTCCCTGATCTCAATCCAGCCAGCAGTTTTTCCAACGATCTGGTTATTATGGCAAACTGCTATGAAACTCTGACCTTTTACAATTCACCGGGTAATGAGGAAGTGATCAGCCCCAAACTGGCCACCAGCTGGGAGACGAATGAAGATAACACAGAATGGACTTTTACTATCCGCGAAGGCGTATCTTTCCAAGACGGGGAACCGCTCAATGCTGAGGCGGTCAAAGCGGCCATTGAAAACACAATGGAACTCGGTGCCGGTTCTTCCTATATCTGGGCTCCGGTCGAATCCATTGAGGCAGTTGATGAATATACCGTCAAATTTACCTTGATGTGGCCCGCACCATTGGATCTAATCGCTTCCGCCGGCTATGCAGCCTGGATATACAGTCCGAAAGCTTACGCCGAAGGTGGTCCTGATTGGTTCAATGAAGGTAACTGTGCCGGAACCGGTCCCTACACCATTGATAATTTTGAACGTGGCGCGCGCATTATCATGAGCCGCAATGAAGATTACTGGGGCAGCTGGTCTGACGGACAGTTTGACACAATTGTTTTCGATATCGTAGAAGACCCGGTCGTAAGACAACAGATGATCGAATCGGGTACGGCTGATTTCACTTACGACATCCCCGCTGATAATCTGGACTCCCTGAATGCCCGCGATGACGTCATCGTCTACACTAACCCAAGCTTCCAAAATCTTTTAGGATTGTTAAACAATCAAAAACCACCGCTGGATAATCCCCTCGTCCGGCAGGCTATCTCTTATGCCTTCCCTTATGAACAATTTATCCAGGGCGTCATGGGCCAGCGCGCAACCCAGGCCTTTGGGCCAATACCAGCCGGGATCTGGAGTCATAGCGAAGACCTGCAACAATATAATTACGATCTTGACAAAGCGGCCGAGCTTCTTGGCCAAGCAGGTTATCCAGATGGTGGATTAGATTTACTCTACACGTACGCGACGGGTGACCTTGATGAACAGCAGGTCGGTGAACTGTGGAAAGCAGAGTTGGCCAAGCTGGGCGTTAACCTGGAGCTCCAGCCGATGACATGGGAAGCACAATGGGAATTGGGTCAATCCGATCCTGAAAACGCACAGGATATCTTTGTCATGTATTGGTGGCCTGACTACGTTTCGCCCATCAGCTGGCTCTTTAACATGTACCACAGTGAAGAAGAAACCCTGTTTAATCTTGGTTACTACAGCAATCCTGAATTCGACGAGTTGATTGACACAGCCGACGCCATTTCCGGCAGCGACCGCGAAGGAGCCACTGAGATGTTCATCCAGGCCCAGGAAATGCTGGTCAATGATGCTGTATCCGTCTTCTTCTACGATGTTGCGAACACGCATGTGGCACGAGCCGATGTCCAGGGTTATGTGGATAACCCAGCCTACCCACACGTACTTTTTGCTTATAATCTAAGCCGCTGATAATGAAAAAAGATGGCAGCTTTAGTCCGCCTTAGAAGGCGGGCAGCCTACGCAAAAGCTGCCATCTTTCTCACACAAAAGGGCAATTTAAAATGGCTGAAAAAATGATGCTCACGGAGGACCAGGCAATCGAGCTGTTTACTTTCCTGGTGGTTTCCGCCCGTACACAGTTGGACGATCCTCATCATTATGCCTCGATGCGCTTACTGACAGCCGCCGAAATACTGCGCGACTTTATAACCGGACACACCTCGCCGGAGACACAAAAGTTGCTGGAGGCCACGGTCGATAAAAGCGAACGCGCCCAAATCATTATGAATGATACGGAAGCCTTCGCCGGCGCGTTGGATGAGTTGTGCGCAATGGTTGCCCAATTCCTGGTTGAGCGAAATGGCCTGCAAGAGAGGGTGCCATGAGTCGAGATACACTCAATGTGATCAAGACACGGCGAGTCATACGCAACATGACCGACCAGCCGCTTGAACAGGAAAAACTGGAAAAGATATTAGAATCCGCGCGTTGGGCGCCGGTGGGCGGAAATCAACGGATTCATCGCTTCGTGGCAGTACAAGATCCTACCCTGCTGCGGCTCCTGCGCATGGTTTCCCCCGGAATGTTTCAAAAGCCACAAGCCATCATCCTCATCTGTATCGATTGGGATGCTGTAGAATCCGAAAACTTCTCAGAAATAGAAAAGACTCCTTACATTGATGTTGGCTCGCAAATGCAAACGATGATGTTGGCTGCTCATGCCCTGGGTGTGGGGTCAGGACCGGTCACATCATTTTCTAGAGAGGCAGTGCGTGTCATACTCAATATTCCAGTCAATTTAGAACCGTATTTGATGGTTACTCTCGGGTATGCCGCACCTACAAAGCAGTTGCCGATGCAAGCGAGTGTGCGTGGCAAAAAGAAGAAAGTAACCTGGCAAAGTCTCACCGACTGGGAGCGTTATAAAAGCTAGAATAATAGCTGTTTAGTCGGGCAGCCTATAGTCAAAAAGTTTCTGGTCAAACAACCAACAAACTGATAACCAAAAGACTGACGACTAAAAGACTAAGGATAAGTTTATGCAACGCCTTGATTACATCGCAAAACGATTGGTGATGGCTATTTTCGTGCTAATCAGCGTTTCTATCGTCACTTTCATCATCGCTCGTGTTGTGCCCTCAAACCCAGCTGCAGCGTGGGTGGGACCTCATCCAACCAAAGAGCAGATTGAGAAAGCCACTATTGAACTGGGTTTAGATCAACCTTTATATACGCAGTATTTACGCTACATGGAAGGCATTGTCCGCGGAGATTTGGGCACATCGGTGACGACACGCCAACCAATCCTGACCGATATTAAAACCTTCCTGCCGGCTACACTGGAACTCGTCCTTGCCGGCATGTTGATCGCCATCGTGATTGGCATCCCCTTGGGCGTTCTTTCCGGGGCCAATAAGGGCAGTTTGCTAGACCATTTGACACGCCTAGTTTCTATCGCCGGAGTTTCAATGCCTGCCTTCTTGCTCGGCTTGCTTTTGCAGATGTTCTTTTTCCGTCAACTGGGACTGCTTCCCTTGGGCGCGAGGTTATCAACCGAGGTCTCTCTGGCCAATCCGATCGAAACGGTGACGGGCATGTACATCATTGATTCGGCCCTTACCGGCAATTGGGTTGCCTTTCAAGACGCCTCCAAACATATCCTCCTCCCTGCCCTGGCTCTGGCCACCTATCCCATCGGGTTGGCTATCCGCATGACGCGATCAACAATGATCGAAGTTTTGAATGAAAAATACATCCAGGCGGCGCGCATCAGCGGCATTAAGGAGCGTACCATTCTCTTCGTATTGGCTCTAAAGAACGCCATCGTGCCCACGCTCAATGCCCTGGGCCTGGCATTCGTCTATTCACTAACCGGTGCTATCCTGATCGAGGTTATCTTTTCCTGGCCGGGACTGGGGAACTATGTCACAAACGCTGTCTTAAGCGTTGACTTCCCCGTCATTGTGTCGGTTACGCTGATCATGACCGTTTTTTATATCCTGATTAACCTGTTTCTGGATATCCTCCAGGCGATGATCGATCCGCGGGTAACACTGCAGTGATTAGGCCACGATCTTGTAGTCATTTGCATAAGAGCTATCTGACTAAGAACGAATCGGACTGCTTGATTAACGACTAGTGTGAGGTTCGCATGACAACAGCAATCTCTGACTTAGAAGTATCCATAGACGAGATCCCAGAACGCAAGCGGATTTCAGAATATCGCTTGATGTGGAACGCATTCCGCCGCGATCCCCTGGCGCTGCTCAGCATATTTATCTTGTTCGTCTTTATTTTAGGTGCCATTTTTGCGCCCTTCTTAACGCCTTATCCCGAGCAGGGATTGGGTGATCCCAATATCTTGGAAAAATTTAGCCCGCCCAGCCTGCAGCATCCCTTAGGAACGGATTACCTGGGTCGCGACGTCACGGCGCGCATTTTGTACGGTGGTCGCAGCTCGCTAGCAATCGGCTTTCTGGTGGTCTTTGTTGCAGTCATCATTGGCGTCCCTTTAGGCGCTATATCCGGATTTTATGGCGGTTGGATTGATAATCTAATCATGCGCATCACTGATATTTTCCTTGCTTTTCCGCCACTACTGTTGGCCATCGCCCTTGCCGCCGCCCTGGGGTCTAACTTCATCAATACAATGATTGCCATCTCCTTTACCTGGTGGCCCTGGTATGCGCGTCTGGTACGCTCGCAAACGCTTTCGCTGCGTGAAAGGAGTTTTATCGAAGCGGCGCGCAGTATTGGCGTGCCTGATTGGAAAATCATTACCACGCACGTGCTGCCAAATGTGATGACGCCGGTCATGGTGCAGGCCACGATGGACCTCGGTTCAGCAATTTTAATCGGCGCCGCCGTCAGCTTTATCGGCCTCGGCGTACAACCGCCGACGGCCGACTGGGGCACGATGATCAGCGTCGGACGCATCTATTTCCTGGAACGACCCTGGTATGCTGGTTCGGCCGGTATAGCCATTTTCCTGGTTGTCTTAGCCTTTAATCTCCTTGGCGACGCCGTGCGCGATGCCGCAGATCCCCGCACGCGCCGCGCCGTTGACATTGGAAGGTAGCTTGCTGAGAGCAATTATGACTGAACCAATCCTGAGTATTGAAGACTTATACATCCGCTTCGACACCTATGCGGGAACCGTCAAAGCCGTAAACGGCATGACCTTCGAGATGCAGCCGGGCGAAATGTTTGGGCTTGTCGGCGAATCCGGCTGCGGCAAATCGGTAACCGGCCTGGCCGTGTTACGCGCCGTTCCCTCACCCGGGCGTATTGAAAACGGGCATATCTTTTTCAAAGGTGAAGATATCATGGGAAAAAGCGAAGAGGAAATGCAGGGTCTACGCGGCGGCCGTATCGCCATGATCTTTCAAGATCCCACCGCTTCGCTCAATCCCGTCTTTACCGCAGGCAACCAGATTGCGCGTCAAATCCGGCAGCATAGCGATCTCGACAAAAAAGCCGCCAAAGAACGGGCGCTGATGATGTTCCACCAAGTCGGCCTCCCCGACCCCGAACGCATCTACCGGGCCTATCCTCATGAACTTAGCGGCGGCATGCAGCAGCGCGTGATGATCGCCATGGCCCTGGCCTCCGGCGCCGAACTGTTAATTGCTGACGAACCCACAACGGCGCTCGATGTCACCATCCAGGCCCAGATACTCTCCCTACTTTCCGATCTGCGGCAAGGAGAGGGCCTTTCCATCCTGCTTATTACCCACGATTTAGGGGTTGTCGCCGAAACCTGCGACCGCGTCGCCGTCGCCTATGCCGGGCGCATTGTCGAATCAGGCACGGTCGAAGAGGTCCTTTATCAAACCAAACATCCTTATACGCAGGGGCTCATGGCCGCCCTGCCCGATACTGTTGAGCAAGGCGATCCATTACAAGTTATCAAAGGAATGGTGCCGGACGGACTTACCCCCATTTCCGGCTGTCCTTTTCACCCCCGCTGCCCGGAAGTGATGGACATCTGTCGCGAGCAGGAGCCTGAATCCAGACCAATGAACCACAGTGATCACCTGGTAGCCTGCCACTTGTATGAGGAAAACAAATGAACAGCGACAGGCAAACTACTATATTGGAAACCAAAGCCCTGACCAAGATTTTCACATCACGCAGCGGTTGGATCAGACGCCAGGCAAGGCATGTTTATGCCCTGGACAGCGTGGATCTGGCCATCGAGGAGCAGGAAACCTTAGGTGTGGTTGGCGAGTCGGGCTGCGGGAAGACGACGCTGGGGCGCACCATAATGTGGCTCACACCGCCAACCTCCGGCCAGGTCATTTTCGATGGTCAGGATACGGCTAAGAGCGACAAACAAACCGTTAAGAGGCTCTTTCGCGAAATGCAGATGGTTTTCCAGAATCCTTACACCTCATTTGATCCACGCTTTACCGTCTTCAAATGCGTTGCTGAACCGTTGAAAACTCATACCGACCTACGTGGGGAAGCGCTGGAAGACAAGGTGCGCGAACTTCTGAATCAGGTAGGCATGCCTGGCGACATCACGTACCGTTACGCCCATGAGTTCAGCGGCGGCCAACTGCAGCGCATCGCCATCGCCCGCGCTCTGGCTACCAATCCACGCTTCATCGTGCTTGACGAACCGACTTCCGCGCTTGATGTATCCGTCCAGGCACAAATCATCAACTTGTTGCAAGTCCTACAGCGAGAGTTGAAGCTCACCTATCTTTTTATTTCCCATGATTTGAGCGTTGTGCAGCACATCAGTAACCGTGTCGCCGTCATGTACCTGGGCAAGGTGGTTGAATTAAACCATGCTCAGGCCATTTTTGACGGCCGTGCACGGCACCCTTACACGCAGGCTCTGCTCAGCGCCATGCCCACCGTGACCAAAGAATATAGGAAGGAACGTATCATCCTGGAGGGCAATGTACCCAATGCCGCTGACCCACCCTCGGGATGTCACTTCCATCCTCGCTGCCCCGTTGCCTTACCTATCTGCAGCCAAGTAGAACCTAAACTTGATGATTCAGGCGCTGGCCATCCCGTCGCCTGCCACTTAGTAAATAATGAGCTATCAACTGGCGGTCAGCCCGCCAACTGATAGGTATTTAAAACAAAAGGAGCAAAAAATGCCTTACGGAAAATTAGAAACATTACAAGACTGCCAGGATTTTGTTGAGGGGTGTCTCTTCATGGGCACCGGAGGCGGTGGAAAAGCTCAGATTGGCATGACCCTGCTGCGTGACGCACTCGCTGATGGCATACCGTTAGAATGGGTTGATGTCGAGGATATTCCCGACGATGCCTACACAGTCACGCCCTACGGTATGGGTTCAATCGCCCCCCTCACCCAAGAAACAATCGATGAGATAAAACGGGTGGGGTTGGTCGATGAATATGGCGGCCGCTCGATGGAAGAGGCGATCAAGGAACTGGGGAAATACTTGGGAGAACCTATCGGCTGCATTGTCGCCGC
>Ga0316576_10001327_pt1 | contig 13139 bp, 12 predicted proteins | sample S0NA_FD_203075 | JGI IMG/M metagenome (GOLD analysis project Ga0316576, IMG submission 203075) | Rhizosphere microbial communities from salt marsh grasses in Alabama, United States - S0-2_050615r3r5 | ecosystem: Host-associated > Plants > Roots > Rhizosphere | place: USA: Alabama | collected... | reverse complement strand
GCCTGGAGGTGAAGACGTGGCTGCTCGCCCACGAGCGGCGCCACGCAGGGCACACCCTCGTGTGACGGCGAGCCGCCGGCCGCGTCGCTGCCGGCGGGGTCAGCCGTAGTGCCGCAGCTCGACCACGAGGCCGTCGGGGTCGCGGACGTACAGCGACGTGCCCATGCCGCGAGCCCCGAACCGCGGTGCCGGCCCGTCGACCACGTCGAACCCCTCGGCGGCCAACCGGTCGAGGTCGGTCGGCTCGATCACGACGCAGAGGTGGTCGAGCCGACCGTCGTCGGTCGATCCCGGGATCAGGTCGATGATCGTGTCGTCGCTGATCCGCACCGAGGGGAACGGCGCCGCGCCGGCGCGCCACTCATCGACCCGCACGGGTGCCAGCCCGAGGCGATCCACGTACCACGCCAGCGTGGTCTCGACGTCCGCGCAGCGGAGCACGAGATGATCGAACCCGGTGATGCGCAACGATCGTTCGTCCACGGCCACCATCGTGCCACCCGCGCCGCTCAGCGTCGCTTGGCAGCGGCCGCCTGGGCCTTGCGGGCGCGCTCGGCGTCCTGCTTCGCCTTGCGTGCAGCGGCCCGCTTGGCGCGCAGCTCCTGCTGCTCGTCCTCGGAGTGCCGGCGGGTGTCGACGAGCGGGGCCACGTGCACCTCGTCGGCCTTCGGGAGGGCGAGCGTCTCGTCGTGCTTGAGCAGGTCGCGGATGATCGCCGCGGCCGGCGCTTCCCCGGCGACGGTCGACGCCAGCATGATCCGCGTCGTCGCCAGCCCGTGCCGCTCGATCACGCCCGGTAGGACCTCGCGCAGCTGGGCGGTGGAGGGGTTGTCGGCGTGGTTCCCGAGCTGCTCGATGCAGTCGGCCAGGCAGGCGTCGGTCACGATCGCAGCGATCGCTTCCATGCCCCCGTCGATGCGGCCGGCCTTCACGCCCTCGCGCACTCCGTCGGGCGAGAGCTCGTCGACGAACTCGTCGAGCCCGTCGCGGTGGTCGTCGTCCAGTGCCTCGATGGCGGTGGCGAGCTCGTCGTCGGTGGCCGCCTTGAACGACCGGTCGAGCAGGCCGAGTGCCTGCATCCGGTTCTTCATCTGATTCACGCGGCGCGACGATACCGGCCTCCTCGCCGGGCCGATATCGCCGGCGGGTGGACACGTCATCACCGCACTCCACATCCAGGCGACCGATCGGGCGGGGGGACGCACACAGCAACCGATGAGCTCGAGGACATCGACACGATCGACGACAAGGGATTCCCGCCGTCCACGGCCTCAACCCGAGCATCGCGAAGGGCGAGCTCTCGTCCTCGTCGGTCCGTCCGGTCACGGGACGTCGACTGCGCTGCGGATGATCGCCGGGCTCGAGTCGATCGGCTCCGGCAAGCTGATGATCAGCGATCGCGTGGTCGACGACCTGCAGCCGAAGGACGGCGACATCGCGCTGGTGTTCCAGCACCACGCCGCGACCGGCGCCGGTGGCGATCGGTTCAGCGGCGGCGGCGCGCCGTCGCCCAGATCGAGCCGCCGAGCGCCATGCCCGGTCCGATCGGCTGGAGGATCACCCCGACCCCGAACCCGCTGTCGTTGCCACGGAAGAACCCGCGGCTGTCGTCGACGATGGCGAGCATCCCGAAGCCCAGTAGCAGCGCGATGGAGGCCGTCACGATGGCGATGATCGCCACTGCGAGCACCCGGCCGGCGAAGTAGAGGGCGATCCCCAGCCCGAGGAGCACCGCTCCCACGAGCAGCATCGCCGTGCCGGGTCCGTCGATGATCTCCAGATCGGCCAGCGAGTCGCCCGTGACGAAGGCGTCCGTGCCGTTGAACGTCTCACCCTCCGCCGACGTCCACGGCAGGTAGACGCCGACGCCGGCGACGAGCGCCCCGGCGGTCACGAGGAGCGCAGCACCGCGAACCTGCGGGCGCGGTGGCCTCGCAGGGCGGACGGCCGCCGATCCCGACTTCCCCGCGGGGATGCCGGTCGGTGCGGCCGGGACGCCCGGCGCGGACCTCGGCGGCGCGAACGCAGCGGTCGGACGGTCGGGGCCACCGCCGGGCGGCGGTGGGGGAGGGATCGCACTCACCACGTAAGTGTGGCACGACGCTCGGCCGGTGGGCCGTGGTCGGGGAGGACGCCGGCGCGCGGTACGGTCGGGTTCGTGGCTGCGGATCAAACCCGGTCGGTCGAGTGGCGTGCACGGCGTGCCATCGGCCTGATCGACCTCACCGACCTCGCCGACGATCACTCCTCGGCTGGCATCGGTGTGCTCTGCGAGCGAGCGTCCGCGCATCACACCGCCGCGGTCTGCGTCTGGCCGGAGTACGTGGCCCGTTGCCACGACGCGCTCGCCGGCAGTGCCGTGCGCGTGGCCACCGTGGTCAACTTCCCGGACGGCGACGACCCGATCGACGACATCGTGCACCGCACCCGGTCGGCGCTCGACCACGGCGCGGACGAGATCGACGTCGTCCTGCCGTACCGCGCCTTTCTCGACGGCCGCCCCGAGCGCGTCGAGGGCGTGCTCGACGCCGTGTCGGCGATCGTCGATGCGCCGCGGTTGCTGAAGGTCATCCTGGAGACGGGAGCACTGCCCGCGGAGCGGGTCGCCGAGGCGGCCCGACTGGCGATCGAGCACGGCGCCGACTTCGTCAAGACGTCGACGGGCAAGATCGAGGTGGGTGCCACACTGCCGGCGGTCGAGACGATGCTCAGGGTGATCGCCGAGACGGACCGGGCGATCGGGATCAAGCCCTCTGGCGGGATCCGCACGCTGGCCGACAGCGACGCCTATCTCGAACTCGCCGAGCGGGTGATGGGTGACGGATGGCCGACCCCGTCGACGTTCCGCTTCGGTGCAAGCGGTCTGCTCGACGCGCTGCTCGCCGAGCTCCCCGACGGGTCGTAGGCGCCGACGGCGCGGCCACGGCGGCCAACGGTCGCCATAGCCTGATCGCGTGGCCGACCCGGAACGCGTCAACCGGCGCATCGCAACCGTCCGGGTCGCCGTCGTCGCCCTTTCCGCACTCGTGGTCGTGGCGCTCGGCCTGGCGTCGGCGTCGCCGGACCTCGATCAGCTCGCTGGACGGGTCGCCGCAGCACCGGACGCCACATCCGCGGCGGCGACCTCGACCGACCGGTCCGCTGATGTGGCGAGATCGCGTCCGCTGACGCAGCTCCCCGGCACCCGCGTCACCACGGTCGAGACGGTGGGCCCGTCGTCGCCGAGGAGGAGCGCGCCGTCGGCCACCTCGACGACCGACCCGGCGGACCCGACCACCGAGCCGACGGCGCCGCCACAAGATCCGGATGCGCCGGCGGTCGTCGCCCGGCCGGTGCCGGGCCCGACGCCGGCGGAGGCGCCACCCGCGGCGGCAGCCCCACCGTGGGCGGTGACGACGGTCACCACCGGCGCCGGCTACGTGTCCACCGAGGTGGGGTGCACCGCGTTGTCACCGCCCGGCGGTGCCGCCCTCGACGCGTTCTTCGGCGACCGCGTCGGGCCCGTCATCGGGTGGGACTACCAACACGTGTACGACCTCGGCGGTGGCCGCTACCTCTGGCTGTTCCAGGACGCGTTCATCGACCACTCCGGAGCCGCCACGAGCCTGTCCCAGGCGTCGTTCGCCCACAACGTGGCGATGGTGCAAGAGGGGTCCTGCTTCCGATTGCTGCACCGCGGCAGCGCCGGCGCACCGGCGCCGTTCGAGCCCGGCACGGGGAGCGTCACGCTGTCGACCTGGTTCTGGCCGATGGGCGGCGAGCTGCACGACGGCCTGCTCCAGGTGTTCTGGGCGCGGATGGTGAAGGACCCGTACGACCCGCCGGTGCCCGACGGGCTGGGTTGGCACCCTGCCGACACGTGGGTCGCCACGTACGACCCGTCGACGCTGGCGCGGCTCGACTTCCGACCGGCGGCGAACGCCTCGGTGACGCCGATCTACGGCTACGCGGTCGCCAGCGACGCCACCCACACCTACCTGTTCGGCAACACGTTCGAGCAGAACCTGGCGCGTGAGGGTGGCTACTGGGCGCGCCAGCACTCGGCGGCGGCGGTCTACCTCGCCCGCGTCCCCCGGGGACGGTTGCAGGACGCGCCGGAGTACCGGACGGCGGACGGCTGGAGCGGCTCGCCGGCAGATGCCCGTCCGATCCTCCAACGGCACTGGGCCGAGTTCCCGCTCCAGCCGCGGTTCATCGACGGGCAGTGGGTGGCGGCTGCCGCGGTCGACGGCTACTGGGGCGACCGGTTCAGCGTCGACGTCGCCCGGCAGCCGTGGGGACCGTGGACCACGGTCCACAGCGGCGGCTTGGTCCCGCGCAGTGCCGACCCGAAGATGAACACGTACCACGCCCACCTCGCTCCCTGGCGCGACGGCCTGGGCAACCTGGTGGTGACCGTGTCGAACAACGCCCGCGACATGCGCCGCGACGCCTGGCCGCATCCGTACCGGTACCGCCCGATGGCGTTCCAGGTGCCGTGGGTCGCCGCCCCTGCCGACCCACCGACGACGACGTCGGCTCCGTCCGTCCCGACGCCCTCGACGAGCACCGCCCTCCCCACGACGTCCCGCCCGACGTCGCCCCCGAGCTCGACCTCGACCACGACGACGAGCACGGTGCCGCCCGCGTCGACGACGACCTCCACGTCGAGCACCACGACGTCGCTCCCTCCGCCGTCGACCTCGACGACGGCAACGGGCGAACCGTCCGACGAGCCGCCCGAGGCGTCGCAGCCGCCGTGACCGGCCGTGCGGCCGGTCGGGTGCGCCGCTAGCCTGCGGGCTCCCGCCCTCGTAGCTCAGGGGATAGAGCATCGGCCTCCGGAGCCGTGTGCGCAGGTTCGAATCCTGCCGAGGGCACTCCCTGCTCAGAGCCCCTGAGCAGGGCGTCTGGCCAGTTCAGAGGGTCTGGCGGAGGGCTTCGCACGGAGCAGCTGTTGCCGTCTGTCGCGGGATGATTCACGACCACCCTGGCTCGAGCACGCCAGAGGGAAACTTCAGTCCGCGATGAGAACTGCGATCGTGAGTTGTTGCTCGTTCCCGCCGAGATCGATCACGGCGACCGAGATCGCCCGAAATCCCGGGCCGCGTGCCTCGCCGTTCTTCCAGCCGACGCTGCCATCGGCGCCCTCGAACCGTTCCCAGGTGCCGTCGTCCTCGGCTGTCCAGTCATCGTAGAACGCCACGACTCGATCGAAGTCGGCTTCTGCGTAATCGAGCTGGAGCTGGCCCTCGTCCACCAGGTTGGCCCGCCTCGCTCCCGGAGCTGGTTCGATCTGGAAGTCGGGGATCTCCACCTCGTCGTCGACGTCGTCGGAAGCCTGGTCGCCAGTGGATTGCCCGCCGGTGCCCCCGTCGTCGCCCCCGCTGCATCCGATCGCGAGCGCGACGGACCCGACGATGCTCAGGAGGACGAGGCCCGACCGATGCACGGGTGCATCCTGGCGACCCGACGAGCTGGCGTCAACCGGTCACGCCATCGATCTCCCCGTGCGCCTGGATGCTCATCGCATGGCCGTCGCCGACGAGTTGCACCCCGGTGCGATCCCCGCTCGCGGCTCGCCGGTCGCTTGCACATCGCCCGTGGGGGTGCGACGCTCGGCGCTCGTTCGTAGCCGCTCCCGGCCGGCGGGCCCGTACACCCAGACCGCGTGAGCACCCCGAGGAGGTCTCGATGCACCACGAATCGACCGTCGACTGGTGGCGCAGCGCCGTCATCTACCAGGTCTACCTCCGCTCGTTCGCCGACGGGAACGGTGACGGCACCGGCGACCTCGCCGGCCTGCGCGCCAAGCTGCCCTACCTGCGTGAGCTCGGCGTCGACGCCATCTGGGTGAACCCGTGGTACCCGTCGCCGCTCAACGATGGTGGCTATGACGTGGCCGACTACTTCGACATCGATCCGCGCTTCGGGACGCTCGACGACGTGCGACGGCTCGTCGACGAGGCGCACGCGCTCGGGCTCCGGCTCCTGGCCGACCTCGTCCCCAACCACACCTCGTCGGAGCACGCCTGGTTCAGCGCGGCGCTCGCCGCCGCTCCCGGATCGCGGGAGCGGGACCGCTACCACTTCCGCGACGGCCGGGGTCCGGGCGGCGCCGAGGCGCCCACGGACTGGCGCTCGAACTTCGGTGGGTCGGCGTGGACGCGGGTACCCGACGGGCAGTGGTACCTCCACCTCTTCGACGTCACGCAACCCGACCTCAATTGGACCAACCCCGATGTCCTCGAGTACTTCCACGACGTGCTGCGGTTCTGGCTCGACCTCGGGATCGACGGGTTCCGGGTCGACGTGGCGCACTCGCTCACCAAGGACATGACGTTTCCCGACATCGTCGACCACCTGCCGCGCGAGCAGTTCGCGGGCGACGACGATCATCCGCACTGGGACCGCGACGATCTGCACGAGATCGTTCGCGGCTGGCGCCGGGTCCTCGACGAGTACGACGACCGCATGATGGTGGCCGAAGCCTGGGTCGCCGATCACCGGCGACCGCTGTACGTGCGTCACGACGAGTACCACCAGGCGTTCGACTTCGGCTTCCTCGAATCGGAGTGGTCCGTCGATCAGCTCCGGGGCGCGATCACGACGGGACTCGGTGGCACGGACCTCGTCGGCTCACCGCCGACCTGGGTGCTCTCGAACCACGACGTGGTTCGGCACGCCACCCGATACGGCCTTCCGCTCGGCACGAAGTGGCGGAAGTGGCCGCTCGACGGCCCGCACGACGCGCTCGATGTCGCGGCCGGGACGCGGCGCGCCAGAGCGGCCATCGTGCTGATGCTGGCGTTGCCGGGCGCTGCCTACCTGTACCAAGGTGAGGAGCTCGGGCTGCACGAGGTGTGGGACCTGCCGATCGACGTCATCGACGACCCGGTGTGGACCCGTTCGGGGCACACCGAGAAGGGTCGTGACGGGTGCCGCGTGCCGCTGCCGTGGCGACGAGATGGCGACTCGTACGGGTTCGGAGCGAACGGATCCTGGTTGCCCCAGCCGTCCTGGTTCGCGGGCCTCTCGGCCGAGGCCCAGGACAGGGATCCGATGTCGGTGCTGTCGCTGTACCGCGCCACGCTCGCCGCACGACGCGAGTTGCTCGACGCGGACCTCGGGTTCGAGTGGCTCGACCGCGGCCCCGACGCGATCGCCTTCCGCCGCGGCCAGGTCGAGGTGACGGTCTACTTCGGCCATCGATCCGTGCCGATCGAGGGGAGCGTGCTGGTGGCATCAGGTCCGCTCCCGGACGGTGCCGTGCCGACCGACACCGCTGTGTGGACGACGGCTTGAACTGGGCCCGGCCGGGCGCTCGCGAACACGGCGCCGGCCGGCGGCGACATGCAAACGGGACGAACAACGCGCCATGTCGTACGGCGATCTGCCGAGCCGCGCACCTCCGAGAGGTGGTTTGGAGGTGTGGTCGGTGGTGTCGAGCGGTTGACAAGAGCCCGCAGAAAGCGGTTGCATCGAAGCGACCGGTCGCACCCGCACAGAGGAGTTGACGATGGCAGTAGCGACGGCGGCGCTCTCCGCAGCAACGATGCCGCCCGCCGGGCTGTGGTCCGAACTTGCTCCCGACGACGTGGTGTCCGTGTCTGTGCGGGGGGAAACGTGAGCGATCCGACGCCCGCCCGTCGCCGATCGCGCGGCGCCGGGTCGACCAGCGACGGCATCACGATCGACGAGGTCGCCCACCGGGCCGGCGTGTCGGTCGCCACGGTGAGCAGGGCCTTGCGCGGTCTGCCGAACGTCGCGCCGTCGACACGAGCTCGCGTCGAGGAGGCCGCCAACGAGCTCGACTACCAGATCGATCAGACGGCGTCACGACTGGCCACCGGGCGCAGGAATGCCGTGGGCCTGGCCGTACCGAACATCGGTGAGTGGTACTCCTCGCAGGTGGCGGCAGGCGTCGAGGCGGTGCTCGCCGCCGAAGGTCACGACATGCTGCTGTTCAGCATCAACGACGGCCCCGGTCGGGACCGCCTGCTCCGCCGGTCCTCGGCGGTGCGCCGGCGGCTGAGCTCGCTCGTGCTGATCGACATCGTGCTCGACGATGCCGAAGCGCAGTTGCTGGCCGGCGACGCCGATCTGGCGGTCGTCACGGTGGGGCAACGCACCAAGTACTTCCCGTCCGTCACGATCGACAACGGCGCCGCTGCGCAGATGGTGACCCGTCATGTGCTCGAACTCGGCCACCGGCGCATCGCGGTGATCACCGCGCACCCTGAGCACTCGCTGCCTTCGACCGCTTCGCAGCAACGCCTCGAGGGGGTTCGGCGAACCGTGGGTGCCGCGGGCATCCAGTGGAGCGACGTCCTGGTGGTGAGCGGTGGGTTCACTGCGCGCGGCGGAAGGGAGGCGATGACCCAGCTGATGTCCGAAAGGGACGCACCCACCGCTGTCTTCGCCTTCTCGGACGAGATGGCGGTGGGCGCGCTGAAGACCCTCGACGACCTCGGCGTGCGCGTTCCCCAGGACGTCTCCGTGGTCGGATTCGACGACCACGAACTGGCGTCGGTCTTCGGGCTGACGACTGTCCACCAGGACCCCGTCTGGCAGGGTGCGTCAGCAGCGCGCTTCGTGCTCGGCCTCGACGCCGGACGTCCGGCAGGACCCGATCACGTCGTCGGACCGACGCAACTCATCGCTCGGAGCACGACCGGGCCGCTGTCGCCATCGGTCGACGAGGGGCGCTGACGGCCGGAGTCGCCACGTTCGACTTCTCCGATCGAACCGTCGTGGGCTGCCGGCGGCACCTCCCGCATCGATCGACAGGTTGGCGGGAGCGCTCCTGCGACGTTCTTCGTGGACAACGCCGGAACTGGCCGCAGCCGACGTAAGCGTTTTCAGCGTTGGCGCGGTCGGTTACAATCGCCAGGACGCCACGCTGAGATCGGCCGTGCCAGCGGCCGGCAGCTGACGAGGGGGAGCAACCGCATGGCAGAGATCGTCCTGGAAAACGTGCACAAGGTGTACGCCAACGGGTTCCACGCCATCCACGATCTCAACCTCCAGATCGACGACAAGGAGTTCCTGGTGCTCGTGGGTCCGTCCGGGTGCGGGAAGTCGACCGCACTGCGGATGGTCGCCGGACTCGAGGAGATCAGCGGCGGAACGGTGCGCATCGGCGATCAAGTCGTGAACGACGTCGCGCCGAAGGATCGTGACATCGCGATGGTGTTCCAGAACTACGCGCTGTATCCGCACATGACCATCTACGAGAACATCGGGTTTCCGCTGAAGCTCGCCAAGCTGCCCAAGAGCGAGGCCGATCAGCGGATACGCGAGGCCGCCGCGATCCTCGAGCTCGAACCGCAACTCGACAAGAAGCCCGGCGAACTGTCGGGGGGCCAGCGTCAACGGGTTGCGATGGGACGTGCGATCGTGCGTCAGCCTGCTGCGTTCCTCATGGATGAACCGCTGTCCAACCTCGACGCGAAGCTCCGAGTTCAGATGCGCTCGGAGATCGCTCAGCTCCAACACAACCTCGCGGTCACCACCGTCTACGTCACCCACGACCAGGTCGAGGCGATGACGATGGGCCACCGCGTGGCGGTGCTCAAGGACGGCTACCTCCAGCAGGTCGACACCCCGCAGAACCTGTACGACCGCCCCGACAACGTGTTCGTCGGCGCGTTCATCGGGTCACCGTCGATGAACCTGTTCGAGGCCGTGCTCGAGGGTTCGACGCTGTCCATCGGTTCTCAGTCGATCGAGCTTCCCGAAGCTCTGCTGGCGGCCCGTCCGGCGCTGCGCTCGTACGACGGTCAGCAGATCGTGGTCGGTATCCGGCCGGAGGACTTCAACGATGCCGCCCTGGACACCGAAACGCCCGAGGACTGCCGCGTCAAGTCCACCGTGACGCTCGTCGAGTCGCTCGGATCCGAGAAGGTCGTCCACTTCGGCCTCGATGCCACTCCGGTCGACTCCGGTGATCCGGACGCGATCGTCGAACCCCACGTCGAGCTCGCCACGGTGGGACGCTTCGATCCGCGCAGCCGCGTGCGCGCCGGTGAGGACATCGAGATCGCCATCGACGTCTCCAACATCCACTTCTTCGATCTCGCGGAGCGGACCGCCATCTGGAGCTAGCGTGCGTCGGTGAGCGTCGCCGGTTCTCACACGGGACGGCGACCCGACGGCGAGCGCCCGTCGGTGGCGCGCTACGCGCGTGCTGCCAGAGCGCTCGCCGAACAGCGCTGGCACTCGTGCTCGTGGTTGCACCGCTCGTGGTCGCCTGCGAGACGGCGACGGATCGAGCCGTTGCGGTGAGCGAGGTCGAGTACCTCGAGCACCTCGAGATGAGCGTGCACCGCACACCCGACGGGGTGACGGGTCCGGTCGTCGTGCTCGTGCACGGCGCCGGGCTCGATCGTCAGGACTACGCGTCGTTCGCCACGACGCTCGCTCGGGAGGGGGCACTGGTCTTCAACACCGACTGGACGGTGCTGGGTCCGTCGGTCGCCGTCGGCACCGAGCAGATCGCGTGCGCGGTCCGGTTTGCCGGCGCGCATGCCGTCGACTACGGCGGGCTCGGCGCTGCGGTGGTGCTCGTCGCTCATTCGGCGGCCGGGTTGCCGGCGTTGATCGCCGCCGTCGGCGCCGCGCCGGACAGCGGGCTGTGTCCGGCCGATCGTCCGCACCCTGCCGCTCTCGTGTTGCTCGCGGCCGCCCAGAGCCCGGGGACCCCACCCTGGCCGTTGTCGCTGCTCGGCGACGACACCGACCTCGAGATCGCCGTCGTTCACGGTGTCGACGACCGCGTGATCGACCCGGCGCGGTCTCGGCGGACCGTCGAGCTGCTCCGCGACGCCGGGTACGACGTCACCTATCACCTCCTGCCGGGCGGCCACTACGACCTCGCCGAGGTCACCCCGGTCTCCCGTCCCGGCGCCGGTGCACCCGATCCCCGAGCCGTCGACGCGACGGTCTCGATCATCCTCGGGCTCGGGGAGCGATGAGGCCCCGATCGGTGTCTTGACAGCTCCAGTTCACCCGCCTACGCTCGCAAGCGTTTACATGACCGTGCGTGCAGCAGGTCGAACCACGCCATCCGGGCCGATTCGCTCTGAAGTGACGCGTGGCCAGGGGCAAGACAAAGGGGGAACACATGAAGTACCGTCGATGGCCCGCCATCGTGCTCGCGTTCGGTCTCCTCGCCGCGGCATGCGGCGACGACGACGACGACTCGGGTGATGCGAGCAGCGACACCGAGTCGACCGATGCCGCGACCGGCGACACCGAGTCGACCGATGCCGCGACCGGCGACACCGAGTCGACCGGCGACACCGAGTCGACCGACGCCGCCGCCGGCGGCGAGTGCGATGGTGAGGAGGTCGTCCTCAAGCAGTTCACCGGCAACGTCGGCCAAGAGCTCGAGCTGTCGCAATTCGCGGCCGAGGAGTACCACAAGACACACCCGTGCGTCACGATCGAGACGATCGACACGCCCGACTTCGTCGAGGACCGCCTCGGGGTGTATCTCCAGCTGTTCGAAGCGCAGTCGAGCGAGGGCGACATCTTCCAGATCGACGTCATCTGGCCGGGCGACCTCGCCGAGCACTTCGTGAACCTGTATGACTACCCGGGATTCGAGGAGGCCGCGACCGAGCACTTCCCAGCCATCATCGAGAACAACACCGTCGACGGCAACCTCATCGGCATGCCGTGGTTCACCGATGCCGGGCTGCTCTACTACCGCACCGACCTGCTCGAGAAGTACGACCTCGAACCACCTACCACCTGGGACGAGCTCGAGTCCGCCGCGAAGACCATCCAGGACGGTGAGCGCGCGGACGGCAACGCCGACTTCTGGGGCTACGTCTGGCAGGGCAACGCCTACGAGGGCCTCACGTGTGATGCGCTCGAGTGGATCGCCTCGGCGGGGGGCGGCTCGATCATCGAGCCCGACGGCACGATCACGATCAACAACGACGCGGCCAAGGACATCGTCACGCAGGCGTCCGGATGGGTCGACACGATCTCTCCGCCCGGCGTCACCGCCTACGGCGAGGAAGACGCCCGCGGCGTCTGGCAGGCCGGCAACGCAGCCTTCATGCGTAACTGGCCGTACGCCTACTCGCTCGGCAACGCCGACGACAGCGAGATCGCCGGTCTCTTCGCCGTGTCGCCGCTGCCCGGCGTCACCGCCGGCGACAGCGCGGCGACGCTCGGCGGCTGGCAGATCGGCGTCTCGAAGTACTCCGAGCATCCGGAGGAGGCTGCGGACTTCGCGCTGTACCTGACGGGGTACGAAAATCAGAAGTACCGCGCGATCCAAGGCTCGTTCAACCCGACGATCGAGGCGCTGTACGAGGATCCCGAGGTCCTCGAGGCGGCGCCGTTCTTCGGGGAGTTGCTCGACGTCTTCACCAACGCGGTCGCCCGCCCATCGACGGTGACCGCACCGGACTACAGCGACGCATCGGCGCTGTTCTTCAACGCCGTCCACAGCGTGCTCACCGGCGACGCCGACGCCGACGACGCATTCTTGGAGCTCGAGCTGGACTACGAGGACATGTTCCCGGACTTCGCGGTCGGGAGTCCGTGATCTAGAGCGTGGTGGTGTCGGGGTTCGACCGGACCCCGACACCACGGGCGCGCGTTGTCCGAGGGAGCTGGACACGGGGAGGTGATCCAATGTCCGAAACAGCGGTCGACCCAGAGATGCCCGAGGGTCCGTTGACCGACGATGACGCCGCGCCCATGATGGCGCATTACTCGTCGGGTCTCGCCCGCCGCGAGCGACGGCTTGCGTACCTCCTGCTGTTGCCCACGTTCCTGGTGCTCCTGACGATCGCGCTGTACCCGCTGGCGACGGTCTTCTACAAGAGCTTCACGAACGACACGTTCGCCAGCTCCGACAAGACCGAGTGGGTCGGCATCGACAACTACCGCGACCTTCTCAGCATCAAGATCGTCGAGTTGAACAAGCAGGTCGACCCGGAGACCGGTGAACCCGTCATCGATCCCGACACCGGTCAACAGGAGTACGAGTCGGCCGTCGAGGCGCTGCCCCGTGAGCCCCGCGTCTACCGCGAGGCGTACGAGTTCAACGTCTTCGGGAACAAGTACGTGATCGGTGCCACCGACCCGGACTTCATACGCGCCGTGGTCGACACGCTGATCTTCACGGTGTTCACCCT
>Ga0316576_10001326_pt1 | contig 13140 bp, 10 predicted proteins | sample S0NA_FD_203075 | JGI IMG/M metagenome (GOLD analysis project Ga0316576, IMG submission 203075) | Rhizosphere microbial communities from salt marsh grasses in Alabama, United States - S0-2_050615r3r5 | ecosystem: Host-associated > Plants > Roots > Rhizosphere | place: USA: Alabama | collected... | reverse complement strand
GCAGGTGGATCCAGCCGTCGAAGGCGTTTTTTCCCGGAAACTTGAACCGGTACAGGGCCAGCCCGAGCATGGCCCCCAAAAGCGTGGAGACCGCCGTCGAGATGCCCGCCACGATGAGGCTGTTCAAAAAGGCATCGAAGAGGGAGTCGTTGTGAAAGGCCTTCACATAGTACTTGAACGTAAAGCCGCGCCAGGTAATGTTCCGCCGGCTGTTGTTGAAACTGAAGGCAACCAGGGCCACGATCGGAAAATAGAGAAAAATGAAATTGAGCAGCATCACCAGCTGAAACCACTTCTTGCGGGTGTACTCCAGCGGGGTCGGCCGCGCCTTTTTTACACGGGGCCGCGAACCCTTTTCGCGGCTGCTGTTTTGCAAAGACCTGTCCGACATGTCAGTAGCTGACTCCTTTCGACTTCGAAGACACCACCGCCCTCAGCCAGAGCGCGATGAAGGTGACGTACAAGAGTAAAAAAGAAAGGGCCGACCCAAAGGGCCAGTCCCTGGCCGGACCGAACTCCTGGGCAATCAGGTTGCCGATCATCATGCTGTCCGTACCCCCCAGAAGCACCGGCGTCAGGTAGGTCCCCAGAGAGATGATGAAAACCAGCAGCAGTCCCGAGAGGATGCCCGGGAAGGCCAGTGGTATGGTCACCGAAACCATGGTGCGCCACTGGCCGGCCCCGAGGTCCAGGCTGGCTTCCATGAGCGAGCGGTCGATTTTTTCGAGGGTGGCGTAAATGGGCAGCACCAAAAACGGCAGCGCCACATAGACCAGACCGATGACCACGGCGGAATGGTTGTACAGGAGGGCCAGGGGCTTGAACGTCCCCATGATGTCGGGCAAACCCATCAGGCTGAACAGGGCATCCAGCCTGTCGTGAACCCACTCGAGCCCGAAGTTCAGGAACCCCCGGGTCCTGAGCACCGCTATCCAGGCATAGGTGCGAATGAGCAGGTTGGTCCAGAAAGGCAGAATCACCAGCAGCAGCAGCATATTTTTGTAGCGCGCCGGTGCAAAGGCAATCCCCAGGGCCACGGGAAATCCCATGACAAAACAGATCAGGGTCGTCAGAAACGCCGTCCAGGTGGATTTCCACATGATGCCCAGATGGATCCACTTCAGCGCCCGGGCATAGTTGCTGAATGACAGGGCCAGCAAGGTCTGCCCCTGGGGTCCGCGCTGGCCGAAACTGTACACCCACACGATGGCCAGCGGCAGGGTGAAGAATATCAAAATCCATGCGGAGGCAGGCACCAGAAGAATGGCCGCCACCAGTTTGTTGTCACGCCAGTTTTCCACGGTTACTTCTCTCGAACCCCTTGCAATGCATCGGAATCAACCACGATGATCTCACATCGATGCTCGGATCGGATTCCATCAATTTAATTACTCATATCGTGTCAATGGTAATGCCGAGCTACCGTAACCCGGTTCGGCACGCAGCTGATCGGTTCGGGAGCAAGGCATTTCAGCCTGAAGTTGTAGCTCTTTACCTCGATGGCTGAATAACGCAGCTCCTGGGCCGATCAGCGATGCCCAAAAGGTTAACATTGACACGCAGATCGGAGTTTATCAATTTAATTACTCATATCGTGTCAATGGTAATGCCGAGCCGGTTTAGCCGGCTTGAATCTTTACCCATGCCTCGTCGTACAACCTTGCCTTGTCGCCCACATCGATGATGACCTCGGATGCGGAGATGGCGCTCGCCGGCGGGTAGATCGCCGGGTTTTTCAGATCCACTGGCAGGATGTATTTTCTGGCGGCGGCATTGGGGGTGGCATAGTGGATGAAGTTGGCGATGTCGGCGCCGACCTTGGCATCCAGGATGTGGTTGATGAACGCGTGGGCGTTATCGGGATGGGGCGCCCCTTTGGGAATGCACATGTTGTCCATCCAGACCACGCCGCCTTCTTTGGGAACCACGTAGCCGATGTCGTCGTCCTCTTCCATCACCTGCACGATGTCGCCGTTCCATTCCATGACCACATCGCACTCGCCGGATAGCAGAAGATCCTGGCCGTTGTCCTCGGCAAAGGATTTAACATTGGGTTTCTGCTTGATCAAAAGGTCCCTCGCCTCGGCGATCTCCTTGGGATTGGTGGAGTTGAGCTTGTAGCCCAGATACTTCAGCGTGACGCCGATGCAGGCCCGCTGGTCCGCCATGAGGGCGATTCTGCCTTTGAATTCGTCGCTGTCCAAAACGGTTTTCCAACTGGTGGGAGGCGTTTTCACTTTCGATTTACGGTAGCCGATCCCGATGGTGCCCCACATGTAGGGAATGGCATACTTCATCCCCGGACTGTAGGCCGGGTCGGAAAAGTTGGGGTCCGGATCGATGTTCTTGATGTTGGGTATTTTGGAGTGATCGAGGGCCACCAGCATGTTCAGGGTCGTCATGGTCTCCACCATGTAGTCGCTGGGGAAAATGAGGTCGAAGCCCGGATTGCCCTCCTTCAGTTTGGCAAACATCTCCTCGTTGTTGGCAAACAGGTCGTACTGCACCTTGATGCCGGTTTTCTTGGTGAACTGCGGGATGGTGTCCTCACCGATGTAGGTATCCCAATTGTAAACGTTCAGCTGCTTTTCCTCGGCCCCCCACACCATGCCCGGGGCAAACGTCATGCCGACACCTACGGCGGCCGCACCCTTCATAAAGGATCTTCTCGAAATCGGTCTTTGCATCATCTTTTTCATGCCTTCCTCCTCCTTTTGCTTGTCTCCCTGGTCATCAAAAGTCTAACCCCAACGATGCATGAACCGCTTCGTTGAGGCAAACGACATGGTAGCGATTAGAAGCCATATAGCCAATCCGAACAAACCGGAATTTCCAATATCGAATGATAAAAATGAACATAGTAACCGATCAGCCACCGAAAATGGGGCGATACATGCGCACGAAATTACCCGCGCCGAGGACACGCGTATCTTTCACCAGCCTGCCGTCCACGGAAATGATGCCCACTTTTTTTCTGGGAATTCCCAACTGTTCTATCAAATCGAGAATGCGCATCCCTTCCGGAAGCTCCACTGTCATCCCTTTCAGCGGATCATGCTCCCTCAGATCCTTTCCCAGGGCGCCGTACAGTTTGACCCGTATTTCCATATCGCCTGTCTACAATTTGACTACAGCCGGAGCTGCCGCCCCGGCTATAGTCAAATTTAAAACTCCCAGGTGCCGTCCAGATCTTCCTCGGTGACGACCACCACCTTGTTGTGGGGCGGAAGCGGCTCTTCGTAAAACATCTTGGGCAGCCTGTCGTCCTCTTTGGTAAAGCCTGCCTTGCGGTTGAACTCCCTCTCGGCTTTCAGAATACGGATGCCCAGGGCGGCCCAGTCATCTTCGCCGAAAGGCTTGCCCAGCTTGGCCGAAACCATCTTGCACACCGTGTCCAGTCCCGCGGCAAAGCCGCTCTGGGCAAAGTCGCAGATGCCGACGGTGTCGACAGCCGCCATGTGCAGCTGCGAATTCCGCGAATTCTCCACCTGGCCCTCGGCGGAAAAGCGATCCAGTTTACCCCCGAAATCCTCCAGATTGTCGGCCACCACCCATCCGGCCGTATGATCGCCGCCCATGGGGGTCGTGGCGTAGGTTACCGCCATCCCCTGAATGGCCCGGGGGTCGTAGGCGGCCATGCTCTGCCGCTTCATCACCGGCACGCGGTCGTGATTGAAATGCTCGCCCACGGCTGCCGGTCCGTTTCCGATCAGTTTGCCCATTTCGGTGCCCTCGGCCACGGCTTCGACCATCTCGATGGCGGCCTGGGCATCCCCAAACGGTTTATAGCCCGCGTCCATGGCCACGGCCACGGCCACGCCGGTGCTGATGGTGTCCAGACCGATGTCGTCGCACAGGAAATCCAGTTTGGCGATGGCGTCCAGGTCGTCGTTACCCAGCATGCCGCCCATGGACCAGATCGTCTCATACTCGAGGGAAGAGGTGACATACGCCCCCTCTTTATCCACGTACTCGTTGGAACAGCGGATGATGCATTGAGCGCAACCCATGTGGGTACATGCGCCGCCGCGCTCCTTGATCACCTCCGCCATGGTTTCGCCGGTGATCTTTTCCACACCATCGAACTGGCCCTCCCGGGCGTTGCGCGTCGGAAACGCCCCCACCGCGTTGATGGATCCCACCAGCACGGCGGAACCCAGTTGGGCCAATACCGAGGTGAAGTCGTCATCCCTGACGGCCTGGGCATATTTTTTTGCACACGCCTTGAAGAGATCGGCATCCGCCAGCGGATCGGTGGCCTTGCCGCCCCGGTCCACGACAACGGCCTTCAACCCCTTTGACGCCATGACCGCCCCCAACCCACCGCGGCCGGCAGCCCGGCAGGGGCGACCGTCTGCATCGGTTGTCTGTATGGAAGCCGCCGTCAGCAAAGACTCGCCCGCAGGGCCGATGCAGGTGATGCTGTTTTTCTCGCCGTAGGCCTCTTTGAGACGGCGCACCAGTTCATAGGTCCGCAGGCCCCTGTAGGCGCCGGCGTCCACAAGCTCGACCTGGCCCTCGGCGTCGATTTTAATAAGATACAGAGCCTCCCGATCGGCGGGCTGCCCCTCCACGATGATGGCCGTTATCCCCAAGTGGGCGAGGTCCGCTGCCGCCGTGCCGCCGACGTTGCTCTCCTTGATACCACCGGTCAAAGGACTCTTGGCCCCGATGGACAGGCGGCTCGTGTTGACCAACATGGTTCCGCTCAGATAGCCCGGAGCGATAATCAGCTTGTTCTCCGGCCCCAGGGGGTCGCAGGTGGCGGGAACCTCCTTGTTGATCATGATGGAGGTCAATCCCCGGCCGCCCAAACCCTCATATTCCGTCGGGACATCGCCGGTAGTTATGCCTTGAGACGTCATGTCGATTTTCACAAATTTCATTGCACCCTCCTTTGGTTATACCCGTCATTTCTCACAACTGGAGCTGTTCTGTTTGATTTGTTTGATGGGAGAGTGCCCTTATATCACGATCATCGTATTTATGCGAGTCTAAATTCTAACCCGCAAGCTCTAAGAATAACCACGCTCACAAGCTGCTTTGTCGGTGCTTTGTCGGTCGCATGGTGGTAAAGCAAACAAAATGCCAACATTGAAAACTCCACATCTATCTGTTATCAATAACGATTTATTTTTTTGGTCTCCCGTGCACCAACATAAATTACGTTTTTGTCTTAATGCCGACCTCCCTTCTACATATTTGTAATTTTAGAATGCGGGCATCGATTTTCCGCTTGACCGGCCAACGGCAGTGACCTATATTTCGCTGAAAGTAGAACGTAAGACTTTCCACTCCTCAGTAACAATGCTGGGGTCCACCGATCGAAAACGGAGGCACCGATGAACATCCCCGAAAAAGGAATGGCAAAAGACGCGATACTGGACACCCTGAAATCCTACAAAAAAAAGGATCTGGATTGGAAATCGGGCAGGGTCATGGGTTATGTGTATGACGCCGGTGAAAAGGCCAAGGACGTCATCAACGATGCTTACACCATGTACCTTTCCGAGAATGCCCTGGATCCTACCACCTACCCGAGCCTGCTGCGCCTCGAAAACGAAGTCGTCAGAATGACCGCCAACCTCCTCCGGGGGGATGAAAATGTGGTGGGCAACTTCACCTCCGGCGGCACGGAAAGCCTGATCCTGGCCGTGAAGACCGCGCGGGACATGATGCGCTTCAAAAAGCCGGAAATCAAGAAACCGGAGATGGTGCTGCCGATCACGGCCCACGCTTCCTTCTACAAGGCCGCCCACTACCTGTGTATCGAGCCGGTGATCGTACCGGTGCATGACGGCTCTTTCAAAGCGGATGTCGCCGCCATGCGCGAAGCCATCACCGACAACACCATACTTCTGGTGGGATCGGCCCCGGGGTATGCCCACGGCATCGTCGACCCCATCCCGGAGATCGCCGGGCTGGCCCTCGAGCATGACCTGCTCTGCCACGTGGATGGCTGTGTGGGCGGCATCCACCTTCCCTACATGCGCAAAATGGGCTATGAGGTGCCCGAATTCGACTTTACGGTGCCGGGGGTGACCTCCATCTCGGCCGATCTGCACAAATACGGCTACGCCGCCAAAGGCGCCTCGGTTATCCTGTACAGGAACCAGGAAATCAGGCGCCACCAGATGTTTGCCTGTTCCCGGTGGACCGGTTATACCGTCATCAACCCGGCTGTCACCAGCAGCAAATCCGGCGGCCCCATGGCGGCGGCCTGGGCGGTGCTCCACTACCTGGGCGACGAAGGTTATAAAAAGATCGTCAAGGAAGTCATGGACGCCACCCAATTGACGCTTGCAGGCATCGAAAAGATCGACGGCATACGGGTGCTGGGCAAGCCCGATATGTGCATGTTCTCGTTTGCCTCCACCTCCGAAAAGCTGAACGTCTACAGGCTGGCCGACCGGATGAAAACCAAGGGGTGGCTGGTGCAGCCGCAGTTCGCCAGGAACAACTCCCCTTCCAACCTGCACGTGTCCTTCAACCGGCTTTCCGTGCCGCGGGCCCAAGAATTTCTCCTGGCCTTGGAACAGACCGTCAAGGAGGTGATGGCCGAGGAGATCGACGACAAAACCGGTGCGCTGCGGTCTGAAATCGAAAAGCTCTCCGTCAATTTCGACGAGGCGTCCTTTTTCAAACTGGCTGAAATGGCGGGCATCACGGGAATGGAGCTGCCGGAACAAATGGAAACCATCAACATGCTCCTGGAGGCGCTCCCCTACGATGTATCGGAGTTCATGCTGGTGGAGTTTCTGAATAATCTGATGAAATGAACATTATGTCTTTGTGGTTTGAAACCGTTATCGAACCAGTAAACCGAATCACCAATGAAAAATGGCCGCAACAAGGAAGAACCGCCTGAAAATAAGCCAGCTGGCCCGCAGAGCGGGGGTAACCGTTCCCACGGTAAAGCACTATGTCCGGGAAGGGCTCCTGCCCCGCCCCGTGAAAACCAGCCGCAACATGGCCTATTACAGCGAAGAAAGTATCGACAGGATCAGGCTGGTTAAAAAAATCCAGAAGGAACGGTATCTGCCGCTGGCGGTCATCAAGCGGCTGCTGGACGCCGGCGAGTCCTTCGACGAAGAACTGGCCCTGGGAAGGGCCATTCTGAAAACGAACCGGATCGGGTCCACGGAGACACCCCTAAAACGCGCCGGCATCGAAGCGGCGACCGGATGCCCCCTGGACAAAATCGACACCATAGAGGAAAGGGGTCTGATCCACCCGCTGACCGAAGGGGGTGAAAAGGCCTACCTGCCCGAAGACGTGGCGCTGATCCGTGTCGTGAAAGCGAGGGACGACCTGGGCGTGCCTTTCGAAGCCTCCCTTTCCACGCTGCGCATCTACGGGGATGCCCTGACCGGTGCCGTTCAGGAGGACATCAACTTTTTCGTACGCAACATCACGGCCAGGACGCCCACCCGCCGGGCCATCCGTTTTATCACCGAGGCGGATGAAACCCTCGATCGCTTCATTGTCTTCTTTCGTCAGAAAATGCTGCGGCAGTTCGGCGAAAAAACCATCGAGGCCCTCAACCGGCTCCCGGAAAACCTGGCCGTACTCAACTTTCTGCCGGTAACCGGCATCACGCTGCCCGACCATCCGCCGGCAACGCCCCCCTACAACCGTATTTACAACCTGCTCAAGGGAGCCACGCTGTTGCCGGCCGGTGCGGTTCGGCCGCTAGACCTGGTCGCAGAGCCCCCGCGCATGAAGGCGCTGGCAATTTTGTCGCTTCTGGTTACCGGCGACACGCAAAACGCGCTGAAGCTCGTCCAAGCCCTGATTCCCGAACCGGCGGAAACGGCGCTGGAAAACGCGGCGGCCGCCCTGACCTACCTTTTTGCCATGGATACGTCATCCGGTTTTGCTCTGCCCATGTTAAACGTCAACAAGGTGTTTCACCACCTGGCACGCATCGAAAAGCTCGAGCCGGAAACCACACCGGACCGTTTTTTCAGCCGCTATGTCTGCGGTTCAGTGTATCTATTCCTGCCGGGCGTCTTCAACACCCGCCGCACCGGAATCGATCTTCTGGGTGCCCTTAAAAAGGAATTGGACGGCATCGATTTTAAGAAATTCGATTGGCCCGTGTGGCTGATCCGGACCCTGGAAAAGGAAATCGCACCGCGGCTGAGGGTCAGAATCAACCGTTTCCTGGCGTCGGCCTACCTGACATGTGGAAACCGCAAATCCGCCGGCGCATGCCTGGACGCCGTCCTCCAAGGAACCGGCCCGCAAAGCGAACACGCGGCCTGGGCCAGGACCGAAAAAAGAAAGTTTTAAATCTTTCGTGATTTCATGATAAGCATTTATCTACGGTTTTGAATTTATGTCATTCCAAATTTAGATTGAACACTCCCCGCAGCAAGCTTAAGGGGAATCTTGACCGTAAGGAATTCTATCAATTATGATCCGTTCGCTTACCCTGCAGCAAGCTGCAGGGAATGCGCTCGCTATCTCGGTTCATCTCTGTTTCCGGAGAAGAAAAACATGTCGTCGAAGCAGTTGAAGGCACTCGACCTGGATGCCCTCCAGGAAGCCGCGGACAGAATCGCCCCCCACATCCACAAAACGCCGGTCATGACCTGCGGGAGCCTCGATGAAATGGCCGGTGCCAGACTCGCCTTCAAATGCGAAAACCTGCAGAAGGTCGGCGCCTTCAAATTCAGAGGAGCCGCCAATGCAGTGTTGTCGCTCTCAAACGAAGAAGCGCGCCGGGGGGTTGTCACTCACTCCTCCGGAAATCACGCCCAGGCCCTGGCCCTGGCCGCGCGGCTCAAGGGGTTGAAAGCGTTCATTGTCATGCCGGCAACCGCCCCCGGCGTAAAAATCGCAGCCGTGCGGGGGTACGGTGCCGAAGTCATTCTATGCGAGCCGACCCTCGAAGCGAGGGAGGCAGCTGTCGATGAGGTGATCGAACACACCGGGGCGGTGCTGATCCACCCCTATGACGACGCACGGGTCATTGCAGGGCAGGCTACCTGCGCGCTGGAATTTCACCGGCAGGTGCCGGGACTCGATGCCGTCATCGCGCCCGTGGGCGGAGGCGGCCTGTTGAGCGGCACGGCCCTGGCGACCCGTTTCGTTTCACCGAAAACACGGGTTATCGCCGCCGAACCCGAACTGGCCGACGATGCTTTCAGGTCGTTCCGCCAAAAGGCCCTCCTGCCGGCAGGGCCGCCGCGGTCCATCGCCGACGGGCTGCTGACCTCGCTGGGCCGGATCGCCTTCCCGCTGATACTGGCGCATGTGAATGACATCCTCACGGTCGGCGAAGAGAGCATCGCCGTTGCCATGCGCCACATTTGGGAGCGCATGAAACTAGTCGTGGAGCCATCGGGCGCCGTGCCCCTGGGCGCGGTCCTGACGCATGCGGACATGTTTGGGGGTAAGCACGTGGGCATCATTCTTTCGGGCGGCAATGTCGACCTACAAAAAATGCTGCGCATTTTTTGTTAAACGCGGCTTCGCCGCAAATATACCCCAGCGTTGCGGGGTATCCGCATGGAGCACAGTCACCTATGAAAATCGCCTTGATGCAGTTCCAGCCCGAATTTCTGGCACTGGAAAAAAATCTTGAGAAAGCGGCGGCCCTGCTGGACAACACAACCGCCGACATTGCCGTGTTTCCCGAGCTGTTCCTTTCCGGGTATACCTTTTTCGACGCGGACCAAACCAAAGCCTGCAGCGTGCCGTTCGAGGAAGGTCCCGGGCTGAATCCGCTGTTGCAAATCAGCCGGGAAAAATCCCTGGCCGTTTGCGGCGGCTACGCCGAAATCGATGGCGATGCACTTTACAATTCCGCCTTTTTCATCGGCGACGGGAAGCTTATCGCCAACTACCGCAAAGTCCATCTCTTCGACCGTGAAAAGCTTTATTTCACCCCCGGCAACCGGCGATTCGAAGTCTTCGAATACCGGGGGGTCACGCTGGGGATGATGGTCTGCTTCGACTGGATCTTTCCCGAGGCCGCCAGATCCCTGACCCTCCAGGGCGCTCAGGTGATCCTGCACCCGTCCAACCTGGTTTTGCCGTACTGTCAACAAGCCATGTTCGCCAGGGCCCTTGAAAACCGGGTGTTCATCGTTACCGTCAACCGGGTGGGCACCGAAACCAACGGCCCCCTCAAAAACACCTTCACCGGCGGGTCCCAGATCGTGTCCCCCAAAGGGAAGTACCTTGTCCGCCTGGCCACCAACCGGGAGCAGATCGAAACGGTCGACGTCGACCCGTCGGCCGCCCTGGACAAATTCATTACCAAACGCAACCACGTCACGGAGGACCGCCGCCAGGCGTTGTACGTGCTATGAAAAACGAAAAAAAGAAAGCGTCCGGACGCCACACCCCCTATTTCGAACGTCTCAACACCCTGATGCGCGAAAAGGGCCCGGGCCACCCGGTGCTGGTGCTGGATCTCGACATCCTGGACGCCAACATCGACGCAATGAAGACCCGAATCGGCGATGCCGGACGTTTTCGGCTGGTGGTAAAGTCCCTGCCTTGCCTGGAACTCATTCGCCATGTTCTCGAACAAACCCTCACCGCCAGGCTCATGGTCTTCCACCGCCCCTTCCTGAACCTGGCGGCCGCCGAGTTTCCGGAGGCGGACATTCTGCTGGGAAAGCCCCTGCCCGTCCAGGCCTTCCGCACCTTCTTCAAGGTCAAAAGCGCAGCCTCTCCCACGGCGCCGGACAAAAACATTCAGTGGCTGATCGACACGCCCGAGCGGCTCGATCAGTACCGCGACGCCGCCCGCAGGCTGGGTAAAAAAATACGCGTCAACATCGAAATCGACGTCGGTCTCCACCGGGGAGGCATACCCGATCCGGAACAGCTGGCTCCCCTGCTGAAAATCATCAACGAGGATCCCCTGCATCTCGACCTGTCCGGTTTCATGGGGTACGACCCCCACGTGGCCCGGTCCGGGAAGCTGCTCATCCCCCGCTCCGTCGCTCTGGCACAGGTAAGCGTTCGCTACGGCAGATTCGTCAAGTACCTGCAAAATGAATTTCCGGCCCTGTATCGCCCCCAGCTGACCTTCAACGGCGCCGGCAGCCCGACTTTTTCGCTGTACCGCAAAAAACGCATTCTCAATGATGTTTCCGTGGGCTCCGCTCTGGTCAAGCCCGCCGGTTTCGACCTGAAGACGTTAAAAGACCACCGGGCCGCCATGTTCATCGCCGCCCCGGTTCTGAAGAAAAACGATGGGGTCCGCATTCCTTTTCTGGGGCCTGTTTCCGGAATCTTGAAAAGGGTGAAACCCTCCTGGAAAACCACTCTGTTCATCTACGGCGGCTACTGGAAAGCCGTGCCGCTGTCGCCCAGGGGGCTGGTAAACAACCCCCTGTACGGCCGCAGTTCTAACCAGGAAATGCTGAACGGTCCGGCACACACCGCCCTGGAGGTGGACGACTATATTTTTTTGAGACCCGTCCAGAGCGAGGCGGTCATGCTCCAGTTCGGCGATCTTTTCGTGGTGCGGGGCGACCGGTACGTCGGCCGCTGGCCGGTGTTTGCGCAAGGGGCTTGATGCCGGAGTCCGCCAAGGGGAGGCAGCGAAAATGATACCAGAAAACGAAAACGGAAGTCACGCGGCCGATGCGCTGAAGCTGGGGCGGTCGGTGGGGCTCTTGGGCGGCATTGCCCTGGTGGTGGGCGGTGTGATCGGCATGGGCATCTATGCCCTCATCGCCGCGGTGGGTGCCCAGGCCGGAACCGGACTGTGGGTGGCGTTTCTGCTGGCGATCTTCATATCGGGCGTCGGCGTCGCGCCCCTGATTCAGATCGTCAGCGCCCTTCCCAGGGCCGGGGGCGGCTACCTCTTCACCAGCCGGCTGCTCCACCCCCTGATCGGCACCCTGGCCTCCTGCTGGGCGATATTCGGCGGTACCTGCATGACGGCCATGGTGGCCCTCGGCCTGGCGGGCTACATCGCCCCCTACCTCCCGGGAAGCCCGCCTGTGCGGCTGGTGGCCTTTGTCCTGCCCATTCTGTTTTATACGCTCTTTCTCTTCGGCCTGCGCCTGGCCGCCTCCGTTCAAATGCTCCTGGTCGCCCAGTTGATCGTCGCCCTGCTCGTTTACGGCCTGTCGGGCGCCTTCAGCTTCGACCTGTCCCTGGCCGTCGACATGCCCCGCGGCATCGACGGGCTCATCATGGCCACCATTCTGTGCTACAGCGTTTGCATGGGATTCCAGGTCATTGCCGAAATGGGGGAAGAGATAAAAACGCCCCGGCGAAATATCCCGCTCGCGCTCGTCATCGGCGGGTCGATCGTCCTTTTGGTTTACATCCTGGTCGGTACGGTATTCATCAACTCACTGCCCTACGACTTTAACAGCATCGGCGCCCTGACCGCTCCTCTCATGGACAGCGGCAAACGGTTCCTGTCCGGCTTCTGGGTCCTGTTCCTGAGCATCGGCGCACTCAGCGCGGGCCTCACTTCCTTCAATGCCGGCGCCATCGCTTTGCCCAGGGAACTGTTGGCTCAGGCTCGTGACGGTATTCTGCCCCGTTTCCTGGAACGCGTCCATCCCCGAACACGCACGCCGCTGAATGCCGTGACCGTCTATTTCGTTCTGATGCTCGCCCTGATATTGACGGGTCGCAGCATCGACTTTTACGGTGTCGTCACCGCCGTGGGCATTCTCATGATGACCGCCACCATTTCAATTGCGGCCGTGAGGCTGCCCAACAAATTTCCCCGTGCGTACGCCAAGGCTTATTTTCACATCCCCCGCGGCTGGCTGATCATCCTGGCCGCCGTGTCGGTCGTATCGTCCCTGGGATTCGTGTTCATCGTGACCGTGGAAATGCCGGCGGCCGGCTTGATCTATGTCATCCTGTCGCTGGCCGTTGCGGTTTACTACTTCCTGCGGGTTAGATGGCTGAAGCATACCGGTGTCGACTGGGAGCGGCGGGTTCTGACCGTACCGGGTGACGATGGCTGAGAAGATGCCGGGGATCGGCAGGGCCCGCTCTGGTCTCACCCTGCGTTTATTGTTATTGGGGACGTTGATAAATATATAAATAACGATAGGCGCGTGGCTCTGGCTTTCGTGACGATAAATTATTGATCATCAAACAACCTCAATTGACCTGACCTTCGAATGCTCTGTGCCGGCGACT
>Ga0316576_10001325_pt1 | contig 13142 bp, 10 predicted proteins | sample S0NA_FD_203075 | JGI IMG/M metagenome (GOLD analysis project Ga0316576, IMG submission 203075) | Rhizosphere microbial communities from salt marsh grasses in Alabama, United States - S0-2_050615r3r5 | ecosystem: Host-associated > Plants > Roots > Rhizosphere | place: USA: Alabama | collected... | reverse complement strand
CGGGCCTTGAGTGTCACCTGAAGGCAATCGGCCAGGAAGGCGACGAAGATATGCGCCTCGATGCGATCCTCGCGCTGATGGTAGATCGGGCGAATGCCCAGATCCCCCTTGAGCTCCTTGAATGCCTGCTCGACCTCGGTCAATTGGATGTAGTAGGTCCAGAGCTTTGCCGGGTCCTCGTCGGTGAGATTGGAGCGCAGCAGGTAGCGTCCCTCGCGGCGGCGTACTTGGCGCAGCTTCTGACGATCGAGCATGAAGGCGAAAGTCTCGGGGGTGACCGCCTCATCGGGCTTAGGCAGGCGGATCTTGACCAGAGAGCAAGCGCGTCCGGCCTCTTTCTTCGCCGCGCCGATCTTCAACAGGAGCTGGTCGCGTTGCGGCGCCTGGGCTTGCAGCTCGTGCAGGCGTTTGCACAGCCGGCGTAGGCGCCGCTGGCGCATGGCGCGCTCCTTGTGGCGACGCCCGGCGCTGGAGGCCAGGACATAGGTCTCATCGTCCTCGACCAGGAGCTTGACCTCGACCTCATCGCGGACCTGCTCCCAAGACTTGCCGAGGAAGGACTTCTCCAGCGTGTTCAGCCGCCCCTTGGGGGTGCCTACCAGGTAATGCACGGGGGGATCGCTGCCACGCATGACGGCGAGGGACGCTTCGGTGGGGATGCCACGATCCATCACCCAAACCCGCTCGGTCTTGACATACCGGGCCTCGATCTTGGCCAACGCATCCTTCAGGGTCTGGTTGTCCACGGTGTTGCCGGGCAGCACCTCGTAACCGGCCCCACGGGAGGGTGAATAGCGGAAGTCGGGTTAGCGACAGTTGACAACTGTGCGGTGCAGATCGGCCCAACACAAAACGCTGATGATCTGCGGATAGGTGAATGGGAGCAAACATCCCGCGAGGCACAGACCTTGGTCTGTGTGGGGCGTGCCCACTGCTTTGGCTCCATCAGAAGGCGCGGTCTTCGCCCGGTTTCATCACGACGAGCCGGTCGGCCCGATTGTATTTGGCCAGCGCCGCGCGGAACTGGTCAGGCGTGCCGGCCAGCAACCCGAAAGTGCCGAAGTGCATCGGGATCACGTGCGTTGGCTCGACCCAGTCCACGGCCAGCGCGGCGCGCGCCGGGTCCATGGTGAAGTGCCCGCCGATGCAGGCCAGCATCAGGTCAATGTGCTGGAACATCGGAATCAGCTTCATGTCCTCGAACACATCGGTGTCGCCCGTGTGGTAGATCGTCGGGCCGCCGTCGATGTGCAGCACATAGCCGACGGGATTGCCGCTGGCGACGGATCCGGGCTGGCCCGAACCGGGATCCGGGATGTGGGGTGGTGTCAGCTCCGAGCCGTGGACGGCGTTCACGATCGTCACCCGCGCGCCGGCCCTGGGCAGCTCGATGGTGCCGCCGACGTTCCCGCCGGTCGCCAGAGTCGCCTGCTCCTCGGGGTAGCCCAGCATCGACTTCATGGTGAGCTGCAGCCCATAGGGCGCGACCAGCACCGCCCCGGTCTGCTTCGCGATTTCCACCGCGTCACCGACGTGGTCAGAGTGCCCATGCGTCACCATGATATAGTCCACCCGGCGCAGCGCGGTGATCGAGCGCTTGTCGGGATTGGTCGGCACGGTGAGCCAGGGGTCGATCAGGATGACGCCGCCCGAGGGCGTTTCGATCTTCCACGCGGACTGCCCGTACCAGTGGATCCTCGTCTCTCCCTCGGCTGCGCGCGTCGACTGGCTCGCCAGGACAACCGCCAGCAGAGTGGCCCTCAGGGCCCACCGCATGATTCGCGCCATCGTCTTCTCCTCGCGGTTGACGAACGATTGGTGTCAGGAGCGATGATCGACCGCTCGCCTGACCAAAGAGTTTTCGTCCTCGGTTCCTTGGTCCGTGATGACAGTGCTTGCGGCAACTGCCGGAGTGCCCTTGTCGGCGGCCTGCACCGCCAACGCCCGTCGTCATGGACGATTGCCGCCCCAGCGCAAATCGGGGCCTGCCAGGACCCGGGGTGGACGGGGCGTCCAGGCCGGCGCCATCATTTCGCTGATCAGGCCTTCATCAGGCCGGGCACGTTGGAAGTATATAAAATTAGTCGGAGATATGCCGACTGACGCATGGAGACTCTGGCCGCATCGGAATGTCCGCTATGGAAACCTAAGCGGAGGAAGGCCTTGAACGATCGGCCGGCGGGAGTGGCCGACTCCGGACGGCCGCGTCTGCTAAGCAGACTGACCGTAGCTGGGACGAACCGGTCGCGGGCTGGTCGAACGGCAGTGAACGCTAACGGTCGCGGGGCTGACCCGCTGTCTGTAATGGCGTCCCCACGGGGGTTCGAACCCCGGTTACCGCCGTGAAAGGGCGGTGTCCTAGGCCACTAGACGATGGGGACGGAAACCGTTACCAAAAAAATCCGGCTCTGATGGCCGGTTCCGGATTCTCCGGGGTTTTGGTGGAGCCAGGCGGGATCGAACCGCCGACCTCAACACTGCCAGTGTTGCGCTCTCCCAGCTGAGCTATGGCCCCAGTGTGATCGAGACGCGGAAGTCTACCGGCGGCATTTTCGTTTGTCCAGACTGGATTTCCCGCTTTGTTGCGGCCGATCCGTCCCAATATCCCCTCCCAGTCAACCGCGTCATTGACGCGGACTTGTGCGGCGTGCTCCGCCCGGTGCATGTTACAAGCGCCTTCGGATTCACACTTGAGGAGCTTTTGATCCATGATGCGCATCTTCTTGTTTCTCGCGACCAATGTCGCCGTCCTCGTCGTCATCAGCGTCGTCTTCCGACTCCTGGGGATAGACAGTCTGTTGCTGGAATCCGGCGGGATCGACATGGGGGCCTTGCTGGTCATGGCCGCCGTGATCGGCTTCAGCGGGTCGCTGATCTCGCTGTTCCTTTCCAAGATGATGGCCAAGCGGGCGATGGGTGTGCAGGTCATCGAGCAGCCCGCGACCCCGTTCGAGCGTTGGCTGGTGGATACGGTCGCCCGCCAATCGCAGGAGGCCGGGATCAGCATGCCCGAGGTGGGCATCTTCGACTCGCCCGAGCCGAACGCCTTCGCGACAGGCTGGAACCGCAACGACGCCTTGGTCGCGGTCAGCACCGGGCTTCTGCAGAACATGACCAAGGACGAGGTCGAAGCGGTTGTCGGACACGAGATCAGCCACGTTGCGAACGGCGATATGGTGACCCTCGCCTTGATCCAGGGTGTCGTCAACACCTTCGTCGTCTTTCTGGCGAGGATCATCGGTCACACCATCGACCGGGTCGTCTTCAAGACCGAAGAGGGTTATGGCGTGGCCTATTTCGTCGTTTCGATCATCGCCGAGATCATGCTCTCCATCCTTGCCAGCATGATCGTCATGTGGTTCTCGCGCTTCCGCGAGTTTCGCGCGGACGCAGGGGGTGCACGCCTGACCAGCCGCGCCCAGATGGCCAATGCCCTGCGCGCGCTGCAGCGCGTCCATCAGCCACATGACCTCCCGGCCGGCGAGTTCGCGGCGTTCGGGATCTCCGGAAAGATCGGGGATGGGCTCAAGGCGCTGTTCGCGAGCCACCCGCCACTGGAGAAACGGATCGCGGCGCTCGAGCAAGCCCGCGTCTGATCCGGCCTCGCCGGTTGCCCGCATCGAGCGGGCAGCCGGCCCTCCTTCCGCCCGACGGAGCGCCTGGCCAGGCCGACATCGCCGGCGATGTGCACCTCTCGCGCTGGCCATCGCCCTGGCAGGGGTCCATGCGCTCGCCGCCTTGAAGCATCATTTCATCGATCACGACCGCACGCTGGTGCGGATGCTTGGGCGTCGCCCGCGTCTGTCAATGTCAACGAAACCGCCCGGGAGGGGAGCATGAGAACGAAGCGAATCAAGGCCGTGCCGATCCTCGTCTGGTGTCTCGCCGCGGCCTCCGTATTTCCCGCCGTCGCGAGCGCCGGTGTCGAGCGCTATGTGATCGACACCGAGGGCGGGCATGCGTTCGTGCAGTTCCGCATCAAGCACCTCGCCTACAGCTGGCTGTATGGGCGCTTCAACGACTTCTCGGGGACCTTCACCTACGACCCGGAAGACCCGAGCAATTCCCAGGTCGAGTTGACCATCGACACGGCAAGCCTGGATTCAAACCATGCCGAGCGGGACAAGCACCTGCGGGGGCGGGATTTCCTCGACGTCGATAACTACCCACGGGCGTCTTTCAGGTCGACCTCCTACGAGGAAACCGGTTTCAACAAATCGGTGCTCGAGGGCGAGCTGACGCTCAAGGGGATCACCAAGCCGGTGCGGATCGAGGTCCAGCGGATCGGCCACGGACCTGATCCCTGGGGCGGATATCGTCGCGGCTTCGAGGGGTCGGCCCGTCTCGCGCTGAAGGATTTCGGGATCGACTACGACCTGGGCCCGGCGGCCCGAGAGGTGGAGATGATCCTCTCCATCGAAGGGATCCGGCAGTAGTGCGATCTTGCCGTTCTCAGCCGAGGAGCCCGGGGAAGTCGCGGTCCAGGGCGGCCATCAGCTCGTCGAGGCTGGTCAGGTCATAGTCCGGCGGCAGGATGCCTTCAACCCATCGCCGCCCGGGCGCGAACCGCCCGGTGCGAACCAGCGCGGTCCACATGCCGAGGCGCTCTGCACCCACGATGTCGGTGTCCGGGCGATCACCGATCATCATGCATTCGCCCGCGCCGCAGCCGAGAATCTCCAAGGCGATCTCGTAGAGCAAGGGCTCGGGCTTGCCCACGATCGTCGGCGTGACCCCCGTGGCGGCGGCAAAGGGCGCGACCAGGGCGCCACCGCCCGGCAGCAACAGGTGTCGCCCGTCGCGCACCCCATCCACGGTCGGGTCCGGATTGGTGGCGACCAGACGGGCGCCTCGACTCAGAATCAGATTGATGCCGGTCGTCAGGTGATCGAAATCCAGCCCGGGTCCTTCGCCGACGACGACGACGTCGGCATGCTCCTGATCTGGTCGACCAACGGTCCGAAGGGCCGCGTCCAGACCGGGCGCGCCCACCGCGAAATAGCGAAATCCGGGCCGAACCTTGGCCAGCCAGCGTGCCGTGGCCAGGGCCGACGTGAGGATGCGAGCCGGGTCGGGCCGCGGCAGACCCATCGCCAGGAGTGCATCGGCGGCTTCCTCCGGCGCACGAACGGGGTTGTTGGTGACGAAGGCATGGGGAGTCGCCGCTACCCGTGTCAGCAGACGCTGCGCCCCGGGCAAAGGCCGGTCGCCGTGGAACAGAAGACCGTCCATGTCGATCAGCAGGGCCCGGGGGCGGCGTGCCTTCATCGAGAGGTCATCGGATCTTGCGTCAAGGCGAATCGCTAGACTGTTCCATTTGAAGGGCATCTTAAAGGTATCCATACCGCAAAGACGAGACGAGCGACGCGGATTGCGCCGCATTTTATTGCACGGTGAGTTTCCGCCGGCGCGTCGCGACCCAGCAGGGGAGGCCCACCCGGTTTCGCTGCCTCCTCGCCGTTTACGTTGGCAGCCACCACAGAGTCTATGCTCCGGTGACCTGCCGCCACCCGAGCCGGTCGGTTGCTTCAGTCCGCCAGGTCTTGCGTAAGCGAGTCGCGCACCGCAGGCGGCGCATCGACCTGATACCGATACTCCGGGTGATCGATCCCGATCGCGAGCTTCGCACCCTGTTTCAATGCCGCGGCCATCGGGGCCGCGATCTCGAAGCGCAGAAAATGCACCGAGGATGTCTTGGCTTCGTCCTCGCGCTCCATGTCCTCATCGGCAATTGCATAGACCCGCTCGAAGTCGGACACCTGGACCCACACCTGGTCCTCGATACCCCGCAGACGCGCCAAGGCATCGCGCCGCTCGTCCACGTCCTCGTACTCGATCATGAAGGTCGCCTTCCAGTTGGTCCCGTCGGGGATCAGCGGATTGTAGGCGTCCAACTCGTCCTGGATGCCCTCGGCCTCAAAGATCCGCTCGACACGCAGCATCTCCTGAATCTGGTACTGCATGGTCAGGCGGTCTTCGAAATAGAGTGTGACATGCGCCCCGATCTGGACCTGGCGATGCTTCTTGTGGTCCATCACCCGGGCACGGAAGTCGCCGCGCACCTGGGCGTACTGCTCGAGGCTGTAAAGGTCGTCTCGTGTCAGATGCATGCTTGTCTCCGGATAGCGGTGTCGCGACGTCGCGGTTGCCCTGCGGCTCAGATGCCGTAGGCGATGCGCAAGAGGGTCAAGGGGTGTTGCTGCTTGCCGTCCCGGCCCAAGGCGTGCGCGATGTGGGCGCCGGCCATCGGGCAGTCGCTTCCGAAATGATCCGGAGCGGCCTTCTCGACTCGGCCCGCGACCGGCCGCACAATCTTCATGGCGGCGTCGTAGAACTCCTTCTTCACCGCATAGGTTCCGTCGTGGCCAGAGCAGCGCTCGATGATCTCCACTGTCGTGTCGGGCACCAGGGCCAGCACCTCCCGGGTCTTCTGCCCGATGTTTTGCACGCGCTGGTGGCAGGACGCCTGATAGATGACGCTGCCAAGCGGTTTTTGGAACTCCGTGTTCAGCTTCCCGTGCTTGTGTCGGAGCATCAGGTACTCGAAGGGGTCGAAGACGTGCGCCTTCACGGCCTGCACGTCGGCGTCCTCGGGGAACATCAAGGGAAGCTCCTGCTTGAACATGAGGACACAGGACGGGATCATGGCGACGATGTCCCAACCCTCGTCGACGAGTCGTTTGAGCACCGGGATGTTGGCATCTTTCGCAGCCTTGACAGCATCGAGATCACCCAACTCCAGCTTGGGCATTCCGCAGCACTGCTCCTTGTCCGGGAGTGTGACCGGAATTCCCGAGTGCTCGAACACGGCGATGAGGTCGGCATTGACCTGCGGCTCGTTATAGTTCCCGTAGCAGGTCGTGAACAGAGCAACCTTCCCGCTGGTCGGCCCAGCGGGATCGCCGGACGCGGTGCGGCCTAGTCGAGCCTTCGCCGTCTTGCGCAAGGTCTGGCTTTGATAGGGAGGTACGCGCGCCTCCTTGTGTACGCCGAGAGCCGCTTCCAGCAGTGACCGTCCGGCCGCGCTGGCGTTGACGGCGTTGACCAGGCTGTTCACCACGGGGATCCCGGCCAGCGATCCCACCGAATCGGTGCTGGTCAGGATTCGATCACGGAATTTCACCTTACCCTGCCGATACTTCACCGCCTTGGCGCGGAGCATCAGGTGCGGGAAGTCCAAATTCCACTCATGGGGGGGCACATAGGGACATTTCGTCATGTAGCAGAGGTCGCAGAGGTAGCAGTGGTCGACCACGTTCCAATAGTCGTCCTTGGCGACACCGTCGACCTCCATCGTCTCCGACTCGTCAACCAGGTCGAAGAGCGTCGGGAAGGACTGACACAGACTCACGCAGCGACGGCAACCGTGGCAGATGTCGAAGACCCGTTCCAGCTCTTTGAGAAGGGAGCCTTCGTCGTAGAAATCGGGGCCCTGCCAATCGAGCGGGTGGCGGGTGGGCGCCTCGAGGCTGCCCTCGCGAATACCTTGCGTCGCCATCATTCAACCTCCCCTGTGCCAGTTGTGATCGTTTCCCCGCGACGGAGACGCTGATGGATCGGTGATCCTCGCCGTCAATCAGCGTGGAACAGCGGAACGCGGTTTCTCTGCTCCTTCCCCTTCAGTCCTCGAGACGGCTTCAGATCGCGGCCCCCCAGGTGTCGCCGATGCACCCGATGCTTTAGCCCTTGCCTAACTGTAGACGCACAGCGAGCGGGGTTCCAATCGCCATGGCGAATCGGAATCATCGTCGGGACCGAGCGATATTGCGGCCTCAACATCCCGCACGCGGTAGCGGAGGGGATCGGGGGATCGGTCAGAGCAGCTTTTCGATCGCCTTGACGACCTTGCGATCCTCCGGCTTCGTGAAGCTGACGTAGTGGTCGACCAGGTTTCCATTGCGGTCGATCAGGTACTTGTAGAAGTTCCATTTCGGATAGGGCGCGCCCGCGTCGGCCAGACGCTGAAACAAGGGCGCGGCGACGCCTTTCTTGACGCTGACCTTCTCGAACATGGGGAACTCAACGGAATAGGTGAGGCGGCAGAATTTCTCGATCTCCTCCTCGCTGCCCGGCTCCTGGTTGGCAAAGTCGTTGGACGGGAAGCCCAGCACGACGAGGCCTCGGTCCTTATATTTGCGGTACAGAGCCTCGAGCCCGTCGTACTGCGAGGTGAAGCCGCACTTGCTGGCGGTGTTGACGACCAGCAGGACCTTGCCTTGGTAGGCTTCGCAGAGGTTGACCACTTCGTCACCGGCGAGCCGGCGCACCTCGACATCGAGCAGGGATGGGCAGGACTCGGTGGCGGCACCGGCCGAACTGGTCATGGCGGCGATTCCGAGTGCGAGCAGGGTGTTCCTCATCTTCAGCATCTCCGGGTGGGGCGAATATGTTTCGTCCTGCTCCGAGGTGATGGAAAAAACGCCGAATGCAATCCCGACACGGGTGGGGGCAAGGATTTGAAAACCCGCAGGCGGCACCAACCTGACCGATAGGGGTCCGGCTGCGGCACGGCGAGCTGGAAGCGCTCGGTCCGTTCCGGTTTGGAAAACGCGTGCCGAGCGCTGCGCGACGGATCGAGACGGCGGGTCAGGGCAGAGAACGACGCTGAATGAGGAGCAGGATCGACGATGAGCGACTGGGTCAAGGCGGAGATCACTGGCAGGCATGCCTGGGCGGATGGTCTCTACAGCATGCAGTTCGAAGGGCCGGTCGCTGACTTTAAGGCGGGCCAATATATCAAGGTTGCGCTGGATATCGAGGGCGATCGCGTCGGTCGCCCCTATTCGCTGGTCAATCCGCCGCAGGAGCGCCCGCTCGAAATCTTCTTCAACGAAGTGCCGGAAGGGCCGCTCACCCCGCGTCTTTCGGATCTGGGCCCGGGCGAGCAGGTCTGGTTGTCCGAGAAGCCGGGCGGGATCTTCACGCTCGAGACGGTCGAGTCCGCCGAGACCTTATGGCTGCTCGCCACCGGGACGGCGCTCGGGGTCTACCTCTCGATTCTGCGGACATCGGATCCGTGGGAACGCTTCGAGCGCGTCGTCCTGGTCCACGGGGTGCGGCACGCGACCGACCTGACCTACGGGGAGACGCTGGCCGCGATCGCCGAGCGCCGGGGCGGCCGATTCGGCTTCGTCCCGGCGGTCAGCCGCGAGCCTGTGCCCGGTGCGATGGCCGGGCGGATCACAGCGCTCCTCACGAGCGGCGCCCTGGAGTCGCACGTGGGTGCGGTCATCGCTCCGCACAGCAGCCACGTGATGCTCTGCGGGAACTCGGCGATGATCAAAGAGGTCAAGACGATCCTGGAGGAGCGCGGCCTGGCCAGGCACCGGCGTCACGCCCCGGGTCAATACACGACCGAGCAGTATCACTGAGCGAAAGGCCGGCGGTTTGAATGAACGAGGCTGCCACGACCCTCGAGACGCTGGTCCGACTGTCGGGCGACGTCGCGGGGCAATCGTCCCGAAACGCCAAGGTTTCGTTGATCGTCGCGCTGCTGCGACGGCTCGAACCCGGCCAGTCGGCATTGGCCGCCAGCTACCTCGCTGGTGAGATCCCGCAGGGCCGGATCGGCATCGGACCGGCGCAGATCGACGCCCTCCGCAGTGCGAAGCCGGCAGCGACCCCCCGGCTGACACTCGGAGAGGTCGATCGCACCCTGGAGGAGCTGTCCGGGATTTCGGGGGCCGGGTCCCAGGTGCGGCGGCGTTCTTTGCTCGAATCGGTGTTCGAGCGCGCCTCTTTCGCGGAGCGATCGTTCCTCGCCCGGCTGCTGCTGGGTGAGCTCCGACAGGGTGCGCTCCGGGGCCTGGTGATGGAGGCCGTCGCGCAGTCCGCCGGTCTGCCCCCGGCACTCGTGCGGCGCGCCCTGATGCTTTGCGGCGATCCGGCGCATGTTGCACGCACCGCATTCACGGCCGGTGCCGACGGTCTGCGCGCGATCCGGCTGGAGCTCTTCCGCCCCGTCCTTCCGATGCTGGCCCAGCCCGCGCGGGATCTGGAGGACGCTCTCGCCCGCCTGGAACAGCCCTTCCTCGAGCTCAAGCTCGATGGGGTGCGTGTGCAGGTCCATAAGCTCGGCGAAGAGGTCCGCGTCTACAGCCGCCAGGGATACGAGGTGACTGCGGCGGTGCCGGAGATCCCACAGTTGATCCGTTCGATCCCCGTCGCCGACCTGGTGCTGGATGGCGAGGTCCTGGCCCTGCGTCCCGACGGGCGACCGCATCCGTTTCAGACCAGCATGCGCCGCTTCGGCAGGCGCATCGACGTCGCGAGCCTGTGCGCCGAGTTGCCGCTGCATGGCTTCATGTTCGATTGCATTCAATGCGACGGCGCGGTGCTGATCGACGTGCCGGCGCGGGAGCGCTTCAGGATCCTCTCCGAGGTCCTGCCCGGGCATGCCCTCGTGCCGCGGGTTCGTACCGCCGACGTGGATCAGGCACGGGCGTTCTTCGCGCGGGCACTGGCCATGGGTCATGAAGGACTCATGGCCAAGGACCCCGACGCGCCTTACGAGGCCGGCGCACGGGGTCGTGCCTGGCTCAAGATCAAGCCGACGCAGACCCTCGATCTGGTGGTGCTGGCGGCAGAGTGGGGCAGCGGGCGGCGCCGTGGCCGGTTGAGCAACCTCCACCTGGGTGCGCGTGATCCGGCCGGCGGATTCGTGATGCTGGGCAAGACCTTCAAGGGGTTAACTGATGCCATGCTCGACTGGCAGACCGCCCGTCTCACCCAGCTGGCCCTCGCCCAGGAAGGTCAGGTCGTCCAGGTTCGGCCCGAGTTGGTCGTCGAGATCGCCTTCAACGAGCTCCAGGAGAGCTCGCACTACCCGGGCGGACTGGCGTTGCGGTTTGCGCGCGTGAAGCGCTACCGTCCGGACAAGCCGCCCGAGCAGGCCGACGGCATCGAGCAGGTCCGTGCGCTCTTTCGACGACAGGTCGCCTATTCGTCCTGAACCTGCGGGAAGCGCGTTTCATTCGTGACTGAGATGCAGAATCCGCCTTGCCGACATCTGGTGCTGGTGCTCGGGGACCAATTGGACCCGCGTGCCGCCGCGCTGCGTGACCTGGATCCGGTCCGCGACCAGGTCTGGATGTGCGAGGCCGTCGAGGAGTCGACGCACGTGCCCTCGCACAGGGCGCGGATCCTCCTCTTCCTGTCGGCGATGCGCCGCTTTCGGGATCGTCTGGCCGCGTCGGGCGTCCGCGTGCACTATCGCGCGTTGGACGTGGAGGGCGACCCTTCCCTCGCGGCAGGGTTGCGCAAGGCGATCGACGCGCTGCGCCCAGGCCTCCTGATCCTGACCGAGCCGGGGGAGCACCGCGTCCTCCTCGTGTTGGAGGCAGTCGCGGCGGAGACCGGTGTGCCCCTCGAGGTCCGTCGCGACGCGCACTTCATCTGCTCCAGGGCGGATTTCGACCAGTGGGCCGAGGGCCGCAAGGCGCTGCGCCAGGAGCATTTCTATCGCCATCTGCGCAGGCGGGAGGGCATCCTGACGGAAGGCACCGGGGACGCGCTGCGACCGGTCGGCGGGAAATGGAATCTGGATCAGGAGAACCGCAAGGCGTTCGGTCGGAAGGGACCCGGTCGGGTACCTCGGCCGCTCGGCTTTCCCCCCGATGAAACCACACGCGCGCTGATCGGTTTGATTCAGCGCCGATTTCCGGATGCACCCGGATCCCTGGACGGGTTCGATTGGCCACTTACCCAGCTCCAGGCCAACCAAGCCCTCGATGATTTCGTCCGCAACCGTCTTCCGGCTTTCGGGCCATGGCAGGACGCGATGTGGACCGGCGAGCCCTATCTCTATCACGCACGCCTCTCCGCGGGCCTGAATCTGAAGCTGCTCGACCCGCGCGCCGCGGTCGGCGCGGCGGTCGAGGCGTTCGAGGCGGACCGGGCCCCACTAGCGTCGGTCGAAGGCTTCGTTCGCCAGATCCTCGGCTGGCGCGAGTACGTGCGCGGGATCTACTGGCGCGCGGGGCCCGGTTATCCGGGCTCGAACGCGCTCGAGGCGCACCAGCCGCTTCCAGCCTTCTACTGGGACGGACGGACCGAATGCGCTTGTTTGGCGACGGTGGTCGGGCAAGTCCTCGAGCACGGATACGCGCATCACATCCAGCGGCTAATGGTGACCGGACTCTTTGCCCTCCTGCTCGGGGTCGAGCCGCGCGCGATCCATGCCTGGTATCTGGCGATGTTCGTCGACGCGGTGGAATGGGTCGAGGCGCCCAATGTGATCGGGATGAGCCAATTCGCCGATGGCGGGGTCCTCGCCTCGAAACCCTATGTTGCCAGTGGTCAATACATCAACCGAATGAGCAACTATTGCGGGCAGTGCCGCTTCGACCCGGGAGAGGCCCTGGGTGAGAACGCCTGTCCTTTCACGACGCTGTACTGGGACTTCTTGGCTCGGCATGAGGGACGCTTCGCCGCCCACCCGCGAACGGCGCTGCAGTGGCGAGCGCTCGCGCGACTGGGCGCCGGCCGCCAGCGCGCGATACGACGCCAGGCGGACGGACTCCGTGCGGCGCTGGCTTGAGGTGATGCTCACAGCCGTGCTCGTCATCCGACCCTGTGCGGGGCAGAAAGCCCCGCTGTTTTCCGCCGCGTAAGCGACTGAAAATGAGGGCAACCTCGAACCGCATTTTCGCTTTCCGTGGTGATGGTCGGCCAGGATAGCCGATCGATCAGCGCCTTAGCGCAAGGGCCTTGTCAACACCGATGAGCTTGAGCTTCGCCTCCGAACGGCCACTGTGCCGGGTCAGTCCGAGTCCGCGCCGCAACGGCGCCTTCACCAACCACCAGGTTCGGAGGTGAGCCGTTGAGTGCAGACGTGATCATCATCGGTGCTGGCCTGTCCGGGCTCGCCTGTGCCATCACGCTCCGTGAGCAGGGGCTGGAGCCGCTGCTGGTCGAGGCATCCGATGCGGTCGGCGGGCGCGTCCGCACCGACCGACGGGACGGCTTTCTACTGGATCGCGGGTTTCAGGTCTTGCAGACCTGGTATCCGGAGGCCTGCCGGTTTCTCGACTATGAGCGACTGGATCTTCGCCCCTTCTATCCAGGCGCCTTGGTCCACACCCAGGGTCGGATATATCGAGTCAGCGACGTCTGGCGCCGCCCGACACGGCTACCCGAGATGC
>Ga0316576_10001323_pt1 | contig 13145 bp, 7 predicted proteins | sample S0NA_FD_203075 | JGI IMG/M metagenome (GOLD analysis project Ga0316576, IMG submission 203075) | Rhizosphere microbial communities from salt marsh grasses in Alabama, United States - S0-2_050615r3r5 | ecosystem: Host-associated > Plants > Roots > Rhizosphere | place: USA: Alabama | collected... | reverse complement strand
TATCTTTGTTATTATAGTTAATAAGAATGTTGGAGTCATTGATGACCAGATTCAGACCCATTCTACCATTCGGATTTTCCTTGCCTTTCACTTTCCCGGATACAGCATCTTTGCTTAAAGTCATTATATCATCGACTCTCCGCATTTTTTCAGTATTATTACCAGAATAGTGTCCGGTTTATTTAGCATTCGATCGAGAAAATTATGAGGATAAATGTAATCATCTATTTTACTTCCCAGTATTTAAATTTCAGGTCAACCAGCTTCCACCGGATTTTTCTTGTATCGGTAAATAAGATACTCTTTTCCGGTAACTGACGATGTAATATAAAACGCAAAATATTTTTGGTAATTTTACATAAAATAATCTCACTTTTATAAGGAACAGCAATAGTAAACACTGTAAATATCAACTATGAACATTAAACAAAGAACCTTGTTATTAGCGGTGGCCTCTGTAATTCTGACGGGATTGGGATTACATGCACAACCCGTTAGATCAGGACGCCAGATGGACGATCCCACTAAACGCGATACTGTACGAAGCATCGCTCCATACTTCGCTCCGGCTACAAAATCAAAAAAGACACCGGATCCTGAAGGATTTATTCAACGCTGGTTACTCTTGGAACCAATTAACAAACCCAACCGTAGCAATACTGTTTTTACAGATAGCTACATTAGAACAGCATTCACAACCGAGTATTTTCCAGACCAGTTTACTCTTCTTCCCAAAAATGGAGAAAAGGTAAAAGTTGGAGAACAGGAGTTAATCTGGCATGCATTGGACAGTAAAAATTTCAATGTCAAATTATTTCGTTTTGCCTATGGATTGGATAAACAGGTATACGGAGTTCTGTTCTGGGCAGTAACTGTGGTCAACAGTCCGCGAGAAATGAAAAATGTAAGAATGGCAGTTGGCTCAAATTCAGCATCAATGTGGTGGCTGAATGGAAAGGAAGCAGTGATACTTTCCGGAGACAGACGCATGGTAATGGATGATTGTGTCTCACCTCGTCTGACACTTACTAAAGGAAAGAATATAATCAGGGGAGCAGTAATCAATGGTCCCGGGATGAGTGATTTCTGTGTTCGCTTCCTGGATGAAAAAGGAGAGCCGATAAAAGATCTCACAATTAGTTGTGAATAAAATTAGTTAGTCATTCTTTTAAGATCTCAATTGTACATAAATTGGAATTATGAAAATAAGAATTAAAACATCGGGCATAACAGCTCTGTTATCATTGTTGTTAGCCGGAACAGTGACAGCACAAATCGGGAAACCATTTATACATGATCCTTCAACAATCATGGAATGTGAAGGCAAGTATTATACATTTGGCACCGGCGGAGGCGGATTAATATCCGAAGATGGTTGGACATGGAACAGTGGTGCAGTAAGACCTGGCGGAGGAGCCGCCCCGGATGCAATAAAAATCGGTGATCGCTACCTTGTAGTTTATGGCGCAACCGGTGGCGGTCTGGGAGGCGGACATACCGGAAGAATACTTACCATGTGGAATAAGACTCTTGACCCAAATTCCCCCGACTTTAAATATTCAGAACCTATCCTTGTTGCTCAATCCGACGGCATAGAAGATAATGATGCAATTGACCCCGGGCTTCTTTTAGATCCAAACGATGGCCGTTTATGGTGTTCTTATGGAACCTATTTTGGGTTCATTCGCCTGGTAGAACTTGACCCCAATACTGGAAAACGTGTAGAAGGCAATGAAGCAATAAATATTGCCATTGATTGTGAAGCCACAGATTTGATTTATCGTGACGGATGGTATTATCTTCTTGGCACACATGGAACCTGCTGCGATGGCGCAAACTCAACATATAATATTGTTGTTGGTCGTTCCCGAAAAGTAACCGGCCCTTATCTTGATAATATGGGAAGAGACATGCTGAAAGGCGGCGGCAAGATGGTAGTTGCAGCTGGCGGAAGACTTGTGGGACCGGGACATTTTGGACTTTTTGACCTTGGTGACGGTGTTCAAAAAATGTCTTGCCATTATGAAGCAGATTTAGATCAGGGCGGACGCAGCGTATTAGGTATCCGTCCGTTACTGTGGAAAAATGAATGGCCGGTTGCTGGAGACAATTTCAAAGAAGGAACTTATGAAATTGAATCCGAGAGAAGAGGATATGCCTTGGAATTAGTAGTTGATTTTGTAAGAATGGCCGGTGGCATGCGCGGATTTTGGCGTAATCCTGATGAACCTGTAAAACCTGTTCCATCCCAGGAATTGGCAGATGTAATCGGAACATGGCCAGCAGGAAACATTGATGTAAGAATTGGTGATTACATGTTCCGCCCTCATCAGAGATGGACAATTACAGCTGCTCCCGACTCAAGCGGATATCTGGGAGGTCCATATTATAAAATAGTAATAGCTGGAACAGACAGGGCATTAGCAGCAACAGCTGAAGCTGAAGTAATAACGGTTCCGACATTTACCGGCGCGCCTGAACAATTATGGAGAATCGATCAATTGATCGATGGAACATATAGGATAATGCCCAAGGTAGTTCCCAATTCAAAAGAGAAGTTGGCGCTGGTATCTATCGGAGATAGCACACCGACACTTGCAGTGTTTGATATGAATAGTGACAATTCCAAATGGAATTTTAAAGACCACTGAAAATTAATTCTTTACGAAAGACGCAGTTTTTAATATCTGCGTCTTTCTTTTTTATAAAAATATACTTCAACTTTCCACAAATAAAAATTCTGACCAGGCTTCAATTCAGATGCATATTAAATCGGTTTAAAATAATTTAGGACAAGAATCTGAGGATTTTTGATCTCCAATTTGATACTTCCTGTTATTTTAAAGGAAGATCGAATGAGATTGTCTTGAAGCTCTGGAAGGGAAACATCCCCCAGGAGCATTTTAATTCTGTTCATCCAAATGATGATGTGTATAACTGGAAAACGAAAGTATTTTCCGAAAGAAGAAAATAATAATATTTTATTTCTTGTCGTAAACCAATACCAGATTCGTCTCTCCCATATCGCTTATCATCGTTGATTTCACCGTGAGAGTTTTACCGTCACCGGAAAGAGTCCAGGCATCATTGATTTTCATCTCCATTGTTTCACCATTCATGTCGAAAGCGATGGTTTTAGCAAAGCGAAGTTCCTTCTTGTCTTCTGACCAGGATGTGATAGTCTTGACGGAAGAACCCATCATACCCTCATTGACTGATTCCTTGCCGTCAAGAGTATATTTTTCGCTTCTCTTCATTTCTCCCCCATCCCAGGAAGGTTGAACAAGGTCAATGGACATCAGATTTTCCTCCTGGTTAACAGTCATTGATGTTACAGACATTCTTGGCCCGTCACCAAGAGTACTTTTCGATTCATTGAGTGCCCACGAACCCGAAAAATCAGGTTGGGCAGATAAACTTCCAGAAAGAAGAGTTAATGATACTAAGGCAAATAAAACAGGTAACGAAATCTTAATAACACGGTCACCAGAACCAAAATTCACTTTACTTTTCATTTTACTATACGTTTTTTATTATGAATGCTGATAAAATTAACACAATTCATGGCACAGCCTCATGATCCTTGAAAAAATTTCAAAATTTTCCACATTAAGGAGAACCTTCCGGAATACTTAAGCAAGCAAAATCAGCCGTACCGCATTTTCATTTCTTTACAGAGAACCTGTAAATGGTTCGTGATTTGAACTTTTCCCCGGGATTAATGACAGTGGAAGGAAATCCCGATTGATTGGGGCTATCCGGATAATGCTGGCTCTCAAGACAAAAACCTGACCTGAATCTGAACTGTCTCCCTTCTGTTTCAGTCTGTTTTTTATACATAAGTCCGTTGCCGGTATAGAGCTGCATAGCCGGCTGGTCGGTCATCATTTCCAGCATCCGGCCGCTGACAGGATCATAAACCATGGCATCGACTTTCTCTTTATTGTCAAGGACGTAATTATGATCATATCCTGAAAAAACTGAACCCTCGTAGGTATCTCCTATTCTGGACCCGAAAGTCTTGGCTGAAGTAAAGTCAAAGGGAGTTCCTTTGACAGGACGTATCTCTCCGGTCGGGATCATTGTTGAATTAAAAGGAGTATATGCAGATGCTCTGAGAGTCATTTCATGATCAAAAATATTACCGTTACCTGCACCATGCAGGTTGAAATATGCATGATTGGTCACATTAATAACACTTCTTTTATCCGCAGATGCCGTGTAATCAATAATGATCTCATTCTTGTTTGTCCAGGTGAAAACCACTTCCATACTGATTGTTCCCGGAAATCCTTCGTCCATATCAGGGCTTATATAAGAGAACCTGACGGCAGGCTTTTTTTTATTATTTATCATTTCCGCGTTCCATACCTTCGTGTACCAGCCGTGCGGTCCTCCGTGAAGAGTATTGGGTTTGTTGTTTACAGGAAGATTATATTCCACACCGTCAAGTGTGAATTTTCCGTTGGCTATCCTGTTTGCGTATCTTCCTACTGTTGCTCCGCCAAAAGAATCTCTTAATATCGATTCAAGAACATACGACCCAAGAACAACATTGTCCATTTTCCCGTCTTTATCAGGGACTTCAACGCCGACGATCCTTGCGCCATAATTCGTAAGCTTCAGAACATTGCCCTCTTTATTCGTAAGGGTAAAGAGACACACGTCCGAACCGTCATGGGGTCCGAGAATTTCTTTTCTGACTGTTCCGGCATCTTCTCTTTGCTGATTGCTGAAGGTCAGCAAGAAAATTGAAATAAAAATAGATAACTGGTTCATGGATAAATTACTTACTTATTGATCTTGTTATTGGCCCACTCGATGAAGTATTTCATATTTGGTGCATCTGTATGTCCTCCGTCGTGCTGGCGCCAGGCAAGCTCTCCATCCAGCATACCCGTATTATAAGGAGGCATCATTTCAGTTCTGTAATCATTTGACACACCGAGATCTCTTGCTCCGAGCAGCTTAAACACTTCTCCGGCAGCAATAACGGCCATATAGCTTCCCTTCTGGTCGAGCCATCTTGCATCTCCTTTTTCAGGAATGCCATAGCTGATAAATGTAAGCCTTGGAGCACACATGGCAATAAGACTGTGAGAATCTACAGTCAGCTGGCCCGCATTTCCGGTACCTGAAACTGACTCGGCAGCACCAAACTTCATATAATTCCCTGCCATCCAGTGATATTCACCGGATCCTGTAAGGTTCTCGACAGCTTCGCCAAAATTACGCCGGTGCAGCGTGGCTCCTCCCTTGCCTGATGAACCTACCAGCGCCATGGCAAACCGATCTTCAAAAGCAAGCGTCACAAGAGCAGCCTTACCATATCGTGAGACACCCTCGATACCAACATGTTTTGCATCGACAGAAGGATCAGTTTCGAGGTAGTCGAGTCCGCGGGCGGCACCCCAGGCCCAGGCCCTGAGTGAACCCCAGTCATCGGGTTTACGGGGCTGACCCTTATTTACGAGCCCGATAATACCTTTGGTTAATCCGGCACCGTTGTCTGCCTGTATACTTGAAGGGTCTATCATTGCATAACCCCAGCCTGCCATAAGAAGCTGTTGTGTTGACGGAGGATCGGCATTAGCCTGGCTTCCCATTCCGCCAAAAGGAAAAGCAGCAGTTTCCCGCGTAACGGGATTATATGCCGGATACCTTTCGAATATTTCTTTTACACGGGGATCTCTTTCAGAAAGCAGCTTCCTGAACGCCTGGTTCAATACTTCCATTTCATCAGGACCAGGCTGTGCGGGAGCAGGCAGGCTTGCCCTGCCGAACATCATCAGTACAGGGACCGGTCCTTTAGCGTTTGCCGGGGTAACCAGAACCATCGATATATTTACATCAATAAGAGGGTATTCCGAATTATCGACATGCCCTGTGAGCTTTTTCGCAATTACCGGAATAAAGCCGACCATCTCTCTCTCCGAAATATCCACATTCCATTTTACAGCGGGGATTCTTTCCGGCAGGCGGCCATAAACCTCCTTCTCGAGATCTTCCTTTATCTCAGGACGCCTTTGATTCCACCATATATCAGGTGTCGTAACCTTCTTCCCGTTTTTCAACGTAAGTAAATCAGGCAGATCAGGATACGGTGTTGCCAGGGACTCATCATAATTGGCATGGTTGGGAGCTGACTCATTGCCGCTAGGTCCCGGACGAAGACTCTTAATCCCGAGCTGATCCATCATATTCCGGTGATCCTGCTCAGTGGTGAACCCGGCAGGAGCATCGTACTGCCGGTCAGAACCGCCCTCCAGGGCAGGCACAAACACGACTCTGTATGTTTTGATCATGCCTCCGTAATCAAATCGCACAACAGCTGTTCCTGCTATCGATTCCGCCTGGGCTACAGTCACTTTCACATCCGGATCGCTTGCCGATGCAGATACGGAAGGTATTGTGGTTGTGCCGGAAGGAATTTTATAAGCAGCTTCGTAAAGATTATAACCGGTAATCCCGTTGGCATTTGTTGACCTGACCGGAGTGGCCGGCAGATCAATTGCAACTCCGTTGACGCTGATGCTTACTTCAGGGGTGACCGGACGGACGATTTTATTTTTCTTCGAGCTGAATCCAAGTCCCGACAAATCGAAAAGAGCACCCTGATCAGGACCATCGGCAACAAGGAAAACAGCATGTTTTTTGTCGAGCCTGTCAACAAACTCTGAAACGTCTGTCGAGAATTTTGTTATTTCCTGGGCAGAATTTGCGGGTACAATTATTTCACCGATCTTTTTGCCTTTCCACGTACTGTTATCCCATGGTCCGTCTAACCAGACACTGACTTTGAATGCGTCTTTTGTCTTTGGCGTCAGGAACAGATTAAATGCGGTTTTGTTACCGGGCCTGGTCCCCCTGAAGGCTTTCAATCCTTTCCTGTCTTTATTAAGACCTCCGAATCCGAAGTACTTGTATCCGATGATTTGTCCGTTCTCCACATTCGTTATAGGCATATTGTTATCCCATATATCCCACGAATCCTGCTGGCTGTTGGGATTTGAGAGATAGCAGGCATATCCTGCAGAGTAATACTTATAGGGATCGAGGCCATAGATGTGGAATCCTTCGGATGTTACTTCGGCTCCGGTATATTCATTTCCCTGGCTATCCTTTGCGCTCCAGGTATTATCTTCCGAATACGGGTTATATCCCCTGATCGTGATCTTTCCGCCTTCAGCCACCGGTTTTTCATCCCATTCCACCCTTACCGGGGCCACCATCGGCTGACGCGCGTATCCGTAACCTCTTGGCGCCCTGTGATAGAATACATACCACTGGTCGTTGATCAGCTCGATGCTGCCATGAGTATTGTGTCCCGAGTAACTGGTCATCAGCGTTGTTCCGTCCTTATCAGGCACCGGCGCGCGTGAGTCGACAAGAACCCCGCCGCTTTTCCATGGCCCCAGCGGAGAGTCTCCGTAGGCGTAACGCAATGCTGAATTGGTGCTGCTCAGTCCGTAGTCAGGGCCGGAATATCCGCTGTATACCCAAACATATTTATTGCCGATGCTGCGGATGGAAGCAGCTTCGAAAAAGTTGAACGAGCCAAGATTTTCATCCGGATAGACACTGGGGTAAACTGTACCTTCCGGGTCTCTGATGACACCATATCTGGAGCTGGCAGGAATAAAATATCCAATGGACCGGGTTCCGGGCCTGAGCGAATACATGGTGTTCTGATCGAGCTGACCGGCTGACGATCTTTGGAATCCCCAGAATCCGTACGCTCTGAAGCCGATCTCATAATCAGTGTCTTGCGGATCGGTTATGTACTCAATAAATACTGCCGGATCAAATCCCATGATACTGCCCGGTAATGTGCTCATTCCGTCTTCCGTCATGTTAACGGGGGTAAAGGGGCCATCCGGGCGGCTTCCTTTGGCCACCATGGCTTCCCTGTTACGGCCACGACTGTGAGGATACAGATAGTATTCCTTTGTACCATCCCTTCTCTTCACCTCTACCAGGTCCGGAGCATACATGACATCCCACTGGCCATCAATGGGGTATGTGAATATGGGTCCCTCATCACGCCAGTCTGACAGGTCCTCCACCGGTGCCGACCAGGATCTGATGTCGGGTCCGCAATAACTCCTGAACCTGACATCGTGTGACCCGATAATATAGATGCGGTATTTCCCGGGATTGTCAGGGTCTTCAAAAACACGAGGCTCACCGTCAGGAAGGTGTTCCCATAACGGCAGATACGGATTACCTGATGTACGATGAGTTAATTTGGTAACCAGAGTGTCGTTCTCCAACTGATTATTGTCACCGCCTGATACTTTTGCTGGGAGCAGAAACAGAGACACAAGTAATAATATTACCTGCGGCCTTTTCAAAACAGATATGGCTTTCTTCATTCTTGATTATTATAATTGCACTTCTGACCGGATATGGTATTGAAAACCGGAATAATTGATAAGCCCATTACCGGATCTTCGGGTAATAAAAATAGGGTTTCTTTTCTTAAGACGAATACCTTTTACTGTTTCTTATCAGGAAATTCCTGTACTTTTTCTGGCAAGGATTTCAGAATGTCACAAAAAGAAATAAGAGGCCTTTTCTGACCTCTTGTGCCGTTTGTTACCCCCAAAGGACGAAAGTTGCAACCAGACGGGAAGACTATTTTCATTGCACAATACTTTGGCCCCGGAGTAATATAAATCACAAATTTTTTTGTTGTAATGATTTTTTCATAAATTTTATACGATTTTAATCCTTGAACTCCTCTAAGGGACCCATTCGCCATTAATGAACATATAAACACTTTAAAAAAACTGTATGAAAAAGATTGCACTTCCATCCGCTAAACTGCTTGCATTGGTCGCTATGATTTTAATTATGGTTGTCGGCTGTAAAAAAACTGATGAAACCGAAACTGTCACTGACATTGACGGCAATGTCTATAACACCGTCGTCATCGGCTCAAATACATGGATGAAGGAGAATCTCAGGACTACCAGATTCCGTGATGCATCAGAGATCCCGTTGGTCACAGATGATAATCAATGGAAAGCCCTGAACACAGCCGGATTATGCTGGTGGGACAATAATCAGGGTAATAAATCCACCGCAGGTGGTCTCTATAACGGATTCGCAGTTAAGGATGCAAGAGGGTTATGCCCTGTCGGCTGGCATGTTCCGACAGACGCTGAGTGGGTCGATATGGAGCTTGCGTTGGGTTTAATTCAATCAGAAGCCTATACGGCAGCGGACAGGGGTGAGGATGAAAATGTTGGAGGGCATCTGAAGGCATTAACACACTGGGATGCTCCAAATAGCGGAGCTGACAACAGCTCCGGATTTTCAGCTCTGGCAGTAGGTGTACGCAGAGCATATGGTGATATCTGTGAGTTTGAGTACTTTAATACATGGGCAGGATTTTATACCTCAACAACAAGCAAGACAGGCTTTCTATGGATGCGTTATCTGGGATACAATATGAAAGCCATCGGCAGGTTTGAACGTGAGATGCAATATGGATATTCGATCCGCTGCGTAAAGGATTGAGGTACATTTCAGCCTAATGATCAGGATAAAATTGAGGAATTCTATGCTGTGCTGTTGTCTTAGCACCCTGTAAGTTTGACAGATTCATAAAAGAGTTTAGAACCGCTAGTCCATTCACCTTGTCTTTGCCTCGTATAAATTAAACCCGCAGAATACTTGGCACAAGATTACTATTGTATCTTATTTCTGTCCCATAAAAACAAAGCCCCTTAATATCTGCATATTAAGAGGCTTTTTCCGTACCCGGAGGGGGACTTGAACCCCCACAGCCGCTATGGCCAAAGGATTTTAAGTCCTTCGTGTCTACCATTCCACCATCCGGGCCACACTATTCTGTCTAAAGGTCCAAAGGTCTGAGGTCTTAAGGTCATGAATCCTCAGACCTGAGGAACTGCAAAGATAGCTATTTTACCTCAACAGGATCGCCGAAGCCGACCTTCTTCAAACCGCTGAGCTGCGTGGCAGCATCACCAACCACCACATAATACATCTTCATCGGGTCAATGTACTTCTGTACTGTCTCATTCACCTGCTCCACTGTCAGACCACGCAGATAATCTTCCTCATTCCTGACATAGTCAAGAGGTAACCCGTAGAATGTTGCGGTATTGAGCATATCAAGCTTATTATTAATGGTCTCGAACCTAAGCGCATTCATCTTAAGGAGCGAACCCTTCGTGAAATCAACTGTCTCCTGTGAGACACCCGCCCTGTAGTCACTCATAATTTTCCTGAACAGCTCCACGGACTCAAGAGTGGCGTCAGTACGGACAGAAGCATATGCCCTGAATGTCCCGTAATTCTTCTGCCCCTCAAAATTCGAATAGGCACCATAGGTGAATCCCTTTTCTTCCCTCAGAACCATGAAAAGCCGCGCACTGGCTGTACCGCCAAGCATGTAGTTAGCTACATCAGCCTTGTAGTAGTCAGGATTCTCACGTGTGATCGAAAGATTGCCAATATTGATCACTGACTGCTTTGCTCCCGGAACATCAACAAAGTAGATCGCTGACTTTTCAGGTGCCGGCGGGAAGGTAAATGACGGTATTGTCACATCTTTTGCCTCCCACTTTGCATTCAATCCTGCCAGAGCTTTTTCAACCTTCTTCTGATCTATATCGCCCACGACAAGAAAATTGGCAACAGAAGGTGACATATTATTGTCATAGAAGGCTTTGAGATCGTCCATGGTGATAGCTTCGACGCTCTCAACCGTACCGCTTACATCTGATGACAAAACATTATCCTCCCCAAGATTAAGCTTGCTGAATGTTGTGCGCGCCAGGTAATTCGGATCAGCCAGGCTACGTTTCAGGTTATTGACCGTCCTGGTCTTGTTGATAGAGAACTGCTCTTCATCCCACCTCGGCTCGAGCAGCATCTCCTCAACGAGTGCCAGTGTCTTTTCAAAGTTGCGTGTAAGAGTCCTGACAGAAACAGTGATACTTTCCTCTCCTCCTCTTACATTTATTGATGCACCGAGAAGCTGAATTTCTTCTTCAAGTTCCTCAGGTGTTTTATTCTTCGTGCCTTCATTGAGCATCTGTGCAGTGAACCTGGCAACGCCCGGCTTGCTGATGTCATCAAGAGTATGACCACCGTTAATGACCAGTGAATAGGTCACCAGCGGAAGCTCATGCTGTTCAATTCCATATATCTTCATGCCGTTTGACGCTTCTGACTGCCATACCTGTGGAATAACAATTGAAGGATCGGGACCGGGAACAGGTGCTACGGAACGGTCGAAACTGCTCGGTGTCTTTTCAATCACCTCTTCACCACCGGCAATCATCTCCACCTGAGTGGCCTTCGTGACATCCTCCTCAACTATACCGGCATTGACAGATCCCTCTGCCACCAGGTCAACCTGTCCTTTCGGGACAAAGCTGGTGGCCACATAGTTCTTGCCCTTAATGTACCTGTTATACACATCCCATACGTCATCCATCGTCACGTTCCTCATCATGTCAAGCTCTTTGACCATATAGTCAGGAGATCCGGCGAATTCGCTGTAAATGGCCAGCATGAACGACTTATACATAACACTGCTCATCATGTTGTAGTAGTCCATTTCTATGCCAGCCTTGATCCTCTCAAGATCCTTCTCTGTGAACTTCTCAGTCTCAAACATGTCATAAGCCTCGAAAATAGCCTTTTCAACATCATTAAGGCTTGTCGAAGGATTGGCGGTCACACTTATCTCAAACTGGCCGGTAAGCTCAAGTGACTGATCATAAACCCTGACGTTTGATGTTAGTTTCTTATCCTTGACAAGAACTTTATACAGAGGAGCCTTCTTGCCTTCTCCCAGCAGCCTTGCAAGAACATCTAGAGAATAAGCATCTTTCGTGAACTGTTGACATACAGGGTACACCATTGTGAACTGAGGCGCTCTTGCAAAGTTATCTTCATGATAGAGCTTCTTCGTTTCGTCAAGTGTTATATTCATGGGCTCCGGTTTCTTAAGCTCTTCTCCTGCCGGGATCTCACCAAAGTATTTCTTTATCATTGCCTTGACCTCTTCCGTGTCAAAGTCGCCAGAAACCACGAGGGTGGCATTATTAGGGACATAATACTTGTTGTGGAACGCCTTCACATCTTCAATGGTCGCATTCTTCAGATCCTCCATCTCTCCTATCACATCCCAGCTGTATGGATGACCCTCGGGATACAGGTTTTTAAGAATGATATAATCAGTAAAACCATAAGGTCTGTTGTCAACACTCTGTCTCTTTTCATTCTGCACAACATTCTGCTGCCCTGCAAATGACTGAGGTGTAACAGTGTTGATCATATATCCCATGCGGTCCGACTCGAGCCACATGGCCAGTTCGAGGGAATTCTTCGGAACAACCTCGAAATAGATGGTCTGATCGTAGCTGGTGCCACCGTTCAGTGTCCCCCCGGCCCCTTCAATATATTTGAAATACTCATCCTCCCCCACGTTCTCTGAGCGCTGGAACATCATATGCTCAAACAAATGGGCAAAGCCCGTCTTCCCGGGTACTTCCCTGGCCGATCCCACATGATACAGTATTACCAGTGAAGTAATCGGATCGGATTTGTCCTGGTTAAGTATCACTGTCAGTCCGTTATCAAGCTTGTAGGTCTCATAGGGAATTGACAGCGAAGTTTTCTTGTTGCCACCACATCCTGCCAGGAGCAGCAGCGAAAAAATCATTAATAAACCAATTGTCTTCTTCATATTTTTTGTTTTATTGGATTAGCACAGGATCACCAAAGCCCAGTTTTTTCATTTCTTTGAGCTGAGTGGCTGCATCACCTGCAATCACGTAGTACATCTTCATGGGGTCAATATATTTCTGCACCATGGCGTTGACCTCATCAGTCGTAAGCTGCCTGACATAATTTTCCTCGCGGACAACATAATCATCCGGAAGCCCATAAGCGCTCATCGTACTCAACATCCCCATCAATGCTCTCTGCGTCTCGAACTGCAGGGCATTCCCCTTGATCAGGGCATCCTTGGTGAAATCCACATCAGCCTGTGAAACACCCTCCCTGTAACTCTTCATGAGATCCCTGAAGATCTCTGCAGACTCAAGGGTCGCTGAAGATCTTACCGCTGAACTGGCAACAAATGAACCGAAGTTCTTCTC